>JAANMX010000013.1_pt1 | contig 175520 bp, 148 predicted proteins | sample 7279681 | NCBI WGS metagenome assembly JAANMX01 (sample SAMN14094542, study PRJNA606508) | bioreactor metagenome | isolation source: A lab-scale SPAN reactor treating ammonium-rich wastewater day 351 | place: Ireland: Galway | collected 2018-01-01 | reverse complement strand
GGCCAGAACGCCACGGTTCTGCAGGCCCTGGCCGAGCTCGAGCCTCTCCTTCCGGGGGTCTCCCGCGCGAGCTCATCGTCGAGCCTCCCCTGCTCGGTGGCGGTCGCCTGGCCCTCATCTCGGATATCCACGGCAACTATGAGGCCCTGCAACGGGTGCTGGAAGACATCGAGAGCTGCGCCTGCGACCGAATCGTCTGCCTGGGCGACCTGGTGGATGGCGGACCGAAAGACTCCAGGGTGCTCCAAACCGTGCAGTCCCGAGCAATTCCAGCGGTGAGGGGCAACCATGACTTCGGCGAGGCGCTCGGCCTGTCGCGCGAAGAGTGCCGCTTCCTCCAGGGGCTTCCCGACGGACTCACCGAGGAGGAGCTGCACTTCACTCACATCTCCCCGAGAACGCGCAAGCAAGGTCTCTCCAATCCGATCGAAGCCTGGAACGTGTTCGACGAATTCCCTCACCGCATGACTTTCGTGGGACACCTGCACGTCCCGCTGGTCTACTGCCAGCGTTCGAAGACGTTTGGCGAGGCGGGGGTGCTCGACTTCGAGTATGGCAAGCCTCTGGCGCTAAAGAGCCAGGAGCGCTACATCGTGTGCGTGGGCGCCGTCGCCTACGGTCGCGATGGCCTGGGCAAGGCCCGCTATGCCATCCATGACCGAACGGCCCAGACTCTGGAGATGCGGGCGGTCGAGGCTCCGATGCTGGGCAAGGATTATACCATCAAGTACCGCATCCAGGAGACTCCCTCTTAGGCAAGCTTTCTTTCAGCCTTCCCGGCTAATCTGGTCAGAATGGGAAATCTGTCCCTCTTCCGCCAGGAGGCAGCCCGCGGCCAGGCCTGTCGGCTGAAATTCTGGAAGCGCGACCAGATCAATCTGGCCGAAGCCGAGCGCTCGCTGGACACTCTGGTCACGTTCGGGCCCGTGAGGGCGAGCGGCGCGTGGTGGGCATGGCCCGGGCCGCCGCCCAGCCCCCGACCACCCGGCTCAAGGTCTTGCAGCAGCGCCGCCCCCCAAAGCGCTCGGAATTGGCCGTAGCTGCTCAGGAACAGAGGTCCGCGGCTGGTGCACCCAGAAACTTTCGCTATGGCAAGACGACGGGGCGTCGGCCTGGGAACCACCCTGATCGTGACCGCGATCGTGGCCCTGCTGGGTTTTGCCCTGGCCGGCGCCAGCGTGACTCACATCAACCTGATGACGCACACCGGCAACGCCTCGATGGCCCTCGATCTGGCCCGAAGCTCGGTGCATGTTGCTCTGGGTCACCTCTTCACCGACAAGGACTTCCGCCAGACGGTGACCGTCAATGGTCCGGGCGGAGCTGTCGGACAACTCACATTCGACCCTGCTCAGGCAGCCAGTCTGGGGATCCCCCTCTCGGAGAACAATCTGACGGGAGGCAGCTCCAAGCTGGCTGCCGACAACCAGATGGTGCCCGAGGAAGGGGCCTACCTGGTGGGAGTGGCCACCGTGCGGGGGGTGACCCGCCGGGTCAAAGCGGTGGTGCACCTGCCGCCCTTCCCCTTCGCGGCGGCCTCGGACGGGCCGATCGTGTCTCCCGGCAGCCTGGTGGTGGGGTCGCTGCGGCCGGGGCAAGATCCGAACTCTCCTCCGAACCGCTTGTTGCCGGCTGATCTGCTGACCAACGATACCGGAATGGCAGCCCTGACCCTGGGACCGGCCACCACCGTGCGCGGCGACCTGCGCTCGGGAGGTGGGGTGAGCCTGGACCCGGGAGTCCAGGTCGGGGGCCGGGTGCTGACCAGCCAGGCGCCTCGTCTGGTGCCCAGCATCAGCGTCACCGCTCTCGACCCTGACCAGCCAGCTCCGAACGGTCACCCCTTCCTGGCCCTCGAGCCGACCTATCCCGCCACAACCTTTACCGGAACCCTGCGGGGAACCGGCACGGTGACCGTCAACGGTCGGCTCAAGCTGGACCGAGCTCTGGTGTACATCGATGGCAACCTGGAGATCAACGGGGGAGTGGACGGCACGGGCGTGCTGGTGACGACCGGCAACCTGACCGTGAACGGCCAGGCCAACGTGGTGGCCGACAGTCGGGTGGCCATGCTCAGCCAGGGGAAGATCACCCTGGCAGGCAACGGTCCGGCCGGCTCGAGCATCAAGGGACTGGTTTACGCCGAAGGAGGGGTGGACGCAAAACAGCTCAAGCTGCAGGGGGCCCTGGTCGCGCGCAACCTGCCTCCGGTGCAGTTGGACCGGGCCCGGGTGCTCAACGATGGAGGCTTGCTTCAGCCGCCCTTTAACACCCTTCCTCACGGCGAGCCCGAGCCGCAGGTCCGCTGGGTGGTGGGGTCGGGAAGCGAGCTCATGGGCGGTGAGCCCACCGCGGGGTATCCGCCAACGACTCCCCCGGGACCGTCTGATCCGACTCAGGTTTCCAAGAGCAAGATCGAGGTCAAGATCGGCCGGGACGGGAAGATCTCAGGCACCGTCACGACCTGCGTCTGGACCTACAACACAACCTCGCTGACCTGGGACTTTACCCAGGACGAGCCGGTGCAATTCGATCCCAACCGTCTGATCGAGCTGGTGCCGTTCGGTTACATCGATCCCTCCAACCCCCTGTACGATTCTTCCAAGGACAGCATTTTCAACCCCGAGTCGAGCGCGCCACCGTCCTCGACGCCCACTTACCCCCTGGTGCTCGACCCGGCCGAGCTCTTGCCCACGAAGGACCGCGCCCGCATCCTGATCTGGCGCGAAGGAGCTCAGTAGCGCACGTTGCGCAGCATCAAACGGCGGGTCAGCTCAAAACTCTCCTCTCCGAGCTTGAGGACCAGCTGAAGGCGGGGGGGATCCACGCTCAGATCCACTGTGAAGCTCTCCACGTGGCCGGCCAGCACCGCTCCTCCCACGGCCAGGGTGGCAAGCTCGGTGGCGATAGGCGCTGCGGGTGGCGGGGGGTTGGGCTGCTCGAAGAAGGGCTCGTCTTGCTGGGGCAGGCGACCCACCGAGGGCGGCTCGGGGGGCCATTGGCGGCGATAGAGCTTGCGCTCCACCGGGTCATACCGATACAGGGCCAGGGTCGTGCTCCACTCTTGCCCTCCCGTGCTGGTGACCGTGGTCAGAGGCTGGATCGAGAGCAGGGTGGGATCGCTGGCGGGGTTGGCGGGCGGCACCAGGTTGATTCCGGCCCTTGGCGCGCTGGAGAGGTCGGCGGCCAGGCGATCCATGGCCACCTGGGCCAACTGTTGCAGCTCGATCTGGGTGGCACCCCGCCGTGTGCCCCGGCCCATGGGCACGAGTACCTGGGCCAGAAGCGTGAGCAAGATGAGCAAGAGGGCCATGGCCATCAAGGTCTCGAGCAGACCGAAGGCCCGCGTTCTGATTTCGCGCGGGGCTCTAGATGCGCACATCGCAACGCACCGCTTCACGAAGGATTTCCCTCTGCACCTGATGATCCGTCCATACCACCCGCACTCTCACGCCCACCAGCAAACCCGGGTCGATTCCGGCCCGGTTGACCGCGAAAAATTGAACCGAGGGTTGGAAGGTGGCTCCCCGTCCGGGCACGGCTGGCAGGGCCTGGGTCGGCCCGGGCACCAGCTGGCTGAAGGGGCGCGTCAGCTGCTCCTCCAGGATCGAGTCAGCCAGGGCGTTGGCCTGCAGGCGCTGGCCGGAGACCCGTACCGCCGCCACCGAGGTGGGGTAGAGGTTGAAGATCAGCAGCACCACCAGGGTCAAGATGGCAAAGCACAAGATGGCCTCGGCCAGCGAGGCTCCGCGCCGCCTCACAGGGTCTGCACCAGCTTGACCAGGGGCAGCAGGGTGGCCAGGGCCACCACCCCGGCCATCAGGCCCATGGCCAGCATCATCAAAGGCTCGAGGGCGGCGGCGGCCATCTCCATGGTGGCCTCCAGCTCGAGCTGGTAGAGCTTTGCCAGCCACTCCAGGGTGCCGGCCACGTGCCCCGACTCCTCGCCGGCGGTGACGGTGGAGAGAAAGGCGGTGGGGAAGAAGTCGGCCGCGGCCAGGCTCTGATCCAGGCCGGCCCCCTCGCGCAGGGCATTCACGCTGGCTTGCAGACGCTCATGAAGCACGGGAGAGTTGGCGGCCGCGCCGGCCTGGGGAACGGCTTCCAGGATGGACAGGCCCACTCGCAGCTGCAGGGCCAGAGCCTGGGAGAACCGGGCCACCGCCACCAGGCGCCACAGTCGGCCGACTCGGGGCATCTCCAACATGATGCGGTCGAGCTGGTAGCGGCCTTTCTCGGTCTGGAGATAGCGCCAGCTGAGAACCGAGAAGAAAGCCGCCCCGGCGCCCAGGGCCAGCAAGACGCGGCCGTCTGAGAGCGTGAACAGGGCCTTCGTGAGCCACGGCAGCTCGCCCCCGATCTGGTCGAGCATCTTCAGCTGACCCTTGAGCAGGAAAGGTGGAGCGGCCACGATCAAGGCCATGCAGAGAACGAAGAGCACCGCGGGGTAGGTGAGGGCCGAACGCAATCGGAGTGCGAGGGCCCGGGCCCGTTCCTCGTGGTCGGCCAACCGGGCCAGCACCTCGACCAGGCTGCCGGTGGCTTCTCCCACTTTGATCAGCTTGAGCTGAAGGTTGGTGAACGAGGGCGAGGACTTCTGCATGGCCACCGACAGGGGCTTGCCCTGCTCCACCTCGGTCAGCATGCGTCGGCACACGGCCACGGCCGAGGGCTCGTCCCCCAGCACCGTGAGGGCCCGGGTCAGGGGCACGCCGGCCGAGAGCAGCACCGGCAGCGAGCGCAAGAGCACGACCAGAGAGCGGTTGGAAAGGCGCAGGGCCCGGTCCGGAGCGGGCTTGCTGGCCGGCTCGGGCTGGTAGGTCTTGCGGGCCGAGGGCAACGGAGGAGGGGTCTGGAGGGGCGGGAGGGGGACCAGCTCGGGGGCGCGAGGGCGCTCCAGTTGCCACAGCTTGTGCTCCAGGTCGCGGGCGTGGCTGCAGACCTTCATCAGGTCGAGCGAGGAGAAGGCCACCGCCCTGGAGCAGTGGTCGGCGTAAAGAACCCCCCGCACCCGGCGCTCGGCGTCTTGCAGGGGCACGCACAGCACCGAGCGGATGCCGGTCAAGAGCACGCTGGAGCTCTCGGCGAACTCCGGGTCTTCGCGCAGATCGCCCGACAGGAGCGGCAGTCCCGACTCGATCACCTGGTGGACCAGACTCAGGCTGACCGAGGCGCTCCACAGGCCGCGCATCCCCCGCGAGGCCTGCACCTGGAGCTCTCCCGATCCGGTGCGGTCGTAGAGGATCAACAACCGCTCGGCCTGCAGGCCATCCAGCACCTGGAACGACTCCTGGAAGAGCCTGGCGATGCTCGAGTCGGTGAGGGTGCCCATCACCAGCGACCCAGCGCGGCCAGCAGGTGGGCCCCGGCCTCCTCTACGCTGGCAAAGCGCGATTCCGGGGCTTTGGCCAGCATGCGCAGCAAGATCTGCTCCACCTCGGCCGGCATGTCAGATCGCAGGCGCGAAGGCGGCTCGGGTTTCTCGCCGACGTGCTTGAAGAGCACCTGGAGCGGGTCGGGAGCCTGGAATGGCTGGCGCCCTGTCAAGAGCTCGTAAGCCATCACCCCCAGCGCATACTGATCGATAGCCTTGTCGTAGCCGACCCCCTGAATTTGCTCGGGGGCCATGTAAGCGGGAGTGCCAAGCACGGTGCCGGTCTGGGTCAGGTTGGTGGAGTTGTCTCCCCGGCTGAGCCCGAAATCCATCACTTTGAGCTTGCCCGAAGCGGTGAGCATGACGTTCTCGGGCTTGAGGTCGCGATGGACCACCCCGCGCGAGTGAGCATAGGCCAGGGCCTGGAAGAGTGGCAGCAGGATCTCGGCCGCCCGCTGAGGGGAAAGGCCCTCTCCGGTCAGCTGCTCGCGCAGGGTGCCGCCTTCTACCAGCTCCATGACCAGATAGACCAGCCCGTCCTCCTCGCCCCAGTCGTAGAGGCGCACGATGTGGGGATGGTCCATTTCCTTGCACAACCGGACCTCGCGCTTGAAGCGCTTGAACAGCTCCGGATCGCCGCTCAGGGTGGCCTGCAGCACCTTGACGGCCACCTCCTCGTCGCCCCGGCGGCCCTGGTAGACCCGGGCCATTCCTCCCGCGCCCAGCTCGCCAAGCAGGTCGTACCCTCCCACCCTGGACAGCGGGCCCCCTGTATCGGCCCGGGCCAGCAGGCCTTCCAACTTGCGGACCCGGCGGTGGTCGCGGGTCAAGAAGAGCACCGTGCCTCCCGCTCCGATCAGAATCAGGGCTGCGAAGGCCAGCGGGAGTCTCAGCGACGACAGGTGAGCCGCCAGACTGGCTGGCTTGAGCGTTACGGGCGTCGGTTTGCCTCCGGCTCCCAGTGGCAACTCGCGGGCCAGCTTGAGGCGCGACTCCTGGATGGCGAAGGGCTCAACCTCATAACCGGGCAAGCTCAAGCTGAACTCGAGGATCCGCTCGTCCTGGCCAGTCAGGGGAACCGCCAGCGGCGCGCCGCTAAGTCCGAGAGTGCGGAAGCCGAGCTTGACCACGGCCCCCTCGGGGCGGGTGTGGAAGGTCACTCGATGCTCGCTCGCAGGCGGCTGGGCCGCAGCCAGCTGCGTCAGCAAGCAGAAGGTGACCCCCAGTAGCGCGCTTCTCACTCTTGAAGCGATTTCGCGTTTGAAGCGGCACTTCCCCGCTTTGTGGCGCCCTCAGGTTCTGCCCATCAGCAAGATCGAACGAACGCGCCGGAAACACGTTCCAGCAAGTTGCAACGTGCAAGACCAGCGGCCCTGCGCTTCAGATCGACTTGAGCTCGTTCTCCAGGGCTTTCTGGCGGGCCCGGGCGGCCTCGAGCTCGACCTTGGGCAGACCGCCCATCTCGTAGAGCTCCTCCAGCTTCTTGAGGTGCTCGCGGCCGTCGGTCACTTTCTTCTTGAGCTGGGCCAGCTTGGTGTTCTTACCCTCGACGGCGTTCTTCTTGTAGTCGAGCACCTCTTCTTTGAGCTGGGGGCTCCTGGCCACGACCCGGTTGACCATGGCCTCCACGTTCTTCCAGCTCAGGCCGCGCGATTTCGCCTCCTGCTCGATGACGGCCAGGCGGCCAGCGGCCTGACTGCGCTGGCTTTCCAGCAGGGCCATCGAGCGCTCGTTCAAGGCCAGCAAAGGCCCAACGTTCTTGGAGCGCTTCCTGGCGTTGGCCAGCTCCTGGCGGGCCTGCTCGACCTCCTTGCGGGCCACGAGGCCTTTCTCGGCGTAGTCCTGCATCTGCTTGACCGTCTTCTCGAGCTCGGGCACCCGATTCTTGAGCGACTTTGCGTCCGCCTTCAGGCGTACTCGCTCCCATTTGCGCATGGCCAGCTCGGAGTCGGATTCTTGCAAGGTGGCCTTGGCCACCAGCCAGGTGACCAGAAAGGACTCGGTGGAGTTGCTGGCCAGGCCCGCGAAGGGGCTGCTGGGGATGGTGGCTCCCTCCCCGAAGGGGATGTAGTTGCCCACCGCGTCGCGCATCTTGACATCCACGTGGTCCAGGGCGATCGTTCCAAGCACGTCGCCGGGCAGGATTTGCTGGCCCACCGAGACGCTGGGGCTGATGTGCCCGTAAGTCACTGTCCAGCCGGTGGGCATCTGCACCGTGACTCCATACTGAGGCCCGTACCAGTGGGCGATGGAGATGACCGTGCCGGCCCAGCCGGCGGCGCAGGGGGTGCCGTAGGGCATGGCGATGTCGTAGCCCAGGTGAAGCCCTGCGTTACGCCGGTAAACCGAGACTGTGCGCCAGTCGTAGAAAGTGCTGCTGACGAAGGCGCTCGGGAAGTAGCGCTGCTGGAAGGCCACCAGCTCGCCCAGCCCCTTCACGTCGCCTTTGGCCGGCCGGCCATCATGGATGCCGTAGTCTTCCCTGAGCTTATCGACCACGGCCGGAACGCTGGTGGAGGAAGGCGTCTGCGGCTGCTGGGCAGCTGCGGTCACGGTCAACAACAGACCGGCTAGCAAAATCCTACGCATACGTCCTCCAATATACCCGATTGGGCCCGTGAAGAAAAGTCGGCCTTTCCTACCAATGATCGCTAACGACTTTCTAACCGTCCAGGTGGAACTTTCGACCTGGCGCCCTCGTCAACAAGTCATACGAGGACCTACCGGCAGGGTGCCGGTGGAGCATGGAAGGGAAGACGATGCTGGCAGCCAAGACACTTCAAGCCGTAGAGAGACCGCGCATCCAGGCGGTGCCGGGCCAACGGGGAAACATTTTGTCGGAAGAAAAACCCGCTTCACGGTTGAAATCTTTCGAGTCGGTCTACCAGGAGTATTCCGGCCTGGTCTATCATCTGGCCTACCGCATGACGGGGAACGCGAGCGATGCCGAAGACCTCATGCAAGAGACCTTCATCCGCGTCTACCGCTTCCTGGACCAGTATCGCGGCGGCTCGTTCAAAGCCTGGCTCAACCGCATCGTGGTCAACCTTTACCTCACCCGCTGCCGCTCCAAAGCCCTCAAGGGCCAGGTATCCCTGGAGGAGGCCGAGACCAACGAAGCCCTCTGGTCGGCCGCCCAGGAAGCCATCACCGACACCAGCTGGGACCCGGCCAGCGAAGTGGAGCGAATCTCCCTCGATGACCGCATGCAGCTGGCCCTGGATAGCCTGCCGGCCGAATACCGGGTGGTTTTGATCTTGCGCGAGTTGGAAGACCTCAGTTACGAGGAAATCTCCGAAATGCTCGAAGTGCCGTTGGGAACGGTTCGTTCCAGGCTGGCGCGGGCGCGCATGCAACTACGACAGAAACTGGAGTCTGGTCGATGAGCTGCCAGGAAGCACTGGAATTCATTTCTCAAGATGTCGACGGGCTGCTCGAGCAAAGCCAGGCCGAGCAGTTGCGTCATCATCTGGCTGACTGCCCCGGCTGCCAGAAAGCACGTCAGGATTTTCAGACCAACCGGGCCATGATGCGCTCGATGTCTCCTCCGGCCATGCCGGACGGCGCCTGGGGGCGTCTTTTGGAGAAGATTGTCAGCCACCCATCCGAGGAAACGCCCGTCGTCGAGCCCGTGCCGGTGGTGCCGATCATGCAACCGGCTCGGGTGGCGACTCGAACCCCGCCCCGCTGGGCTCCCGTCGGCCTGAAGGTCTTTCAGGCGGTGGCCGCCATGCTGGTGGTCTTCCTGGGCGGGCTAACCTTCCTGGGCTGGAGCGATACCTCCATCCTCGAAACAGCCGCTGCGGCGGGAGATCACGGAGCCGTCATCCAGGGCCACGCCCTCTCGCAGGCCAGCGATCCGCTCGATGATCAGGCGCGCTGGCACTATCTCGTCAGCGAGCCCCGCGAGGTGAAGGGGGCCCAGGCCATCTACCAGCCGCCTTCGCTGGGCTATCCGCCCTCAGGGCCGGTCTTCGGCTCGCCTTCGCAGTACGCCGTCCCGGCCAACTACGCCCCGGGGGCCAGGCCTTGAGCAAACTGGCGTTGCTCTGCGGAGCCGCCCTCCTTACGGGGGGCGTTCTCTTTGCGGTGATGCCCGAGCACAGCCCCGAGAACCGGTCCGCTCCCCAGCTCTTGATGGAGGCAGCCCGTAATCCGAAGGCCGTCTTCCAGGCCCAGCAGACCTCCTCGGTGGTGGCCGATGGCGAGCGCGAGGACGTGCAGGCCCGGGTGTCCCGAAGCGGCGAGTCGCTGCGCTTTGAGTACACCGCCCGGCCGGGTCAGCCGGCCCGGGTGGTGCTCGAGCGGCCCGAGGCGGTCTACGTCTTCTGGCCCACGGTGAAGGAAGGCTGGCACATTCCCAGGCGGCCCGGCAGCAACCGGCCGGTTGCCTGTCTGCAGCTGTGCTCCACCAACTACCGCTGGGAGAGCCAGCAGGTGGAAGGGCTGCTTTCCCTGACAGCCTTTCGTCGCCGCGACAACCGCATGACCCGGCGCTACTGGGTGCAGCCGGCCCGCCAGGTGGTGGTGGGGATGCAATCCTACGGCTCGGACGGCCAGCCTGACTCGGGCTGGAAACTGACCGCCATCGAGTTCAAAGAGTCCTTGCCGGCCGACCTGTTCGAGCCTCCCGCCACGGTGCGCCCGGCCCTGGAGGTCGAGCATCCCCGGTCGGCCACCTCGCTCGAAGAAGCTGCCGCCCGGGTGGGCTTCACGCCGGAGATTCCCACCTGGCTCCCGGACGGTTACCAACTCGTGGAGCTCTGGTCGGAGAAGGTGCAGGGCCGTCCTTCGGTGCGGCTGGTCTATTCCGACGGCCTGGAGACCTTCTCACTCTTGCAGGCCCGGCACACGGGTGAGCCGACCGCGGACGAGAGCCTGGTGGAGGTGGCCCGCAGCCGGCAGATGGAGATCTTGCAGTGGTCCGACGGGCTGTTGGACTACACTTTGATGGGCAGCGTCTCCAACCAGGCTCCCCGCGAGCTGGCCCGTCGCCTGGTGCAGGGCGAGAGTGCTTCGACCGAGCCCGAGCGGGGCGTGTTGCCCATCTGGCAACGCGGCTGGCAGAGGCTGGGCAGCCTGTTCTGAGCTCGCTGGCCCACCTCTTCGATCGAGCCCTGTTTCACGAGTCCTGGGCCTGTGAGGCGCTGGCTCGCGAACTGGCGCAGGCGCAGCCACAGCAAGTCATGGCCATCGACCGCGAGCTTCGCCGCTGCTACGCCCCCTGCACCGTTCTGGGAGTGGAGCGCTTCTTGCTTGAGCCCGAGGCGCTCTGGCTGCTGGCCGCCTTGAGCTGTCATCGCAGCGGCTACGTGCGGGCGGCCGCGCTGGGCCACCTGGCCGAGCTGGACGGTGACGCCTGGGCCCTCCCCTTCGCGTTCATACGCCTCAACGACTGGGTTCCGGCCGTGCGCGCCCGGGCTGTGGCCCTGGTGGAGCAGCACCTGATTCCCGAGCGCACGGCCCGCTGGCTGGAATGCCTGCCCCTGGTGCTGCGGCTGGAGAGCTGGACCCGGGCCGACCACTCCGCCATCCGCCAGAGGATTCTTGGCACTCTCTCCGAGGAGCTGCTGTGGCAGGCCCTGGAGAGCCCGGATCGCCTGCTGCGACGGGCCCTTTATCCTGCTTTGCTCGAGCGTGGGTCTCGTCAGGAGGTGCTTTCGCGGGCGCTGGCCGACTCCGATCTGGTCGTCCGCCTCTGGGCCTGTCGGCAAGAGCCCCACAGTGACCAGCTCTTAGAGCAGATGCTGGCCTCCACTTCGGCAGCCGTGCGCACGCGCGGCTTGCTTCAGTGGGGGCGCAGCCACCCGGTGCCGGAATGGGCGCGCTTTGATCCCGGTCCCGGTGTGCGTCAGGCGGCCCGCTCCCTGGAGCCTTCGCTGGACTATCGCGGGCTCTACCGCCAGGCCATCGCCGAGGGCCGGCACCTGGAGGTCTCCCTGGCCGCCCTGGTTTCCTGCGGACGCCGCCAGGACGCCGAGCTGGGCCGGGCGCTGCTCGATCACCCCCGTCCCCGGGTTCGCCGCCGGGCGCTTGAGCTGATCGCCGCCCAGGACCTGGACAACTCGCTCGAGCTCTTGCTCGACCGCGGAGCCTACCGGGCCCTGATTCGCGCGGCGGGCCGGCTGGATCCGGCTGACCTCTTTGCCCGCCTCACTCCCCAGAACGCCGCCCCCCTCCTGGCCCTGCTGCGCCAGGGCTCCAAGTGGACAGGCCTGGGTTATTTGTTGCAGGCCGCGCCCCGATTCCCCGATGAGGTGGAGCGCGAGCTTCAGGTCTGGCTCAAGCACTACAACCTGCGCCAGATTCCCCCCTCCCGCGAGGAGCTGGCTTTCTGCCGCGCCGCCCTGGGGCCGGGAAGGCCCGATCTGGAGTCGTTGCTGGAGGGCTGGAGCAGGTCTTTGAGGCCTCTTTGAGCCTTCCTCGCTAGACTCCAGGGATGGACCTCACGCCCCTTCGGCTGCCCGGTCTGCCCGCTCGCCCACAGGGCACGCTGGCCTCGCCCCTGCCCGTGGGAGACCCCGACCAGTTGGCCCCGGCGCGTACCCTGGAGAAACTGGGCAGGCCCCGGCCGGCTCGTGCCTCGTGGCTGGGCCGTCTGGCCCGGGCCGCCGCCTGGACGGCCGTGGGCGTAAGCCTGGCGGCCGGCTCGCTGGGAGTCATCGGCTATGTGGGCAACCCGGCTCTGCGCGAGCAACCGGCCGTGTCGGTGCTGGTCGACCAGAATCCGGTGGCCAGCACCACCACTCCCGGGCCGGCCCCGCGGCCAATCCCACCGCCTTCGATGCGGGTGGCCAGCGACCGGGTGGCGGTCGTCGTCCCCGGGTCCACCCTCTCTCGCATCGCCGGTCAGGCCCAGCAAAGCCCGCTGGCCCGCAAGTTCTTGCAAGAGCGAGCCCTGGAAGCTCAACAGTCGCTCACGCGGGTTCTGGCCGAGCAGCGCTCTCCCGAAGGCCACCTTCTGCTCGACGCCCGCCTGCCGCTCCCCACCGGCGAGCGCGCCTTCTTCCATGTGGGGCCGGTGAATCTGCCCTCGCTGGGGGTCAATAACTTCGAGCTGCGCGAGGTTCCCCTGGTGGTCGGCTACCGGGTCGGCCCGCTGGCGCCATCCCTTAAGGTGGGACTGGAGACCTTGCAGGCCGAGGCTCCTCTTCGCCCCGCCTCGCTGGGAGCGGAGGGCGTCTACCTGGGCTCGGTGCGAGTTTCAGTGAGCCCCCAGCAGAGCAGCCTGCCGGTGGAGGGGGGCCTCAGCCTGAGCCTGGACCAGGATGGCTCGGCTCTGCGAGAGCAACTCGGCGAACTGCAGGGCAAACTGAAGGCGGTTCCGGCTGGATCGCCCCGGGCACTCCAGCTCGAGCAGCTGATCGCTCGCCACCAGCACCTTCTCGAGCAGGGCCAGAGCCTGCCTGATCGCGAGCTGGTGCGAGCCGCCTTTGGCGACCAGCAGGTAGCCTTCAAAGCCAGTCTCGAGGCTGGTCCGGACGCCCTGGCGCGGGCCACCTACCACGTCTGGATGGGGCGGGACGTGACCGGGGACGGTCGCTCCGACCTGCATCTCGCCAGCGAGAATGATTTCAGCCGTCTGGAAGGCCTCAAGGTCGAGCTGCACGAGTTGCGCGGCCAGGGTCAGCGACCCGAGGGCTTCCTGCCCGGCCTGGTTCACGAGCAGGTTGAGAAAGCCTTTACCCAGGCCATCCGAAAAGCGCTTCCGGAAGCAACCGACAGCCTGCGCAGGGCCGCCATCGAGCGGTTGGGCGCCGAGCTCGAGCAGGGCAATCCCTGGGTGGCCGAGCAGGGGAACCAGGCCCTGGCCTGCGGCTACGCCGAAGGGGTAAGTATGCGGGTGCCGCCCCTGGCCGGAACGGGCGGCAGAGAGCTGCAATACGGCGTGGGCAAGGTGCAGATTGGGGCTCAGGGAATGCTGGTGGAGATGGGAGCGCCCTCCAGGGCCAGCCAGCAGGAGGTGAGCCTGCCCTTCAGCCTCAAGCCGGGCGAGGTCGGCCTGCGCCTGCCGGGAGAGGAGCTGAATGCGCGCCTGCGCGACACCATCGACTGGCAGAGCCTGCTCAACCAGATGCGGAAAACGCAGGGGCTGAAGGAGCTGAGCTTCGGGCCGGGCGGCCAGCCCCGTTTCATCTATGATCGGACCAGCGGCAAGCCGGCCATCACCTTCGACATCCGGGCCAGAAGCGAGGGGGCCATCTTCTTCGATGCCAAGGTCAATACGGGCGTGGTGGTGCCGCTCGAGCTGAGGGCCCACCAGGGAAGGCTAGAGGTCAAGCCCGTCGCCGATGGGGTGCGGATGACCAATCCGAAAGAGCCCCTGCCTTTCGACCCGACCGATCTGTTGCCCACGCGTCTGCTGTCCAACCTGATCGCCAACCTCGTGGCCCAGGCACAGGCTTCCAACAGCCTGGCCGGTCAGCTGAAGAACGGCTTGAGCGTGAGCCTGGAGGAGAAGGGGTTGGATTTTCTGGAGGTCACGGCCCAACCCAGGAGTCAGGGCGCTCCCGACCTGGCCGTCAAGCTGAAGTCTTCCGGGGAAACCTCCGAGTTTTTGTTGCGCACGATGCTGGAAGGGGCTAAAACAACCCGCTGATGCGTCCGCCCTCGTCCACGTCGATGGCCAGGGCCGAAGGCTTCTTGGGCAGACCTGGCATGGTCATGATCGAGCCGGTGTAGATCACCACGAAGCCTGCCCCGGCGGAGACCCGGGCCCCGTTGACGCTGATCTTGAAGCCCCGCGGCCGTCCGCTCAAAGTCGGATTGTCCGACAGCGAAGCCGGCGTCTTGGCGACGCACACAGGCAGCTTTCCGTAGCCCAGCTCCTCGATGCGCTTGAGCTGGCGCTCGGCCAGCGAGCTGAAATCGACTCCGTCGGCCCCGTAGAGGCGGGTGGCCAGCAACTCGACCTTGGCCGCCAGGGGGAGGTCGAGCTCGTAGAGGAAACGGAACTGCGAGGGCTGCTCGCAAGCCCGGACCACCTGCTCGGCAAGCTCGGTTCCCCCTGCCCCCCCCTTCTCGCGAAAGTCGGTGACGACGGCCACAGCTCCCAGGTTGGCACACTCTTTCTGCAGGCGAGCCACCTGCTCGTCGTTGTCATCCAGGAAGCGGTTGATCGAGATCAGCACCGGAATGCCGTAGCCGCTCAAGTTCTCGACGTGTTTTTGCACGTTCTCGATGCCGTGCAGCTCGTGAGCCCGGCGGGTGACCACCAGCACGGCCGCCGACGGGGTGAGCCGGCCGGCCCGGCACTTGATGTGCATGAACTTCTCAGCCCCCAGGTCGGCCCCGAAGCCGGCCTCGGTCACCACGTAGTCGGCCAGCTTGCGGGCCAGCCGGGTGGCGATCAGGGTGTTGCAGCCGTGAGCGATGTTGGCGAATGGGCCCCCGTGCACGAAGACGGGGGTGCCTTCGATGGTCTGCACCAGGTTGGGGTGGATGGCGTGCTTCATGAGCGCCGCCATGGCTCCCTGCACCCCGAGCTGGGCGGCAAAAACTGGCTTCTTGAGTGAGTCGTAGCCCACAATGATGCGGCCGATCCGCTCCTTGAGCTCGGACAGGCTGTTGGACAACCCCCAGATGGCCATGACTTCGGAGGCGGCCGTGATCTCGAAGCCGTCTTCTCGCAATACGCCGTTGAGCCCGTTGCCCTCCAGGCCGATCAGGATGGAGCGCAGGGCGCGATCATTCATGTCCATCACTCGCTTCCAGACCACGTTGCGCGGGTCGATAGCGGGCTCGGAGCGCTGGTGGAGATGGTTGTCGAGCACGGCCGAAAGCAGGTTGTGGGAGGTCGAGACGGCGTGGATATCGCCCGTGAAGTGGAGGTTGATCTCTTCCATGGGCAGCACCTGCGACCAGCCGCCCCCCGCCGCCCCGCCCTTGACGCCCATGCAAGGGCCCAGCGAGGGCTCGCGGATGGCCGCCATGGTCTCCTTCCCGATCTTGCTCAGGGCCTGGGCCAGCCCGATGGTGTTGGTGGTCTTCCCCTCGCCGGCGCTGGTGGGGGTCATGGCGCTGACCAGGATCAGCTTGCCGTCGGGCCGGTCGGCCAGCTCGTCGAGCAGGGTCACGGGTATCTTGGCGATGTGGTGGCCGTAGGGGAGGATGCGGTCGGCCGAGAGACCCAGCCGCTCGGCGATCTCGAGGATGGGCCGGGGCTCGACCGATTGGGCGATGTCGATGTCCGTTCGCACGGTTAGCACAGTTCCCCCAGCAGGCCGCTCAGGCTCACGTGCTCGAGCTCCAGGCGCAGCTCGGCAGGCCAGCTGTCCCCGGACTCGTCGGATAAAACCAGCCCGCGCTCTGGGTCCAGAAAGGCCGGAGGTCGAACCGGGCCGGCCAGGGTCTGAGCCGCCAGGCGCTCGGCCAGAGGAGTCAAAGGCTGACACAGTAGCATGGTGCCAGGGCCCGTGCGCCGTAGGATCTGGACCGATATGGCGCTGTCGCGCGAAACGTGAAGGCTGGACACGACTTGCTCCTGGCTGCCAGCGGTAACCCCTCCAACCGGTTGGCAGCGGCAAGCAGCCTGTTCGGGGTAGCTTGCGGGCGGGCCTGCTCGCGTACTTCGGTCAGATTCGGACGAGCCAGCACCTCGAAGTGGGGCAGCGGGCGCGATCCCTATGCCCACCGGGCTTGCCCTCCTTTTCTGTTTAGTGTATAATGAACACGAAATAAAAAGCTGGGAGGTTTGCTGACCGTGATCTTCGACCACCTGATGCAGACAGGCTGGATGCCCTTGAAGGACACTCCGCCCATTCCGCGGCCCCTCTTGCCCGACCCCGATCGCCTGCGGGGAATGCTGTGGGGGCTTTACCTGGGGGACGCGCTGGGCAACTCCAGCGAGAGCCAGCCCCCCCTCACTCGGAGAGCTCGCTTCGGTCAGTTGCACACTTATCTCGGCGAGCGCGGGCGAGCTTCCGACGACAGCCAGCTGGCCTTCTGGACCCTCGAGCACCTGCTCGAGCATGAGCGCATCAAGCCCCAGAAGCTTGCTGTGCGCTTCGCCAGCGAGCCAGTCAGCGGGCTGGGACGCTCGCTGACCAGGTTCCTGGAAGGTATCCGCCAGGGGCTCCCCTGGCACGAGTGCTCGGTGGAGTCGCTGGGCAACGGGGCCTTGATGCGTATCGCCCCGGTGCTGTTGCCCTTTCTGAGCCAGCCCGAGAGTTTGTGGCCCAACGTGGCCCTGGCCGCCGCGATGACCCACCGCCAGGGTGGCTCGGTGGCCGCCTGCCTGGCTTACGTTGAGCTGCTGCGCGGCTTGCTGGAAGACCCCGAGAGCCTTTCCTGCCAGCGCTTTCTGGAAATGATGGAGCGCTGCGAGCCGGACGGCCGGCTGGCCCGGTCCACCCGGCGTGCCTTCGAGGAAGCCGAGGCTCGCTCCATCCCGGTTTTGGAGGTCCCCTCGGGGGCCTCACTGGTCGAAACCCTGCCCGTCCTGCTGCTTGTGCTCGAGCGCCATGGCCATGAGAGCGAGGAAGCTGTGCTGCGGGCCGTCAACGACACCTATGACAACGACACTCTGGGCGCCCTGGTGGGAGCAGCCATGGGGGCTCGCTACGGCCTCTCAGCCTTTCCCCGGCGCTGGCTGGAGGCTCTCGAGCCTCGTGTCAGCCCGGGCTCAACCCCGGTGGCCGAGCTGATCGACCGGGCCAGCTCTCGCTGGGGAGGCCCGGCCAGACGGTCGCGGCCGAGCCACTGGCAGCGCGTGCGCGACCGCCTGGGGAGCCTGCGGCTCGGGCCGGCGACCAGCTTCGGAGAGCTTCATCTCGTGCCCCTCCTGGGTGAGTCACTGGAGCTGGAGGTCGAGCTGCTGGGGAGAACCTCGGCCGTTCGTATCAGCGAGCTGGAGGCCGTGAACGAGCTGCAGGCCGTCAATGCTGGCCCTCGACCGGTGCTCTTGCTGGAAGGCGAAGAGCTGGTCGGGGGGAGGCAGAATCGAATGCTGAGCAGTCACGTGCTGATCGTCCCCAACCAGACGGTGCGCCTGCCTGTGAGCTGCGTGGAGCGGGGTCGCTGGGCCTTCAACGGCACGCGACGGGGCTTTCGGTCCAGCGGTCGGCTGGCCCCGGCCACTCTGCGATCGCACGATCAACAGCAGGTCTGGCAAGGGGTGCAAACTCGGCTAAGGCAGACCAGAACCCGGTCGAGCACCGAGGCTCTCTCGGCGGCTTTCGACACGCAGAAGTCTGCACTGATTCGGCTTCGACGCGAGCTCAGACCACTGCCCGGTCAGGTGGGTCTGGTCGCCCTGCTGGGCGACTCGGTGGTCTCTCTGGAGCTTTTGGCCTCGCATGATCTGTATCGACGTGCTCACGACAAGCTGCTGGCGGCCCTGGCCCTGGAGGCCACCACCCGACCGGGTCGGGCCCTGCGTGAGGGCAGGCGTTCCCGGGCAGCTCAGTTTCTGACCCGGCTTTGCTGCCTGGACAACCCTGAGCGGCGCGGTTCAGCCCTGCGCTTTCAGACCCGCGAGTTGCGAGGGAATGCCCTGCTCTATCGCAATGCGCCCCTTTGCCTGTCCGCCTTCCCGATCCAGCCCTTTTGAAAGGTTTTTCCGGCTGCGCGACGGCCAGGCTCAGCCGCCTCCGACAACCGTGGTGTCGGAGGCGGCCCGAGGGCGTAGCCCCTCCGACACCGACACCGCAGGGGGGGCGGGATTGGACCTCCGGCCGAGCCGGACGCTTGTCGCCGAGCAGGGCCGAGGTTCTTACTGCTGCGGCAAAACGATCAGATTGCCCAGGATGGACGGGTTGAGAGATCCGGTCCCGGGCGCCACCACTGCCAGGTCCTCCAGCCCGTCGCCGGTCAGGTCGGCCACGCAGCCGAAACCGAAGAACGAGTTGGACGGGATGTCGAAGTAGTCTCCGACCAGGAAGTAGAGAGGCGCGTCGAAACTGGGAGTGTTCGAGCCCACCGCCGTCGTGTTGCGGACGAAGACCACATCGTAGCCGTTCGCGTCGCCCATCACGAGGTCAGGCAGGCCGTCCGAGTTGGCGTCCTCGGCAAGGACGAAGAGATTGCCGGCCAGGTTGCCCACGTCTGTCCTCTGGAAGCTGACCGTGCCGGGCGTGCTCGTGTTCATATAGACGGCCAGGTTGCCGCTGGTGGTGACCAGATCCGGGCGGCCATCTGCGTTGATATCGGCCGAAGCCAGCGGGACTCTTCCGATGAAGTTGCTCACCGAGACCGTCGCCCCGAAGCTCGCCGTGTTGCTGCCCAGGGCAGTCGTGTTCGGAAAGACCACGAGCTCTCCGAACGTATTGCCGGTGGAAGCCAGGTCGACGATACCATCGCTGTTGAAATCGCCGGCCACAACGAAGGTGGGGTCGCTGAAGGGGATATCCGTCGGCGTCGGGTCAAAGGTGGCCGTCGGGTTTCCGGCGGGCGTCGTGTTCATGAACACGCGCACGAAGCCCCCGCCGACCAGACCGATGGCAATGTCCGGCCTGCCGTCGCGGTTGATGTCGGCCACGGCCGCCCGCTGAGGTTGAGCCCCGACGGAGAAGTTGGCCACGTTGAAGGTCGGGGCTCCTCCGCCTCCTCCGGTCGTGTTCATGAGCACCGTGATGTTGCTTGAGAAGTTGTTCACCACGAAGGCGTCCGGCTGCAGGTCGCCATTGAGGTCGGTCACATACGTCGCGACCGGCTGCGAGCCCACCGTAAAGGGAGCGCTCGGGGTCAACCCGCCCGCGCCGTCATTGGTGTATACCGTGGCCGTGCCGTCCGTTCGGTTGGATACAATCAGATCAGAAGCGCCGTCACCGTTAAAGTCAGCGTCCGCCACACCGCTCGGGCCGTTGCCCGCCTGCAGGAGGTTACCCTGGAGGAAGCTGGCAGCCGTGGCCCCGTTCGGGGTGGTTCCCAGCAGGATGCTCGTCATGTAGCCAAAGCCGTCGTCGCTGGCCACGCCCACGTCCAGGATACCGTCGTTGTTGAAGTCACCCGCGCCGATCCCCAGCGGGGTACGGGTGGTGGGGAAGTTGTTGACCGGCTGGAAGGCGATCGCGCCGGGAAGATTCTGGTTGAGAAACACCGACATACTGTTCTTGTTGGGCGATGCGGTGACGCCGCCGCCGGAGAAGTTGCTGGCCGCGATATCGGCCCTCCCATCGGCATTGAAATCGTCCACGAGAGTGAACAGCGGGTTCTGGCCGGCAGCGATCAGGCTGTGCTGAACGAAGTTGGGCGGGCCGCCCAGGGGAGTCTGGTTGCGCCAGATGCGTACTCGAGCTTCGGCACGGTCGGCCGACACCACGTCCAGATCACCATCCCCGTCGAAATCGCCCAGCGCGCAGCGATCCACCGTCCCGCCCCCGATCGGCAGGAAGGATACGGGGGCACCGAACGTCGCGTTGAGGGCGCCGTTCGGGGTCGTGTTCAGGGTCACAAACATCGACCCGTTCCCACCCTGGACGACATCGGGACGCCCATCACCATCCACGTCGCCGGCCGTGACCGAGCCCGAGCTGCCAGCCACCGGGTTCGGAGCGTTGAAGGAAACGATCGTCCCCGGCGGCACCGCGGTGTTGTTGACGCGCACACTGAACCCGGCGCCTGTCTCGAGCACGACATCGGCCAGACCGTCTGCGTTAAAGTCGGCGAAGTCGAAATTGCCGAGCGATCCCGTACCGGTCGGAAAGACGCTGACCGGCCCGAAGATCGCCGTGGCGCCTCCGGCAGGAGTCTGGTTAAGCAGTATCTCGAGGTTTCCATTGCCGCCATTGGAGCCCAGATCGGGTCGGCCGTCGTTGTTCAGGTCGGCCGAGCCCACGCCGAAAGCCCCCCCGCCCCCGGCATTGACGAAGAAGGGTGAGAAGGTTGGCACCATGGCGCCATTGGCGGTGGTGTTGAGGTGCACCGTCGGATCCCCGGTGTTGATCTCATCGCCCTGCGCGAAGTCGTCTCGACCATCAGAATTGAAGTCTGCCACGACGCAAGACCTTGGAGCAGCATAGCGAGGGTTGCCGCTGGAATCGATCCCCACGAAGTTGCGAGCGCCCAGGAAGACGATCGGCGGACCCACGACGGCGTTGATATTGAACGTGCTCGAGCTGGCGCCGGTCAGGCCCGGCGAGCTGGCAGCCAGGACAAATCCGACCCCGGCCGCATCCAGGCTCAGGTTGTTGAACACAGCCACGCCGTTCACGGCGCTCAAGTTCAGGGTTCCGTTCAGGTTCCCCGGGCCTGCGGCCAGCACCAGAGTGACGTCGTTGGTGGCGCCCGGGACCGTGGCGCCAAAAAAGTCCACGATTCGGACCTGGACGGGCGGCGTGATCGTCTGGTTGATGTCTGTCGTGGAGGGCTGCACCACGAATTCGACCCCGGTCGGCACGCCCGGGGCGTTCGTGGTATCAAACGTGCCGCTGGTCACGCCCGCCAGGCCCGGCGAGGAGAACCCCAGTGAGAAGCCCGTGCCGACCTGGTCGATGGAGAGGTCGGGGAACGTGGCCACGCCGTCCACGGCGTTCACGGTCAGGCTACCCGAGAGGGTGCCGGCGCCGCTGGCCAGGCTGACCGTGACGGCGTTGGTCGCGCCGGGCACGACCACCCCGTTTTCGTCCAGGATGGAAACCTGGACGGGCGGCGTGATCGGCGAGAGCTGCGGCGTGTTCGTCGGCGGCACGCTGACCGCCAGCGACTCCGGCACGGCCGCGATGTCGAAGCTGGCACTGACGTCGGAGTTGCGGTTGGTGGCCGCGGCGATGAGCGTGTAGCCGGCACCCGGATTGTTGATGCTGAGCGTGTCGAAGGTCGCCACGCCGTTCACGGCGTTGGCGGTGACGGTGCCGGCCAGAATGCCGCCGGCCGGATTCGTGTTGATGGCCAGCGTGATCGAATCGGTAGCGCTCGCGATGAGCAGACCGTTGCCGTCCTGAACCGCCACCTGAACCGTGCCCAGCGACTGATTCTGGCCCGCGCTCTGGGGCTGGTTGACGAACACCAGCTTGGATGGTATGCCCACCACGTTCTGATCGAACGGCCGCAGCGTGATGCTGATAGAGGACGTCGAGTTCTCCGTGACGCTGACCACGCCGCTTCCCACGTCCAGCACGTTACCGTTGGCGTCCAGCGTCTCGATCAAGAGCAACACGTCCCCCACGGGAACCGCGATGGTGACGGTCTGCGTTGCCCCTGACCGGTCCACGGGCACGGTCACGGGCTGGGCCAGCGGCTGCTGCGTGACGGGGTCGAGGATGTTGATCAGGATGTTCACCGCGGCATCCGAGATTCTGGCCTGACGCCCCTGCAGGTCGAACGTGATGGCTGCTCGGCCCGTGGCACCGGGATTCTGCCCGGTCGGGACGGGAGCGCCCTTGTCGAGGGCGCCACCACCTCCCCCGCCCGAGCCCGAGCTGCAGGCGGATGCGAAGAGCGCTGAAAGGGCGAGAATGATGAGCAGCCAGCCACGAGACATATGCGAGACCCTCCCCGAATTAGTTGACGATGATCGTGATGGTGCCGTTGGGCGGAACGTTGGGGTTATTCAGATCGAGCACGAGCTCGAGATCCTCGATGGGTGCCAGGCTGATGGCCTGGTAGGCGACGTTGGGCAACAGGTTGCCCTGGGTATCGAACAATCCCGCGACCACGTTGTAGTCGCCGGGCGCAATATCGGTGATGCGCATGCGCGCGGAGGTATCCCCCGGTTGCGCCTGCACCTGGCCCTGGGCCACGATGACGGACCGGGTGGGGTCTGACGCAGAGGGCGCCTGCACCTGGACCACAACGAGCACCGGCTCATTGGGGAGTGGTGAGGCGGTGGACTGCTGGGTCTTCTCCGGACCAAACTCGGGAAGGTCGACCCGCAAGGTGACCACTCCGGGCTGCGTGGGGCCGCTGGGAGGAGCGGGGGTGCCTCCCTCGAGAGGGGACGAGCCTCCACATCCCACGAGCAGGAGCAATCCCGCTACCGCCCAGAGACGCAATCGGCTTCGAAGTCCGGCCGCAAACCTTCCTGTGATGGCCGAGGAAAACCCCGCCATTTTGGATCTCGCGCAGCCGGAGAACCTGGTCAAGGTGGGTTCCGGCTGCGCGCCAAGAACATCCTTTCTCATTCGAGGGACCCCCGCGACGAAAATCTTTCCCCGTGGTTCTCAATGGATGTCCGGAATCCTCCCGTAACCACTCTCTGGACGAAGGATCGTTGTGCGGGGACCATCGCCCTGGCGCAAGCGTCATCCGACAGAGGGTTGCCCGGCGCGGACATCCAAACCCTTCGCGTGAGTCTCGAGTTGTTCGGATTGGTCAGCAGCCTGGCCCTGCTCGTGGCGTTTGGCAGCTGGATCGGCAAGCGTCAAGGCCGGAAGGTCTCGGCCCCCCCCTCGGCCCGGGACATCCCGCTGCGTCGCCTGACCTGCGCCGACGTCGAGAGGAGCTTTCGCTCCACCGGCAAGACCGGCGAGATGCTCTTCGCCCGCAGCGAGGACGGGTCCAGGCAGATTACGGCGCGCTGGACCGAGTATGCGGCCGAAGGCTTGACCCAGATGCTGGTCTCCTTTGTTTACCAGGGGCGCGAGCTGCGCCTGAGCGAGGAGATCAGCGACCTGGTGGCCAGCCCGGCCTTCACCCACAAAGCGGAGAACCTCACCCGGGTATGCGCTGCCGACGTGATCCGCGAAGTACAGCGCTGTGGACCCTACACCTTGCGTCTTTCGCGCGATCTGTGGATCGCCGAGCGAAAGAGCGATGCCCGCCCGGGAGAAGCAGTTGAGTCAGCCCTGGTGCGCTTCTACCTCGACGGGCGCCAGGCCACCTACGTGCGCTCGTACACCGTCAAGAATTGAGTGCTGAGAGTCGTCATCGCCAGGCGCATGACACCTTCGCAAACCTTACTTGCGAACGTGGGTGATGCGAATCCAAAGAGAGCCCGCGAGTTGGGGCGGAGGATAGTTGCTCATGGCTGTTGCGTCCTTTAGCTGAAGATTCTTGCTCTCAGGATAGGCTGCCCAGGGGACTGATGGCCGGTAAGACTGTTAAGGACTTGTAACCGATTTGAGCAATGTGTAAACGATTGTCGTCCGTTTGCTACCGCAGGGAAGACCCGGTCCATCCTTCGAATTGACCTCGAATGATTCAGTACGAGCTTGGCAGCGGAGCCCCGCTCCTTCGTCCCCAGGCCCCCTCGGGGCGCTTTCAGTGGGCCCGCGGGGGCACCTATGCCTGGGTGAGCCGGCACGATGGCATCGGGGGCGAGGCACCCTTCCTGGCCGAGGTAGAGCCCTCCCGGCAGGCTTATTCCCCCTCACCCCGGCTGCACCGGACTTTTGCGGCTCTGGCCAATCACAATCCGGCCCGCACTCTCGAGGCCATCGAGAAGTTTGCCAAGCGCTATGGCCCTCTGGGGGTGGCCCAGTTGATCCCACCCGATCCCCGGGTGGGACGCATGGCGCCCTTTCTGCCCCGCCACGCCGGGCAGGCTCTGGCCGAGCCGCTGGGACGCTGGTGGCGTCAGGCTCGGGAGATGCGCAACCTGCTCGGGCTCGCCGAGGCGGTGGGTCATCCCGAGCGCCTCGCCGGGATGGTGCGCTGGGGACAGATGAGCTATCATCCCGCCGGCACCACCATCAAGGGAGAGCAGAATCGTGCCTTCCTGTGCGTGCGCCACAGCGCCTTCAAACCACCCGGAGAGGCTTTTAGCCTTCAAGAGACCGACTGCGACCTGATCGAGGGCGAATTCGCCAGTCGCGACAATCTCGAGGCGGTGCTTGCCTACCTGGCGGGCCAGCTCGACTCGGCCCTCTCTCTGTGGGTGGAGGTGCGAGCCAGCTGCTCGGGCGGGAAGTTGCGCGTGCAGCGCTGGCCTCGCAACCTGCTGGGCTGGATGTGGCTGGGTCTGGCCGACGAGCTGGCCGCCAACCTTCCCACCGCCCACCGCTGCAATCGTTGCGGCTCGCTGACAGTGGAACGCGGCCATAAGTGCCTCAACTCCTGAGGGCTGCCGTGATCTTTTCCGCGACCTCGATCATGTGGGCTTCGTCACGATAGGGCTGTCGAGGCCAGAAGAATCCTTTCAGCCCGTCCCCTTTCGTGCGAGGAATCACGTGCACGTGCAGGTGAGGCACGCTCTGGCTGACCTTGTTATTCAGGGCTACGAAGCTCCCCTGGGCCGAGAGGGCGGCGGGAACTGCCTGGCTCAGACGACGGACCAGGCCGAACAGACCTGGCAACCTGTCCGGGGGCAGGTCGATCAGGGTCTCGTGATGCGTTTCGGGAACCACCAGCACGTGACCCGGGAAAAGCGGCCGGTGGTCCAGGAAGGCCACCAGGCCGTCTTCGCGGCAAACTTCCCGGGCGGCCACGCGGCCGGCTACGATGTCACAGAAGACGCACTTCAATTGGGCGAAACGCTGATGCTATCGCGCCACTTTACGTACCACTGGGCTAGCTTGAGCCACTCAGCCAGGTTGCCGCTGGCGTCGGCGGCAAACACACGCTTCTGGAAATCGATGAATTGAGGAGCGGTGATCACCAGGCGGCGCTGGGGCCTGCCGTGGAAGCCGTGAATGACCAACCACTGCTTGTTGACGTAGACGATGGTCAGCTCCACGTCGGGTTTGCCCTCGGGATCGAGCAGTGCCTCCTGCCAGTGGTGGTCGACCCTGAGAATGCGGTTGAAGGCCGGGTTCTTCAGGATGGGCATCTCCAGGGCCGCTTTCAGACAGGGCTCGAGCAGGTATTTGACGATGCGGTATTCCTCCTCGGCATCGATCTTGTCGTCTGCGAAGGCCCCCGCCAGCCACTCCAGGTTCTCGCTGTGCAGGGGAATGATGATGTTGGTCTTCTTGTCCTTCAGCCCCTCGTGCACCTCGAGCTTGTCACCCCTGTGCTCGATGGTGAAGTGCTCTTGAGTGTCCAGGACGTTCAGGTGGGCCCGTTTGACCACGCCCCGGAACCATTCGACCGCCGAGGGCCGTTGGGCGACCGATTGGAGATGCTCGTAGTTCTTGCTCACAGTAGGACAAAGTTCGCAGCCGTCCGAGGAGAAATCCTGCGAGGGATGTCGAATCTTGACAGATGGTCTTCAGCCGCATTCAGGTGCGGGCTCAGACCGTTCTGAGGCTGCTCCTGGTCGAGGATAACGAGCTGGACGCCGAGCTGGTGGTGGCCACCCTCGAGCGATCCGGCTACGAGGTCCATGCCCACCGGGTGGATACCCTGGAGGGCCTGCGCCTGGCCTGGCATTCGGGCGGCTGGGACGCTATCTTGTCCGACCACAGCCTGCCTGGTTTCACCGGCCAGCATGCTTTGGAGCTGGTGCGAAAGAGCGGCGAGGATGTGCCTTTCCTGGTCTTGTCGGGCACTATCGGCGAGACCACGGCCGTCGAGTACATGCGGGCCGGGGCCCACGACTATCTGATGAAAGATAACCTGACCCGGCTCGGCCCGGCCCTCGAGCGCGAGCTGCAGGAGGCCCGCAACCGTCGGACCAGCCGCCTGGCCGAGCGCTCGCACCGCGAGGGGCAGCTGCGTTACCAGCGCATTGTCGAGGCTGCCGCCGAGGGGATCTGGATCGTGGACCGGCGGGCCCGGGTAACCTTTGCCAACCAGCGCCTGGCCGAGATTCTCGGTTGCCCCGTGGATCAGCTGATTCATCGCTCGCTGTTTCGCTTCGTGGCGACCGAGTCGCGCGAGCTGGCCAGGGCGATGTTTCGCGAGCCCGGCTCGACTCCCGAGCAGCTCGAGCTGGCCCTGGAGCGGCCGGATGGCGAGGTGGTGTGGGCTCTGGTTTCGGCCAGCGGCATTCTGGACGCCGAGGATCGCTGGACGGCCACCGTCGGCATGGTGACCGACATCACCGAGCGGCGCCGGCTCGAGCAGCAACTGCTGGCTGCCGAGCAGGAGAAGCGCTGGTTTTACCGCGAGGTGCTGCTGGCCGTGACCCAGGGCCGGTTGCACCTGTGCGAGGCCAGCGAGATCCCCCTGGAGGGCGAGCTGCAACTCTCCCTGACGCTGATTGAGCCCGAGAGCTACGCGCGTTTGCGCCGGGAGATGCGCTCTCTGGGGGCGCGGGTGGGCATGCCCTCGGACAGCCTGGAGGAGCTCTTGCTGGCCGCCGGCGAGGCGGTCACTAACGCCATCAAGCACGGCGTGGACGGTCGTTGCGAGGTGCGGCTGGCCGGGCAACGTCTGGTGGCGCGCATCTTTGACGGCGGTCCAGGCATCCGCCCCGAGGACCTGCCAGCCAGCATTCTCAAGCCGGGTTTCTCCACCAAGGTCTCGCTGGGGATGGGTTTCTCCTTGATGCTGGAGCTGTGCGACGTGATCTGGCTGGCCTCCGGCCCTACCGGGACGGTGGTGCAACTGGAGAAAAGCCTGTCGGCCGAAGAGCAGGAGGAGATGATGCTGGAGGCTTTGCTGGAGCGATTCAGCTGAGCAAGCGCCGGCGAGGCACCAGGACGCCGCCCACCCGCACCGCCGACGGGGTTTCCTGAATCGAGCCTCCCTGCGAGCTCCGGGCCAGTGAGGAGACTTCCTGGGCGTGCTCGGACAGGGTGACCACCTGGGCCAGCACCTTGAGCGCTTGCTCGGCGCGCTCCTCGTGGTCTTTCAGGCTATCGAGCTGGAGGCGGGACTCGCAGAGGTAGGAGCGGGTGGTTTCGTCCAGAGGCATCCTGGAGAGGGCTTCCAGCACCGTCGTGCCGGCCGTGGCCCCGTCGAAGGGGTAGGGACGGCAAGCTTTCATCATCTCGATCCCCATGCGGGCAAAGGCGCTGGGGCTGGCCGCAGCGGCTGACTCCAGGGCGATGGTGGCAAGAGCGCGGCGCGAGGTGGGGAACATGGTTTTCGGAGCGGCCTCGGCCGCTGCCTGAATCGCGGCCGGAGCCTGGCTCTGGCGGGCCAGGTACTCCAGCACCGCAAGTCCAGCCGCGCCCCCTTCCACGTGTGAGACAGGCGAAGGGGGAATGGCCTCCAGCAGGCTCAGGCTGAACTCCACCAGGTCCTGGCCACTGCTCTGGCGAGCCGCCTTCTTGATGGCCGCCTGAGACTCGGGCTCGACATTCGAGCGAACCAGCCGGGTGATGGCGCGGCGCTGAACGGGGTCGATCATGCGCTCATTGTGGCAGTTGCGGATGAAAGTTGCCTGAAATCGCGCAGCGGAAGGTGGCTCCCTGGCCGGGGCTGCCCTCGGCTTTCACGCTGCCACCGTGGCGGCGCAAGATTCGCTGCACCGTGGCCAGCCCTACCCCCGTTCCGGGAAAGTCGCGCTCGTGGTGCAGGCGCTGGAAAGGAGTAAACAGGCGGTAGGCCTGCTCGGGCGGAAAGCCTGCCCCGTTGTCGCGCACGAAGAAGCTCACCCCGTTCTGACCGCCCAACTCGACGCGAGGCTGCTCTTTCCGCGAGCTGAACTTGAGGGCGTTGTCGAGCAGGTGGCGCAGGACCACTCGCAACAGGTCACGGTCACCCGGCAGGGTGAGATCGCCCTGAATGCTCACCCGGGCCGGATCGCAACCCAGCTCGCTCACGACCTCGCGGGCCAGGGCGGTCAGATTCACTTGCTCGATGCAAAGAGGGGCCCGGGAGACCCTGGAGAGCTCGAGCAGGCCGCTGACGAGCCGCTCCAGGCTCTCCAGGCTGAGGGTCACGTTGCCGAGGTACTTGCGGTTCTTATCGCTCAGCTCCTGATCGCCGGTCAGTACAAGCTGCAGGAAGCCCTCGGCTGAGCGCAGGGGTGCGCACAGGTCGTGGGAGACCGAGTAAACGATGGATTCCAGCTCGGACTCGAGCTGCTTGACCTCCCGGGCCCTGCGGGCGAGCTCCAGCAGCAGCCCTACTCTGGCCCTCAGGAGGGAGGGCTCGGCAGGCCAGAGCAAAGAATCGGCCGCTGCCAGCTCAAGGCTCTCGGCCTGCGAGGTCAGCACCAGGATGGGTGTCAGCCCGCCCCGTCGCAGCTCCGGAGCTCGCTCGAGCAAGGACGCTGGCAGCACGATGAGGTCGAATTCGTCCTCCGTTTCCGGAACCGTGTCGGCGGCGACCACTTCCAGGTCGGGCAACAGGTCGCTCAGCTCGAGGTTACCCAGGACCAGCACGCGCCTCATTCTGAGTAGGCGTTGTAAGCCAGCTCGGCGATCTGGGCGATGAGGGTCGAGGCCCGGTCCGAGCAGCCCCGGGCCACGTCCTTCACCAGCACCACCACCACCAGCCCGGTCCCGTCCTCCAGGCGGATGATCCCGGCGTCGTTGACCACCCCTGCGATGGTGCCGGTCTTGTGGTAGACGGTCGTGCCTTGAGGCAACAGCCGGGGAATGCGGGTCTTGTATTTGCACTGGGCCAGAATCCCCAGCGCATACTCGGTCCAGCGCTTGTCCAGCAGCTCGTTCTTGTAGAGGCGGCCGAGCAGGTCGGCCAGGTCGTCCGGCGAGGCAAGATTGTCCACCACCGTGGCCACGGCCACGTCATCGGCGTAAGCTGCCCGGGCGGCGGAAGCGTTTTCGGCCGCCTGAAAGCGGCTCAGAGTCAGACCCTGGTTCTCCTTGAGGATCCGCCCCACGGCTGCCAGGCGCTGGCTGTGGTCGAGCTTGCGCCAGCGGGCGGCGATCTCGCGCCCGCTCATCCCGCGCCACTCTTGACCCATGCCCAGGGCGATCAGGTAGGCCGCCCGGTTGGTCATGAAAACGTTCGAGCTCTCATAGCCCAGCTCGGCCAGCATTTTGTTGACGCTGTCCGTGCCGATGCGGTTGAAGAGCAGGTCGGTGGCGGTATTGTCCGAGATGCTCTCCATCAACTCGACGCAACGCTGGATTTTGACCTTCGTGCCTCCCGGCTGGTTTTGCAGGGTGCCCGAGCCGATGCAGCGGTCGGTCTCCTTCAAGATGACTACCTGCTCCAGGCTGAAGCCTGCTCGTCCCGCCTGAAGCTGGCGGGCCAGCTCGAGCAGCACGTGCACTTTGAAGACGCTGGCCAGCGGGTAAGGCCGCGACCCGTCCACCGAGACCTTTTCGCTGGTGGCCAGGTGCACGATGGCCACCCCGGCCTTCATGCGCTGCCCCTCCTGGCTGATCAGGTAGCGCACGTCGTTGGAGAGCTTCTTCTCGCGCGGCGTCTGGGCCAGGCAGGGCTGGAGCACGACAAGCAGGATGACAAGCCAGCGTTTCACGGCTCGCCTTCTTCTGGAGGCTCGCTGGAGAACCTCCATTCGGCGCGAGGCTGTTGCTTCTTGAGTCGGGCCTGCAGCGGGAGGGGAATCGGATTGCCTTCCAACTGGACAAGGAAAAGCCGGTGGTTGGAGGTGGGCTCGAAGCCCAGCTCGGTGAGGCGGTTGTTCTTGGCGATCAGGGTCTGAAGACGATCGAGCCTGGAGAAGCCAGCCGGAAGGCTTTGCAGTCGATTGTTGCTGACATTCAGCTCTTCCAGCCGGATCAGCCTGGCAAGCTCGTCAGAGGCCTCGAGCTTGTTGTCCGCCAGGTGGAGCAGCCGCAGGTTGGTCGGCAGAGCCGCCAGCTCCTTAAGCTCGTTCTGGCTCAGATAAAGCTCCTCCAGACCAGGGGGCAGGTGCTGGATAGAGCTGAGCTGGTTGTCCGAGAGATAGAGCCTGCGCAGCCCCGGCATGCGGGCAAGGACGGGGGGGATGTTGGTGAGCCGGTTGGAGCGCAGATCGAGCAACTCGAGCTCGCTCAGCTCGGAGAAAGACTCGGGCAGGGTGGTCAGCTCGTTCTCGCTCAGATCCAGGCCTTTGAGAGCTTTCAGCCGGGCGATCTCCGGGGGAGCCTCTTTGAGCTTGCTCTGGCTCAGCACCAGGCCGGTCGCGTTGGAAGGCTCGCGCAGCGCTTCCTCCAGGCGGTGCATGAGGCGTGGTGCATCCGTGGGCACGCCGCTGCAACCGGACAGCAGGAGGCAGGCCAGGACAATGACTCCAGAAATGACCCGGACAGGACGGGGCCATGGTTTGATCACCGGAACGGTTGAAGATTTGTTAACCAGATCACGGTAGGGAAAGGCCACGCATGGTATAATATGAGGTAGCCGGGTTGGAACCTCTTCGACCGGGCTAGACTGAACCGGAGGACCACCGCGATGAGACTCGAGGCGATTTTCGTCGAGCTCGACTCGCTGGAGCTGCCCAATCAGGCACTCGAGGCCGCTCCTGCGGATCCGGGCCCGTGGGGACCAGCCGTCGAAGACGTCTGGTATGGACCCTATCCGGCCTGAGCTGCAGGCCGACTGCACGATGAGACAGACGACAATGCGGGCGCCTTACGGGGCGCCCGCTGCTCGTACCGAGAAGCTCTTGCGGAAGAGCTCGAGCGGTTTTCCGTCCATCGTGTGGGGCATGGCGATGCTCACTTCATAGTCGCCTGGCTGCTCGGGGGCCACCAGCACCAGATCGATGACGTCCCCACTTCGTGCTGGCAGTGGCGTGAAGCCGGCCAGCCTCTCCAGGGCAGGCTCCAGGGGCTGGCCTTCCCGATAGACCTGCACCCGGATCCAGCCCGGTCGCCGCGTCTCAAAGGTGGCGTTGTAGAGATCCAATCGCATGGCCACGACCTGCCCCCCCCGATAGGGTCCCGGGGCGAGCTGCAGAGAGCTTCGGAAGGGCGGCTGGGATGGGGCGGCGGCTCGGGGGATGGTCAGGATCTCGTAGGTCTGCAGCCCTTCGAAAGTCGGCCCGGCCCGCAACCAGCGCTTGCTTGATTTCAGCCCGCTTTGCAGCTCGGGGCTCTGGTGGGCGGGAAGGATGAGCCAGCGGCAGCTCGATCCCAGCAACTCCACCCGTCCCGTGGCCCGGAACGCCTTGAGCTGGTCGGGATGCAGGTGAGGTGCTGGCAGCACGCCATTTTCGGGCTGACTCAAGCAGGTCTCCCCCGGCACCATCTGGCGGCTCACCCATGCCAGCGCCCGGGCCTGGGGCTCGGGCAGGCTGGCCAGCCGCCGCTCGATTTCTGAGGGCGAGACCAGCAGATAGCCTCCCCATGCCAGCCCGGCCAGGCCCACCAGGAGGGCAGGCCAGCGGAAAGCGCTGCGAAGGAGCAGGGCGGCAAGCAGGAGACCTGCTGCTGGCCAGATGAGCTCTGGAAACATTGCTGAAGATCATTCGAGGAGTGTCCTGCCTGGGCGCGAACACAGAGGAGGCCACCTGGCCTTGAACCTTGTTGGAGCGTAGCGCGTAGCCTTTCCATGTCGGTTGCGGATGATCCTCAGGCGCTCGAAGAGGCAGTGGAGGAGGTCGTCCATCCGACCGCCCCCCGCGGTCGTCGTCGCGCCCTCTTCAACGTTCTCAGGGCCTGCGTGGGGGTGGGCCTGGCCGTTTACCTCATCAGCGTGGTCATCTCCAGGCAGAAGGTGGACCTCTGGGCTCAGACTGCCGCAAGCATCAAGTGGCTGCTCCTCATCGCCCTGTCCATTCAGCTTGTTTCCATTTTGATCACCACGGTGCGCTGGCAGTGGCTGCTCAGGGTTCAGCAGATTGAGGTCTCGCTGCACGACCTGCTTTCGCTCACCATGGTGGGGATGTTTTTCTCCAGCGTGTTGCCCGGGGCAGTAGGGGGCGATGTGCTCAAGATGGTCTACATCGCCCGCCACGCCCCCAACCGCCGCACTGAGGCCGTGCTTACCATCATGGTGGACCGGGTCCTTGGCTTGCTCGGTCTCTTGCTGGTGGCGCTGGTCTCGGTCCTTTTCTCGCTCGACTTCATCTTGAATGCCAATCGACAGGTGCAGCTGGCCACCATCACGGTCGCAATGGGCAGCGCCGCCGGCATCGCGGGGGTGCTGGCAGTCCTGTTTCGTCGCCACCTCACCGGTCTTCCGCTGGTCTCGGGGTTGATCGCTTTCGGCCGCCTTCGCTTGCCGGCCGGGGTGGTGCACATTCTCGACCGTCTGGTGCGGGCCCTCGACCTTTACAAAGGAGCCCCTCGAGTTATCGCTGCCGCCCTGGCCATCTCGGCCTTCACCCACGTGCTGGCGGCCCTGACGGTCTTTCTGATCGGCCGGGCCTACCACGAGACCCACCTGGGGCTCTGGAGCTACTTCCTGGCTGCCCAGATCGCCAACACTGTGGCCGCCATCCCGATCACCCCGGCCGGATTCGGGGGCCGCGACCTGGTGCTCAGCACGTTCTTTCTGGCCGGGGGGGCCACTCCGGCCGAGGCGGGCGTCATCCCGGTGTTCAATACCTTCATCATCTTGTTCTGGAGCCTGATTGGCGGGGTGTTCTTCATCTTCATGCGCCACCCTCGCAAGAGCGGGTAGGATAGGCAGGTCATCGGCTCACCCTGGCCTTGACGAGGGATGGAAACCGCAGTGAGCGCTGAGGACGGGGAGAGCTCAGGTTTGGAGTGGAGCGTATGGCCGACTCGGAAACCGCTGGTCGTCAGGAATATTGGCTGGCTTCCACGGCTCGAGGATTGGCTTTGACGAGCCGGATGACGGGCAGGTATCCGCTCAGCCCAGGGTCCACGGACAGACAGAGAAAGGCCGGTCCCTTGCGGGGCCGGCCTTTCTCACGGGGTTGGCGCTCAGCCTACTTGGCGATGAGCGAGCTGAAGTCCCAGATCTGCTCGATGCCACCGGGCACCGCAGCCAGTCCGCGCTGAATCACCGGGAAGGTGTTCGGCACCAGGAACTGAGTGGCCACGAAGGCGCCAGCTTGCAACTGGCCGTGCAGGGTCAGCTGACCGCCCGGTCCGCCCTGGGACGGATCGAGCAGGTAGCCGTGGCCGCCACCCTGCTCCTGGAACAGGCCCGAGCCGTTGAAGACCAGGGTGTTGCCGATGGGAGCGGGGAAGGCGAACGGCGTGGAGGCGGTCACCTGGTTGAGGCTGATGGCCGGCAGCCCCGGAGGGGTCACCGAGACCACCTGCTTGGCGTTGACCTGATTCAGGCCCATGGCGAGGGTCAGGTCGGTGGTGGCCGAGTTCGGCACCACCTGGTCGTTGAGCATCTCCTGGACCAGGATCTGCGTTGCCAGGTTGCCCTTGAGCGAGCCGGCCAGCATCCGCGGAGCGTAGTTGTAAGGGTCGGCGTCGTCGAGCACGGTCTGGGCAATCCAGAAGAACTGTCGGAAGGAGATCGTGCCCGGCGTCAGGCCATTGGCTGCGAGCCCGGGAAGCAACTGGGCGCTGATGGTGGGAGAGTTGAGCAGCAGGTTGGTCAGACGACCGCCGGCCACGTTCAGCACACCGGTCGTGATGTCTTCCTCGAGGGCGAGGAAGACTCCGCCCAGAATGCCTCCCAGCGACTGGCCGATGTAGACCGGACGTGCCGGCGGATTGGGTGCCAGGTCGGGGATGCCGTTGCCGTCGAAGTCGGTGGCGCCCCGCGCAATCATGTGAGCCAGGGTCATCTGGTCGCCAACGGTCTGCCGCATATGGTCGCGGGTCAGGCGCAGGTTGGCCGGGTTGATGAAGCCTGTGCCGCTCTGACCGGCCGGGGGCGGCAGCGGGTTGAGGCCGGCCAGGGTCTGGCTGCCGTGGCCGACGGCATCGATGCCGATGACCGCAAAGCCCTGCGAGCAAGCCAGGAAGGCCAGGCCCAGCATGTCTTCCTTGCTGCGGGTGAGTCCGTGCTGGAAGATGATGACCGGGCGCGGGCCGGGCCCGGCCGGCGGAGAAGCCGGCTGGCAGACCATGAACTGGAGGTTCAGGGTGCCCTGCGGGGTCGGGTTGTCAGGCGTTCCCTGGAAGAAGGTCTCGTTGGCGGTGTTGACGTTCCCGATGTACTGGGTGGCCGGGAAGACGCCGAAGCGGATGGCTCCCACCACGTTGGGGAACTGGGGCTGCGAGGCCAGAATGCGCTGGCCGGTCGGTCCCAGGCTGTTGAGGAAAGCGGTGACGGCTGCCGGTCCCACGAACTGGGCCGGAGGGAGCATCGTCGGGGTCGGCGTCTCGGCCTCGACCCGCTGATGGATGACCGTCAGGGTCTGGAACAGCTGCTGGGTGGTGAAAGCGAAGGCGAACGGAATGTCCTCGCGGGGCAGGCCCGTGGCCGCTTCGGCACCCTGCCAGATCGGCTGGTAGGCGGCCCGGACCGGCTCGAGGGCGTTGGCCTGCTGGTCGTTGAGGAAAGGGAACACCGAGGTGCCGTTCTCATCCACCAGCGGAGTGGGGGACTTCAAAGCGATCTCAGGATAGCTCGAATCGACGGCGTTGCCGTTGCTGTCGAGCACCCCGCCCGTGATGACCACGATGTGAGGTGCACCGGGGGAGAGCGGTCGAACCGGCTGGGCGATGACCAGCGATTGGTCGCCCACGTCGCCCGTGCCTACTTCGAAAGTCATGGGCTGCAGTTGGCGGGTGGCCGCGTTGATGACCAGAATGGTGTTGTTATTCACCGTCGTCGCGTCGATGTTGGCCGTAAACGGGATGAAGATCGGGCCGGCTGTGGAGAAGCCCGAGATCGAGTTCATCGAATCGAAAGGCTCACCAGTCCCGGGCAGAGCGTTCTGACCGGTCTGAGGGTTCCGGATCAGGTCGTTGGGAAGGGGGATCCTGAGCTGGAGCGTGGTGGAGGATGGGTCGAAAGTCACGTTCGTCGTGGTCGTCGGCACGACCGCCGGCGGCCCGTTGAATCCAGCGGGAAGGTCCTTAGTGGTCGTATCCCCGCCGCATCCGGACAGCACGAGTAGTGATGTCGCGAGCATGACACCCATCGGGACCTTGAAGAAATTTCTGAAGTTCATGGCAACTCCCGACTTGGTTTGGCGCTTCTTCCCCCGCCACGCTCTGAGACTCAACCCCGCACGGGAGCTAAGACGGACCGAGATCGGGGAGATTGAATTGCCGGCCTTTCGCCGGGGGGGGCGGAACCTCCTCCAAGGACTTTCAAGGAAGAATGAAACCCTTTACCGGTAAGGATTTTCCTGAAAGAACAGGTTTAGAATAAACTTCAAGCTTTCAGGATAGCCACGATGCGCAGCACGGAGGGGTCGTCCTCGACCTCGAAACGCAGGCCGTGATAATACTTCTGGCTGCGAGTGTCGCGCCTGCAGCTGCGTACGATGGCGTCCACCGCCATGGAAGGCAGAGCTCCGTACTGATCGAGGCGGACGCGACACCTGGTGCCGATACGGACCTCGGTGGTGGAGGAAAGTTGAGCGCCACCGCGCCCGATGTTGATGAGAGACCCCTCGCAGAGAACGTCGTCGGAACGGTTGGTGATGTAGGCCGGCAGGTTGTTGGCCTTGATGCGCAGGTGCTGGCGCCGCTCGCGCACGTTGTTCTGAGAGAACCCGTGGGCGGCCAGGGTCTCCTTGACCCAGCTGTTGGCCTTGGCCTCATCGGTGTCTTCGAAGATCAGGCCCGCGCTGACGCGATCGATGGCCAGACGGCGCGTCCAGACGACCCGGCACTTGACCGCCCCCTTGCCCGAGCCAGGTACCATCACGGCCACGATCTCCTTGGCGCTGAGCCCGTCCTTGCTCTCGAGTCGGATTCCGGCCACAGAAATATCTGTGATCCCGGCACTGAAGGTACGCTTCTGGGTGCGCACCTCGACCAGGACTCGACAGGCCAGTCGCACCATCCGGCGACGCTCGTTCAGGGCCGGCTTGTGGCCAGGCAGGTAGGTTTGCAAAGTGGCCCACAGTTTTTTCATCGGGCCAGGAGATTCGCGAGAACGTTGGGCCTTCCTCTCGGGGCTTGACGAGTGGGTATAATCCCTGCATGCAAAGAAACGACCTGCGCAACCTGGCGATCATCGCCCACATCGATCACGGAAAAACCACTCTGGTGGACGGCCTTTTGCGCCAGGCCGGCATTTTCCGCCCTGGCCAGGACGTGGCCGAGCGCGTGATGGACTCCAATGAGCTCGAGCGCGAGCGGGGCATCACCATTCTCTCCAAGAACACGGCCGTGGAGTATCGCGGCATCACCCTCAACATCGTGGATACCCCCGGCCACGTGGACTTTGCCGGCGAGGTCGAGCGTATCCTCGGGATGGTGGACGGCTGTCTCCTGGTGGTGGACGCCTTCGAGGGCCCCATGGCCCAGACCCGCTTCGTGGTGAAGAAAGCTCTGGAAGCAGGTCTTCTGCCCATTCTGGTGGTCAACAAGATCGACCGCCCGGACGCCCGACCCGAGCAGGTGGTGGACGAGGTCCTGGGCCTGTTCATCGACCTGGGAGCCAACGACGAGCAGATCGACTTTCCGGTGGTCTACGCCTCGGCCAAGCAGCAGGTGGCCTCACTCGACCCGAGAGGACCCTTTGAGAGCCTGCAACCTCTCTATGAGGCGATCCTCGAGCATGTTCGCGTGCCCGAGGGCGATCCCGAGGCGCCTCTTCAGATGCTGGTCAGCAGTCTCGACTATGACGAGTATATCGGGCGGCTGGCCATCGGGCGCATCAGCCAGGGAACCCTGACGGCTCCCCGGCAGGTGGCCTTTGGCTCGCCCTCAGAAACACTCAAGAAGGGCAAAGTCGCTCAGTTGTTTCGTTTTGAGGGTCTGAGCCGCAAAGCGGTGGAGTCGGCCACCGTGGGGGACATCGTCTCGCTCTCGGGCCTGGCCGAGGTCGGTCTGGGCCAGACCATCACCGAGATCGAGCGGCCTGCGCTGCTGCCGGGCCTCTCGGTAGACGAGCCCACCCTGGCGGCCATGTTCCTCGTTTCCAATAGCCCTCTGGCCGGCACCGAAGGCAAGTACGTCACCTCCCGTCACCTCAACGACCGTCTGATGCGCGAAAGAGAGCGCAATGTGGCCTTGCGGGTCAATCCCACCGATTCTCCGGACGTGTTCGAAGTGTGCGGGCGGGGCGAGCTGCACCTTTCCATCCTGATCGAGACCATGCGCCGCGAGGGCTACGAGTTCTGCGTGTCGGCCCCGAGGGTGCTCACCAAAATGGTCAACGGGCAGGTGCACGAGCCACTCGAGCAACTCATCATCGACCTGCCGGAGGAGAACCTTGGCCCGATCATGGAGACAGTGGGTCTGCGCCGCGCCGAAATGATCAACATGAGTGGCTCGGGGACCGGTCGCCTGCGCCTGGAGTTCACCATCCCGGCTCGGGGACTGATCGGCCTGCGCTCAGACATCCTGACCCTGACCCGGGGCTACGGCATCATGAATCACCTGTTCCACGACTACGGTCCCTGGCGAGGCGAGATCGCCGGTCGCACGCGCGGCTCCCTGGTGGCCTCCGAGGCTGGCGAGTCCACTACCTATGCGCTGCATAACCTGCAGTCGAGCGGAGTGTTCTTCATCGACCCGGGCGAGAAGGTCTACGCCGGCATGGTGGTCGGCGAGCATTGTCGTCCGGGTGATCTGGAGGTCAACGTGGCCAAGAAGAAGCACGTGACCAACATTCGTAACTCCGGCGCCGAGGAGAGCCTGCGCCTGGAAGTACCGCGCCGGCACTCGCTGGAGCAGGCTCTGGAATACATCGAGGACGACGAGCTGGTGGAGGTCACCCCGCAGAGCATTCGCATCCGCAAGGAGATCCTGGACGTGCATGCGCGCAATCGCATTCGCAAGGAGAAGAGCCGCCAGGCCAGCTGACCATCCGGTAACAAGCCGTCAACTCGGGGCCACGCCGGACCCTGTTATCCTCGAGCCGAACAAGCGGACCTGGAGGATCACTATGCAGATAGCAAACCTGGCTACCTTTCCGCAAGCGGCGGCCAAACAACAGAAGAACAGCCGTCCCGAGCCCGGGCCGGACGACGCTTCCGACCCCGACTTCGGCGACAATCGGCGCAACGACGACGGACCTGACTCGGTCTACGACCCTGACTTTGGCGGACGCGGCGGTGGCGATACCTACAGCGGTCCGGACGGCACCTACAGCTACGATCCCTATCACTGAGCCTCGCTGCCCGGGCCCCGAGCGAGCGTTGAGGGCTGTGGCGTGAGTGGGGGCAGCCCCTGCGCGCGTGTTGAAGGCTTTGCGCGGACCTGCGCCCGCGCCCTGAAGGTCGGCCTGGAAGTCCAGCCGCAACCCCCCGGTGGTGGCGGAGGGGCTGCCCTCGGGGGCCCTACCCCCGCCTCTGCCACCACAAGATACCGGAAAACTGTGCCAGGGGGCTGCGCTCCCAGGGCTTTATCGCCACGCGCCCAACAGGAAACTTGCCCTCGGCTGAGAACCTCCCTCGGCGCCACGCGCAAGGAGGGTTCTGCTTTGGGCTATCGTCTGGATACGCGCCTGATTCACGCCGGGGAAGCTCGGCCTGGTAAGGATGGCGCTGTCGTGCTGCCCATTTATCAGTCGGCCAACTACGAGTTCGCAGGCGAGAGCGACTACAACGACCTGAAGTACATCCGCCTCAACAATTCCCCCAACCACGTGGCTCTGCACCAGAAGCTGGCCAGCCTGGAGGGGGCCGAGGCTGCCCTGGTCACGGCCAGCGGGATGGCGGCCATCACGACCGCGCTGCTGGCCAGCGTGGGCCACGGCGAGCACCTGCTGGCTCAGGGCTGCCTCTACGGCGGCACCCACACCTTCCTGACCCACGACTGGCCCGATCTCGGGCGCACGGCCTCCTTCCTCGACCTGAGCCGTCCCGAGAGCTGGGCCGCCCGGCTCACTCCCTCGACCCGGGCTATCTACGTGGAGACCATCTCCAATCCGCTCATGCAGGTGCACGACCTGGCCCAGGTCGTGCAGTTTGCCCGCCAGCACGGCCTGGTCGCCCTGATCGACAACACCTTCGCCACTCCCATCCACTACCGTCCCCTCGAGCACGGTTTCGACCTGGTGGTGCACAGCTGCACCAAATACCTCAACGGCCATTCCGACATTGTGGCCGGAGCGGTGGTGGGCTCGAGCGAGAGGGTGCGCCGGGTGGTTCATCTGCTCAATCACCTGGGCGGCTCGCTCGACCCCCATGCCTGTTTCTTGCTGCATCGGGGGCTCAAGACCCTGGCCGTGCGGCTGCGTCACCAGACGGCCACGGCGATGGAGGTGGCCCGCTTTCTCGAGCAGCATCCGGCTGTCAAAAAGGTGCACTATCCGGGCCTTCCCAGCAGCCCGAGCCACCAGCTCGCTCAGCGCCAGCTCGACGGCTTTGGAGCCATGTTGAGTTTCGAGCTGCTCGAGCCCGAGCGGGCCGACGCCTGGATGCAGGCTACCCACCTTCCCGTCGTGGCGGCCAGTCTTGGCGGCGTGGAGAGCCTGGTCACCCGGCCTGCCACCACCTCCCACTCGGGCCTGACCGTGGACGAGCGCCGGGCAGCCGGCATCGACGAAGGGCTGATCCGCCTGTCGGTCGGCCTGGAAGACCCCCAGGACCTGACGGAAGATTTCCAGGCCGCCTTTCAGCTTGACAGGCAGCCCCTTTCCGTGCCATAAACCTGAGGTTTTGAGAGGTAAAGAGCATTGAATATTCAGCGACCACAGGAGCGGTCGACAAATGACGCGCGCGGTTGCATCCTGGTCAGCGGGTCGCTGGCCTTTGACAACATCATGAACTTTCCGGGCTACTTCAAGGACCACGTCCTGCCCGACAAAGTGCACATCATCAACATCAGCTTCCTGGTTCAGGAGCTCAAGCGCCAACGGGGGGGCTGCGCCGCCAACATCGCTTACACGCTCGCCCTGCTCGGTGAGCGGCCCCGCATCGTGGCGGCCGCCGGCCGCGACTTCCCCGAGTATGCCGAGTGGCTCTCCCAACAGGGAGTGGATGTGCAGGGTATCCGCATCTTCCAGGAGGACGTGACGGCCTCGTGTTTCATCACCACCGACGCGGCTGACAACCAGATCACCGGGTTCTATCCGGGCGCCATGAACCGGGCGGGGGAGATCAGCCTTCGTCAAGAGGCCGGGCCCAATCCCCGTTTCTGCATCGTCGCTCCCGATGCCCCCGCGGCCATGGTGCGTCACTGTCAGGAGTGCCGCGAGGCGAAGATTCCCTTTCTCTTCGACCCCAGCTTTCAGGTGACCGCCATGGACGGTCCCACACTTTACCAGGCGGCCCGCGGCGCCCGCGCGGTCCTGCTCAACGACTACGAGTTCGCCGTCTTCCTGGAGAAAACCGGTAAGACGCAGGAGCAGCTTCTCGAGGACGTCGAGCTGATCGTGGTCACCTACGGCGAGCAGGGAAGCGAGATCTTCCGGCGCGGCTCTCCTGGCGTGAAGGTCCCACCGGCAAAGTGCCACGAAGTGGTCGACCCCACCGGAGCGGGAGACGCCTACCGGGGAGGCTTTCTGGCCGGCCTCGTGCGGGGCCACGATCTGGATGTCTGCGGTCGCATGGGAAGCGTGGCGGCGGTGTTCGCGGTGGAGCACTACGGTACTCAGAACCATCGCTATACCCCCGAGACCTTCTTCGCCCGCTACGAGGAGAACTTCGGGCCCGCTCCGATGGTTACAGCCCCAGGCCACGCTTGAGCTCGGGCAAGAGCTCCTGCATCGAGCTGTAACGGTGCTCGGGGGTCTTGGCCAGCATGCGGCGGTAGGCCCGGTCGAGCTCCGGGCTAAGATCGGGGCGCCGTTCCAACAGGCTGGGCGGCTCCAGGTGGACCTGGCTGTAGAGCATTTGCACCGATTGGACCTGGTTGAAGGGGCGCCGACCGGTCAATAGCTCGTGCACGAGCACTCCCAGCGCGTACTGATCGCAGCGGCCGTCCAATTCGGTCTGGCCGACCACCTGCTCGGGGGCCATGTAGGCCGGAGTGCCCAGAATTGCTCCCGGCAGCGTCAGGTTACCCTGCGCCTGTATGGGCCGGGCCAGGCCGAAGTCGACCAGCTTGAGGAAGCCGTCAGCCCGGATGATGATGTTCTCGGGTTTGAGGTTTCGGTGGATGATGCCCTTGGCGTGGGCATAGCTGAGGGTTTCTGCCAGGGCCAGGAGCCAGGGCCCGGCTTCCTGGGCGCTCAGGCCGCCGGTCCGAATCTTGCGGCGTAAGGGCAGGCCGTTGACCAGCTCGGTGACCAGGTAGAGCAGCCCTTCGAACTCACCGTAGTCGTCCAGGCGAACGATGTGCGGATGCGACAGCGTCCGCAGAACCTGGACCTCGCGTTGAAAGCGGGCCCGGAAGCTCGGGTCGCGCGAGACCTCCGGGTTCAGGATCTTGATGGCGCAGGCCTCGGATAGCTCCAGGGTGGCGTCTGGCACGGCCCGGTAGACAACCGCAGAAGCTCCCCGGCCAACCGGGCGCAACAGCCGCCAGTTGGCCAGACGCGCCCCGGTGAAGCGGTCGGCCGCCAGCCCGCTGAAGACGCGCTCGAGTCGAGGAGTGGAGGGGGGAGAGTCCCTGGTCGAGCGCCAGAACCAGGCCCCCGCTACCGCGGCCCCCCCCAGACAGACCGCCGCCACAATTGGGTCCACCAGAGCAACTTCCCGAGGGGGCACAGACCTCCCTCTGCCGACGAAGCTCACCCCCCCCTTCCCAAGTCGCTCACTCCATGGTAAGAATCGCAGAGTGCTCCGGTCGGAAGGAAACGTTCCGTCAGGCCGGAACGATGTCGCTACAGGTGAGGAATCGAATCGATCGCCCAGGAAGATAGCCCCCCCGCCCGGGCCCCAGCCCGCGTCTCTGCGCCGCATCGCGCGCCATCCTTCGCAACGAGGCCTGAAACACTTCACATGAATATCCAACGGATCCTATTTCCTTACACGGGGGTGGACGAGGAGTCAGATCTACTGGTGCAGATCTGCCGCTACGCCAGGGCTGTCAAGGCCAGTGTCACGGTGCTCCAGGTCGTGGAGGTGCCGCTGTCCTTGCCCGAGGACGCCCCGTCCACCGCTCTTCCCAAGATGGAGGAAGCTCATCAGTTGCTCGAGTGCGCCGAGTTGATCGCTCGCCGCAATGGCATCCAGGTCGAGGTCGAGGTGATGCAAGCCCGCGAGGTGGGCCCGGGCATCGTGCGGGCGGCCGAGTCGCTGCCCGCCGATCTCCTGGTCGTCGCCGGGGTGCGCAGCGCCCACCATCCCGATGAGCCGATGGGCGAAACCATCGGCTACCTCATCCGCAACGCACCATGTCCCATCTGGATTGGGTGTCAGCCCAATCCCAACGGCAAGCGCGAGCTGGAAGGCTAGCTCGCATGCCCAAACGGATCGTCATCGTCGGTTGCGGTCGCACGGGAGCTGAGCTGGGACGCATTTTGAACCGTGACGGCCATAGCCTGGTCATGATCGACAACGACCCCGAGTCGCTCAAGAGGCTCAGTGGCGACGTCAAGGTTCGTACCGTGCTGGGCAACGGAGTCAGTCTGACGATCTTGAAGGAGTCGGGCATCGAGCGGGCCGACGTCTGTGTGGCCGTGACCAACCGCAACTGTGTCAACCTGGCCGCCGCATTGATCGCCCAGCGTCACTTCATGGTGGAGCGAGTCGTCGCTCGCATCACCGACCCGCGCAGCGTCAACCTCTGGGAGTCGGCTGGCATCCATATCCTTTGCCCTACCGCGGTGCTGGCCTCCGAGGCCGAGCGCATCATTCTGGCTACCTGAGGAGTCTGCGTGTACTTCGTCATTTGCGGCGGCGGCGAGGTCGCGTTCCACCTCGCTCTGGACCTGGTCGGTAAGGGTCACGAGGTGACCGTGGTGAGTCGCGACCACGCCATGGTCAAGCGGCTCGAGGGTCGTTGCTCGGCCATTGACGGCCAGGCCTGGGACCCGGCCACCCTGGAGTCAGCCGGCCTGCGCCGGGCCGACGCTCTGGTGGCCTGTGAGCCTCGCGACGAGGACAACCTGGTGATCTGCCACCTGGTCGATCTGCTCCAGCTTCCCGTGCGCACCATCGCCACCGTGCACAACCCCAAGAACGAAGCTCTCTACTACGAGTTGGGCATCGACGCCATCGTAGGCACCACCACCACCATCGCCCAGGTGATCGAGCACGAGCTTCCCAGCGCCGAGCTGTTGCCGCTGATGACCCTGCGGCGCGGCGGGATGAAGATGGTGGAGGGCGAGATTCCCTACGGGGCCCCCTGCGTGGGAAAAGCCCTGCACCAGATCTCCATGCCTGGCGGCACACTCATCATCACGCTGGTTCGCGGTGATCAGGTCATCTTGCCCCACGGCGGAACGGTGGTCGAAGTGGGAGACGTGCTGATCGGCCTGGCTGAGGCCGACCGTCTGAACGACCTGAGGCGGGTTCTGTTCGGCTGACCCTTCTGTGATCGCGGATCACTGATTCATCTGGCTCCGGCCCGGTAGGATACGACCATTTGCTCCTGGTCATGGCGACCCGGCGAGAATGAATCGACAGAGCCTTTTTCGAAGTGAGCCTGGCTCTGCTCGAGCAGGAACTGGCGGTGCGCCAGCGACTCACTCAGTCCGATGAGGCCGTAACCCGTCTGGGGCCTCGGGACCAGACACGATACCAGTCTTTCCGACATCGAGGCCCGCCTTCGTCGCCTGGACTGTGCAGCCTGCCGATGTCTTCGCACTCAGGTTTTGAGCTCTGGAGCTGAGCTTCAGCGTGCACTGTCAAGCGCAAGTCATTCGGCAAAGCTCACCGACAGCTCTCGCCCAGATCCCAGAGCGACCCTGACGCGCGATACGCGCTCCGAGTTTTCATGCGGATCCCCTGTCTGGCCTTGGATATCCCACTCCAACCCCGTGGATCCCCAAATTGCTTGGGAACCAACCGGCACTGCGAGCTTGTTACCAGGCAGGCCCTGGCGATCCCCAGGACTGCATCATCGTCTTCCCGCAACGATCCGACAGTGCACTGCGACGAAGTTTAGCTCTGGCTGATGGCGAAGCGCTGCTGCGGGAAGTGTCCCTGGAGCACGTAGCCGTCGCCGGTGGGGGAGAGCTCGAAATCCTGGAAGGCGTAGTGCCCGTCGATGGTGATGCGCCCGTCCTGATGGCGGGTCAAGCTGAAGGACTGCTCGGGAAGGTTGCTCTCCACCAGCGTGGTGTCGCCTTGCTGGGTCAACCGGAACGTCTCCCCTTCCTCCCAGTCGCTTCTCACCTCGGCCGAGTCGCCCTGGCGGGTGGCTGTCCAGGCCCGCCCGGAGAACATGCTGTCGACCCGCAGCGTGGTGCCGTCGTCACGAATGGTGAAGTCGTTGAGATCTTCCTGGCAGTCAGCCACGGTCAGGTTGCCCTGCTTCTCCAGGCGATAATCCTGGAAGTGGTGCAGACCGTCCACCTCGGTGGCCTGACCGTCCGAGATGACCGTGAAGTCGCGCTGGGGGAAGGTACCGTCCTCCAGATGACCGACGATGGTCGTCTGTCCTGGCTGCTCTCGGTGGCCTACCAGCAAGGCCTTGCCGTCCAGGCTGATGCCCAGTCCCGGGGCCAGCTCGAGCCCTACTGTCGCAGTGTGCAGGCTGGGCGGGAAGGGAAGTTGGGGGTCAAGATATCCTGTTGGCACTCCGGCCATCAATCGTACGCTCATGGGATCTCCCTGTGCAGAATCGTCTGCCCGCACTTTGCGCCATGAGGGGTTGATGGGATGTTACCGGATCGTAACCGTCTCCACGAACAGGGGTTGGTCGAGCTGCTCGCCGTAGCCTTCCCCCTCTCGTCGTCGGGGATCACGCCACCATCCAGGCCTGCTCTGGCTTTCCGGGGCAGCGGCCTACGGTCACCTGCTCGCCCTCGGAGCGCTGGCGCACGGGCAGACTGGCCGCGGCCATGGTGGAGAACATCGGCCATGGTGGAGAACATCGCCCCCACCACCGAGCTCGGTGTCATCGCCTTCGTCTGGGGGGTGCGAGCCAGGTTGCGCACCACCGAGTGCTCGGCCAGGCTGCGGGCGTAGGCTGACTCGGCGCGCAGCTCGCGCTCGCGGGGGTCGTTGGGGCCGCAACTCATCACGAGAAGAGCCAGAACCAGCAATATCCGGGTCATCCCTTTAATTTTCTGGAGGGTCGGAGCGGCTTCCGCCGGAACACCTTCCTGTGCGGAAACCGTCTCTTCTGCAGGCATTGCTTGCGGCTGCCGGGTGGGGGTTGGAGTGGGCAGGTGGTCCCCGATGCCGGGCACGGGTCAGGCAGCACTCCGATCGGAGCGAGCTCCTTTTTGGACGACCGTGTCAGATGGTTGCTCGACAATGACTGGTCAGTTACACTGGTCAAGTGAGAACGATGAATGCATCCGACTTCAAAGCTCGTTGCCTTGCGTTGCTCGACGAGATCGCCGAGCGGGGGGAGGAGATCACCATTCTAAAGCGGGGCCGTCCGGTGGCCCGGTTGGTCCCGGTGTTGCCTGAGACTTATCCTCAGCTGTCTTTGCGCGGGACGGTCGACATCCTGGGGGACATCGTCAATTCTCCGCAGGAAGAGTGGGAAGCAGAGCAAGTTTGAGATACTTGCTGGATACCCACATTCTCCTCTGGTGGGGCCAGGGAGCGCTCGAATTGTTGACCGAGCCGGAGCGGCACGTTCTTGAAGAGGAGATCGGCCACCATGAGCTTCTGCTGAGCGATATCTCGCTGTGGGAGGTCGCCCTGCTCGTAGAGCGTCAGCGCATTCGACTGGGCTTGCCATTGCAGGACTGGCTCGAGCGAGCCACCGCTCCTCCTCTGGTCCGACGGTGCGCGCTTTGTCCTGCAGTGGTGGCCGAGACCCTCTCCTTGCCTGAGAGCTTCCACTGTGATCCGGCCGACCGGCTCATCGTGTCTACCGCCCGAGTGCACCAGGCGACTGTCTTGACGCGAGATCAGCGCATTCGCGAGAGCGGGGTCGTAGCTGTGCTCTCCTGATCGGGCCGGAAAGCACGCCGTCGATTCAGCCTCTCGGATCTCAAGAATCTCGCGGACCGGCTTTCGCCATGGAAGCTCCCCGGGTAAGCGACCCCGCCTTCCGGCTTCGTGCGTGTTCGGAGAACCTGTATGCCTCCACCCCTCAGGTCCGAGGAGAGCCGGGGTGGAGCCCACTTGCATCCGCCGCCAGGACGTCAACACGAGCTTGACGCATTCGGCTAAATAGTTTAATATTAAAACGTGCCCACACACTACCAGGGAAACGAGCGCGAAGTGCGCGCTTTGAACACGTTCATCAAGCTGCAGCGGGCGGCCGAGTCGCTCAACGCCCGGTTGCAGCCCGAGTTGACCCGGGCCGGGTTGACGGTGAGCCAGTTCGGGGTCCTTGAGGCTCTGCTCCACCTCGGTCCGATGTGCCAGAAAGAGCTGGGGCAGAAATTGCTCCAGAGCGGTGGCAATATCACCATGGTGATCAATAACCTTGAGAAGCGCAATCTGGTCAAGCGCACCCGCGATCGTCAGGACCGCCGCTACGTGCAGGTCGCCCTGACGGCCGAGGGCCGGAACCTGATCGTGGAGCTCTTTCCCGGCCACGCCCGCGCGATTGCCGGCCAGATGGAGGTCCTTTCCGCAGCCGAGCAAGACAGTCTGGCCGCGTTTTGCAGGCGCCTGGGCAAGCAACACTGAGCGTGGTTTTTTATAGCGCAGTAATTTGATGTTAAATCAATGGAGGAGCCCAAAAAGTGATTACCCTGCGACCTGAGAAAGAACGAGGCCGAACCCGGCTGGACTGGCTGGATAGCCGCCACAGCTTCTCCTTCGGCCAGTATCAAGACCCGCATCACGTCGAGTTTCGCGATCTTCGCGTCATCAACGACGACCGGGTGGGACCGGGAGGCGGATTTCCCACCCATCCCCATCGCGACATGGAGATCCTGACCTGTGTGCTGGAGGGACAACTGGCTCACCAGGATAGCCTCGGTACCGGCTCGGTGATCGGCCCGGGCGAGCTTCAGAAGATGAGCGCCGGCAGCGGCATTCGCCACAGCGAGTTCAACGCTTCCGAGAGCCATCCAGTTCACTTCTACCAGATCTGGATTTACCCCGAGCAATCCGGGCTGGCTCCCAGCTACGAGCAGAAAGCCACCCCGCCGGGGCCTGGTTTGCATCTGGTGGCCTCTCCCGAAGGGGGCGAGAGGGCCGTGCGAGTGCACCAGGACGTGTGGGTTTACCTGGGACGGCTGCTCGACGGAGCAGAGCTGGAGCACGCCCTGGCCCCCGACCGGCATGCCTACCTGCAGGTGACCAGGGGGCAAGTGCAACTGAACGGCTTGAGCCTGAGCGCCGGTGACGGCGCAGCCATCAGTCAGGAGGAGTGGTTGCGCTTGCGCTCACCGGGTCCGGCCGAGATTTTGTTGTTCGATTTGAACTGAAAGGAAGACATTTCATGCCCAAGATCCTCGCTTTCTCCGGCAGCACCCGGGAAGGCTCTCACAATCGCAAGCTCATCGCCCTCGGGGCCGAGGCCGTGCGGGCGGCCGGGGCGGATGTCACTGTGCTCGACCTGCGTGACTACCGATTGCCTGTTTACGACAACGACCTGGAGAACCAGGGGATGCCGGACAACGCTCAGCGCCTGGCGGAGCTGTTCAGCGAGCATCAGGGATTCTTGATCGCCTCGCCGGAGTACAACAGCGGCTACTCGCCCCTGGTCAAGAACACCATCGACTGGGTCACCCGGGTCAAGCCGGGCTCGGTCACCCTGACTCCCTTTGCAGAGAAGTTCGCCGGCCTGATGGCCGCCTCGCCGGGAGGCTTCGGTGGCCTGCGCGGGCTGCTGCAGCTTCGCACCGTGCTCAGCTCCATCAAAGTGCACGTGCTGCACCACCAGGTCACTATCTCCAGCGCTCACGAGGCCTTCGAAAATTCGGGGAAACTGAAAAACCCCTCCCACCAGAAAGCGGTGGAAGGAGTTGCCGGTGAGCTGGTGCGGATTCTTACGAAACTAAGCTGACGCCTGGCGGGCGGCTTCCCGCTCCTCCTTGGCCTTGTTGTGCTCGATGGCCCAGGCCGTGGCGCCGAGCGCGGCGCCGGCCGCCAGGCCGACCATGGTGCAGATCGGAAAGGCGTTGGCCCAGCCCATGCTGGCCCTGAGGGCCCAGCCCACGGTGCCGGCCACCGAGCCCACGCCCAGGGCGGTGACGCCCATCTTGCCCCAGAGGGAGTTCTTCTTCTTGGTCTCTTCCGAGCGCTTGAACTTGTCCAGCTCGCTGGTGGGAGCCGCCTGGGTGGAGGCCACCGTGCCGTAGCCGCGCAAACCGATACCGGGGTTGAAGGTCTGGATGGTCATGCTGCCTCCTGGTAGTCGAGTCCTCCTGAGTGTAGCCTGCCCTGGCGCTCAGGTCGTTGCCAGAGGATTAACAGTCCTCCAAGGCCTGCTCCCCCTCCCAGCGGTAAAAGCCCCGACCCGTTTTCTTGCCCAGGTAACCGGCCCGAACCAGCCGCCGCAAGAGCGGGGGAGGGGTGAACTGGGGACCGATCTCGCGGGTAAGGTGCTCGGCGATGGCCAGGCGCACATCCAGGCCCACCAGGTCGGTCAGCTTCAGGGGACCCATGGGGTGGCGGTAGCCCAGCTCCATGGCCCGGTCGATGTCGGCCGCGCTGGCCACCTGGCTCTCCACCATGCGGATGGCTTCCATCCCCAGCAAGATCCCGAGGCGCGAGGTGGCAAAGCCGGCCACGTCGCGCACCACCACCGGAGTCTTGCCCAGGCGCAGGGCCAGCTCCAGGGCTCGATCGAGGGTCTGGGGGGAGGTTTGCTCGGCGCGCACCACCTCGAGCAGCGCCATGACCGGGGCGGGGTTGAAAAAGTGCAGCCCGATCACCCGCTCGGGCGCCTGGCAGGCCGAAGCGATCTCGGTCAGAGAGAGCGACGAGGTGTTGCTCCCAAGCAGCGTGACCTCGCTGCGCCGGGAGAGCTCGCTCAGGACCGATTTCTTCAGCTCCAGCTCCTCGAAGACCGCTTCCACCACCAGGTCGGCCACCGGTCCCAGCCCCTGGGCTGACTGCAACCTTGCCAGCACTGGCTCCGCCGTATCGAGCTTGCCTTTTTGCACGGCCCGGGCCAGCGAGCTCCGCACCTTCTCCAGCCCGGCTTCGGCCAGAGCGAGCTCTCGGTCGCAGAGCGTGGTTTGAAGCCCGGCCCGGGCCAGCACCTCGGCGATTCCGGCTCCCATGGTGCCGGCCCCGATCACGACGGCAGTCTTCATCGACTCTCCCGCAAGCGCGCCAGGGCAGGGTCCTGCGGCCATGCCTTGACCGGACCCGTCTCTGCGCACTGCATCAAGATTTCACAACGCTCCACCAGAAAGCCCAGTCGCTCGGCACGCTCGAGCAGCCCCTCCGACCAGGCCGGCAGCCGCCAGGCCAGATGCTCGAGCCCACGTCGGTGAGCCAGGCGAGCGGCTTCGTCCACCAGGGCCTCCAGGGCCTCGTCGGATTGGGCAACCAGCTCGAGCAGCTCGCCCTGAGACAATCCGGTGGCGTCTTCCACCCCGGCCAGGTGCACCAGGGCGAACCCCTGGCGCTCGCCGGCCACCAGCAGCTTGAGGTCTGGCAGCAATCGGCTGGCCTCGAGCCGGGCCAGCCGCTGGCGGGTCGTGTCGCCCTCGCGATAAGGCGAGGCCAGGCTGGCCTCGGTGGCCAGCTGGCGAATCCAGCCCAGGTCGGTGAGGCGGGCGCGTTGCACTTGCATTTCCAGGGTGCCGGCGGTTCGACAGGAATCCCCCCCGAGACCTTTGAAGCACTTGGCCGAACGCCAGGAAACGAGGATTGCAAGATGATTCGGCTGGTTGATCGGCTCAACGGCGAGGTACTCGGGGACATCTCCGGCGATGACATGGAGGTGCTGCACAAGGCCCTCACCGAGGACGATGAGTCCGACGCCGATTACTACCTCAATCCCGAAACCCTCACCCTGCTGGCCGAAGCTGGTATGAGCGAGGGGGCGCTGGAGATCTTGAAGAAGGCCCTGACCGAGCGCGAAGAGGTGGACATCGGCTGGGAGCCGGTGACCTCCGAGCGAGCGGCCCGGGTGCTCGGCAAGATTGTGGCCGAGGGGGGCGATGCCCTGGGTGGTCTGCTCGTCGACCTGGCCGACTCGGATGAAGAGGTGGAGGACGCCCTGAGCTGGAGCTTCAGCCGGGCCGACGGCACCTTCGAGATCACCCTGGATGCCGAAGATCTGGCCCAGTCCAAGGATGCCTCGCTCATTTTGACCTTGAGCGCGCTGGGCGACGACTGGCTCAGCGAGTATGAGCTGAAGTTCGGCGAGGAGACGGACGTCGATCTGGGCGAGATCCAGGTGCCGGTATTCAAGGGCATGGTGATCTCCGATGAGGAGAAGGTGCCGCTGGCGGGCATCGCCGTCCAGGTCACCTTCCTGGCCGATGAGGGTGCAATGGAGTGGTTTGGCACCTGGGTCACCAGTCGCGCTGACGGCACGTTCAGCTTTCCTTATCGGCGACCGGACGAGACGGTTCCCGTCAACCAGTCGATGCTGCTCGAGTTGCTCGGACCAGGCGGGGAGCCGCTGACCGATCTCGAGATCGAAAACCCGATGGAGCTCGAGTCCAGTGACCTGGGCGAGATCGAATGCCCCGATCCGAACGCCCTGGAAGAGGAAGAGGGCGACGACGAGGGTGAGGGCGACGAGGGCCCCGAGGAGGAGACCATCCCGGTGGATGCGGTCCTGCCCGGGGTGCAGCAGCGCCCACTGGATTAGCTTCAGACCGGGCGCTCTTGCTCGACCCAGTCCTGACCGCGTCGGAGGTAGCCGCGGCGGACCGGGTACTCCGGACGCAGGTCGAGCAGGTCGATCTCCTCCACCAGGCCCTCCAGCACCAGGAAATCTCTGGCCGGGGTCAGCAGGGTGGGCTCGCTGCCGTAAAAGCGCCAGCGGTCCTGGCCGGGCACCTTGCGCCAGAGGCTCTCGCGCATGGCTTCACGGTCCGGGCCGAGCCAGCCCAACTGGGAGCGCAGCCTCAGTTGCAGCGGCCCGCTCAGCTCCATCAGACACAGCTCGCCGCGAGGGAACTGGCGGATCTGCTCGACCTTGGCGTGGCGGCGGTGGGTGGTCACATACCAGCGACCCTGCTGCAGGTTGAAGCCGGCTATGCGCACCGTGCGCACCCGACCCTCGCCGGTGCCCAGCCAGGCCAGGGGGAAGGGCGAGCCCTTGCGGATCTCCTCGAACAGGCTGGCGGCGCTTCTGGGAAACATGGTTGCGCATATACCAGGCTTTCGCCAGGATCCCTCCGCTCGAAAGTCGAATGGCATTCAAATTCCTGTCCTTTCGGGGGTGTGTCTTGAGCCAAGAGGAAGTCCAACTGCACGACTCGCTCCACAATGAAGACCTGGCTCCCACGACCCCTGAGCAGCGCACCTGGACAACCTACAATTATGCTGCCCTCTGGATCGGCATGGCCCACTGCATCCCCACCTACACCATGGCCTCCACCCTGATCGATAAGGGTTTTACCTGGCAGCAGGCCATCTTCACCATCTTGCTGGCCAACACGATCGTGCTCTTGCCCATGCTGATGATCTCCTTCATCGGCACTCGCTACGGGTTGCCTTTTCCGGTCATCTGCCGCGCCTCGTTTGGGACCGTGGGGGCCAACGTCCCGGCCATTCTGCGTGCTCTGGTTGCCTGCGGCTGGTTCGGCATCCAGACCTGGATCGGGGGCAAGGCGCTCTACAACCTGCTGGCTGCGACCTGGCCGGCTCTGGTGCACATGCCCTGGATGAAGGGCGTCTGCTTCATGATCTTCTGGGCGCTCAACATGGTGATCATCTGGAAGGGCATGAACACGGTGCGCTGGTTCGAGGGGTGGGCGGCCCCGGCCATCCTGGTGGTCACGTTGATCCTGCTGGTCTACATGGTGCAGCGGGCCAACGGGCTCGGGCCGATTTTGCAACAGACGGGGCTCTACCCCACGCTGGGAGATTACCTGCGGGTGGTACCCCCTTACCTGATGGCCATGATCGCATTCTGGGCCACCATGGCCCTCAACATGCCCGACTTTACCCGCTACGCCAAAGACCAGCGGGCTCAGATCATCGGTCAGGCGGTGGGCCTGCCGCCCACCATGACCCTCTTCTCGGCCATGGGCGTCATCATCACTTCGGCCACCGTGGTGGTCTATGGCAAAGCTATCTGGGACCCGCTCGACCTGCTGGCCAAACCCGAGTTTGGTCATCCCCTGGTGGTGCTGATCTCCCTGGTCAGCATCGCGGTGGCCACCCTGTCGGTCAACGTGGCCGCCAACGTGGTCTCGCCCGCTTTCGACTTCGCCAACCTCTGGCCGGCCAGGATCGACTTCAAGATCGGCGGCACCATCACCGGGCTGATCGGCATCGCCATGTGCCCGTGGTACCTGTTCGAGAACTCGGCCAACTACCTGTTCGTGTGGCTGGACGGTTACGCCATCGTGCTCGGGCCCATCGCCGGCATCATGATCTGCGACTTCTGGGTCCTTCGCAAGCGCCACCTGACGGTGCGTCAACTCTACCTCAAAGGCGGGATGTATCACTATGCCGGCGGCTTCAACTGGGCCGCCCTTGCCGCCCTGGCGCTGGCGGCCCTGCCCAACATTCCTGGCTTCCTGCTCAAGCTCAACGTCAACCTGATCCCATCGGCTGCCGGGTTGTTCGAAGGGATCTATTCCTTCTCGTGGCTGGTCGGGTTCTTGCTGGGACTGGGGCTCTACGGGGTCTTCATGCTTTTGCTGCAGCGGGGGCAACTGACTCTGGAGCATCATGCCGCCATGGAAGGGGCTTAGAACGGGCTTCCAACGGCACTCCGCAGCCCCCTGTCTTCGCACCTCCGGTTGACGCTCGACGATCTGTTCGCCGGTATCGACGCTCTTCAACCCGAGAGAGGGAAACTTCTTCAACTCACGGAATCTTGTACTACCGAACTTGGAGAGGGAGGTCTGGAATGGAAGACGGAAATGGCGGAGGAATCGTAGGGTTACTGTTCGCCCTGGTCATCCTGGCGATAATCGTAGTCTGCATCGCCGGGATGTGGAAGCTGTTCGAGAAGGCCGGCAAGCCCGGGTGGGCCTGTATCATTCCGATCTACAGCGCCTGGGTGCTGATGGAGATCATCGGATTCCCTGGCTATTATATGTTGATCATGTTCATTCCCTTTGTGGGAGCGTTGTTTTCGTTCTATTGCCTGTTCAAGCTGCCTCAGGTCTTTGGCAAGGATGCCCTGTGGGGCATTCTGTGCGTGCTCTTTTCTCCGATCGTCATCTTGCTGATCGGCTTCGGGGACGCGCAGTACACCGGCGCAGCCTGACCTCAAAGAGGCTTTGGACGCGAGGAAGGGAGGCACGCCAGTGCCTGCCTCCCTTCCTCAATCGGCCGCTCTCTTACATGATGCCGGGCAGGCCGCCGCCGAGGGCGCCACCCATCATGTTCCACACCTCACCTTTGAGCTCGACGAAGCTGTTGCCGGGGTTCTTGCGGTCGAGATGCATCAACTGGGTGCCCGGCATCATGCCGCCCAGCACGGTGATCGAGGTGACCGAGTCGGGTGAGTAGTCGGTGACCGTGACCGTGCTCATCATGGGATTGTCCATCACGGTGACGGATGAGCCCTGGTTTCGGTCCCCCTCGAAGGTTGTGGTGGGCGGATCGATCTTGACGGGCATTTCCATGCCCGGCGGCAGGGCCAGCGCCTGCTGCACCACTCCCGGACGGTCCCTGGCCAGGTCCGTGGGGCCCTCGTCGATCTGCTTGAGCTGATCCATGGAACCGGAGAGCAGGGAGTCGATCTGGGTGGCCTGCTCGGCTGGCATATTCTGTCGAGTAGCGCCCTCACCCAGTGAACGGTTGGCGCGAATACTGGCGATGTCCGACTGGGCCCAGCCGGGAACTGCGATGGACATTCTTAGGAACCTCCCCTGATTGCTCTTGTCAGTTTACCGAGGAGGCCTGAAATTTCTCTGCCCCGAACCGCCCGGCGTGTCCCTGAGCGAGCCTGAGACCTGCGACCACCTGGCCGGCCACTGGCGCATCTACCAGCTCAAGTATGGCCATCGCTTCTCGGCCGACGACGTGCTGACCGCCTGGACGGCGGTGCGCGCGCTCCCCACCGCCAGGAGGTTGCTTGACCTGGGATGCGGCATCGGCTCGGTGGGCTTTCTGACCCTCTGGAGGCTGGGGCCCGAGGCCCGCCTGACCGCGGTCGAGGTGCAGCCGGTCAGCCTGGCTCTGGCTCAGCGTACCGTTGCCCTCAACGGCATTGCCCATCGGGTCGAGCTTCACCAGGGCGATCTGCGTGAGCTCCAACTTCCCGGTCAGTTCGAGCTGATCACCGGCAGCCCGCCCTACTTTCCGGTGGGCAAAGCGCTGGTCTCACCTCATCCCCAGCGGGCGGCGGCCCGCATGGAGCTGCATGGCGACGTGCGCGACTACTGCCGGGCGGCAGCGCGACATCTCGATCCGTCGGGGCGCTTCGTCTTCGTGCATACCTCCGGCGATCAGCGCTGCGAGGAGGCGATCGCCCTGGCCGGAATGCGGCTGCTGGCCCGCCAGGAGGTGGTAGTGCGTCCCGGGCGCAGCCCCCTGATCGCGCTCTTTACCTGCGCCTTCGAGGGGGAGCGGGTCGACCCGGCCCCCTTTGTGATGCGCGATGCCGGCAATCGCTGGACCGAGCAGTATCTGGCCATGCGGCGCGAGATGGGAACCGTGCTGGAGGCTCGCTGACCGGCAGGGAGCCCCGCCTGCTGGCCAGAACTCCGCTCCCATGGCCATTGACGTAGAAGTCGAGGACGAGTACCGCCTCCATCGCCGCTTCGATCGCATGGGCCGCCTGGTGGGCGATGAAGGAATGGCCCGGTTGTTTCGCTCGCGCGTCATGGTGATCGGTCTGGGCGGGGTGGGCAGTTTCGCGGCCGAGTCGCTAGCCCGAAGCGGGGTCGGTCGGCTCGAGCTGGTGGACTTCGACCTGGTTTGCATCACCAATTCCAACCGCCAACTGCAAGCTATGCAGGGCACCGTGGGCAAGCCCAAGGCTGAGATCCTGGCCGAGAGGCTGGGCAAGATCAATCCCCAGAGCAGCGTCGAGCCGATCCGCCAGTTTTACAGCGATAAGACCTCCGAGCGCTTGCTGGCCGATCGACCCGACTTCGTGGTGGACGCCATCGACAACGTCACCGCCAAGTGTCACCTGCTCGCTCGCTGCCGCGAGCTGGGCGTCCGAGTGGTTTGCTCCACGGGCGCTTCCGGGCGCATCGACCCCACCCTGGTGCACGTGGCCGACCTGGCCCGCACCCGGGTCGACCCGCTCGCTTCGGCGGTGCGCAAGATCTTACGCCACCAGTACGGTTTCCCGGCCAGGGCGGTTTTTGGCATTCCGGCCGTGTTTTCGACCGAAACCCCGGCCGAGCCGCGCGAGCTGACCTATGACAAAGGCCAGGGCTTCCGGTGCGTGTGCCCCGGCGGCAAGAACGAGTTTCACTCCTGCGAGGAGCGCAGCCTCATCTACGGCACGGCCAGTTTCGTGACCGGCGCCTTCGGCCTGGCCTGCGCCAGCGTGGTGGTCAGGGAACTGGCTCAAGGCTAGTGAGCCTTCGGTTCCCAGGAGCGCAGGCGGGGGCCCCCGGACGAGGTCTTCCGATGGAGCGATTCGTGCATCTGCCTCGACACGCCAGGGGGGTTGCGGCCGGACTTGTGATCCTGACTCTGCTGGGCGCGCTGGCCTGGGCCCAGGACGACATTCGGGGCACCGCCTGCAAGTTCTCCGAGCACCTGCGCTCGGGCAACTTTCCTGCAGCCCGAGCCATGTTCGACCCGGATATGACCCGGGTCGTCAGCCAGAAGGCGTTCGTGAAGTCGTGGAAGGTCATGATTGAAAAGCATGGCCCCTTTCAGAAGTTCGGGACGGCGACGGTAGAGGCTATCCCGCCCTACCAGGCGGTCTTCATTCCCTGCGCCTTTGGGAAGCATCGCTGCCGGCTCAAAGTGGTGCTCAACGCCAAGAATCAGGTTTCCGGCTACTTCTGGGTCTCGGTTGGGGCCAGCCCCCCCGCTTACCGCCAGGTCAAGAGCATCGAGCACAAAGTGCAGGTCGGCAAGTGGAAATTGCCGGGGCTGATCGCGCTGCCTCCCACGCGCACCCCGGTACGGGCCGGGGTGGTGCTGGTGCACGGCTCGGGGCCCAACGACAGGGACGAGACCATCGGGCCCAACAAGCCCTTCCTGGACCTGGCTCGCGGGCTGGCCGGCCAGGGCCTGGCCACGCTGCGCTACGACAAGCGCACCAGGACCTATGGACTGGCCATGGCCTTCAAGAAGCCCACCCTGGAGGAAGAGGTGCTGGAGGACGCCCTGGCCGCCCTCAAATTGCTGCGTGCCAGGCCCGAGCTGAAGGGGCGACCCATCATCGTGCTGGGTCACAGTCTCGGCGGCATCCTGGGCCCTGAGATCGCACGTCGGGATGGGCATGTGCAGGGGCTCATCCTGATGGCCGCCCCGGCCCGTCCCTTCGATGAGGTGCTGATCGACCAGCTCGAGTACCTGGTCAAGCTCCATCCGGCCCAAAAGGAGGCGGTGGATAAAATGATCCGAGCCTTGCGCCGTTTTGAGCAACTGCCCGACGAGGACAAAACCATCCTTGGGGCCCCGGCCGGCTACTGGCGCGAGATCGCAGCCTATCAGAAGCGCTCGCTCGAGACCGCCCGTCAGCTCTCATGCCCCATCCTGATTTTGCAGGGCGGGCGCGACTACCAGTCTACCGAGCCCGATTACCGTCTCTGGATGGAGGCTTTGAAGGGCCGTCCTGCGGTCAGCGGTCAGCTCTATCCGGCCCTCAACCATCTGTTTGCTCCGGGCAAGGGGAAGGCCCGGCCCGAGGAATACGAAGAGCAGAACTACATCGACCCTGAGGTCATCGAGCGCATCGCGCAGTGGTGCCCGAAACGCTGAGCTCGGTCCCGGGCCGATAAAATCTCGAACAGGTGCTCGAATGCGGGGGGCAGCGCGCCCATCCTCTTGCGATTCCGGCCGACTTTTCAGGTTTTTTTCAGTCTGATCTTTTAAGACATCTTTCAGGTGAACAGAAGATCCCGCTCTGGCAGGATCCTCGAAACGTACCACCAGGAGAATCAAGTGGCCATACAGATCACACAGACGGCCTTCAACGCGAGCGCTCTTCCCAGCCGGGCCTCGCTGGAAAACGACGGTTGGACGCCTCGTTTCGACGAGCCCGAGGCTGCCAGTCAGCCCCTCCGCGCCATGACGGTCACTCCGGTCGTCAGCAGCCTGGCCCAACTGGTCCAGGCCCCGGCCACCCGGGACGCGGTCAGTTTGAACCAGGCGGTCGATCTCGACCCCCACGATGACGACCTGCGCGGCGTCTTCGCCCAGATGGCGATGGACCGGCAGACGCGCGTTGCGGCCCGGGCCCAGATCGCCCAGACCGTTCAGCAAGACTGGCAGAACACCCAGGAAGAGGTTCGCGCCAACGAGCAGATGCGTCAGGCCAACATGTCCACCATGTGGCGCTCGGCCTTCAATCCTTATGGCGGCGGAATGATGCCTACGATGGGACCGATGCCGATGACCCCGGGTATGCCCGGAATGACGCCCGGGATGACGCCCCAGACCGGGTTGGCGGGAGCTTATCCGCCTCCTCCGGGAACCCCTTACAACGGGACGTTCACGGCTTACCCGGCCGGTCCGGGGCCCTTCCCGACCCAGACCACCTACCCGGCCCCGCCCGGGACGGTGGGGGCTCAGACCTACTACTGAGCCAGGCCAGGAGCGCAGCTGGAGCCCGCTTGATAGGGTTTTCCGGCTGCGCGAGGCCCCAGCATATTGTGCTAGACGCCAACAATATCTTGTGGTTGCGGAGGTTCTCTCCGACACCACAGGGGGGGGCGGCTGGACCAGGCCCTTCAGCACTTGAAGGCTGCCGGACAAGAGACCCAGGCGTCGGACAGGTCGGAGCCGCCCATCCCGTAAAAGTTCCGTGGCTCCAGTTCTATGTCCATATAGCGACCCGAGCGCGGTGCTGAGAAGGATTTTGCCTCGATAGCGGTAAAATTGGTCGAAATAGAAGAGGGGCGCGACAGATCCTGGAGAAAAGAACCGCCATGGCGGGAAATATCCCACTCTCTGAATTGGTGCGGCTTCATCGCAAAGCGGCCGGCTTGAGTCGCAACGACCTGGCCGTCCTGGCCGGGGTGGGCAAGACTGTCCTTTACGATCTCGAGCACGGCAAGACGACGGTCCGCCTGGACACCCTGCTCAAAATCCTGCGGACCCTCAACATCACCGTTCATTACGACAGCCACCTGCTGCGGGAGATGAGCCGTGCGTGAGGCCAGCGTGTTCCAGCTGGGGATCCTGGCGGGCACGCTGCGCGAGGAGGATGACGGGACGTTTGGCTTTTGCTATGAGGCCGGCTACCAGGGTCCCCACGTGTCCCTGACCATGCCGGTGCGCTCTGAGTCTTATCACTACACCCGGTTTCCGCCCTTCTTTGAAGGGCTGCTGCCGGAAGGGTATTAGCTCGAGGCGCTGCTTCAGAAGGCCAAGCTCGACCGGCACGACTACTTCGGCCAGTTGGTCCAGGTTGGAGCCGACCTGGTGGGCTCGGTCACGGTCGAGGCGCGATGAGGAAGTGTCCGCTCTCCTACCTCGAGGTAGACGGCCGCTACGACGTTACGGCCCTGCATCGGGTGCATCCGAAATTGACCGACCTCGCCGACCTTCCCTACGCCTCTGAGGAGCTGCGGCGCGAAGCCCGCGAGCTAGCCGACAAGCTGTCCATCCAGGGCGTCCAACCCAAGCTCAGCGCCCGCCTGGCGCTGAAAGATCAGGCCATGGAGATTGTCGAGCGCAAGGGACACTACATCCTAAAGCCGCAGCACCTCGAGTATCCGGCCGTTCCCGAGAACGAGGATCTCACCATGCACCTCGCGGCTGCGGCTGGAATCGAGGTTCCTGTGCACGGGCTCCTGTATGGGGCGGATGACGCCGTGACCTACTTCATTCAGCGCTTTGATCGCGGCCCGCGCGACCGTAAGCATCCCCAAGAAGACTTTGCCCAGTTGCTCGGTGAGGAGCGCGAGACCAAGTACGGCTCCTCCATGGAGCGGGTGGCCTCGGCCCTCGAGCAGTTCGCCACCTTCCCCAGCGTCGAGGCGGTGGCTCTTCTCCGCCTGGTGCTCTTCAATTTTTTGGTCGGCAACGAAGACCATCACCTCAAGAACTTCTCCCTGCTCCTGGATAAGGCGGTGATCCGCCTGAGCCCGGCTTACGACCTTCTCAAAACCACCATCCTGGTCGCCAATCCCAGGGAGGAGATCGCCCTTCCCCTGAAGGGGAAGAAGCGCGGTCTCACACGCAAGGACCTGCTCGAATACTTCGCGGCAGAGCGTCTGCGGCTCCCGGCGGCCGCGGTGGAGAAAGTGCTGCGCCAGTTGGCCGAGGGCCTGGTTGTCTGGCCAGAGCTACTCGACCGCTCCTTTCTTCCGCCGGAGCTGCAGGAGGCTTATCGCCAACTCGTCGAGACGCGTGCTCCTCGTCTCGGCTTCATTACTTTGAATCTCGAGGAGGCTGAGCGCGAGCTTCTGGATAGACCCAGCCTGAAGTCTGGGTCCGGAGGGCACCAGTCTTACTTTCGTCAGCTTGGAAGACAGCGTCGAGAGCTGCGTCAACTTCTTACGCGAGAACAATGGAAGACTGCCAAAGAAAGAGCTCGTGAGAGCGGAGGCTGGCAAGATGCATACCGAGTCCTTGCCGCTGGGACTGGCAGCTGATCATGATCGTCAAAGTCGCGTTTGGCGGGGGGGATCGGTCTTACTCCACTGGAGAGAGGCCCCACCAGGGCCTCTCTGGAGAAGCCTGATGCCTGCTCCAGCGCTGCCTTGATAGGGACCACAAGAAAAACCACGCAGAGCGCGGAGGGCGCGAGGACTCTCCGCCCTTCTGACGAGGCATGCCCTCTTGCATGGGAGGGACGGGCAGAAGGGCTCCGAATTTACTCTAGATGCCTCCTGAGTCGCCCGTCGCCGCGCCCCCCGCACAGGTCGAATCCGGTGCGAGGCCCGTGGGCGAGCCGCTGGTCGAGGCCACCGGCCTCACCAAGAGCTATCTTGGCACTCTGGCCCTCAACAAGGTCGACCTGACGCTCTATTCGGGTGAGATCTTCGGGCTGGTGGGCCCCAACGGCGCCGGCAAAACGACCTTGCTTCGCATCCTGGCCACTCTGACCCCGCCTGATGAGGGTCAGGCCAGCATTTGCGGCCTGAGCCTGACCAGTGTTCGCGAAGTGCGAGCCGTAATCGGCTTCATGCCCGACGTGCTGGGCGTTTATGACGATATGCTCGTGCGCGAATACCTCGAGTTCTTTGCCCGGGCCTCCAACATCGGTGAAACCGTCCTCGGATTCACCATCGAGGAAACCATGCGCCAGGTAGGCATCGAGCACCTGGCCGACCAGCCGGTGGATGGCCTGTCGCGCGGCATGAAGCAGCGCCTCGGGCTGGGCAGGGCCATCCTGCATAAGCCGCGCCTGCTGCTTCTGGATGAGCCGGCCTCGGGCCTGGATCCTCTGGCTCGCCTCGAGCTTCGCGAAATTTTGCGACAGTTGCAGCGTTCCGGGGCCACGGTTCTGATCAGCTCCCACGTGTTGGAAGATCTTGCCGACATGTGCGACAGAATCGGTGTTGTCACCAAAGGCAACCTGGTCTGCGTCGAGGAGACGCGCCAGTTGATTCAGGAGCGTGGGGCCCGTCGCATTCGGCTGCGAGCCTGCGCCCGGCAAGATGAGCTGTTTGCCTTTCTTGAGCGCAAGGCTGGCATTCAGGGACTTCGGTGGGATAATGAAGCTGTGGTCTTTCGCTACGAAGAGGCTAAGGAAGAAGATCTGGCCGCCCTGCTGCGAGAAGTCGTGGAGCAGGGTTTCCCCCTGGTGAGCTTCAGCGAAGATGAGGCCACGCTGGAATCGGCCTACTTGAACGTTACCAAGGCTGGAAAAGGATGGGAGGTCGCGACGTGAGGACGTTTCTCGGGAGTTCTCTGGCACTGGCCAAGGACCGAACACCGGCATCGCTGGCCTGGGGCCAGAGGCTTGGAGTCCTGGCGCTGCTGTTCGCCGCGCTGGTCTTTCTGCCCATGGCGCTGGGCGCCTGCAGTTGCACGCTGTTCACTCTGGCCAGCCTCGTGCTGGTGCTGGGCACCACCCTGCTGGTGGGCAACAGCGCCTTCGGTGCTCTGACCATCGAGCGCGAGAAGAAAACGCTGGACAGTCTGCGGCTGACCCAGCTGACCGCGGCCCAGATCGCCGCCGCCAAGCTGTGGCCAGAGTTGAAGCTGCTGGGCCGCGTGATGCTGGCTTTCGGACCCACTGTGCTGGTGGCCGGTCTGTTTACTCCTGGTGGGCTGGCTTCCTCGCTTGAGGTACTGGCCGTCGCCCTGGCCGGCGGACTGCTCTCGGGCACCCTGGCCATCGCGGTCTCGAGCCTTTGCGATACGACCTCTCGGGCGGTGGTCATGGGTTGGACGCTGCGGGGCGTCTGGTTGCTCATTACCCCCATCTTCGACCTGGTGCTGGGCGCCGTGTTCGTGCAAGACCGGGCTGTGGCCGCTTTCTCCTTCCTCAATCCGTTGACCACCCTGTCCATTGTTCTCGTGCCCGAGCTGGCCGAGGGAATGGGCCGCTGGTTACCCCTGCTGGGCCCGGCGGCGATGCTGGCCGCGGCCGGCCTCTGCTTCTGGCTGGCGGCCCGCCGCTTTGACGCCGGCCTGATGCAGGGCGCTTCTCTGACCGATCGGGTGGTGCACCCCGTCTATCGCCGCGGCTGGGGCCCTTCCTGGCTGCAGCGCAAGCTGCCCGGCCTGCGCTCCAACCCGGCTTTCCTGCGCGAGATGGCCGCCCAGTTCCGAGCCGGCGCCGGCCGCTGGCCGGGCTATGCCGTCTTCATCGTGCTCTTCCTTGCGCCGTTCTTCTACGCCCGCTCCTGGGCCGTGAAGGAAGCCGTGCAGAACAGCCTGGATGCCCCCGGCTACACTCAACTGCAGGTCTCCCAGCAGCCTCTTCCGCGAGTGGCCAATCCGGTCGACCCCGGCCAGCAGCCGATCGACCTGGGCGGCCAGCATGTGCGCCTGGAGGCTCGCGACGGCAACTGCCTGCTGATGCAGGGCCACACCGGTCACCTCTGCTCGCGGCTCTACCTCTATTATTCTTTCCAGATCCCGCTCCCGCGCCAGGGCATGGTGCTGGTCGACTACGGAACGCAAACCCAGTATGGATACCAGCCTCAGATCAAGCCGGTGCAGGCCACTCCGATCGATGATCAGACGGCCGAGCGCTATGGTCTTTATGTCCCGGGCGAGGAAGGCTCCAGCCGCGTCCTCGACGCAGATTCCGAGAAGCGCCTCAACCGCGCCGCCATGGCCGTGGGTCTGGCGGGCACTGTGGTGCTGCTGTTGCTCTACCTGGGCATCCGTTGCTCGGGCTTCCTGGCCACCGCCGTCACCGGCGAGCGCGACCGCAAGACCTGGGAAGACCTGGCTCTGACCGGCATCACCCCCCAGCGGGCGCTGGCTGGAAAACTGGTGGGCGCGCTGCTCATCATGGCCTTCCAGATGACTCTGGCCTTCCCGGTGGTGGGCTTCTTCGTCCTCACCGGCAATCTCTCGGCCCCCGAGATGGTGGCTCTCTATCTCTACGCTGTGGGCGTGATGCTCACGGCGGGGATGGTGGGTCTGTGGGCCTCGGCCACCAGCACGACTTCCCACCAGGCTCATGGCAAGGCACTGCTGGTCGTGTTGCTGGCCTTCTTGCTGGCTCCCACCCTCAACTGGGGCCTGGGCGGCCTGCTGGCGGCCCTGGCCCTGATGGGGGCCCTGCTCTGTCTGGGACTCAACCGAAGGACTCAGGCCCTCTCGCTGGCCGGTGTCTCCTTCTCGCTGCTCCTCGCCCCCAAGGTGGCCTCGCCGGTCACGGCCATCCTGACCTTCATGCCCTCGCTGGCTACCAGCCATACTCCCCTGACCCGGGCCTTCCAGACGGCACCGGTGAGTGGGGCCGAGGCGGTGGTGTTCGCGATGGCGGCGCTGGTGCTGCTGGCCTCGGTCAGCTCGTTCCTGTGGGCGGACGTGCAGCGCCGCATGGCCGACCCGGTGCAGGATACCGCTCTCAAGGCCGACCTGGCCGCCTGAGGGCGAACCAGCGGACAAAGGGAGTCCGGCATTCAGGCCGGGCTCTCTTTTTTCTATTCGTCCCGGCGCGGATGGCGCCGCAGCACCTGCAGCACCGCCGGCAGCACCAGCAACGAGGTGACCATGTTGGTGATGGTTCCCACCGTCATCACGAAGCCCAGGCTGGCGATGCCCTGGTGGTGGGCGGCCATCAAAGCGCCGAAGCCAGCCACGTTGGTGAGCGCATCGAGTACGATGGCGGTGCCGGTCGAGCGGGTGAAGACGGCATTGCATGACTCCTCGCGGGTCCTTTGCAGCACGTGGATGCCAAAGACCAGACCGATGCCCAGCACCAGGGGGAGGGCCATGAAATTGGCCGGGTTAAACGAGACCTTGTAAGCGGCCATCAGCCCCAGCATCCACACGATGCCCATGACCTTGGGCAACAGGGCCAGAAGAGTGTCGCTCAGTGACCGAAAGTGCACGAACAAGAGGATGCAGATCACGTAGAAGGCATACAGGCCGGAAACCTCATAGGCTTGCTTCATGGCCTCGGTATGGTGGTAGACCATGATCGGCGTCCCAATCGCCCGCGCGTCGACTTTCTGCACGTCGCGCACGAACCGGTCCAGCGGCTCGCGCTCCCAGATGTTGAAGCGAGGGTAGATGCGCAGCATGATTTTGCCGGTCTGACCCAGGCCGCGCAGCTTGAGTTGCTCGGGCAGGTCGGCCAGGCGAATGGGGGGCTCGGAGCGCTGGTCTTTCAAGAACAGGATCATCTCGCGCAGGTCGCTGAAAAAGTCGACCTGGAAGGTGGTCAGACCGTCCATGATGGGGCCCGGGCCCATTTTCTCCAGAGTATTGAAGAGTCGATCGAGCACGTTACGGAAGCGGATTGCCTGGTCTCGCACCTCGGGGTCGCGGTCGCGTCGGAGGCGGGGGTAGGCGGCCTTGAAGGCTTCCTCGAGCTCCAGGAAGCCATTGGCCATGCCCCGCAGGCTGCTCGCTCCCGGCGGGTCGGAAGGGACCACGGGCACGGAGATGTCCCGCATGAGCTGCTCGACGCGCTTGACCAGGGGAACCTTGGCCTCATAGTCGGCTGGCACCAGCGGCAGGAACGACTCCACCACGCTCACGGTAGGCAAAGCTTTGAAAGCCCTGGTCTTGGCCTCCGCCTCGGGGATCGTGTCGGCCGTGGCGATGGCGAAGATGACCGAGTGCTCGGCGGTGCGGATCAGACGCAATTCGGTCTTGACCGACTCCAGGTGTTGGGCCTGCATATTCAGCAGGTTGTAGTCGAAGTGGACCTCAGTGAGTCGGAATCCGCACAGCAAAGTGAAGACGATGGACGGCACCAGCACATACCAGGGATGTCTGAGCAACCATTCCTCGGCCCGGGCGGCCAGGCCGTGCGGGTTGACCAGGGGGCGCAACGTTTCCGGGAAATGTCGCTCGCGCAGAAAGACCATGGCCGGCAGCATGGTCAGCATGCCCACGAAGCAGAGCATGACGCCAGCCCCGGAGATGTCGCCCAGCTCGGCGACCCCCTGGAAGTCCATGAAGCGGATGGCCCAGAAGGCCACCGCGGTGCTGAGCGCTCCGGTCAGATTCTCGACCCCGGTACCCTGCATGGTGGCCAGCATCGCTTCCAGGGGGAGCAGTCCGTCGAGCCGCTCTTCCTGGTAACGCAGAAGAAAGTTGACCCCGAAGTCGACTCCCAGCCCCACCAGGATGGTCCCGAAGGTGACCGTGAGCAGATTGAGGTGGCCGATGACCACAGTGGTGTAGCCCAGCGTCCAGGCCAGGCTGACCAGCAGGATGGAAACCACCATCAGCGGGCGGGTCAGCTCGCGGAAGGCGTAAATGTACAGCAAGGCCACGATGACCAGGGAAAGGCTGGTGGCCCAGGAGGCATCGTTCATGGACGAGTTCATCTCGTCGATCTCGAGCACGGTCTCGCCGGTGATGGCTGTGTGCACCCCAGGAAAGCTGCGCACCACCTCGCGCATCAGGACCCGCAAGCGTTTGACGCAATCTTCCGGGTCGGCGCCTTCCCGCGGGCGAACCATGAGAAAGTAGGTCTCTCCCCCCCGAATCGTATTGTAGATGGTGGTCTTGCCGCTCGAGCTCAGCTCGGGAGGAGCGTCTTGAGGCACATCCCCGAAGAAGACGCTCTCCCAGGGCGAGCGATAGCTGTAGCGACCTCTGGTCTGCAGGCTCTCCAGCAAGAGCTCCATGACCTCGTTGAGAAAGGGAAGCATGCGGGCGAGTTGCTCCGGGCCGGCCTCCTCGCGGGAGCTGAATCGCTCCATCAAGCTGGCCAGTCCGCCTTCACTGCCCAGAGCCTTGAGCAGCGGGCGGGCATCCTCCAGCTCCTGCACCAGACCCTTGAGCCCGGCCAGATCGAAGTAGAACAGGGCGTGGGTGCGCACGAACGGGAGCTCAAACTTGCCGAAGACATCCTGGAACAGCTCGGGCTCACCCAGCAGGCGCCGAACGGCCTCGTCTATGAACTGCTGACGATGATCGTTGCTACCACCCTCGATCACCACCACGACGTCCTCGGTGACCGGGAATTCCTTGCGAAACGCCCGGTGTAGCTGCAGATACTTCTCGTTCTCGTTGACCAGCGCCGAGCGGTCGGTGGCGAACTCCAGGTTGGTGAAGGCGTAGACCAGGCTGGCCACGGCCAGCAGGTTGGCCACGATGAGGACGGTCCAGGGGAAGCGGTAAGTCAGGCGCACGACCCCCTGCAAGAGGCGGACGGCCAGCGATGCCCGGGGCAGCGACCAGCCCTGATCACTCATGGGCGTCCCCGTTCAAGAGCGTGGCCGCAGACATGCTTGCGGCCGCGCGACACCCAACTGATTGTTCCGAGAGCGTAGCTCTTTCGATACGGCCCGAGGCGACGGCTCGCACCCTACAGACCGAAGTCGTCGAGCAGCTTCTCCCAGCGTTCGACGTCGCTCTTCAATTTTTCCGAGCGCGCCCTCAGATCGGATGCCATCTTGCGCAGGTCGGCCTGGACCTGAGGATCCGAGCTGAGTGTATGCATATCCTCAGCCAGCAGGGACATGTCTTCCAGCTTCCGTGAATACTCGCGCACGGTGGCGATGATTTTTTCGGGAACGACCGTATCGTGATATCGTTTGGAGATCTCATCCACCACTTGCTCGGCCTGCTTGGAGTAGCCTACAACTTTCCTGAGCAGTGCAGCCAGCTCGCCCGATGACCTCTGGATCCTGGACCGGTAAGTGTCGAGTGATTCGCGCACCTGCGGGGTCATGGCGACCAGGCGCTCTCGCACTCGCCCGACCTGTGCGTCGATACGGGAAATCTGGCCCTGCAGCCTGGTTTCCTGCTCGGAAAGCGCTCGATCCAAACTCTGCAGCGAATCGTTGGTCGTTTCGCTGGTGCGGGCGAACTCACGCGAGTAGAACCGCATATTGGAAGCCATGTCCTTGACGTTGCGGCGAAGTGCCTCATCTTCCACCAGGTTACGCATCTCGGCCGTCTGAACGTTGAGCTTCTTGAAGGTCTTGAGGGTCTTGGTCAACTGGTCCTCATTGGAGGCCGGTTGCTCTGCGGAGATGGTGCTCTGGCTTGCCAGGGGCTGACCTTCGCCCGTCAGCATGACTTCGATCCAGCGGTAGCCTTTGAGATTGGAGCGCTGCTGGTAGCGAGCCCCTTCAGTGAGGCGCACCTTGCGATTGAACGTAACGGTCACCTTGACCTGGGGATGCAAACCGTCTTTTTCGAATTGGCGGCGCTCTTGTTCACTGGTGAAGTCGATCTTCTCGATGAACCCGGCCTGCACGCCCGCCACGGTAACCGGGTCACCGGGCCGAAGACCGCTCACGTGGGTGAAGAGCAGATTGTAGCGGGGGCTGAAGGGGTCAGGGCGAGTATCCTGCTTTTGCAGTCCGACCACGAGCAGGACTGTCAGTAGACAGACCACAGTCAGCCCGATGTTGAATTCCTTACTCACCCGATCAACCCTTGCTGGGCCGACGCCCACCAGATTGCTGAGGTTCGGCCGCGGTACACAGCCTCTTGTGGTGGCGGAGGCGGGGGGTTACCGAGAGCTTCGCTCCTCCGGCCGGACCTCTCGGCCCGATTGGAGCGCTTCTTTTGCTGCGGCGACGCCAAACCCTGCCGCCTGCTCAGCTTGAAACCTGGAAGTATTCCCAGGCCTGGTCCACACAGCTCTCCAGGTCGTGCTCCTGCCCTGTGCCCGGGAGGAAATCGGCCAGAAACTCGATGTTGCCGGCCGGCCCCCGGACGGGCGACCAGGTCAGACCGCGACAGCCCAGCCCCAGACCTGCGGCGAACCCGAGCACCCGGGAGAGCACCTGCCGATGGATCCGGGGGTCGCGCACCACGCCGCCCTTGCCCACCTCTTGTCGCCCGGCTTCGAATTGAGGCTTGATCAGGCTCACCAGGTGGGCGGTCGGTTTCAAGAGCGCCTGGACCGGGCCCAGGATCAGCTCGAGCGAGATGAAGGAGACATCCACGCAGGCAAAGTCGATCGGCTCGCTCACGTGACCTGCATCCAGGTGACGGGCGTTGACCTGCTCCACCACGATGACCCGCGGGTCCTGGCGCAGCTTCCAGTCGAGCTGGCCGCGGCCTACGTCCACCGAGTAGACGCGCCTGGAGCCTCGTTGCAGGAGGCAATCGGTGAATCCGCCGGTGGAGGCGCCAACGTCCAGGGCCACCAGCCCGGATACCTCCAGTTCGAAGACCTCCAGGGCACGTTGCAGTTTCAGGCCGCCGCGACTCACGAAGGGATGGTCCGAGCCCCGCACTTCCAGCTCCTGGTCCGGGGCCAGGGTCTGGCCGGGCTTGTCGACGCGCACCCCTCGGGCGTAAACCGTGCCAGCCAGAATCAGGGCCTGGGCCCGCTCGCGGCTGGGGGCCAGGCCCTGGGTGACCAGGAGTTTGTCAGCCCGCTCTTTCACCCGGCCAGTATAGGCCGGGGAGGCGCTCAGAGCAAATGACGGTCCCGCGCTATTATGAATTCACAAAGTTCCGTGCCACCTCACGAAACATGCCAGGACGCACCCTACGAACGCGCTGGAACTCGTCAGATTGTGCAAAGTCCGAGCGGATCAGTCGTGGGTGCCGGGAGGGGCAGGCGTGGCAGCCGGCGCGCTGGGACCGCGTCGGGCCAGCAGCCAGAGGAAGGTCAGGTTGACGAAGCCGAGCAGGTAGAGGGGAAGCAGGGTTCCCTGGTTGACCGGGGCAGCCGGCGTGGGCGCTGGCGTCGAGGGCTCGGATGTGGCCGTGGTTCCCGGAGTCGGCGTGGCTACCGGTCTTGCGGCCTCGGCGGGGGCAAAACGGAACTGGATCGAGAGCTGAGCCTTGTTGTTGTAATCGAGGTAGCTCTGCATGGAGGACTGGTAGCTCTGGATGCGCTCGCGCATCATCTGCTGCAACTCGGCTCGCACCAGGGCCTGGTCCGTGGGGTTGAGATTGGCCTGGCGCAAGATGGTGTCCAGGGGCACCTGAGCCACCGCCTCATACAATTGCACCCGGTTGGCGGCGTCCCGGTAGGAGGAAGTGTAGTCAGAGCTGGAGCGAGACTGATTCTCCACCCGACCGAGCCTGGTCAGATCGGCGATCAGGCCGTTCAGCTCGCCTGGCGGGCACTGCAGATTGGCGCTGGCTTGCGAGCTGCTGGAGTCGAGGTTAAAGTTATTGACCACAGCCTTGTGCTTCTGGGCCATTTCCCCCAGCCGGGCCGACAGCTCTTCGGGCGAGTTGCAGATGAGGGTGGCGTTGAAGTTGGTCTGGCGCACTTCCTTCGGAAGGTCGGGCCTGGCCCAGGCCGGACACCAGAGGCTGACCAGGAATATCCCTGCAATCACGGCACGCTTCACGCTCATAGACCCCTCCTTCTGGGACTGACTCAATAGCAGTCCTGTCGTAAGAAGTTCGGGAGTTCTTCCCGGGCTCCTGGATCAGAGGATCCTCCGGTGGTTCCAAGAAGCCCTTTCGATGAGGATCCTCGCCATCGTCAATCCGATGGCCGGCTATCGCCACTGGACCCCGTTCCTGGGGCCCACCCCGGCTCAGATCATCCAGCGCACCTTCCACCAGATTGGCGTGCCCTGCGACATCCATCTCACGCGCGGCTCGGGAGACGGCTTTCTGGCTGCCAAAAGGGGAGTGGGGGAGGGCTACGATACGATCGTGGCCGCCGGAGGTGACGGCACTATCAACGAAGTGGTCAATGGGGTCGCCGGCACCGGGGTTGCCTTCGGCGTTGTGCCCATCGGCACCGAGAACGTGCTGGCCAAGGAGATGAAGATTCCCCTGCAGATCGAGGCCGCTTGCAGGCATGTCGTGGCCACTTCTCCGCGGGTGCTCGACCTGGGCCAGCTCGATGAGCGCTACTTTCTTTGCTTTGCCGGGCTGGGGTTGGACGCCCAGGTGGTGGCCGAGGTCTCCCAGGAGGACAAGAGCCTGCTGGGAGGGCTGAGCTATGTGCTGACCGGCCTTCGGATCGCGATGAAGTATCGCCGCCTGGCCATGAAGGCCCGCATCCTGCTCGACGGCAAGCCTCTGGAGCACCGCTTCTGGCTCATCCTGGTGGGCAACATCCCCTCCTACGGCTGGCAGGTCCGCCTGACGCCTCTGGCCTCGCCCGATGACGGCCTGCTGGATGTGTGCATCTTTCCCCACGAGAACATCATCGGCATCCTGCGTCACCTGCTGGGAGCGGTGTTGGGAGTGCACATCCGCTTTCCCGAGATCGCCTACCACAAGTTCCGCGAGCTCTCGATCGAGACCGACCCGCCGGTGAAAGTGCAGATCGACGGTGAGCTGGCCGGCACCACCCCCTGCACTCTGCGGGTGGCCCGGGGAGCGTTGGTGGCCCGGTTCTAATCCTGGGGCAGCAGCTCGCCCCGGGCGTGGGTCAGACGGGCCCGGGCTCGCAGATAGCCATAGTAGGCTGCCAACCGGTCGGTACGCGCCCTCAAGAAGCTCTGCTGCGAATCGGTGACCTGCAGCAGCGGGGCCACCCCGGCTCGGTACTGGCCCTGGGCCATTTCCATCGCCAGGCGCGCCTGATCGACCTCGATCCCGGCCGCGGTGCAGGCCTCTGTGGCCGTTTCCACGGCCGCGTAGGCCTGACGAGCCTCCAGCTCGACGGCAGCCAGCTGGTCTTCCAGCAGGGCCTCTGATTCGCGGACCCGGGCCTCGGCTTGAGTAACCAGGTGAGCCTTGCGGTTGCCCTCCAGGATGGGCCAGCGAAACTCCAGCCCGAAGCGCCAGCCGGCACTGCCGGGCAGGAAGGCGTTCTCGTTGTAGGCCACCGAGTTCATATCTGCGCTGGCGTACACTCCCGGGTTGTTGTCGCGCAAGGCGGCCTGCAGGGCGTGCTGGCTGGCCTCGAGCTCGAACTGGCGTCCCAGCACCTCGGGACGAAGTTTGCGAGCGGCGGCCACCGAGGCGGCCAGGTCGCCCGGCACCTCGGGCGGCTTCTCCGGGCCTTGCAACACCAGGGGCGTATCCTGAGGAAGGCCCAGAACGCGGTTGAGGCTGGCCTGGGTGTTACTCACCTCCAGCCGGCTGCGAGTGCGCTCGAGAACGGCCCGAGAGACCGGCACGCGGGCGTAGACGGTATCGGCTCGGGGGGCGGTGCCGGCCGCAAAGCGGGCCTCGCTGGCGGCCAGCTGGGTCTCGGCCAGCTCGACCGCTTCGGCCTGCACTTGCTCGCGAGCCCGGGCCTCCAGGGCATCCAGGTAGGCCAGTTGAGCCTGCAGGGCGATCTGTTGGGAGGAGGTGGCCAGCGCCTGGGCCACGCTGTCGCCGCTGGCCCGGGCTCGATCGATGTGGGCCTGGATGCGCCCGAAGTCGAACAGAAGCTGACGCAGCAAGAGATCGAGCTGGCCCTGGGCGTAGTCGACTGGCTCGGATTGGAACTCGGTGGTGACCGGCAGACCCTGAAAGTTCGCCCTGACCGGTGGACCGGCCGCCTGGCGCACCTGGGCCAGGCTGCCCGAGAAGGTCAGCTGGGGCCGGGCGGGAGCGGCCACGACATCGACCTCCTCGCGGGCCGCCTCGACCCGGGCCAGGGCCGCTCGCACGGCCGGGTTCTGGGCCACCGCCAGCCGGGAGGCCTCCTCCAGAGTGAGCGCCACCGAGGGCCGGGGAGGCTCCTGAGCCAGGGCCGGAACCAGAAGCAGGCTGCAAACCAGGAGCCAGAATGCACGTTTCAAAGCGGCGTTCAGCTTTGGCCGTCGAGCGCGGGGCTCCTGCCGAGTTTCTTCTCCAGCACGATTCGAGTCTCCTCACCAGCCAGCGTGCCGATGATCTCAAAACCGCTGCGAATGGACAGGATCAACATGCCCGGGTAACGGTTGCGAGTCTGGCTTCGCACCGTGCGAAAGCCAGCTTTCTCCAGCAGGCGGTGCTGCCTTACCATCAGGGCTCGGGCGATGCCGCGACGCCGAAAGTCGGGATCCACCCCGCCGATCCAGGAATAGAATCGGCCCGGTCGCTCCTCGTAGCCGATTTTGTAACCCACCACCCGGTCTTCGATCAGGGCCACCAGCAAGAGCCTGCGCGGTCGTCCTCGCAGGACGGAGCGAAGTCGTCGCTGGCTCAAGGGTCCGAGCACCCTGCGGTGGAGGGCCAATACCTCGGGAAGATGGCGCGCCAGAAGCTTACCCCTCAGTCTCAGAATCCGCATCGTAAGAGCTCCTCAAGGTTCGGGCCAGTCTGGTCAGGAAGAGCATCTCGTGCTCGTCGGTAATGTCCGCCCGGGCCTGGTTCAACTCGCAGAACAGATGAGCCGCCAGCAGCACCAGGCAGCCCGGATCCTTGCTGTGGTGGGCCCGGGCGTATCTGACTGCCTGGTCGGTCCAGTTTAAGATCGGAATCTCCCCCTTCCACAGGATGGTGGGGCCAAGGAGATCGGCCTCCCACAGGGTGTTGCTGCCCATGCGCTCAACCAGTTGGAGCCAGGGTCCCCGGGGACGCTCGGGGCAGAGCAAGCTGAACTCACGTCGAAGGGAGGCCAGCAGACGCCGCTCGGGGCTATCTTTCAGGCTCTCCTCCCGGCGGCTGGGCTCGCGTCGCTCCACCCGCTCCTTGCGCTCCTTCCTGGCCGGACGCGGGACCCGCTGCTCCAGGCTCGACAGGCCGCTTGAGGCTCGCTTGAAGAGCGAATCCGCCGTCTTGTCCAGCCCGCTCAGCACCAGGTGCCAACCGGAAGCGACCAGCCGCAGGCTCCTGTTGGCCAGCGTGGCCACCTCCACCCGCTCGAGCCGCGACTTGCCGACCAGGGCTGCGGCTGCCTCCCACTCCAGGCTGTTCGGCCTGAGCACGGGCAACACCGAAGGCTGCCCGGTGGCAGGTGATCCCGGGCGCTCGAGGTAGGCCACTTTGCCGCGCGAGGCCTCTTCCAGCAGGGCCGAAGCCGAGGCCAGCCGACCTCCCGCGGCGGGAAACAGGCTCAGGGCCAGGATCTGCTCCAGGGCTCGACCGGCCGGGCTATTGGCGCCCAGATCGCGCCGGTGGGATGCCAGAAACTCGAGCAAGATGCGACGCGAGGACAGATCGGGCCGGCCCGGATAGGCTCGAGCCAGGAGGTCGATGAGGCTCACCCGGAAGGCGGCCAGCTCTTTCCCCTGAGAGCGACTGAGCTTGGCCGACTCGTGCAGGTCGGAGAGCTCGAATCGACCCTTCGCCCATCCTGCCAGCCCGTACCCACCGATTTGGGCCAGGGGGCTATCGCCGTCGAGCAAGATGATGGTCGCCTGCCTGGGCGAGTGCGGCAGACCCAGGCGACCGGTCAGCTCCGGGCCCTGCAGATCTCCCTCTACGGCGCAGGCCGGGAGGCGCACCTTGAGGCCAGCCGCTCGGCGTCGGTTCTTCCGGCGGGCTTCGTCCTTCGTCAACTCATCGTGATCCGAGCGCACCGGGCGGTTAAGCAAACCCGTCAGGAGTTGCCGTTCGCGCGGGCCGGCGCTGACCACGGGACGGTTACCCAGGGGGGCAAAAGGATAGCCTGGCTCGGCCACTGGAACGGTCTGGTGCTGCTTGAGCCGCTCTTTCAGCTCGTTGAAGCTGAGCGGAGGAGCGCAGTGCATTGGCACCAGCGGGAGGACGGCCAGCTGCTCGAGCACGGGGCCAGGCAGGTTGCTACTGAGAAGGTGCAGCAGCGTCCAGGCGCGGGCGCTGCCGGGCGTGGCCTGGCGAGCCGCCTCCAGGGCCAGCTCGCCCAGGGCCGCTCGCACTTGCTCGAGCATGGCCGCAAAGGCGTCGTCGCGCTTGATCTTGCGGTTGGCCAGCCGGGTCAGCCCGTGGGGACCCACGATGGCCCGGGCCGGTCCCGGCAGAAGGCCGGGCAGGGTGCCCATTCCGGCCACCTCCAGCACTCCTGTGAATTGATCGTCGCTCAGTCCGACCTCGCCGAATCGCGGGCCAGGGAGAGTGCGCCTCAACTCCAGAGCCTCCTTCAGGCGCAGGCTCGAGAAGTCCGGGGGAGGGGCCTTTGTCCCGGGCTCGAGTGCGCTCAGGTCGACCCGGGGAACGGGGGGCGGCGAGGGCGGTTGATACAACTCGAGCTTCAATTGGGGCAGGAGCCTCTCGAGGGCGGCGCGATCCGGCTTGAAGAGAACTCGCGGACCGGTGGAACCGTCTCTTTCAGTCATCCAGAGCCTCCCGTGCTGGCGCAGCTCCGCCTCCAACTCGGCCAGCGCCATCCGCTCCAAGCCTCCCCGACTGGGAAAGAGCGCCAGTGAGCAAGCTCTTGAAGCCAGCTCTGGGTTCTGGGCCAGGGCCTGCAGCAGCGCTGGCTCCCAGCCGGGGAGCTGTGAAGGGGTGTTGCTCAGCTCGGTGGCCAGCTGCTCGAAAGCGTCCCGCTCGGCCTCGCGCAACCGGTCCACGACCTCCTGCCAGGCCCGGTCGCTCTGCACTCTTTTCCAGTCCGGGGTGGGACTGAGCCGGGGGCTATCCACGATGGCGTCGAAAGGCCAGATGGCGGGCTGCAAGCCGCGCTCTTCCAGCTCCACGCCCTGGCGCAAAACGGTCACGTGGGCTCGAGGGGGATTGCCGGCCTGGCGAAGGCGCAGCTCGCCCTGGATGTCGTCGAAACTGAAGGCGTGGGTGTGGGGAGCCTGGCCCAAACGAGCCTGGCGAGGGTTGGCCAGCCGGAAGGCCAGCTGGTTGAGGTTATCGAGGATGGGACGGGCGTCGAATGACTTTAGCCCCAGCTCTTCGCGCAACATGGTCTGTACCGGGGCGGTGGCGCGCACGATGGGATAGTCGGGCACCGCCTCAGGGGGCAGGTTGTCGGCCAGGGCCGGCGCGTGAGTCGAGACCACACCCACCCGGGGGAGGCGGCGCAGGGCGTCCAGGCTGATTCGGCGGGCCGTGAGGGTGGGCAGCAGCTCCAGCCGGGCAGCCGGCGACCTGGCAGGATCCTCGAGTAAGCTCAAGAGCAACTGATCGTAGGCCCGCGCGTCCTGGGCTGCCGTGTCGGCCAACTGGCGGTAGAGCTCGACGACCTTCTTGTTGAGCAGGCTCCAGGCCTGGCGATACTTCTTGCAGTCAGGATCAGGCCCACTGAAGTCTTTGAGCACGCTGACCTCGTCGAAATCGAGCACGGCCAGGAAGGAGAGCTTGTCCAGGGTGGAGCTGCGCAGAAGCCTGCCCTGCAGCAGAACGTGAATGTGCGAGCCCTCCGGTGAGGCTTGATAAGGGATCCCTACGGCAAGAAAGACTCCCTGGCTCTCGGACGTCGTCCGGACGGCATAGTCGTCGGCGGGAAGCTCGCGCGGTCGCGGAGAGCTCTCCCAGCGCAGGCGATTGTTGTGGGCTGTCACCTGGGCGAGCAGCTCCTCGCGCACGTCGCGCATGGTCAATTCGCGCTTCTCCAGGAAATGCCGCGTCTCCAGGCCATCGAGGTGGAGAATGCGCAGGCCTTCCGGCTCGAAAGCCAGGCGCATCTGGGTCACCGGCACGTAGCCGAGCCGCTTGCGTTGCTCCTCCAGCTCGCGGTAGCTGTAACGAAGCTGGTGGGGACCGGGGAAGAGGGGAAGCGAATCCACCAGGTCGCGCCAGCGCCCCTTCTGGCGAAGGGCGCCCAGACTCAGGAAGAGGGGACGATGGCGCTCTAAAAGCTGGGCATCAGACCCACAACGCTCAGCCAATCGAGCCAGCTCTTCGAGAGTGTCCTGCTCGACCTTCTCGAGCGCCTCCTGGTAGACAGTGTCCTCCACCACAGCCGAATGGGAGGCGTTCAGGCTGAAGCGGTCATCCTCCACCACCGCCCGCACCGGCAGGAGACCGGGCATGAGTTGCTGGCGGATGATCCCGTGCAAGACCAGAAAGATTTCGCCCGATTCATCGCAGGAGAGCAGCTCCACGGCGGCGGGCTGGCTCAGCAACCGTCCATCCAGCCGAACCGGTCGGCGCGAGAAACGGACATGGCTCCGCGTCAGCTCGATTTCGCTGGAGTAGCTGGCCTTGCGCAGCACGCCGCCCCCCCGCTCGATCACAAGACGATGCCGGCTGAACGAGCCTGCCAGAAGCTGTCTTTTCTGACCACGCAACTGAAGGGCGACCCCGGCGGGCGACTCGAGCAGGACGCGTCGCGGCTGCAGGCGGGTGAGAGCATTCAGGCCCACTGCCAGGTAGCGCAGGGCCGGGTGGGTGCCCTCGGCCACCAGCAGATAATCCTCCAGGTTCTCCAGATCGGCTCTCCCAAGCGGGGTGCCGCCAAAGCGAAGCTCCAGCCCATCAGGGGTGAGGTCGATCTCCAGCTCCGGACTTCCCCCCGCAAAGGCAGCGGCAATCAGCTCGAGGATGTAACGCTCGGGGTCGGTCAGCTGAAAGCGGGCCATCTTGGAGCGCGCCTTCTCGACATCGAGCGTGAAGCTCCCCCGCGAGTCGAAGCTTCCGGCCTGGCGCAGGGTGTCCAGCAGGCTCACGGGCCTTGCCTCCGCTTGATGGCCGCCTGCAGGAGCTGGCGCTCGAGCTTGCGCCCGGTTTCCAGCAGCACGGCTCGGCCCAGGAGATAGCCTGCCAGCGAGGGGTCGCGGGTCACCACGCGGGAGAGGTCCTTCACCAGAGGATGGTGCAGGTTGACCAGCGTGAGCTTGCTTCCTTTCCCGACGGGCTCGGCCTTTCCGGGAGTCGAGCAGGTCAGGCTGACCCGGCCAGCCAGCCGGCCGCACTGGCTGAAGTCGCCGCCTTGAAGCGTGGGTCCGGGCAGAAGCCGGTTGGCGACCTCCAGCAGCCGGGCCAGCTCATCGCCCGGCTCGAGTGGTTGAGCCAGAAACCAGCGCTCTTCGGCCAGGGGCACCTGGACAAATTGGCGGGCCAGCTCCAGGGGCCAGCTCTCGCCTGTCAAGACGACCACTTGCTGGCTCATCAGGCTTTCGACCAGCGGTCCCAGGGCAGGGCTCCAGGCAACCTGGCAAGCTCGTTTCAGATCGCCCAGGGAGAGGTGGCCTCGGTGGCCTGGGAACAGCCTGAGCTCAAGGCACTCTGGGGGGAGCTTCTTGTGACGGCTTGCCAGGTCTACGGCCAGCTTCCAGAGGTGGGTGTCCTCCGGCCGGCTGGCGAGCTCTTGGAAGAGTCGGACCGGAAGCAGGTTGGTCACGGCCCGGTCCAGGACTGCCATGGCCTTCTCATAGTGCTTGTCCTGCACCACGTTGTCGCGGGTCAGGGTGTGCTCGAGATACATCGAGCGGAGCTTGAAGCTGACTCCAGGGCGCGGCGAGCCGGCTCCCTCGAGCAAGGTCAGTCCCCGGTTGTAGAAGCCGTAGAACGGCTCATCGTCGAGACTGGGGGCAGCCACGACCTCGCTGCCCGGCACCTCCAGGCGCACCTCGGCCGGCAGCCCCAGCTCGAAGGGCCGGTTGATCGGCTCTCCATTGAAGCGGATCTCGACATCGCAATGCTTGCACCAGTACACCACGGTCTGGTGGCATTCCTGGCGGAACTTGTCGAATCGGTTGCGAGCGACCGGGATGTAGCTGGTGACCCGGGTTCCCTCGATTGGATCATGGCGCTGGAGCCGCTCAAAGCTGCGGTCCGGGTGGAACAGCACCCGCCAGTACTCGCCGTCGCGCCCAGAATCGACCACGACCGCTTTGGGATTGGGAGCGAAGATCGAGACGAAGCCGATACCGAACTTGCCGATGCGGGTGAGATCCCCTTCCTTGGTGGAGCTGAACAGGCGGGTCAACTGGGTATCGATCACCTCGCGGTTCATGCCTTCGCCCCAGTCGGTGACCTGCACCCGGGCGCAGGACTCCCCCGCGTCGTAGACGACCTCCACCTCAATCCGGTTGGTGGCGGCGTCCAGCGAGTTCTGGATCAGCTCTCGCAGAAAAGCGAGCGGTTGGCTGAATTGCTGGACCAGGGTATCCAGCGCCTCCACGCTGGCCCGGGGAGCAGGGCGTGACTTTCTGGCCATCAGAAAAATCAGTGAGCCACAGAGAGAGCGACTCTCTGTGGCTCGCGCACGGAATCAGTCCGCCTCAGGCGGTGGGGGCCAGGACTCGGACGACCTGCATCTTGTCGCCCTGGCGGATTTTGTCCACCACGTCCACGCCCTCGACCACCCGGCCGAACACGGTGTGCTTTCCGTCGAGGTGGGGTTGGGGTGAGTGGCAGATGAAGAACTGGCTGCCGCCCGTGTCGGGTCCGGCGTGGGCCATGGAGAGGCTGCCGCGCATGTGTTTGTGGGGGTTGCCCATGGTCTCGCACTTGATCTTGTAGCCCGGACCTCCGGTACCGGTGCCCTGCGGGCACCCACCTTGAATCATGAAATTGTCGATGACCCGGTGGAAGGTCAGGCCATTGTAGAAGTTCTTTGCGATCAGATCGAGGTAGTTCTTGACCGTGCCGGGGGCATCCTGGTCGAAGAGCTCCAAAACCATGGTGCCCTTGTCGGTCACCATCTCAACGCGCGAATTCGGCATCAAACGCGCCTCCTTTCTTGGACCTGGGCCGAGTTCGTGGCAGGGCCGGCAGTTCCTCGGATCTGGTCATGATTTGTTGATGAACCGGCAACAAATGTAACACTCTGGATACAGCCGGGGTGTGTCGATCCGGGTTGCGTCGGCCTACAATGAATCCTGAGAGACCATGTCAGGAGCTCGAGGTGGAGTCAACCAGAACCAGCCATAAGAACCCCGCCCCCACGGTGGCCGGGCTGCCGGTGGAGATGCCAACTCACGCCCCGGATGAGCTGGTGACCTTCAGCGTTAAGGTGAGGCGCAGCCAGAACGGCGTTGCGATGGCCAGTCAGCTCGGTGCCGTGAACGGCAACGGCACCTACCTGCCCGAGGATGAGGCGTAGGGGATAGCTCACTCCCACGACGGCCAGCAAAGCCAGCAGGTAAGCCAGCACCCAGGTCGTCAGGGCCCGGCTCAGCTTCGAGCCGGCCGCTCGGTACCATAACCAGAAGGCCAGTCCGGCAGAAATAGAGGCCAGCGTCAGCATCAAAGCACTCAGATGCTCGGTTGCGTTCGCCAGTTGCAGCGGCGTGAGAGGGAGCTTGCGCACCAGGCAGGCCTGCACAAATCCTGACCAGGTGGTGCCGTGCAGCCAGGCCATCCAGGGAGCCGGTAGCAGCAACAGTGCCGGACTGGCTACCACCACGCCCAGGCCCGGGCAAAAACCGGCTCGCCGAGCCACCAGCTCGAGACAACCCAGCCAGGTCAGACCGGCCACCAGAAAGGCCAACACCCAGGCGCTGGCCTGGGCGGCTGGAGAGAGGTGGATGCAGCCCGAGAGGTAGTAAAGCAGGGGAGCGAGCAGACTGACGGCCTCGGGAAGCGGCAGGGCGGCCGCTCCAAAGAAGGTGAGGTTATAGTAGAGCCCCAGCGAGAGCCCCAGCAGGGGATAGAGGAGCAGGCCCAGCGCCAGCCTTGTCAGCGCGGCTGCCTGCGCTCGAGATCGGCGATGCGTTTGTCGCGTTTGTTGAGCTCCTGGTCGAGCTGGGCCACGCAGGCGTCATTCTTGGCCATTTCCTGCTCGAGACGCAACAGGCTCTGGGCCTGGATCAGCTCGAGAGCCGCCTGATGCTGGGCCCTGGTGCGCTCCAGCTCCGCCTGGTGCTCGGCCCGCAACCTTGCAAGCTCTTGCTGGCTCTCGGACTCCAGTCGGGTCAGTCCCTCCGAAAGCTCGTCCTGCTCGGCTTCCAGCTGAAGCACCCGCTGGCGGGCCTGGTGCAGATCCTGCAGGGCTTCGGCCTCGGACTGGCGCAAAGCTGTCAGTTGCTCCCTGATTTCGACGAGCTGGTGGAGCTTTCTCTCCAACTCGGCGGCTCGGGCCGCCTCTTGAGCGAGCTCCTGGCGATTTTCCTCGAGCCTGGCTTCCAGGGCATAGACGCGGTCGGTCTCCCGCTCTTGAGTGGCCCGACTTTCGGCTGTCAGCTCGGCGGCGCGAGCTTCCAGGCTGCGGATCAGGGCCTCCAGCTCAAAGTTGCGCTCCTCGGCTCGCTGGCGTGCCTCCAGGCTGGCCGACCGCACCTGCTCCAGACCGTTCAGCCTGGCTCGAGCTTCACTCAGCTCGCGGCGAGCCTCTTCAATGTCTCGCAAAGACTGACCCACGGCCTGCTCGCGCTCCCCTTGTAGCCAGGCTTGAGCCTGGACCTGGAGCTGGGCCAGGTTGGCCTTCTGCTCGGTCAGCTCCCGGGTCCGCTCTCGAATGGCCTCGGCCTCAGATTGCCAGCGGGCCAGCTCCTCCTGCAGCGAGGCGATCTGCTGATCGCGGCTGGCGATCGAGTTCTCCAGGTCGGTCATCTGGCCGTTCTGAGAAAGCTGGCGGCGCAGGCGGTCGGTTTCTTGCTTCTGTAAGCCCAGCCGCGAGCGAGCTGACCGCCCGTCATCTCGTGCTCGTCTTCTTGCCGGCGTCTTGCGGACCCCCATCGTGGGGGGGAAATTCAACCTGCGCCCGGTCAAGGACCTGCCGGCAAGAGGCGCAGTCTGCTCTTGTTTCTTCTCTCGCGCAGCCCGTCTCGTTGGCCTGCGGACCTGACGACTCCCAACCTGCGGCAGGGAGAAGCAGCTCTTCGAGGCGAAAACCCAGCCATGACCCTGGCTCGACCGAGCGCCCAGAGCGCCCCCGACAAACAGAAGAAAAGGGCCGAGCAAGTGCGCTTCTTCGGCCGGGTCAAGGTTCGGGAATCCGATCTGATCATGTTCACTCGGCAGATGGCCGCCATGATGCGCACCGGCATCCCGATCACGCGTTGCCTCGAGACCCTCGCCGGGCAGGTGGATGACCCTCGCATGCGCGATGTCATCGACTTCATTTACAAACGGGTCTCGGAGGGGCACATGATGAGCTCGGCCCTGGGGCAGGTGCCGCGCGTTTTCACCCATATGTATGTCAGCATGGCTCGCATCGGTGAGAGCACGGGCGCCCTGGCCGAGAACCTGGAGATGCTGGGCGGGTGGATGGAGCGCGACTACCAGCTCATGCGCAAAGTGAAATCCGCGCTCACCTATCCGGTCTTCGTTCTGATCCTGGCCACGGTGTTGACCCTCGGTCTGTTCTACTCCATCCTTCCCGGCTTTGTGAAGATCTTTAACGAGATGCAAGTGGAGTTACCTCTGATCACGAAGATCGTCATGGCGATCACCGAGGCTGTGCGCAATCCGGGCGCCTGGATGGTGGCTCTGGGGGTCGGTGCGGCTCTCTACTTCTTCTTGCGCGATCAGGCCGCCACCGAGCGTGGGCGCATTCGCTTCTACCGTGCCGCCCTGATGGTCCCCGTGCTCGGACAGATGTTGCGTCAGGCCGCCCTGGCCCGGTTCTGCTCCTCGATGAACGCGCTCTTAGTGGTGGGAGTGGACCTGATTCCGGCCCTTCGCCTGGCCGCCAATGCCAGCGGGAGCCCCCTCCTGGTTCAAGACTCGAACCCCATGAGCAACGCCATGCAGGAGGGGTCGATGCTCTCGGAATACCTGGAGGCCCGTCGCGATCTCTATCCTGCCTCGGTCATCCAGATGGTCAGCGCGGGTGAGGAGGCCTCCAACCTGGATGCCATGTTCGCTCGCCTGGGGCAGTTCTACAACGAGGAAGTCAACTATCTCATCGAGGGCTTCAGTGCCGTCCTCGAGCCGGTGATGCTGGCCGGGGTTGCGACCGTGGTGGGCACCATCGTGTTGAGCATCTTCCTGCCCCTTTACGGCTTCCTGAACAAGCTCGGCGCCTGAGACAAAAATACTACTTGTCTCGGTTGGATCTTTTTGTTACAATTTTGTTAATGGGGTGACTCGACGCGGCTTCTCTCTGATCGAGCTCATGGTGGCGGCTTCAATCGTCATCCTGGTCATGGCCCTGTCGCTGCTGAATCTGAGGGGAGTCACCGGCAAAGCCAACGCTCGCGGCCTGGCCAGCGTGATCGCCGACCAGATGCGCCTGGCTCGCCAGGAAGCCATGGCCAACCAGGTTCCCGTAGCCGTCTGCTTCCCCAGTCAGGGTGGCACCCGACCTCACAGTCAGGGCTTCTACGTGGCCAGTGGCAACGAGCTGCCCCGCATGTCCCGGGTGGTCAACTTCAAGGACGAGTTTCCTCGCGCCGTGGCTTTCATCGGCACCTGGCCCGAGAGCTCGGGAACGCTGACCTGCGGCCCCACCTTGCCGGGAACCAAGACCGGCAAGATCAACCTGACCAGCTGGCTGAACGCCACGATGCGAGACGATTACTGCTTCGTCTTCACTCCCGAGGGCGGGGTGGTCACCAACGGTCTGCCCTACTTCCAGGGCGCTTATCACGTGCTGGTGGCGGCCGGTGTCGATTACGGGTCCGCCTCTCAGCCTCCGGGCACCCCCCCGGTCAGCCCGCCAGCCTACTTTGCCCCCACCGCCCTGGGCGAGGCCTACACGGTCAGCGTCAGCTCCTCGGGGGCCATCAGCCTGGAGCAGGGCGTCACCGGCGGTAATCCCAACCTGATTGCCGGGCCGACGATCAGCACCCCGGTGACCCCGGCTTCCCTGCCGCCCTTCGACCCGGGCACCACTGCTCAGCCCGTGGTGGCCGACCTGCAGGTTTACCCGAAGGTCGACCCCAGCATTCTTCCCCCCAATGTGGACGTCATGGTACCAGAGGACGGCCACGTCACCCTGGTGGTCACGGCCAACGACCCCTCTGGTCAGCAACTTTTCTTGCAGTGGAGCTGCCCCGACGGCACTTTCTCCTATCCGGGAGAAGAGAAGATGCAATGGAACTCGGCTCGGCAGGCCTGGGTCAGCTACTGGCAGTGGCGCCCTCCCGAGCTGGCCTCTCCCGGACAGCAGTATACCCTGATGTGCTCGGTGCGCAATCTGGCCGGCCAGGTGGCCGTGCCGGCCATCCCGACCTCGTTCAACATCGGTATCAGCCCGCCCGGCGTCATCTGCTTCCAGCGCCAGGCCACCACCACGACCACCAACGGTTACACCGGCGGTTACGACATCATGGTGATGGACCCCGAAGGCGGAGAGGCCCGGGCCGTCATCCAGCGCAACAGTTTCGTTCCGGCCCCCTCGGTCTCGCGGGACGGCAACAAGATCACCTGGTGCGAGGTGGGTGCCAATGGCTATCCTTCCGGTCTCTACGTGGCCAACATCGACGGCAGCGACCCCCGTCACGTCTACAACGGGTTTGGCATCCTGCCCATCTTCTCGCCCCTGGGCGACAAACTGGCCTTCATCGGCCTGAGAAACAGCGACTTTACGATGTCTGTCATCGACGCCGACGGCGCCAACCGGGTGGATCTGGATGTGGTGGCCGTGGGAGGCTATGGCTGGGATAACTCGAGCTGGTCGCCTGATGGGCAGAAAATCGTTTATCAAAGTCAGTTTGCTGGAAAGAACGGGATCTGGGTGACTCCCATCGACACCGCCCAGGGCTCTCCCCAGCAGATCCTGGCCAGCTCTAGCACCTTCAACGGCTCCACGAACCCTTACACCGATGTCAACAATCCTTCCTGGTGCCCCGACTCCACCAATGACGCCATCTTGTATCAGAAGGCGGGACAGCTGCTGCGCATGACCAGCGCTGGAGTCCAGGTTCCTTTCCCGCAGACGCTCAGAGGCTATCAGGCCTCTTTCTCGCCGGATGGCTCGGAGATTCTGCTCGGAAACGCCAATCTCTACCGGATCAGCTCGCTCGGCACCGGCGGACTGAAGCAGATCACCTCTTCCAAAGAGTACGTCAACTACCCCTCCTGGGGTCCCTGAGTCTCAGTCTTGCGAAGCCGGGCCTTTACCCTGGTCGAGGCGCTCATCTCGATCTTCTTGATCATTGCGTCCTTTCTCATCGTGGCCACGCTTTTTCACACCGGCCTTCGTTACGTGCACCGGATTGAAGCGCGCAACCTGGCTGTCTTGCTGGCCGAGCGACGCATCGAGGAGATGCGCACGCACGCCCGCAATCGTACCGGGACGGAGTATGGCTTCGCCAACTTCAGCACGTTCACGGGGGTGGCTACCGATCCGGACTTTCCTGGCTATGAGGTGTCGGCCAGCGTCAAGGACCTGACCGTTTTCTCCCCTTCGGAGGGCTATGAGCCGACCAGCGGTACGCGCACCTTATCTCGCTCGATGAAGCAGGTCAGGGTGACGGTTACCTGGGACCAGGGCACCAGCAACCTGAGCCTGATCACTTTGATCGGAGAGCCCGCTGCCAGCGCCAGCCCCCCGCGCCGTTTTCGCAACAACAACCCCATCGTCGTGACGCCCACCGCGCCGCCCATTCCGCCCCTGGTGGCTCACGACCAGGATGTGCCGTTCCGTGTGGTCGCCTACGACCAGTTCGATCAGCCCATCGAGGACCTCTTCTTCCAGTGGTACATCCAGCCCGGCGATGGAAATGCCACCACCTTTCAGAGCACTGACGGCAAGACCGCCTTCATGCGCAATGTGATCAACATCCCGGCTCAACCCCCGGCCTACTCGGGTGGCCAGGTGGTGGTGGTCGCCCGGGCCGTGTTCCGAGGCCAGGAAGCCTTCGGCTACTCTCCGCCCGTGGCGCTTCAGCCATGATCGCTCGCAGAGCGCCAGGCGTCAGTTTGCTCGAGGCCCTGATCACGCTGGGGCTAGTGGGGATGCTGCTGGGCCTGTGTGGCTCCCTGTTGGTGGGCTACTTTCGGGTGCTGAAGTTCTCAGCCGCCAAGGACAACAGCTGGTTGGCCGCGCAGGTCGGCATCCAGCGGTCGGTGGGCGAGTTGCGCGAGACCGTGGCTGTCATCACGCCTTCGTCGGGGGGAACCTCCAACGAGCTACGCTTTCGAAAGCTCGACCCCGGCGCCACCGATCCCGATAGCTCCGCATGGTTGCCCAGGCCGATCCCGAGCCCGGTGCCAGTGGCCTTCGATCCCTATCCTCCCGGCTTGCTGCTCGAAGTCTGCTACCGTAGCCTGGGCGACGGGCGACTCATTCGTGAGGTGGGACCGGCCGGATCGGCTCCCACCAGCACCGAATCGCTTTGCGAAGGGGTCAGCGGCTTTCGCTGCGACTCCCTGGCGGACGGCTCGTATCTACTGGTTGTCTCGGTGCAGGAGGAGAAACTTGTGCGCACGCTCACCTCGCGGGCCCTTCCTGAGGTCCCATGAGAGGCCGCCGCCCGGGCTTCATCATGATCGCGGCCCTCTTGATCACGGTGATCCTGGTTGTGGCCGGGATGGCCTACCTGGGCTCGCGGGTGGCCCAGTACCGGGGCGCCGCCAAAGGGCTCGAGGCGGCCCAGGCCCGGGCCCTGGCTCGAGCTGGAATCGAGGATGCTCGGGTCAAGCTCGAGAAAGACTATCGCTTTCCGCCTCAGTCCTCTTATGACCAGACGATCTTCACCTATTCCGAGGATGTCAAAGACGGGGGCATCGTGATCGGATCTTACACCGTCTCCATCGATGAGACTCACCGAAACTCCCCCTTCTTCGTGCTGCGCATCAGCTCGGTCGGGGTGGTGGGAGATCGGACCAGCCCCAGCGCCCAGGCAACGATCAGGGCCGACATGGATATGTCCACGGCCGATCCCAGCAGGGTGTTTCGCTTCCTGCGCTGGGAAGAATCCACTAATCTCTAGGAGGTCCTATGTCCAAGTGGCTCGTTCTGGCCTGTGTGGCAATGCTGACGGTGGGATGCTCCAAACCCCCGGCCGGCGAGGCGCAAAAGGCCGAGGCAAAGCCGGCCAGCTCGACGGCTGCCACACCCGAGGCGGCTCTCCAGCCCGGGGCCGTGACCCCGGGGAGCGCAGGCCCGAGCAGTCGAAGCGGACCGAGCTCGGCCGCAGCGACGCGCCCGCCACGGGGCGCCCCGGAGGCCAGGTTCAACTTCTCGGCCCCGGATGCTGGCGTGGCTCCCTCTTCGCGCAGCCCGGCTCGCGCGGCCGCTCCCAGGCCGGCGGCGGCCCCCGTTCCCAGCTATCCCAACGCGGGCGTGCTCAACGACCCGTTCACAGGCAAGCCTATGGCGCGTCAGGTGACCAGAGAGGGCACGGTGCTCGAGAGCGGCCTGGACGAGAAGGGGAAACCCTTTACGCGGGTGGTCCGCTAGCCTCGGCCATGAAGCGCACCAGGGCCCCTTCCCCCTCCTGACTGGCGGCCTCGATGGTTCTGGCCAGCACCTGGTTGAGCCGTTGCTCAGTCTGCAGTTGCTTGCTCGCGGTTTTGTCCCTGGCCAAACCGATTCCCAACTCTGCCGCTGCGCCCAGGAAGAGCGGATAAAAGCCCGAGACCACTGCTCCCGCTGACCAGACCGCGGCCATGCCAAGCCGCACCAGATGGCTTTGACTCTTTCCTCGCTCGAGTTGACCGAGCATGGTATCGGAATACTGCTTGAGCGAGTGCAGGTCGAAGTGCGGTCCTCGCTCGGCGGGAATCTGCCGATGTCGCCCCATGGCGGCTGCCAGCAACTCCATGTCCGAGCCCGGCTCGGGTCGTCCCAGCTGCGATTGGATGCCTGTGAGAGCCTCGAAGCGAGTATTCTCGGCCGCTGCTCGAATCTGTCCGAAAACGCGGAAGGGATCGATCTGGTCGATCTTGGTGGCCACTCCAACTTGGAGCAGGGCCAGATCGGCTTGAGGCAGGAACGGCTGGCCGTCCTCTCCGAGCAGCAGCTCGGGCCGCTTGTTGGCCAGGGCGACTTTGACCTGCTCGCAGGCTTCATGACCATATTGCTCATAGCCCCTGGAGAAGATCATCGCGTTGGCCAGGAAGGCGCCGGTGGCCAGGTCCTTGCGGCTCTGCTCGGTGCTCAGAGCTTCGGCCGAAATGCCCCCCGTGTGCATGGCCTTGAGGTATTCGAACAGGCACTGACGGCCGCGGACCGGGTCAACGCCTTGAGCCTGGAGCTTGTCCCTGACCCAGTCGAGCTTGAGGGCCGACTCCAGAGCCTGGTGGTCCTCGTCGATCAGCCCTCCCTGCAAGAGGGCGCCGGCATTTCGATAGGCCAGCTCGCTGGCAACCTCGTCCTGGTCGAGCAGAGTGCCGGGCCCGGTTACCAGGGAGTGGATCACCACTCCCCCCATGGTGTCGGCCACCGGGGCGATGGCCCGGTCGACCTGGGGGCGGGTGCCTGGGAGTCGGGAGAGGCAGGCTTCCAGACCCCGTCCTGCAGCTCGGAGTTGGGGATCAGCGCCAGGGTCGAGCCTTCCAGGTGGCTGGCCTGGGCCTCGGTGAAACCAACTGAGACGTTAAGAATGCTCATTCCCTCGGGCAGCCCGGCTTTGCGCGCATCTTGCAGAGCCTGCTCGAGGGTGCGCGCGGTCGCCACCTTGCCCTCGGAGCCGATATAGTACTCTGTCCCCGATGCCTCGGTCAGCCCCAACGCCTCGGCCGTGAAGACGACCGGCACAAAGGCTTTCTCATGGTCGTCGGGCGGGGCTGGGGAGACATCTGCAAAGCGGAGCTCGGGCACGGCCAGGGTCTTCTTCTCCGCCCCGGGCCGCCAGAGACCCTCCTTGACCTCGTGCTCGGGCACCAGGGCCAGGGTGTAGCCACCCAGGCCACCTACCAGGCTGGCCGGCAGACGCATGGAGATGTTGTAGTAACCGCGTGACAGAGGAGGAGTCGTGGCAGCGGAGACGGGAGCGGACTTGCCCAGTACGGTCTGGTCGCTGGGCTCTGGGGCCGCGGGCGGGGTGGAGGCGGAAGGGGAAGAAGATCGGACCGGGGAGGCGGCGGGGAGAGAGCTGACACTCCGGAGATCACCGGTATTCATTCCCCGAAAATTCGGCTCAATCCGGATAAGGACCTGCAGGGTCCGTCCCCGAACCCCGCCTGAATGGAACTGATAATGAAAGCCACCTGGGGGGAAGAGGCCTCAGGGTCGGAGTCGGCGGTGCTCTCCGATGACGGGCAATGGATGGCGGTCGCCTCGGGGTCCGAGATCGCCTGGAGGGCGGCCCTTACGGGCCAGGAGTTGGAGCGGCTGGAGGCCGGCTCGACCCGGGTGCTCTGCCTGGCCCTGGCGGCCGAGTCGAGCTTTCTGCTCGCAGGCAGCGACGAGGGTCAGGAGGTCACACTGAGACGGTATCGACGCCAGGAGGAGAGCTGGACCCTGGACAGCGAGTTTGAGGCCCACCGCAGTACGACTGCCCTGGCTGTGGCCCGGGACGGCCAGGTCTTTGCCAGCGGCGGAGGAGAGGGCATCTTCACCGTGTGGAGCCGCGAGGGGGCGGATCTTTGGAGCGCCGAAGGTCCGGGGGCCATCGGAGCCCTGGCCTTTTCTCCCGACGGCAACCAGCTCGCGGTGGCTCGCCCCGAGCGGGTCGAGGTCTGGAGCCGCGAAGGCGAGCCACTGTGGAGCGCCTCTGCCGGCTCGCAGCCCCTGGCACTGGCCTTCAGCCCCGACGGTCAGTGGATTTTGTCGAGCTGGCCCGAGGGTCTGCAGCGGATGCGCTCAGGAGAGGTGGAGGCCAGCCCGGGCCTGCACTTTGTCGGCCCCGCTCTCGAGCCTCAGGCCGTCTTCAGCGGCCAGACCTGGTTCGGCCCCGGAGTCTCTTCGGGCGGCGCGCTGCGGCTCTGCTGCCGGCAGGGCCTGGACGTGTGGCGTGATCAATACCGTCTCTGGCGCTCGGCCCCTGTGGAGGAGTTGATCGTAGGATCGGGCCGGATTCTCTCTTGTGGCGGTCAACAGCTGGTAGTGCGCGACTCGCAAGGCCACGAGCTGGCCCGCCATCGATCCAGCAGCAATCTCGGCAAGTTGGGCTTCTCGCCCGGTGGGCGGCTGGGTGGCTGGTGCACCAGCACCGAGCTGGTGGTCGTGGAGCTGGAGGGCGGGTCGGTGCTGGCCCGCGCGCCCCAGCGGAATCTGGCCTTTGAAGTGGGCAACCGGCTGGAGTTCGCGAAGCTGCTCGTCTACCCGGATTGGAAGCTCGAGAGCGAGGTCTCGCTGGAAGAGTGGTCGGACGTGGTAGCCCCCAAGCACGTCCTGGCAGGATTGGATCAGATCTGCCTGCCCCTGCCGGAGGGTGGCTACCGGCGTGCGCGACTGCGCGACGGGGAAACCGAGCAGACCTTCTACTGGTCCTGCCAGGTCGACCGCCACCAGGTGCGCGGCTCCTTTCTGGTGGCCTGGAATCACGAGGCCATCGTGCGCTGGCGTCTGGAAACGGGGGAACTGGTGGATGTGACCCCCTGCCCCTCGGCCGGACTTGCGGGCGTCGCAGTCTCGCCGGACGCTCAGAGGGCCATGGCGCTTTCGGAGGGCTGGGCCCGACTGTATGATCTGAGCGAGCAAAAACTCCTGGGCAGCCTTTGCCTGCTGCAGGGGGGCGACTCTCCCACGGTGGTGGCGGCCTTCGACCAGGACTCGTTCCTGGTCGGGATGAGCCAGGGGCGGCTCCACCTGATCTGCCAGGTCTGAAGTCGGTGTGGATGCCAGACTTCTTTCAGACCCCGACGGTAAGCTTTTGCCATGCATCTCTCAGCTTTATCCGGGCCGGGCGGGGACCTTCGCCAGGTGGCTCGAGATCTGTGCACCCCGAGCGCGCAGCCTTTGAGCCCACCCCCCGAGCCCAGCGAGGAGCTTCTGGCGGCGCGCTCTCGCGAGCCATTTCTGAGAGCCGGCCGTGTCCTGGGAAACCTGGCTCTGGGCGCGGGAACGGTCTATCTGCCGGGCGTTGCCGGCAAGGTTTGCGGGGCCATGGTCGGGGTCATGGGCGCCGGGACCACCGTCGGGGGACTGGCGGGCCTTCTGGTCGCGATGCCCTTCGCGCTGATGGGCAATTCCGGCAAGAACTGGCCTGCGATGGTCGCGATCGGGAGTGTGCTCACGGGGATGCTGGCCGGGACGATCGCGGGCGGTTATCTGGGCTACCAGTTTGGCGGAGAGGGCCTGAGCCTGGCCGGTGGGTGCCTGGCGGCTTCAGCCCTGATGATCAACACCCGAAGCTCGAAGCTCAGGCGGCTCGAGAGCGAGCACGCAGCCCTGGTCGAGAACCATCGTGCCCGGCAGGCGGCCTTCCAGAAAGGCGAGCAGCCGCCCGAGGCGCGGCCCCTGGAGGCTCCCTCGGCGATCGAGCGGATCGGAGACCTGGTGTTGATCGGTGGGATACGTCTGCCCCAGCGATCCCGCAAGCCTGGAGGTGTCCCCGACCCCTGAGAGGGAACTTCTGGAGGTGGACAGCTGGGTACAGGCGGCCATGCAGGCCGAAGACTACGCCTCGGCCCTGACCTGCGCCCGGGCCATGCGAGCCAATGCCCAGGGCGAGCAGCTGCACTGGGCCGTCTGGAAAGAGGCCCAGTGCCTGCACAAGCTGGGCCACCAGGAAGAGCTGCTGCAACTGGCTGCCGGCGCCGACGCGGGCAAGTTCGGAGGACGGCTCTACTCGCTGGCGGCCGAGCTGACCCTCGGCGAGCCACGCTTTGACCGCTTCGCCGCTCTGGCGGCCCGAGCCACCGAAGACCTGGACTGGCTGCGGCAGGCCTGGGCCCAGCAGCCCGGCCCCGAGCTGGCCTGCCAGCGGATCGAGCTGGGCCTGAGCCAGCAGGAGCCCGAAGAGGCCTTTGCCGGCCACCTGGGCCTGCTCGAGCTGGCCGAAGAGCGGCAGGATCGCAACCTGGCCTGTCTGGCCTGGCAGTTGATGGACGAGCTCAAGAAGGTGTGCTACCCGGCCGATTACCTGCACGAGCTGGTCTCGCGCTGGGAGCGCCTCTCCGGCCTGCTGGCCCCGGCCGAGCGCCAGGCCTGGGAGGAAGGCCGCAAGGCCTACCAGGCCGGGGCGGCGGGCGAGCAGACCCTGTTCGAGCAACTGCTGGTCCTGGGCGTCAGCCCGGACGCCTGCGATGTGGCCGGTCGCACGGCCGCCTTCGGAGCCGCCATGACCGGGGCCGTCGCCATGCTGGAGTGGCTGCGCGAGCACGGGGCCGACCTGGACCGACCCAACTACCAGCTGCTCAGCCCTTTGATGGCGGCGGTGATGGAGGGCAGGACCGAGGTGGTAGAGCTGCTCTTGCCGCGTCAGGCCAGAGTCGATCGCCGCGGCCCGGGGGGCAACACGGCCCTGCACTTCGCGGTCCAGAAGAACCGGCTCGAGATCGCCGAGATCCTGATACGCCGGGGAGCCAACCCGGCCCTGGCCAACCAGCATGGAGAGACCCCCCGCTCGCTGGCCGAAGCGAGCGAAAGTGAAGAGCTGCATCGGCTCCTGCGCCCGGCCCAGGGCGGGCTGTTGGGCGGACTGCTACGCCGCAAAGGCTAATGTGCTCGCACTTTGGTCTTGCACATTAGCCGTCCAGCCGCACCCCCTTGTGGTGTGGGAGGGGCTACGCCCTCGGGCCCGCAAGATATTAGGCGGCACGGCGACTCGCAGCCTGAAACTGTCAGGGGGTTCCGGAAGTCCGGCGCGGCTACTCCAGGTTGGGTCGGACCCGATCGCTGAAAACGTAGCCCACCTTTCCCCGAGCGTCGATGACCTGGAGCCAGCGCTTTTCGGCCAGCACCTCGCGCACATCCCGCTGGCCCGCACCGGGAGCCTCCAGCACCACCACGCACTCGCCTCGGGCGAGCTGGACAACCACCGGATAGTCAGTGCCTGGCCCCTGGCGCATGTTGAGATAGCCGTCCCGGTCAGTGACCACCACCGGATAGTAGGCCCGCGAGCGCACCTTCTTCAGCCGCGAGCGGTGGGCGTATCCCCAGATCCCTCGCGGGGTGCAAACCCGGGCCCACTCTTCTTCGATGAACTGGCGGACGAAGAAGCGCTCGCCAGTGTGCAGCTTGTCCACGACTGCCGATTTGCCATCGGCCGAGGCGCGCACGTTGGTATAACCGTCTTTATCCTGGATGACAGCCACGAAGGTGGTGGCCAGGTCGTCCACCGGGCCGTCCTGGGCCAGGGCGGGGGCGATCCAGAGGAGTAAAAGCAACACGAGCAGGCGAATCATGAGCGGCCGTTCGAGCACTATCGAGGTGACCCCTGTGCGATTTCGCTCCTTCCCCCAGTTCAATCAGCCCGGCCTGGGCGAGGTGGCAGGCTCCAAGAGCCGACTGAGCGCCGCGACTCTGCGCCATTTCACTTCCGAGCGCATGGCCGACAGATTGGCCCGGGCCCTGGGCCGGGCCGGTTCCATGCCCATCAAGGAGCTGGTGGAGTCGTTCGAGTTCTTCGAGCGGGTGCGCAGTCTCTTGCGAGCGCCGGTGGTGGCCGACTTGATGTGCGGCCACGGTCTGGTGGGTGCTCTATTCGCGGTCTTCGAGCCGAACGTGAAGCAGGTGCTGCTGGTGGACCGCCGTCGCCCGGCCAATCACGATGCGCTGCTCGAAAGTCTGGGCCGGGTGGCCCCCTGGGCCCCTCCCCGGCTGCGCTACCTGGAAGGCAATCTTGACCTGTGCGCCGCCGAGCCGATCGAGGCGATGGTGGCGGTGCACGCCTGTGGCCATCGCACCGATGCCTGCCTTGATCTGGCCCTGGAGCGGGGCGCTCAGGTGGCCGTCATGCCCTGTTGCTACGGTCCGCCCAGGGAGGCCTCCCCGGCCCTGATGGCCGGGTTGGGCACTGAGCTTGCTACCGATGTGGCCCGGACCTACCGGCTGGAGAGCGCCGGCTATCGCGTGCGCTGGCGATCCATCCCGCCGGAGGTCACGCCCATGGGCCGCATCCTCGTGGCTCAAAAGGGCTCTTCTTTACAGAAGGGTCCGCTTTCGGTATAGTTAAGTTGGCCCGATCTCTTTTGGCTGTGCATTTGCCAACTTTGCGCCATGATGGAGGTAGCTCTTGGATCCCATCACGAACCCGAACTTCGTCCCCACCTTCAACGCCAATCCGTTCACTGGCGTTGACGCCACTCCCGGTGACCTGGGCGGTCTGGTCCAGTCGGTCATCGGGATGGGGAACCAGAGCCAGGCGCTGATCAACGCGCTGGCCACCGGGCAGATCCCCGAGAATCTTTTTGCTGGGGTCGAGGGGATGGGAATTCAGATCCCCAAGCCTCCTCGCATGGACCTCTTCATGGCCTATACCAACCTGCAGGCCGCTCAACAGCAGGAGGAGACTGCTCTGGGAGACCGGATCAAGTCCGATGCCAATGATCTGGTGGACGCCTTCTACAAGAGCCACCATCTGGAGTTTGACGGCAACGGCAATCCGCGGGTTGCCGATCCGCCGGCCACCGTGACCGCCAACCAGGTCGATCTCGCCGGGCCGGCTCAGGAAGCCGACGCCGCCGCGGCCGCGGCCAACCAGGCCAGCGCCCAGAGCCAGGCAGCCGACGCGGCTGCCGCCCGGGCTGCCGCCGACCTGGCTGCCGCCAACCAGCGGGTGACGGCGGCCACCAATGCCAGTCGCTCGGCCCAGACCACCCAGACCGGGGCGCGGACCAGCCTGGCCGACGCGACCGCGGCCGCCGCCGACGCCCACACTTCGGCCGACGCCCTGGCAGCGGCCGCCGCCACCGACCCTGACGGGATCGTTCCCGACAGCAATCCTCCGATCACCAACGCTCAGGCTGCCGCTCAGGCCGCCGCGGACGTCGTCGCCGCCGACCAGGCAGTGGCCGATGCCCAGGCGGATCTGACGGCTGCCGATGCAGCGACGGCAGCGGCTGCTGCCGAGCTGGCCGCTGCTCAGGCAGCCGCCGCTCAGGCTTCGGCGGCCAGCACCGCGGCCGCCAGCGCGGCCGCGGCTGCGCGGACCGCTGCCGTCAGCGCTGAAAATCGCGTCAGTGCAGCCAATGCGGCCGTGACCGCCGCCCAGCAGCAAGCCCAGATCGAGGCTAATACGGCCGAGATCCAGAACCTGAACAACCAGATTTCCGCCCAGGAGACCTTCGAGCAGCGCCAGCAGCGTCTCGAATGGCAGGGACGCCAGGAGGAAGCCACGCGCGCCTCTTTCGAGCCCCAGCGCCAGGCGCTTCAAGCGCGCCAGCAGGAGATGCTGGCCCAGGTCCAGGCCACCGGACGTCAGGATCCCCAGTTGATGGAGCAGCTGCAACAGGAGGAGGCCGATCTCAACACCCGCATCGAGAAGGCCGTGATCCTGTCGAAACTGCCTCCCGGTGCCGCCCAGGCCCCGGCTGACAGCCCGCTCGGGCAGCTCTATGCCCAGGTCCAGGACGATTTCAGCCAGTTCGACCAGCTGCGCTCGAGCAACCGGGCCGAGCTCGAGAACAGCGAGGCCGGCCGAGAGATCCGCCGCTTCCTGGCTGAGTCCAGAGCCTTCACGGCCAGCCTGCCCACCCGCGAGCAGGCCTTCGACCCCAACGCCATGCGGGCTTTCGCCCAGCGCATGGGCCTCTCCATCGACGCGCCCCAGCTAGGGGTCAACCTCGGGGCGCCGATGGTTCCCACCAACGTCGACTACCTGGCCGACCTGGGGATCGAGCCACCGCCCGTTTAGGCTCGCTTTTCTCCGCTGGAGCTGCGCGCATCGACGTGCCGATGCGCGCTTTCATCTTCCACAAAAGTCGCGATCTGCTCGAGCGGCTTGCGGTCGATGTCGGGAACCTGGCATCCCTCGGCCGGATAGCCCACCACCAGGAGCAGGAAGGGGCGCTCGTTGGGCGGGCGTCCCAGCATCGTCTTGAGGAAGCTCATCGGGCTGGGGGTGTGGGTCAAGGTGGCCAGCCCGCAGTGATGCAGCGCCGCGATCAGCATGCCGGTGGCGATGCCAACCGACTCGGTGACGTAGTAGTTCTTGGCCCTGTTCTGCTCGCCGGCCAGGCTGTAGGTCTGAGCGAAGATCGCGATCAGGCAGGAGGCATCCTCCAGAAAGGGCTTGTGGGCGTCGGTGCCGAGCGGCTCGAGCGCCTCGAGCCACTCCCTGGGAGCGCGCCCCCCGTAGAACTCGCGCTCCCCGGTCTCGGCCGCGGCGCGCAGCTCCTTGCGGGTGGCCGGGTCGGTCACCACGACAAAGTGCCAGGGCTGTCGATTGGCCCCGCTGGGAGCGCTGCTGGCGGCCAGCAGGCATTGCTCGATGATCTCGCGAGGCACCGGGCGGTCGCTGAAGTGGCGCACGGTGCGACGGCGGCTCAGCTCCTGGTGGATCTCCAGGGCCCGCCGGATCATCTCCTCCTCGGGATACTCGCGATACTCGCTATAGGGGCGCTGGCGCACGACAAGCCGAGTTCTGGTCCAGGCGGGGTCGATCCTCCGAGGGGATCTCCCGGTTGGAGCGAACCCCCCCGACCATGCGAAGTTTCCTGCTCTGTCTCCTGGTCGGGGTCGCCTGCGGCTGCAGCCAGCCTTCCTCTCAGCCCTACGTGACGGCCACCACGATCGATCCCCGCACGATCACCCCGACGGCGAGTCCCGAGAGCTCTGCCAGTCCGGACGCTGCCCTCCCGGACGACATCGAGCCGGACAATGTCGACCTGGAGAACCTGAACAAGCCGCTCCTCCCTGCCGGGGAAGCGCCCCGGTCCACATCCCGGCCCATTGCCTGGCCCGAGGGAGCGTTCGATCTCGACTCCGAGGACGTGCTCGAGTTCACCGAGAGCCAGGGGGGAGTGGCCGGAACCGACTTCACCACGGTGCGCATCTCTGGGGACGGCGCAGTCAAGCAGACCAGCGGCCGGGCTGGCGGTCCCGGAGGTCGCAAGAGCGAGAGCGCCGGCAAAATGAGCCCGGAGGCCACGCGCAAGCTTTTCGAGGACCTGCGGGCCAGCGGTTTGCTCGATACCACCGACGAGCACTCCCGTCAGGGGCACTACAGCGTGGAAGGGACCGTGGACGAGGTCAAGATCTCGGTGGGCGTCTCGCCCGGTTCGGCTCGCCATTCCTCGATCGAAGCCCTGATCGAGCCGGCGCGTAAGAGCCTCAAACCCTGACCCGAGACCAGCATTCATGGCCCTCGATGGATAGGCGGTCGCGGTTGGGTGGGTTTCTGCACGAAGGTTCTCACCAGCCAGTCTTTCCAGAAGGCCCACACGGCCGCCCGGTCCTGGGCGGTGCTGGTGCGAGGATGGTGCAGCACGGCCAGCAGCCCGGCGTTCAGGCTGCGCGTCTGGTGATCGGGGGGTAGCTCGGACTCGCGCAGGGCCACCTCCAGGTCGTAGCGCAGCGCGGCCGCATCCGAATAGCGATCCTCAGGCTTGAGCTGCAGGCAGCGCTGCACCGCCTTCTCCAGGGTGGGCGGCACTTTCTGGAATGTCGAGAGAGCCGGGAACTTGAAATTGTAGCTCTGAGGGTCGGCCTTGCTCAGCATGTGAAACATCGTCGAGCCCACCGCGTAGAGATCGCTCCGGGGGGTGGTCTGGCCGTGGCCGTACTGCTCCGGGGCGCAGAAGCCCGGGGTGCCCAGGTCCTGCGTGTCCTTGGCCGACTCGGGGCGATGGTGTCGGGCGATGCCAAAGTCGATGAAGTAGACCTTGCCCTCGGGGGTCAGGATCAAATTGGAGGGCTTGAGGTCACGGAAGACGATGGGGGGCGTGCGCCGGTGCAGGTACTCCAGCACGTGGGTGACCTGGAGCGCGATGGGGATGGCCTCGGCCGGCAGCAGAGGGCGGTTGGTGGCGCTCAGGATCTCGTCCAGGGGCTGGCCGGGGATGAACTCCATGCCCAGGTAGTAGCGCGCACCAGCGGCAGAGGGCTCCTCGAAGAAGTCCACCACCCGGGGCAGCCCGGGGTGGTCGAGCGAGGCCAGGATCTCGGCCTCGCGGCGAAAGAGGGCCACGTTCATGTCCCGATCGGGCTCGGGCAGGGCGGGGGTATCCAGCTCCTTGAGAGCCCACACCGCTCCCGTCAGGTGCTGGTCGCGCACCAGGTAGACCGCGCCCATGGCGCCCTGGCCGAGACAGGTGAGGACCTCGTAGCGGTTGTGCAGGACCTCTCCCGGGGCGCGGCTGGACACGGCCTATCCTGTTGGCCCCGGGGAAACTCTGTTCCTGCAGGGGACCGGCCCGGCAGCACGAAGCTGCGGCCACGATTAATATCTCGGAGCGACGGCAATGAATATCAGGAATACCTTGATCCCGATGGTGGTCGAGCAGACGGCTCGCGGCGAGCGGGCCTACGACATCTACTCCCGCCTTCTGAAGAACCGCATCATCTTCGTGGGGGATGCCATCGACGATCCGGTGGCCAACCTGGTCATCGCGCAGTTGCTCTATCTCGAGCAGGAAGACCCGGACAAGGACATCGACCTCTACATCAATAGCCCGGGCGGCTCGGTCACTGCGGGCCTGGCGATGTACGATTGCATGCAGCTCGTCAAGCCGGACGTCTCCTGCATCTGCATGGGCATGGCTGCCAGCGCCGCTGCCGTGCTGCTGGCCGGAGGGGCCAGGGGGAAGCGCTTCGCGCTGCCCTACTCGCGCATCATGATCCACCAGCCCTGGATTCGCGGCATCGGCGGCCAGGCCACCGACATCGATATCCATGCCAAGCAGATCATCAAGACCCGCGAGACGCTCAACCAGATTCTGGCCGACCACACCGGCCAGCCACTCGACCGGGTTCAGCGCGACACTGAGCGCGACTACTACATGTCGGCTCAGGAAGCCAAAGACTATGGCCTGATCGACGAGATCATCACCAGCGAGTCGCGCTGAGCCAAGCACTCCAGGAGAGCCCCTTCATGCGGGCCTGTCGGCGTGAGCCGGCGGCCCGTACTCCGATCTGGCTCATGCGCCAGGCCGGTCGCTACATGCCCGAGTACCGCGAGTTGCGCAGCCGGGTCAGCTTTCTGGAGCTGTGCAAGTCGCCCGATCTGGCCACCCAGGTGACCGTCGAGGCCCGCGAAAAGTTGGGCGTGGACGCGGCCATCCTCTTCTCCGATATCCTGACCGTGGTCGAGCCATTGGGCTTCAAGCTCGAGTTCACAAAAGGAGAGGGGCCCAGCGTCGATCCTCCCCTGCGCTCGCCCGACGGGGTGGACCGCCTGCGCCGGCCTGATCCGGCTGAGCTCGAGTATGTCTATGCCGCCTGTCGGCAGATCCGCCGTGAGCTGCCCGCCGACATCCCCCTCATCGGCTTTGCCGGCGCTCCCTTCACCATCGCCAGCTACCTGATCGAGGGCGGTCCCTCGAAGAACTTCGAGCACACGAAGCTTTTCATGCTCAACTCTCCTCAGGGCTGGCACGAACTGCTCGGCCGCATCGCCGACCTGACCTCGGGCTATCTCAACCGTCAGATCGAAGCGGGCTGTCAGGCCGTTCAGCTGTTCGACTCCTGGGTGGGCTGCCTGTCTCCCGAGCTCTACCGCGAGTTCGTGCTGCCCCACAGCGCGCGCATTTTCACCTCGCTGCCCAAAGAGGTGCCCCAGATTCACTTCGGACGCGGCACCGGCCAGTTGCTCGAGCTCTGTCACGCAGCCGGAGGCAGCGTGATCGGGGTGGACTACATGACCAGCCTGGAGGCCGCCTTCGAGCGTCTGGGCGAGGTGGCCGCCCTGCAGGGCAACCTCGATCCGGTGGTGCTCCTGGCCGACCGCAAGGTGATTCGCCAGCGGCTCGAGCTCTTGCTGCGCCAGGTAGGTGGGCGTCCCGGTCACATCTTCAATCTGGGCCACGGTCTTCTGCCCACCACTCCGGTGGACAACGTGCGCTTTCTGGTGGACGAGGTCCACCGCCTGACGAGTCGGTGAAGCTGGCCGTTGTGGGTGGGGGCCTGAGCGGCCTGGCGGCGGCTTATTTCGCCCGGCAGAAGGCCGAGGTAACCCTGTTCGAGCGCTCCCACCGGCCCGGTGGGGTGATCCAGACCCACCGCCACGGGGATCTGACTCTGGAGGCGGGGCCCGACTCCATTCTGCGCAGCAAGCCCGCGGCGCTCGAGCTTTGCCGCGAGCTAGGCCTGGAGGACCAGATCGTTTCCACCACCGGCGCGGGGGGCGCCATGGTCGTCAAGGAGGACCGGCTCTATCCCATTCCGGACGGCTTCCGTCTGATGGCCCCCGGCCGGGTGTTGCCCTTCCTGTTAAGCCCTGTGATGAGCTGGGCTGGCAAGCTGCGCATGGCCCTCGACCTGATGCTTCCGCTCAGCGACCTGGACGACCCTTCTCTGTCGGAGTTCGTGACCGCTCGCCTGGGGCGAGAGGCCTACGAGAGGCTGGCCCAGCCCCTGATCGGCGGCATCTACGGGGCCGACCCCGAGCGCTTGAGCCTGGTCGCTACCCAGCCTCAGTTCCTCGAGCTGGCCCGGCGTCACGGCAGCCTGCTGCGCGGCCTGTGGAACGAGGGGCAGGCCGCCCGGGGCGACAGGGGCGCGCGCTACAGCATGTTTTTCAACTTTCAAGGAGGCACTCAGACCCTGATTGACCGACTGGTGGAAGCGGTCGGGCCTGCTTTACAGCTGAGCGCTTCGGTCGAAGGCCTCAAGCGGGCCGACGAGGGCGGGTGGCAACTCACCGTCGACGAGCAGCCACGGCATTTCGACGCCGTCATCCTGGCCCTTCCCGCCTACGCCCAGGCGGCCCTGGTGCAGAAGTGGGACCGGCGATTGGGCGAGGCCCTCTGGTCGGTTCCTTACAGCCACAGCGTCACGGTCAACCTGGTCTACGACCGGAGTCAGCTCAAGCGCAAGCTGAAGGCCTTCGGGTTCGTGGTGCCCCGCATCGAGAACTGGTTCTTGCAAGCCTGCACATTCAGCAGCCTCAAGTGGCCCGCCCGCGCTCCCCAGGACAAGCTGCTGCTGCGCGGTTACCTGGGCGGAGCCCTGGGCTCGACCATTCTGGGCTGGGATGACGCTGAGACGGTGGAGACCGTGCATCGTGAGCTGAGCTACCTGCTCAACCTGGAGGGGGAGCCCGGGCAGAGCCTGGTCACGCGCTATCGCGACGCCATGCCGGCCTACTGCGTGGGTCATGGCGAGGTGCTCGAGCGGGTGGCCGAGCGCTTGAAACGGTCTCCCACTCTGGCGCTGGCCGGCAACGGCCTGCACGGGGTGGGCATCCCCGATTGCATCGCTACCGCCCGTCGCTCGGTGGAGCGCGTGACCGGGAACTTTTCCGCCTGACGCGAAAGTCGGAACCTTCCGGTCCGCTCGGCCGGTCTTATCAGCGCCCGAGGGAGGCTCGAACCCGTTCACCAGCACGACTTTGAGGAAGTCTATCAGGAGCAGGCTGACTATGTGTACAACCTGGCCTATCGACTGTGCGGCTCCAAGAGCGACGCCGACGACGTCTTCCAGGATGCCTTCCTGCGAGTGTACCGTTTCCTGCCTGGCTTCCGGGGCGACTCTTTGCGCGGCTGGCTACGACGCATCGTGATGAACGCGTTTCACGACTCGCGTCAGAAGGTGCGCCGGCTGGTTCCGGTGGAGGAGCCGGCCCAGGCCGATCTGGCCGACCTGCGGCACGAGCCCGGGCAACTGCTCGAGGAGCGGGGCCTGGGCGCGCGCCTGGAGCGAGCGCTCAAGCGGCTGCCGGACGAGCACCGCAGCATTCTCATCCTGCGGGCCATCGACGATCTGGCCTACGAGGATCTGGCCGTAGCCCTGGAGGTGCCCGTCGGTACGGTGCGCTCGCGTCTGTCGCGGGCCCGGGCGGCCCTGCGAAAGCTGCTGGAGGAAGAGCCTGCGCCCCCCCCGGCCAGGAGCCGCGGTAGCAGTCCCGGCCTGTTGTCGCTCCTGTTTCGGAAGGTGCTGCAATGGGCCTGAGCGAGCGAGAGCAAGAGCTGGTGTCGGCCCTGCTCGACGGCGTCCTGGAGGGCGAGGAGTTGGGCGAGGCCGAGCAACTCGTCGCCGACAACCCCGAGGCCAGTCGCTTGTTGGAGGACTACCGCAGCGACTTGAGGGGCCTGCAGGCCCTTCCCCGGTTAAAGGCCGAGCCGCGCCACCGCGTTCGGCTGCTGGCCGCCCGCCGCCCCCAGGTCTCTCCCTGGCTGAAGGCGGCCGTGGTCACGCTGCTGATCGGAGGAGCGGTCTGGCTCTGGCTCAACCGGCCCCCCGGCCAACGACCGCTGGCCCTCTTCCCTCGCCTGGAGGCGCGCCTGCATCCGGGCGAGCGACCGCTGGCTCACAAGGTCGAGAAGCTCACCGGGCGCTTTGCCCATCGCGTCACGGCCTTCACGTTGCGCCTGGATGGCGTGAATGGCAAGCCCAGCTCGGCCCATCTGAAGCTGAGCTACGATTTCGACGGTGACGGTCGTTTCGACCGCCAGGAGAGCTACTTCTTCGCCTGTGACGCCGAGCAGGGTTGGCAGACCTTCACTCAGGACGCCGCCCGGGTCGTGGCCTCGGGTGACCCGATGCGCGACTTCACGGGCGGCCAGGTGCACGCCGAGTTGTCCTGTGACCACCCGGAAAACCCCTTGCTGGCCGACCTGTCCGAGGTCGTGCTGCCTCACGAAAGCCCTTAACGCAAGACCTTTTGATCTTGCACTCTGGAACGCGGTGCCGGCTCATGTCGCGTCTTCGGTCGCTCAATGCGCTCCACTTTGGTTTCGCTGGCTCCTGAGTCGCCCGTGCGCCTCCGAAAGGGTTTTTGTGCTACCCTTTTTTGTATTGACAGCATATTATTCTTTGACATAGAATAATGGTAGTTCTATGAGCTATGAGTTGGACGATATCGATCGAAAGATCCTGCAGCTGCTGCAGCAGGACGGGCGGATGACCAACGCGGCCCTGGCCGAGGCGGTCGGGCTCACCCCCACGCCCATGCTGCAACGGCTGCGCAAGCTCGAGCAGAAGGGCGTCATCACCGGCTACCGGGCGGTGATCGACGCCCGGAAGGTCGGGCGGGCCACGATGGCTCTTTTGCATGTCCAGCTTACCGAGCACAAGCTCGAGAACCATCGACGCTTCGTTCACGAGGCTCGTCAGATGCCAGAAGTGCTCGAAGTGCACCACGTGGCCGGGGAGGATGACTTCATCCTCAAGGTTGCCGTGGAGGATATCGCTGCCTACGAGCACTTTCTGCTCGACCGGCTCAACCAGGTGCCCGGCATCGATCGGGTCTGCACAACCTTCATCCTGAGCACGTCCAAGGATGAGGGCATCGCGCCGCTGGGGGGCTGAAAGGAGGATGAGCTGCCATGACCTTTGTAGCCTTCGGATTGCTGTGCTTCTCGTCGCTGGTGACCATCATCGATCCCATTGCGGCAGCGCCCATCTTCCTCAGCTTGACCCGCAGCCACTCGGCGCTTGAGCGACGGGCTATCGCCCTGCGCGCCTGCCTGATCGCGCTCTTGCTACTGGTGGTCTTCGCCGTAGCCGGAAGCACGATTCTCAAGCTCTTCGGGGTGACCCTGCATGCCTTCCGGATCGCAGGGGGATTGCTGTTCTTCTCCACCGGTGCTGCCATGCTGGCAGGCAAAGCCCATGCCCAGGGCTCAGGCGAGGGGGGCACCGATCTGGCCATCGTGCCCCTGGCCATGCCCGTCATCTGCGGGCCCGGGGCCCTGAGCACGGTCATGCTGCTGATGGGTCAGGCCCCGACCCTGGCCCACGTTTTCGCCTTCTTTCTGGCCCTGGTGCTGGCCGTCGCCTTCACCTGGGTCTGCCTGCTGGTGGCCCCGGCGGCACTGCGCCTGGTGGGCAGGAGCGGCGTGGAGGTAGCAACCCAGGTGATGGGTCTTATCTTATGCGTGCTGGGGGTGCAGTTCATCGTGGACGGCATCAAGCCGTTATTGCTGGACGTTCTCTAGGATATTTTCAGCCCGGCGGAGTATTCTCCAGGACGTGGATCCTTTGATCGGTACTTCCCGCCTTCGTTCCAGCAACTGGACCGCCAGTCTGCCCCAGGCCGCCCATGAGAAAACCGAAGAAAGCGCCGTAGCGGGCCCTACCAACGACCGGGCCCTGATCGGTGGCCTGCGCCTCAAGCAGCGTCAGGCCCCCGCACCTCCTCCTCAGCCTGCCCCACCGCCCGAGCCCGGCCCGGTAACCAGGGCAGTCAGTCAACTCGCCGATCTTGGTCTCAAGATCCTGCCCGGCGCCGACGAGAAGATCGCCAAATCGTTCTCGGAGAAGTACGAGGCGCTGGTTCGGGTCGGGGCCCCCTACACGATGGTCGTCTCGGTGCAGGATCAGGCCGAGCTGGAAGCCTATACGCGGCTTCGCACCGGCCAGGAGACCCCCGGCAGCGAGCTGTCCCAGACCCACTCCAGGCTGCACGAGCTGGATGGGCAAGGGGTCTCGTTCTACTTCGAGCGGGCCACCGGCCCGCTGATGGGCAAGCTGCCGCTCGAGGGCCCCAGAGCCTGGCTGCGCACGGACGCGGCCGGGGCCGCCATCTTGCTGGCCCGGGGCGAGTCGCTGCGACTGCTCGGAGCCGATGGTCAGGACCAGAAGCTTGACTCGGCCGCCCACCTGGACGAATTGAAGCTCTCTGGCTCGGCCCAGAAGAAAGACGTGCGCGAGCTGCTCGACTTCCTCGAGAGCCTGGGCAAGGTCGAAGCCGACTTCCCCCTCGACGAGAGCATCCTGGCCAGCGACTACGAGACCCAGTACTGGAATCACCAGAAGATGGCGCTCACCAGTGGAATGGTCGAGCGCCCCCAGAATTCAGACTTCCTGGCCCGACGCAAGATGCTGGGCGACCTGGCGGATGGGGGCGAGGTCAATCTCACCCTGCCAGGCCTGACCCGCCCGGTGCCTGTCAATCGAGAGCAGGCGGAGGCCGTTCAGACCTTCTTCACCAATGCCCAGCCTCGTGATTTCGACTTCTTCGAGGCCTATCAGGCCTTCAACGCCGGCGGGGGCAAGATTTTTGCCCGTCAGATCCACGGTGACGCTCGCGGACAACTCGTGGAGAGCAAGCACCCCATCGCCTCCCTGGTCAACCTGACCGCCGGGGGCGAATGCGTGCTGCTCGACAACCAGGGCAACCTGACCGGTGTCAAAGACCTGGACAGTTTCTCGATCCTCGCCTTCGGGCAGAGCGAGCCACCCGGTTTTCGGGCCGACGTGGAGGCCCTGGAGAAGAACGGTTTCACCGCCTATCGAGCCAAGAAGGCCGACGCCAAAGGAACCGTCAGCGAGTGGGACGTGCCCGGACCGGCCGGGTTGTTGCGCGAGCTGAGCCAGAATCGGGCGGTGCTGGTGCGCAAGGAGGACGGTACCCAGAGCGACAAAGTGATCTACGGCCTGGAGCAGTTCCGCCAGTATGCCAGAGCTCAGGCCGGGGCGGCCGACCCGACTGCCCCGCCGCCCCCACCCCGGGTCGACCCGACCATCCCCAAGGACAATCTGGTGCTGGTTTACTACTCGGCCCTGCACAACTCCGATGGGCCGCTCGGAGTCTACGACGACTACGCCTACAAGCTTCAGGAGATGGGCTCGTCGGTCGACCGGGACCTGGTGGTTCTGCGCAGCGACCGCTCCTTCAAGGAGAACCTGCGCATCGATTATGCCCAGCCCGGTCGTTTCGAGCCGGTGGCTCGCTTGAGCAAGGGCGAGATGCTGTCTGATCCCGACCTTCTGGAAGGCTTCGTTTACGAGTCGGTGAAGCGGCACCCGGACGATAAGAAGATTCGCCTGGTCATGCTCGGGCATGGCAGCGCCGATCAGGGTGTGATGGATGACTTCCTGGCGCAGCCAGACGGATCGGTGAAGGCCGACCGCATTCCCGTGGACGACCTGGCCGGGGCCATCCAATCGGCTCTGGACCGCATCGAGCAGGAGACGGGCAAGCGCCCGGTGATCGACAACCTGATCCTGAACAGCTGCTTGATGGGCAACGCCTCCGTGTTGCAGGCCCTGGCTGAGACAGGCGACGTCAGGGCGCTCTCGGCCTCGCCCGAGCTAATGCTCGACTCCTTCCCGGCCGAGGCCATCACCGGCTTGAAGGGCGATCAAGACGCCAAGGAATACGCTCGTCAACTGGTGGACGTTTACAAGGACGCCGGAGCCTTCCCGGGCGGCCGAGAGAACCGCGTCAACGCCCTGGTCTACGGCTCCTACGACTGCGATCCGGCCAAAGCGGCCACCTTCAAGACCGCCCTCAAGGACTTCTTCTCGGCCTGCACGGCCCGCCCCGACCTGATCGGCTATGTGCGTGAGAACATTGAAGATTGCCCGGGCTACAACATCCATCCCACCGGTGGGCCCGGCCCCGGCTTCGACAACCGCGACCTCATCCAGGTGGCCCGGCGCATCCAGGGCGACGCCCGCATCGCTGACAAGGCCATCAAGCAGGCTTGCACCGACCTGATCGAGGCCACCAGGGCTCAGGTCATCGCCCAGCGGGGCGAGGCCGACTATGCCGACCGCGAAGGACCGAGCTTTTTCTTCCCGACTGAAAGACACCGATTCGACCCCTCCCGGCCCCCAACCGCCCTGCTGCGCGATACCGGCTGGTCCGACTTCATGACCATGGTGCAGGCCGCCGGACCGCGCACCCAGGCCCGCGAGCAGGCGCTCAAGCAGCTCTATGAGGCGCAGGGAGAAAGCCTGGTCGAGATGGTCATGGGCCTCAAGCCCTTCAACCAGACCGGACAGGCCATGCTCGAGCAGCAGTTCGTGAGCAAGCTCGAAAAACCGATCCAGGTCAGCCGCCTGCGGCAGGGCCTGACCACCGCTCTGAAGACCGTTGCCGGCGCGCTCGGTGGCGCGCTTGGATTCGTGGTCTGTGCCGCCGCCGGGCTGCCTGCCGGGGCAATCGCCGGGGCGGTGGGTGGTTTGCGCGGTCATTCGCTCGATGATCCGGCCGGCAAGACTCCGACCTTGCCTGCCAAGAGCTCTCCCCCCGCCAGCCAGGGGCCGGTCAGTCCCGCTTCCAGCGCGGCCCTGGGCGACGGCACTGTGCTCCAATTGAAGCGAGAGAACAAGGGGGTCGCCCATTCGGCGCTCATGGCCTCGTTCGAGGGCGTGGGCACAGCCACCAACAAAGCGGTCAGTTATCGCTATGGCAGACTGGCCGGAGCTTTGGCCGGCGTGCCCAGCGGCCTGGTGGGCGGGGCGGTCACAGGAAGCGCGGGGATGGGGGCAGTCGGTGCCGTGGCAGGATGGCAGCTCGGCCAGAAGCTGATCGACTGGCTGCTGCCCGAACGGCCCCCGCGGAGCTAACCCCTACCAGCCCTGCAGCCGGCGTAGCTCGTCCTCGCGATCCTTGAGGTTGTAGCGCTCGCGCTGAATCTCGGCCTCGTAGTAATACTTCTCACGGGCGGCCACCTCGCGCTGGGAGGTCTTGTCCCGGATGGAGGCGTTGATGTCATTGCGCCGCCAGTTCAGCTCTTGCAGCTTGTTGTGGGCCCGGCTGATCTCGTCGTTGACCCGATCGAGCTCGTTGCGCCAGTAGTCGCGCTCGTTCGGCGGCCCGTTGTAGAGTTGCTGCTTGATATACAGTTTCTTGTTCTCCAGATCGCGAACGTAGCCGTTGACCCCGCTGATGTTGTAATTGACCTGCTCGAGCTCGGTGCGCAGCGAGTAGAGCTCGTTGCCCAGAGCGTAGATTTTCTGATCAGCTTCGTTGCGCTTGTACTCGTGATTGGAGATCACGTAGCGCAGGCGGTCGATCTCGCCACGCAACCATTCGATACGCTTCTGCTTCTCGAAATCGTCTTTGGGGTCCTTGGGCCATGGCTCGTAGCCGTCGTTGACCCCCATCGTGTAGCTGTCCCTGGGGCTCGTGTCGGACGGAATTTCCTTGCCGGTGGGGCGGACCACGAATTTTTGCATCAAGCTGATGTGTTTATCCAGAACAACGCTCACGTTTGCGTCAATCTCCTGTCAAGACTTCGATTCGAGCAGCGTAGCCCGCCAGGGAGCTGAAGAATTTTCCAACATGTTAACATCTCGGTGGCAGGCAAGGCGGTCCTTCACGACAAAGGACTCGGCCCCATGATCTCGCAGGGCGCGCTCACATGATGTTCCGCTGCTCAAATTGCGGCTTCGAGACCCATGTGGCCACCAACCGCTGCGCTTCTTGCGGCATCGAGGTCCAGGGCGCTCCTCAGCAGGCCGACATTCTGAGCTACGGTGACGTGGTGGCGGGCGGCAAGTACAGCATCACCCAGGTGCTCGGTCAGGGCGGGTTCAGCCTGACCTACCTGGGCCACGACCTCTACCTCGAGGCCCCGGTGGCCATCAAGGAGTTCTATCCAGCCGGATGTCGTCGCAAGGATGGCAAGGTGGTGCCGGCCGGCACCTGGACCGAGGCTGACTTCGAAAAGCTTCGCGAGAGATTCCTCGACGAGGGTCACGTCCTGAGCCGTTTCAACCATCCCGGCATCGTAGCAGTCTACTCCGTCTTCGAAGAAAACAATTCGGCTTACATCGTGATGGAGTACCTCCAGGGCCACACCCTGCTGGCCCTGATGAGCGCCCGCGGGGGGGTGCTTTCCGAGCCTGAGGCTCTCTACTACGCCGTGCGCGTGGGCGAGGCCCTGGAGACGGTGCACAATGGCGGCCTCTTGCACCGCGACGTCAAGCCCGAGAATATCCTGGTCACCGAAGAGGGGCGGGTGGTTTTGCTCGACTTCGGCACGGCCCGGCGCTATCTGCAGCCGGAAGTGACCGTGGGCCAGACCACCCTCACGCCCGGTTATGCCGCCCCCGAGCAGTATGATCCCCGGGTGGCCGAGAAGCCCTGCACCGATGTCTACGGGCTGGCCGCCACCTTGTATCACGTCCTGACCGGGGTGGTCCCGTTCGACGCCCCGCGTCGTCGGGAGGGAGCGGTTCTGACTCCGATTCAGAGCTTTCAGCCAGAGATCACGCCCGAGGTGGCCGAGTGCATCGAGGCCGGCCTGAGCCTGGACATGGCCCAGCGGCCCGTCAGCGTCCGGGTCTTCGTCGAGGAGCTGACCTTCCGCGCCAAGCAGGCCGGGACGCTTCAGGGCGTGCAGTTCTCTATTTTGCACGCCACCACGGCCGTCAACCTGACGGAGGCCTACCGCCTGGAGGGCCACAACCGCTCGGTCACCAGCCTGTTGCTGGTCAATGACGGTCAGTTCCTTATTTCAGGAGGAGATGACAGCCTCATTCGCCTGTGGGACCTGGCCCGCCGTAAGTCCTTTGGTAGCCTCAAGAGCGGCACGGGCATCCAGGCCCTGGCCATGTCGCCCGAGTGCGACGTGCTGGCCTCGGCCGGCCAGGAAAGCTGGGTGCGCGTCTGGGACTTTGCTACCGGCACCGAGCAGGGCTGCCTGGATGGCCACGCCAGCCCGGTGCGAGCCATGGCCTTCTCCTCCACCGGCTTGCTGGCGACCGCCTCCAACGACTCCACAGTCATCTTGTGGAACGCCCAGTGGCAGATCGCGGCCCGGTTGATCGGTCACCAGGGACCCGTGGGGGCAGTGGCCTTCAGTCCCGACGGGCGCTACGTGGCCACTGGCTCGGATGACTCCACGGTGCGCATCTGGGACCCAGCCTCCGGTCGCCAGTTGACCGTGCTCGACGGCCACCGCCGCCCGGTGACGGCGCTGGCCTTCTCACCCAACGGCCTCTTGCTGGCCTCCGGCTCCAATGACAAGACCGTCTGCCTCTGGGTCTTCTTCGAGAAGCGCGAGATCCGTCGCTTTCGAGGCCACGCGGCCATCGTCTGGTCGGTCAACTTCTCGCCCGACGGTCGCTACCTGGCCACCGCCTCGGGCGATAAGACCGCCCGGATCTGGGATGTCGGTAGCGCCCGTGAGGTGGGCAAGTGCGAGGGCCACACGTCCTGGGTGCGGGTGGCGTTGTTCACGCCTGACTGCAACTTCCTGATTACCGGCTCGGGCGACAAGACCATTCGAGTCTGGGAGGGCAAGTGGACTTCGACTTCTTCGTAATCGGCGCCGGCTCGGGCGGGGTGGCCTCGGCCCGTCGAGCGGCCAGCTACGGAGCGAAGGTAGCCGTGGCCGAGGAATGGGACTTCGGGGGCACCTGCGTCAACCGCGGCTGCGTCCCCAAGAAGCTGCTGGTTTACGCCTCCCAGCTGGCCTACGAGCTCGAGCTCGCTCGCGGCTACGGCTACAGCGTGGAGAGCTCGTTCGACTGGTCTCGTTTTCGCTCCAAGCTTCATCAAGAGCTCTCTCGGCTCCGTGGGTTTTATGAAAAGCTCCTGAGTGACAACCAGGTGACCGCCTTTGCCTCCCGGGCGACTGTGACTGGACCCAACACGGTGAAAGTGGGGGAGAGGACAATCAGCGCTCGCCACATCCTGGTGGCCGTGGGCGGCAGGCCGGTTCGCGTACCGTTTGAAGGCTGCGAGCAGGCTCTGGTCTCAGATGACGTGTTCAACCTCGAGCGACTGCCCGGGCACGTGATGGTTCTGGGCAGCGGCTACATCGGGATGGAGATGTCGGGTATCTTCCGCGGGCTGGGCTGTCAGGTCACGCTTGGCTTCCGCAGCCCGCTGGGACTGCCGAGCTTCGATCAGGACGTGCGCGAGCACCTGCACCAGGAGATGACCCGTAAGGGCATCCGCATTCTGCCCGAGACCAGGCCACTTCGGCTGGAGCAGACGCCCGAAGGCTTTGTCTACCACAGCCAGGGGGCCGAGCCGGTCCCATGCGATGCGGTTTTGTGCGCGTGCGGCCGAGAGCCCTACACCCGGGGACTGGGGCTGGAAGAGGCCGGGGTCGAGCTGCGGGAAGATGGCTCGATCGTGGTCAACCACCTCTATCAGACCAGCGTCCCCAGCATCCACGCCGTGGGCGACTGCACCGGCCACATCCAGCTCACCCCGGTGGCCATCGCCGAGGGGCGGGCGCTGGCCGAGACGCTGTTCAACGACAACCCCAGCACCGTGCCATATGACGTCTTGCCGACGGCTGTCTTCAGTCAGCCGGCCGTGGGTACGGTGGGCTTGACCGAGGCTCAAGCACGGGAGCGCTACGGAGAAGTCGACATTTATCGCACCACCTTCCGGCCGATGAAGTACCCCATCGCGGGCGGCGAGGAGAAGGTGCTGCTCAAGCTGGTCGTGGAGCGAGCCTCGGACCGGGTGGTAGGCTGCCACATCGTGGCCAACGAAGGCCCCGAGCTGGCCCAGGTGCTGGGGGTGGCCTTGCGGGCGGGAGCCAGCAAGCGCGACTTCGATACCACCATCGCCCTCCATCCCACCCTGGCCGAGGAGCTGGTTCTGTTGCGCGAGCGCGTTTGATCAGGGATCCATCTTGATGGCTCGGCGCGGGGCTGCGGCGGCGGCGGCCGGGGCTGCCTCGGGCTGGGCCTGAGCTTTCCTGGCCGCCTCAGCTTGCTGCTGGGCCGCCATCTGCTCGGCTTCCAAGGCCCGGGCGTCACGCTCGGCCAGAGCCTGAACGTGTTGGCGCACGATGGTCAGGTAGACCAGCCGCACCAGCTGAGTCTGGTCCTCGGTGGCCACTCGGGTTTGGACGAACTGCTTCATCCCGCTCAGCGAGCCGAAAAGCTTCTGCCAGCCCGACTTGGGAGCGGGCAGAGAGGCTGGCTCGGCAGTGGGCCCGCCCTGGGAGGCGATGACCTTGTCGCGGGCCACCATCACCAGGCCTTCCAGGGCGCCGATGCTCCCCAGCGTCATCTCGGCGGCCTTCAGTGCGGCCTGCTGGGCCTCGGCCAGATCGGCTGCGACCGTTGGATTCGTGGGGGAGGCTTCCATCTGGTGGTTCCAGTAGAGGCTATTGACCCGCTTGAGGAGCTCGTCGCAGTGCTGGGGCTCGCGGCCGAGCATGGCGCCGAGATTGCGGAACAGTCTCTCCTCCTCCAGCGAGAAGCGACCGTCGGCCAGGCTGATCACCAGCGCCAGGGTGAGCGCGTTCTCCACCTTCTCCGGGGTGTGCTGGTAGGCTCCCTCGCGCAGAGCGGCGATGGCCGGCTTGAGCTCTTCCAGGAGTTGCTCCTCGTTCGGTCGCTTCTGACACAGAGCATTCCAGTCATGCAGCAGTTGCTGGGAGGTGGAAGAGGAGGGCACGGCCAGGCTGGAGACCTTCTGCAGCAGCTTGAGCTTGGCGGGCACCGCCTCGGGCGGTCCCATGGCTACCAGGGCGCAGGCCAGTCGCCAGGCTGGCGAGAGATACTCCACCGCGTCGGTGGCGATCTTGAGGCGGACGTTGCGCTCCAGGTCATCGGTGCTGAGACCGGGCTCGATCGTCAAGCCGAAATCGCGAGCGATCTTCTCCAGGGCGGCCCGCTCGACCCCTTCCGGGTTCGTGTCGGAGCACTGGATGCGCCCGGCGATCCAGGCTACCACGCGGGAACGGATGGTCTCGGGAGACTCTTCCGGATTCACCCCGGTCAATTTTGCCACTTCCACCAGTTCGGCCGGGGTCATCAACTGTAATCCGGTAAGCATGGGCGTGCATTTTCCTCCATGAGAGTGCTGGAAGGCCCACCTTTCGCTGTCAGTTCTGCGAGACCTTTGGAAGGACGCGCGCTACCGTCAACGAAGGGCAGTTTGCGTCCAGCCCACTGCCACGAAAGGAGGCTGCCATGCCAGCCGGTAAAGAGCTTTACACCACGAAAAATTTCCTCAAACGAACCCTGAAGGTGGCTTACCCGGCTGGAGCGGACCAGAGGATCGTCCTGCGCACCGAGCTTGATTGGGAAAAGGACATCGAGCCCAGCTCCGTGAGCTCGAATGGCGAGGTCAGCACCTTCGAGGTTTCGGCTCGCCACCCATTCCTGTACTTCAAGCCGTGCTTGTACAAGGCCGGGAAGCTACACTGGGCAGTCGGGGAGAACCAGCTGCTGATCATGACTGAAGATGACCGGCGTGTCTGCCACCCGTTTTTCTTTGGCTCGGAGTACGGACGATTCTCCAGGCTGCTCACGTTCGACTCGAAGATCCTCAAACGCGAGCATCGTCTGCGTGTTTATCTGCCGCCCGGCTACGACGAGAACACTCTGGCTGATTATCCGGTCGCTTTCCTGCAAGATGGCCAGAACCTGTTCTTCCCGGATGAAGCTTTCATGGGTCAGGATTGGGGTTTCGACGAGACGCATTCCCAGCTTCGCTCGATGGGAGCCGTGGATGACATCATCCTGGTGGGGGTCTACTCGGGCGATCGGATGGAAGAGTACACCAGGCCTGGCTACAAGAAGTACGCTCGCTCGCTGGTCGAAGAGCTCGTGCCCGTGGCCCAGAGCAAGCTCAGAGTCCGCAATCATCGTCGTTTCCGCTCGGTCTGGGGCTCCTCGCTGGGCGGAGTGGTCTCCTTTTACACCGTGTGGGAGCATCCTGAGACCTTCGGCTCGGCTGCCTGCATGTCGAGCACATTCTCGTTCAAGGACGACCTGCTCGAGCGCGTGCTGACCGAAGAGCCGCCGGATGTTGGTTTCTATCTCGACAGTGGCTGGCCCGGCGACAACTATGAGACCACGGTCGGGATGGCGATGGCCCTCATCAGCCGCGGTTGGAGGGTGGGCCACAATCTGATTCACTTCGCCTTTCCGAAGGCCACGCACAGCGAGGCCGACTGGGGCTCGCGGCTGCACCTTCCGCTGCAAGTCCTCTACGGGTCGGTGGCAAACTACAGCCGGCTCAAGAACCCGGTGCTGGGCGATCAGGCGCGCAAGACTCCCGCCCTGGCCGGCAAGCACTGACCCGCTGACCCGGGTGACCTTGATCATCGAGGCTCCCGGCGATCCCCTGGACTGGTCGAGCATGCCGAGGAAAGGAAGTCCCGATGGAGATCTGGCGCAGCCTGTCGGCCACGCCTGCGCCAGCACGCGACCGCTCTACGTGGCCGGCATCGGCGCTTCGGCCGGAGGCCTGGAAGCCCTCAGGGAGCTCCTGGCCTGTCTACCTCCCACGGGACAGGTGGCCTACGTGATCGCCCAGCACATGGGCGCTCCCGAGCAGGCCGAGCTGCTCGGACGATTGTTGGAGCGCGGGGCGCGACTGCCGGTGGTGCTGGCTTCCACCGGCGTTGCACTGCAAGCTGACCGGATTTACCTTCTTCCCGCCGGGGGCGACTTTGTGGTTCAAGCTGGACGGCTGCACGGGGTAGCTCCTGCACCCGAGAGCCTTTCTCGCCCTTCGGTGAGCCGGCTGTTCGAATCCATGGCTCGAGCTTACGGCCCTCGAGCCATCGGCATGATCGTATCAGGAACGGGCTCGGACGGAGTGGCTGGATGTCGCGCCATTCGCGAGGCTGGCGGTCTGACCATCGCTCAGGAGCCCGGCACTGCGCGCTTCCCGGCAATGCCCCGGGCTGCCCTGGAGGCCGGGGTGGTGGATGAAGTTCTTTCTCCCCGGCAGATGGCCGAGCGACTGGCTGGCTTCGGCCCCCTCAAGGCCCTGAGTGACACCCCGCCAGAGCCAACCGATCAGCTTGACCGGATTCTGCAGCGCATCCGCCAGAAGACGGGTCTGGACTTTACCGGCTACAAAGAAGAGACGCTCCTGCGTCGCCTCAACACTCGACTCGCAGCCCTGAAGCAGAGCTCCCTGCAGGCTTATCTTCATTGTCTGGACCGGGACTCGAGGGAAGCGGAGGTGATCGCAGGCCAGTTCCTGATCTCCCGTTCGTCTTTCTTTCGCGACCGGGATTGCTTCGCAGCTCTGGAGAAGCTGCTGGGGCAGCGCCTGGCCGAGCGGCCGGCCGAGCAACCCTTCCGGGTCTGGGTGCCCGGATGCGCGACCGGTGAGGAGTGCTACACGCTGGCCATCCTGGCCTGGCGAATCCTGAGAGACACGGGCCAGGGGGTCCAGATTCTGGGCACCGATCTCAACGCCGAGGCGCTGGAGCAGGCCCGGGAAGCTGTCTATCCGGCGAGTTCCCTGGAGGAGACCGAGCCCGAGCTCAGGGACAGTTGCTTCACCAGAAGTGGGAGCAACTTCCAGGTCTTGCCAGCAGTCAAAGCGCTTTGTCAGTTCCGTCGCCACGACGTGGTCCACGAGCAGGCCCCACAGGATCTCGAGTTGATCAGCTGCCGTAACCTTTTGATCTACCTCAAGAGCGAGCTGCAACAACAACTCCTGATCCGGTTCCACGGCGCATTGCGCCGCGAGGGCCTTCTCTTCCTGGGTCTGTCGGAGACGGTGACGGTTGCTGCCGGGGCGCTCTTTCGGCCTCTGGACGCTGCCCACAAGATCTATCAACGGAGGTCTTCATGACCCGACGCCTCGATTCGCTGAAACTGGACACCAAACTGTTGGTGGGCTTCGGTTTCTTGCTGGCCCTGATCTTGCTGATCGGCTTTCGGGCGATGCAGTCCCAACGAATCATCCATCGTGAGGCCGAGCGCATCTATCGCGAGGAGCTGAGAGGGATCTCCCACCTCAAACAGGCCAATATCAACCTGGTTAACATCGGCCGGTCCCTTCGGCACGCGATTCTGGCTCCCACTCAGGATGCCCGCCAGGCGAGCCTGGCCAGAATCGGGCAATTTCGGGTGGGGCTGCGCCGGGAGTTCGAGGAGGGCTCGGCCGACCTGGACCGCAGCAGCAAGATCGGACTGCTCGCCATCGAGTTTGAAGCCGTTCTTGAAGACTACCTGAAGGCCATTCAGGAGGTGATCTCCCGACTTGGCAAGCCTGGCGACGATCAGCGAGCTGCGATTGAGGAGATCTTCGATCCCCGTTTTGAAGCCCGGATCGATAACACCTACGAGCTTCTGGCCCGCATCGCCACACTGAGGGAGCAAGCGGCTCAGGAAGCGGCCGAGCGGGTCAGCCAGGTGACCGAATCCGGTCGCAAGACCGATCTGCTGATTCTGGCCCTGGCCTTTGCCGTCGCCACGAGTGGCGGCTTTCTCATCGCGACATCGGTGCGCCGCCCCATCGAGGAGCTTCGCAAGAGCGTGCTCGACCTGTCGCAGGGCAACCTCGAGGTGGTCGTGCCGGGAACAACCTACCACAATGAGATCGGTAGCCTGGCCCGCTCGGTGGTCGTCTTGCAGGAGAGTGCCCGGGCTCTCCAGGGGGAAGGATGGGCCAAGTCGCATCTGAGCACGCTCTCCACCCGGATGCAGGAGGCCGAGACTTTTCAGGAGATGGCACAGACGGTCTTGTCCGGCCTGGCTCCTTTGCTCGAGGTCGGGCACGCCGTCTTCTATCACTATGATCAGGCTGAGAAGCGGCTCAGGCTGCTGGCCAGCTACGGCTACCGCGAGCGCAAGAATCTCAGCCAATCCTTTGCCGTGGGGGAGGGCCTGGTGGGCCAGTGCGTGCTGGAAGGTCAGCCCATCACCCTGACCCATCCGCCCCCCGACTACGTGCAGATCAATTCCGGACTCGGCCAGGCAGTGCCTTCCGCGATCACTGCCCTGCCCATCTTCCATGCCGACACCGCGTTGGGCGTTTTAGAGCTGGCGGCCTTTCGGTCTCTGACCGCTCGTGAGCAGCTTCTGCTTGAAGGCCTGCTGCCCATTCTGGCCCTCAACCTGAGCAACCTGGCCCGCAGCCTGGACACCCAGCACCTGCTGGCCGAGACCCAGGCCCAGGCCCGGCGCATGGAGGCCCAGGCTGCTCAGCTCGAAGAGCAGGCGGTCGAGCTCGATGCTCAGCAGGCCGAGCTGAAGCAGACCGAGGAGTGGTATCGTCGCATCATCGAGTCTGCGCCCGAAAGCATGCTGGTGCTGGATCAGCACTCCAAGATCGTTTTGTCGAATCCTCGCAGCGAGGCGACTTTCGGCTACCAGCCCGGCGAGCTGGTCGGCCTGTCTCTCTGCCAGCTGATGGAGAGCTCCGGGGACCTGAGTTTCGGCGTGGTCGAGCAGCGTTCGGGCCTGCGCAGGGACGGGTCTGTCTTCCCCCTGGAGGTCAGCCTCAGTAACCTGCCCAGCCTGGGAGGCAAGGGCACCTGCACCTGCGTCAGCCTGCGCGACGTCAGCGAGCGCGAGAAGGTCGCCGCGCAGCTGCGCCAGGCCATGCAGGCGGCCGAGGACGCGACCCGTATGAAGTCGGACTTCCTGGCCAACATGAGCCACGAGATCCGAACTCCGATGAACGCCATCATCGGCATGGCACACCTGGCCTTGAAGACCGAGCTCAATGCGCGCCAGCGAGACTATCTGAGCAAGATCCAGCAGTCGGGCCAGCACCTGCTGGGAATCATCAACGACATTCTGGACTTCTCCAAGATCGAAGCGGGCCGATTGACCATCGAGGAAGCCGACTTCAACCTCGAGGACATGCTGAACAGCGTCTCCACTCTGGTCTCCGAGAAGGCTGCCGCCAAAGGACTGGAGCTGGTCTTCCGGGTCGCCCCCGACCTGCCCAGCGCGCTGACGGGAGACTCGCTGCGGCTCGGCCAGATCTTGATCAATTATTCCAACAACGCGGTCAAGTTCACCGAGAAAGGCGAGATCGTGATCGACGTGCGCGCTCTGGAGCAGACGGATCATGACGTCCTGATCAAGGCCTCGGTTCAGGACACGGGGGTGGGTCTGACCGCCGAGCAGATGGCCCGCCTCTTCCAGTCGTTCCAACAGGCGGATACCTCCACCAGCCGCAAGTACGGTGGCACCGGCCTGGGCCTGGCCATCTCCAAGCAGTTGGCCCACCTGATGGGGGGCGAGGTGGGCGTGGAGAGCCAGGTCGGCAAGGGCAGCACCTTCTGGTTCACGGCCAGGCTGCGCAAATCGGCCGCGGTGGCTCGCAAGCGCGTGCTGGCTCCGGAGCTGCGGGGGCGCCGGGTGTTGGTGGTGGACGACAACGAGGCGGCCCGCCGACTGCTCGACGATCTGCTCAGCGGGATGCATTTGACGGTCGATCAGGTCGCCAGTGGGGCCGAAGCAGTGGACGAGGTGGGTCGGGCGGCAAAGACCGGCCATCCCTACGAGATCGTCTTCCTGGACTGGCGCATGCCGGGCATGGACGGCATCCAGACCGCTCACGCCATCCGGGCTCTGGGCCTGGAGAGGCCGCCCCACCTGATCATGGTGACCGCTTACGCTCGTGAGGAGGTCATGCAGGAAGCCGAGCAGGCTGGTCTGGAGGAGTTTCTGCTCAAGCCGGTCACTGCCTCGACCTTGTTTGACAGCGTGGGCCGGGTGCTCGGAGGGGCTGGCGAGAGCCACCCGCCGCAGCCCTCGGGCCAAACAAGCGGGGCTCAGTTGAGCCAGCTTCGCGGAGCGCGCGTACTGCTGGTGGAAGACAACGAGCTCAATCAGGAGGTGGCCCTGGGTCTTCTGGCCGAGGGCGGCTTGCTGGTGGACGTGGCCGACAACGGTCAGAAGGCTGTCGAGATGGTCCAGCAGCGCCCCTACGAGCTGGTTTTGATGGACATGCAGATGCCGGTCATGGACGGAGTGACGGCCACCCGCGAGATCCGCAAGCTCGAGCGCTACCAGAGCCTGCCCATCGTGGCCATGACGGCCAACGCCATGCAGCAGGATCGCGATCGCTGCGTGGAGGCCGGGATGAATGACCACCTGGCCAAGCCGGTCGAGCCCGAGGAGCTGTACCGGCTGCTCTTCAAATACCTGGGCGGGCGCGCTCAGGCTGTCTCTTCGAACGCGGCCGACCCTGAGAAGGCGGCTGCGTTGCTCAAGGAGCTGGCCGAGAAGCTCGCCAGCGGCGACGGCGATTCGGCCGATCTGGTGCGGACCAACGCCGGGCTGCTTCAGACGGTGTTGGGAGCCGATGTCTACCAGAAGCTGGATGGCCTGACCGCCGGATTCGATTTCGACCAGGCCCTGGCGCTGATCCAGCCGGCGACAGGTTCCTGACCTTCGGCCTGCGAATGCCAGGGCTGCTCGCATGACCTGGCTCCAGCGCTATCGCTACCGGCATTTCTTGTCCAACTCCATGTGGGTCAGCTCCACGCTCGGGCTCATCCTGGCGCTGGCCTCTCATCGGGTCCTGTACCTGGTCAGTCGTGCCATGGGCTGGCACGCGGCCACGGAGCCCGATGCTGCTCGCGCTGTCATCGGGGCCATGTCCTCGTCTCTCTTGACGTTCATCGTCTTCGTGTCGTCTGCTCTGCTGGTAGCGGTGCAACTGGCCAGCGCCCAGTTGTCCCCCCGCATCATCGCCCTGGCCCTCAAAGAGCCTGGAACTCGGATATGTCTGGGCATCTTCGTGTTCAACTTTACTTTCAGCCTGGCTGTGCTCTCGCGCATCGGCTCGCAGACTCCGCTGATCGAGCTGCAGGTTTGCATCTGGAGCAGCCTTGGCTCCATTATCGTCTTTCTCTACATGGTGGATCGACTGGCCAGGTCTCTTCGTCCCATCTCCATTCTGACGATGATCGCGGGCAAAGGGGCCGAAGTGATTAAAAGCGTCTACCCGTTGATGCTCGATGAAGGCCCACGGGCGGTCTCGCAGTCTCTTCCTGACCCGAGCACGGCCCTGGTGGTGGAGCACATCGGGCGCTCGAGCGTCTTGTTGGCCTTTGACCAGGAGGGGCTGCTCACCCTGGCCAGCCAGGAAAACGCAATCATCGAGCTGATGCCGCAGGTTGGTGATTTCGTGGTGCACGGGGACGGTCTGTTCCGGATTTATGGCTCGACTCGCCTCTCCCCCGACGTCTTGAGACGCTGCCTGGCCCTGGGGGACGAGCGCACCATGGAGCAAGATCCCGCCTTTGCCTTTCGCATCATCGTGGACGTGGCCTGCCGGGCTCTGTCGCGGGCCATCAACGATCCGACGACCGGGGTGCTGGCCCTGGATCAGGTCCATCTGTTGCTTCGCCTCACGGGGCTTCGCCGGCTCGATACCGGCTGCGTTTCTGACAGTCAAGGCCGGTTGCGGTTGGTCTTTCGCACCCCTGACTGGGAAGACTTCGTCTGGCTCGGGTTGGCCGAGATTCGTCAGTTCGGCGCGGGAAACATCCAGATCGCAAGGCGGATGCGAGCGCTGCTCGAGCACCTTCTCAAAGTGATGCCGCCGGGGCGACAGCCGGCCCTGCGGGAGCAGCTGGAACTGCTCGACCGTTCGGTGGCTCGTAGCTTTCCAGACGTTGAGGACCGAGAGCAGGCCAGCCTCAAAGATTTGCAGGGCCTGGGCGGCTCGGCCGCCCCGGCCCTGCAGGTCGAGCAGCAGACTGGCTCAGCGCCAGTTTGAGAGCACTCGCTCGAGCTTGGACAGTTTCTGGTCTCCTTCGAAGGCCGCTTCCACGTTCCCGGCCCGCATCAGGAGCCGGTTCGGGGTGGACTTCACGGTCACTTCACCGAGTTTGCGAGTGGAGGACTTGCCGATCTGAGCGTCTCGGACCGAGCTCTTGAGGCCGGACGTGTCCGGCAGAGGCCACCCCTTGCCGGCGATGACGACCCGGGTGGTGGTCTTGTGCTTCTGGAAGATCACCTTCTGACCGCGCGAATCCAGCATTCCGATGTCCTGGGGCAGCTTGCTGGCACGCCGGGGGGTCGGCTTGGACAGGCTGGAGACCCCGAACGGCCCCGGTACAACACCGGGAGCCGATGGGGGAGTGAAGGTCTGGCTGCTGGCCTGGGGTGGCTGGAAGGTGGTCGAGGAGGCTGTAGGGGGCTGGAAGGTAGGGCCCTGGAACGTGGTGTTCCCGGGAGGAGGAGGCGGCTCGAAGGTGTTGGTCGCGGTGGTGGGCGGCTGGAAGGTGGGCGGGCTGAAGGTTTGTTGCTGACCCACCTGTTTGCCCGGGTCGCCGTACTTGTTGACCATCGTGGAGGCCGCCGGGGCCCGCCGGGGAGGCGGCGTCACGGCGGTTGGAAGCGGAGGATGGGAGGGATCGGTCACGACCGCCCCGTGCCCGAGCCACACGACCTGATCGCCCCGAGCCGGCTGGGCGGAGGAAAGGCCAGTCGTGAGCATGGCCTGCTCGCCGCTGACCTCGATCACCCGGGCCTGGCAGAGCTCTCTGCCGTTGCGTCGGATCGAGACTCGATCGCCTGGAGCCAGACTGTTGGACATCACCCGAGCCACCCAGTAGGGGCTGCGCGGGCTTTGACTCAGGCTGCCGACGGTCTGGCCCTGCTCTGGAACCAGGGCCAGCGTCGCCAGTGAGAGAGCCAGCAGAAGAAGCGAAATCATTCTTTTCATAGCATGGTCATGGTGCGTCAATTGTGGGCTCTGGTCGATGATCTAGATCATTCTGGCTCCGTGTGCGAGAGGGGTTCCTCTGGGCGGGGAGAACCACGGGACCGCTTCACTGATTCAGATCATAGCCGGACCCTGCGGTGCCCGCTACCGTGGGCATATTCAGTCAGCCAGGGAAGTGGGTTCCTGGCACCAGGAGGTAGGATGTTCCTCAGATGTTGGGCAGCGATCGTGCTGGCCCTGTTCCTGAGCGGTCCCCTGAAGGCACAGGTGACCGCTGACCAGTACAGCGACGCAGAGCTCGAGCAACTCGTCGAGCCCGTTGCGCTCTACCCGGATGCCCTTTTGACGCACGTTCTGACAGGCTCGACCGAGCCCACCCAGTTGCGCACCGCGCTCGAGTTGAGTAAATCCGGAGGATCGCCCGGCTCGGACATGGCCCCTTCGGTCCAGGCCTTGATGGAGTTCCCCGACGTGCTGGCCATGATGGTGGACAACACCCAGTGGACCGACGCCATCGGCTACGCCGTGGCCAACCAGGAGGACGATGTGCTGCGGGCCGTCCAGCAGGTCCGGAGCAAGGTCCAGGCGGCCGGTAACCTGCAGTCCTCCGACCAGATGCAGGTCAGCCAGGAAGGGGACGTGATCGTGATCCAGTCCCCTTCCGAGGATCAGGTCTACGTCCCGAGCTACGATACCTCGGCGATGTACGCCACCGGCGCTCTGCTGACGTACGGCACCGCGGTGGCGGTGCGGAACGCTTACTGGAGCGGCGCCTGCGACTGGCACCAGGGCATCTATTACGGTGCTCCTGGCGCTTATCGCGGCTACCGATACGGGAGCTATCCGCCCGGAGCGGCGGCCTGGGCTCCCCGGCCGGCTCCCTACGCGGGACGTGCGGCTGCCTACCCCGGCAGGGTCAACAATGTCAACGTGAACCGCGTCAACGTCAACAACTACAATGCGGCTCGGGTCAACACCGTGCGTCCGGCCGGCGCTGCCAATGCCTACCGGCCGGCAACGGCGCAACCTCGACCGGCTGGCGCCGCCAATGCCTATCGCCCGGCTACGGCCCAACCTCGACCGGCCGGCGCCGCCAACGCCTATCGCCCGGCCACCCGGCCGCCGGCTCCGCAATCCGGTCTGACCGGGGGGTATTCCAGCGGCCTGAACTACTCACGAGGCGTCGACGCACGCCAGGCCAGCGCGCGCGGACAAAGCAGCATGAGCTCCAGCCCCAGCATGCGCGGGGGTGGGGGAATGCGTGGCGGAGGAGGTCGCAGATGAAGACAATGCGTGTTCTTTTTGTTGCCCTGGCGCTGGTGTGCGGTCTGACGGGACTGACTCCGGCTCAGGAGCAGAAGACCTTCGGGTCCCCGAAGCAGGCAGCCGAGGCCATGATCGCGGCCTTCATGTCCGATGATCGTGCCAGGATGCTGGAGATCCTCGGTCCGGAAGCTCAAGACCTTTTTAATGATATCGACCCGCAGGCTGAGCGCGAGCGTCTCAAGACCATCGCTCTGGCGGCCACCGATCGGTCGAGCTTTGAAGAAGGCAAGAACGGTCAGGTCATCTGGCTGGTGGGCGAGGAGGTCTGGCCCTTCCCCATTCCTCTGGTGCACGACGGCACTTACTGGCGCTGGGATACGGCTGCAGGCAAAGAGGAGATTTTGGCCCGGCGCATCGGCCTGGATGAGCTGCAGGCCCTGAAGATGCTCTCGCGCCTGGCCCAGGCCCAGGAAGAATATGCCTCGGTGGACTATGACGGCGACCAGGTGCTCGAGTTCGCTCAGCGCATTCGGGCCACCGAAGGGACGCGCGACGGCCTCTACTGGGTCAGCGAAGAGCTTCCCAGCCCATTGCAGTCGACCGCCGAGGAGTTCAAGGACTACCTGGCCGGCAAGATGGCCAATTCGGGCTGGTTCGGCTATCACTGCAAGCTTCTCAACGGTCAGACCGAGAACGCCGCCGGGGGGAAGTATGACTACCTCATCAATGGCAACCTGATCGGTGGCTACGCGTTCATCGCCTGGCCCATCGCCTATGGGAACTCCGGTATCACGACCTTCATCATGAACCACAACGGCAAGATCTATCAAAGAGATCTGGGACCGGAGACCGAGAGCCTGGTCCGCGAGATCACCAGATTCGACCCCGGCAAGGGCTGGACCGAGGTGAACTCGGCTGGCAATCCCGTCGGGCCGCTCAAGCGGCCGGTCAAGTAGGAGGCGCGATGCGAAGATTGATATTCCTGATCACTTTGTTGACCGTTCTGCTGGGCTCGCTGGCGCTGGCCCAGGAGGAGGCGGCTGACGGGCTCTACTCGCCCGAAGAGCTCGAGCAGATCGTGGGGCCGATCGCTCTTTACCCCGACCCGGTGCTGTCCAACGTGCTGGTCGCCTCGACCGAGCAGGCCCAGCTTCGCCAGGCCGACGAGCTGGCCAAGGCGGGAAAGACCTCCGAAGAATCGCCGGAGGAGTGGGAGCCTGCCGTGCGCTCGCTGGTCGACTACCCGGACATTCTGGACACCATGGTGTCGGCTTCCGACTGGACCGCTGCTCTGGCTTACGCGGTCGCCAACCAGCAGCCCGACGTCATGAAAGCGGTTCAGCAGTATCGCGAGAAGGCTTATCAAGCCGGCAATCTCCGCAGCGGCGAGCAGATGGAGGTCACCCGCGAGGAGGAGCAGATCTGCATTCAGCCCACCAATCCCGAGGTGGTCTACGTACCCAGCTACGATCCCGAGGTGGTGGTGGTCGAGTCGAGCTACGACAATGACGACGACTACTGGGCCTCGGGAATCCTCGGGTTCGGAGCGGGCATCGCTGCCAGCAGCTTGATGTACTACAACCACTGCAACTGGTGGGGCTACGGAATGACCTCGGGTTACTGGCCCTGCGGTGCCAATGGATGGTATCGCCCGGGCTGCCCGGTGGCAACCCCGTATCGCGCCAATCAGGCATTCAACCGCCGCCCCGTGGCCGGGAACGGTAACAATGTGCGTTGGAACAACGGCAACGTCAACATCGGCAACTCGATCAACGTTGGGGGTGGCAACCGCATCGGGAACCGACCCAACGTCGGCAGTCCGGGACGCATCGGGAGCCCTGGCGGGGTCGGGAGACCCGGCGGAGTCGGGAGCCCGGGCGGCGTCGGAAGACCCGGTGGCATCGGGAGCCCTGGCGGAGTCGGGAGCCCCGGCGGAGTCGGAAGACCCGGTGGCATCGGGAGCCCTGGCGGCGTCGGGAGACCCGGTGGCGTGGGGAGCCGGCCTGCCCTGCCGAGCAGTCCCAGTTTCAATACCTCTCGGATGCGGCCGGATTACACAAGTGTGGGCCGCACTCGGCCCTCCGCCTCCACTCGGCCCTCCGTTTCCTCTCCGAGCTTCCGCAGCGGCGGGAGCGGCGGTTACCGCGACATGGGCGGCCGGGGTGGCGGCCTGCAGATGGAGCGTGGCTCTTCGGCCCGCGCCAGCAGCAGCCGCGGTAACGCCAGCTTCAATCGCTCGACCGGACGCAGCAGCGGCTACCGTTCCAGCGGACGATCGGGTGGCTACAGCGGAGGAGGTGGCGCCCGGCGCGGGGGCGGCGGAGGTCGCAGACGTTGAGGAGGATGAAGATGTTCAAGCGTATTCTCACCACCGCCGTCCTGGCCTTTTCCCTGATGGGAACGGGACTGGCCGATCAAAAGACCTTCCCCACGCCTGAGGAGGCTGTCAAAGCCGTCGTCAGGGCTTTCGATAACGACAGCGAGCAACAGATTCTGGCCATCTTCGGGCCCGAGGCGCGGGAGTTGCTCGAGACAGCCGACCAGGCCGAGTCCGGCATTCTGCGCGAGCGCATCGCCCGGGCCTCTGAGAAGCGCTCCGCTCTCCAGAAGGAGAAGAACGGGACCCTGACCTGGGTAGTAGGAGAGGAAGTCTGGCCTTTTCCCGTCCCGCTCGTTCATACCAAGAAGGGCTGGAAGTTCGACACCGAGGCCGGCTACGACGAGGTGTTGCGCCGACGCGTCGGTCGCAACGAGCTGGCCGTCATCAAGCTGCTTCGAGCCATGGCCGAGGCCCAGATGCAGTACGCCTCCAAAGACTGGGATGAGGATGGCGTCTTCGAGTTCGCCCAGAAGTTGAAGTGCTCGCCGGGCAAGCGCGACGGTCTTTATTGGGATGCCAGCGAAGGCGAGCCGAGCCCGATGGAGTCGTTCGCCGAGACCGTCAAGGAGTACCTGCAGCGTAAGACTCACGACCGAACCTGGATGGGCTATCGGCTGAAGCTTCTGACCGCCCAGGGCCCCGCCGCCCCGGGCGGCAAGTTCAACTACATCATCAACGGCAACATGATCCTGGGTTATGCCGTGCTGGCCTACCCGGTGGACTATCGCAAGAGCGGTATCATGAGCTTTCTGCTCAACCACTACGGGCAGATTCGCCAGGCCGACCTTGGTCCCGACACGGCCCAGCTGGCCGAGAAGATGACCGTCTACAATCCTGGCAAGGACTGGGTTCTGGTCTCCAAGGACTGAGCCCGAACGAACCTCAATACAAAAGGAGTCCATTGTGAAACGATCCCAACTCACTGCCTGTTTGCTCTGGATGGTGCTGGTGGTCACGCCCGCATTCGCCCAGGCCAACGCGATCGATACCCGGAAGCTCTACGATGAGAGTTATAAGGTTTTCCGAGAGGGAGATTATGCCGAGGCCATCAAGGGCTTCGACAAGTGCATCAAGGCCAACCCGGGCTTCGTCAAAGCCTTCGTTTTCCGCGGCGCCAGCTACTTTCTGCTGGACCAGCACCAGAAGGCCATCGGCGATCTCGATAAGGCCCTTCAGCTCGATCCCGAGAACCCCGAGGCCCTCTATTATCGCGGCTGCGCCTACCTCTTCAAAGGCGACTCGAAGGAGGCCATCAAGGACTATGACCGCTTCTTGAAGATTCAGACCGAGAGCGGAGCCGGCTACTTCTATCGTGGTCTGGCTCACTACCGTCTGAACCAGCTCGACCTGTGCGTGTCGGATGCCAGCAAGGCCATCTCTTTTGGTCTGGCCAAGCGTTCCGTGGTCTACGCCCTGCGAGGGATGGCCTATGTTCGGATGGAGCGCAACCAGGCCGCCCTGGATGATTTCGAAGCGGCCGCCAATCTCGAGCCCGACAACACCATGCTGATCCTGCTCAACTACGTGGCCAAGGCTCGCCTCGGCACCCAGGACAAGACCTACCTCCAGAGCTACGCCCAGCGCGCCACCGAGAAGGAGAGCTGGCCGTATCCGGTGGTGCAGATGTACCTCGGCCAGATCGGTCCCGATGAGTGCCTGAAAGCCGCCGTCAACCTCAGCGACGAGCGCTATCGCGAGATGATGCAGCACCAGGCCGACTTCTTTGTCGGTCAGTACTTCATCATGAACGGACAGACGGACAAGGGCAAAGCCTACGTGACCAAAGCTCTGGGAGAGAACAAGAACCTGTTCTTGATGGATGCCTATGTCAAGAACCGTCTCGACGTTCTGAAGTAGCCCTGTCCATGGCCTGCAGTTGCGCGCACTGGTCTGACCAGCGCGCGCAGCTGTAGAATCGGCACGGTCCCGCGCGTTTTAACTCTGAACAGGGCAACGCGCGGGACTTTAGTTATTTATATACCGGTGGCTCGGCTCTCTTCATCACGAGAGCCTGGTGGCTGGTTGGCCATCAGGAGGCCGGCTCCTGGGCCGCTGGCTCTGATCCTGGTTCCTGCTGAGCCCCTGGCGCCTGATGGAACTCCTCCACGGCCTCGGCGACGGTGGTGAATCGGTTGATGGACCCCACCAGCTCCTCCAGCCCCGCCAGGCGCAAAGAGTCCCGCACCGAGGAGCGAGGCTCCACGAGGCGCAAGCGGGCTCCTTCGCCGGCCACTTCCCTGGCCAGCTCGGCCAGGGTCTCACAGGCGTGCAGGTCGACGAATGGGGAGCTGGACAGGTCGCAGAGGACCAGCCGGGGATGAGTGCGGTGGAACTCCTCCAGGACCACGTCTCGCACATGCTCGGCGTTGAAGTAGAGCAGGCTCGACTCGGCCCGGAAGATCAAGATTCCCTCGACGGGCTCGTTATCGGGGTGGCGGGCCATGTCCGAGAATCTTTGCGTGCCTGGAATGCGACCCAGAAAGGCCACGTAGGGGGACGAGGCCCGGCGAATCAAGAGCAAGAGCGAGATGACCGCCCCGATCATGACCCCGCGCAGCATGCCCGAGCTCAGAACCCCGGCCGTGGCCGCCATGGCGATGAAGAACTCGGTGCGGGCCAGGGCGTAGAGGCGCTTCAGGGCGGGCACGTTGATCAGCCCCAGAATGGCCACCAGCACCACGGCCGCCAGCACCGGCTGGGGCAGGTTGTGCAGTAAGGAGGCCAGGAAGACGGTGACGATCAGCACCATCAGGCTGGCAAACAGGCCCGACAGGGGAGTGCGGGCTCCGCTGCTTTCGTTGACCAGCGATTGGGACATCCCGCCGCTGACCGGGAATCCCCGGGTGAGCCCCGTGGCCAGGTTGACGGCTCCGATGGCCAGAAACTCCTGGTTGCAGTCAAAGCGGCCCCGGTGCTTGGCGGCGAACATTCGCCCGATGGCGGCCGTTTCCACCGCCCCCAGCATGAAGCAGGCCAGCGCCAACGGCATCAGCTCCTGGAGGTCGGCCAACGAAACCATCGGCAGGCCCGGCATGGGGAGGCCCTCGGGAACGTCGCCGAGCAGTTTGACCCCGCGCTCGCCCAGTCGAGCCACTGAAGAGGCCACGATGCCTCCCACCACCACGAAGAGGGCCACTGGCTTGTCTTTCGCGTACATCTTGCCCAGTACCAGGATGGCCAGGGCCACCGCGCCTACCGCCAGCGAGGCCGGGTTGGTGTGACCCAGCTCGCCCAGGAAGGTTGCCGAGCGCTCCCAGAAGTCGCCGTGGCTGCCGTGCACGCCAAACAGCTTGGGCAACTGGGTGCTGGCCAGGAAGAGGGCCACCCCGCACTTGAACCCCAGCATGACCGTCTCGGAGACGAAGTGCACGACCGCGCCCCCCCGCACGGCCCAGGCCACCACCCCGATGATCCCCACCAGCAGTGCGGTGGTCGTGGCCAGAGCGTAGAAGCGTTCGTTGTTGCCTCCGGCCATGGCCCCCAGCGAGGAGCCGATCAAGAGCGAAATGGCCGATGTGACCGAGATGGTCGTGTGCCGTGAGCTGCAAAAGAGCCAGAAGATCAGTCCCGGGAACAGGCAGGCGTAGAGCCCGGCTTCCGGAGGCAGGTTGGCCAGCGAGGCGTCTCCGATGGCCGCCGGAACCATGTAGGCGGCCAGCGTCAGACCGGCGATCAGGTCGGCGACAAGATAGGTCTTCTGGTAGGTGGGCAGCCAACCCAGAGCCGGCATGAACCGCGCCAGCCCCGACTTGTTTGAATTCTCCACAACGCCTCCTGTCATGCGATCGCCTTGCGACTGGTCGAGAATAAGGCCGGGATGCTGCCCATCCCCAGAGCGATGGCCAGCAAAATGATCTGGGCCTGGATCAGCGAGGCAAGACCTTGCAGGTAATCTCCCGCCACCAGGTGCAGGATTCCGCTGAAGAAGACAGCTCCAGGCACCAGCGGAATGTAGCCTGGCATGGCCATGAACGAGTAGGGGCAACCTGCTCGACGGGCCAGCAATTCGGACGAGAGACCGATGGAGAAACCAGCCAGAAGATTGGCCACCTCCGCTGGCCATGCGTGGGCAGCGACCGAGGCGCGCGTCAGGATGGCCACCAGGCCGACCAGGCCCGAGCCGAGCAGATACCGCCGGGGCACATCGAAGAGGACCGCGAAACCAACCGCTGCCACCCCTCCCATCAAGGCGGCCAGCAGCACCTGATCCTGGCCGGGCAGGACACCGCTTTCTGCCGGACGTCCCCAGGCCAGGATGACCCCCCAGACCCCCACGCTTGCTGCGATGATGGTCAGGAGCGCACTGGTCGCTCGGGTCAGACCCGCGGTGACGTCTCCGCGGAAGAGGTCGGCCGTGCTGCTCACCAGCGGAACCCCGGGAACCAGCAGCAGGATCGAGGCGGCTACGCTCACACCTGGCCCGGCCAGAGCCAGCGCGGTGGCGCTGGCAAAGGCGGCCACCACCACCGTGGTGAGCAGCCTTCCCAGCCGGGTGTGGGCGAGATGGTGCCGCAGCAGCTGGGCCAGCGAAGAGGTTACCAGCACGACGTAGAAATCTCGGGCCGTTCCACCCAGGTTCACGGCGAACGCGCCGCATCCGAGCCCGACTGCCAGGGCCACCAGCCAGGGGGGATACTGGCGTGACAATCCCTCAATCCTCTGCAGCTCGCTCTCGGCCTCTGACGCCGACATCTTTCCGCTCTCCACCCCGGATACCAGGTGCAGCACCCGGGCCAGTTTGGAGAGCTCCACCCCGCTCTGGCTGACGCGTCGAAGGCGCGTCTCTTGCTCTTGCCCTGAGACCAGCGAGGCGACGATGCTCCCGGGATTCACGCTGACTTCTACCGAGTCGGCTCCCAGGCCGGTTCCCAGGCGCTGGATCGATTCCTCGACCAGCGACGTGTTGCCCCCGTTCTCCAGCATGATCTTGCCTGCCCGAAGACTGATTTCCAGGATGGAAGTCATGGCGGGCCGTTCCAGGAGAGTAGACCTTGGCAAAGCGCTCCGTCGCTTCTGCGCTCGGGCAGGGGGTCCTCCGTTTCGAGGCAGGAGACGCGGTTTGGTTCCAGGAAGCCCGACGCTGATTCAGATCATAGCCGCTGAAGACGGGAAATCCTAGAATCGTCATCATGCTCTCCGAGATCCTCCGAACGCCTCTTTACTGGATGCTGCTCTTCGTTCCAGCCGTGCTGTTCGCCGAGCATGCCCGGCCCGAGGCCAGGACGCTGGCCAGCGGGCCGTCCACTCCGATGTGGCCCTGACTCTTTATCTCATGCCGCCTGCGGGTGGCAACACCAAGGTAAGCTACGAAAGAGAGGTCTCTCATCTGTGCTCAGTCTGAAGGAATATGACATCCACCTGCCCACGGTCTATCGCAACCTGGCTCCGGCCGCCCTGTACGAGGCGGCGCTGAAGAACGAGAAGGGCACCATCATCGCCTCCAATGGAGCTCTGGCGGTGCAGTCCGGGCGCAAGACCGGGCGCAGCCCCTCGGACAAGCGCATCGTCGATCACCCCGACAGCACCAAAGACATCTGGTGGGGCAACGTGAACATCAAGCTTCCCGAGCGCATCTTCGACATCAATTTCGAGCGCGCCAACGACTACCTGGACACCCTGGATACTGTCTACGTGGTGGACGGCTTCGCCGGCTGGGATCCCAAGCACCGGCTAAAGGTTCGGGTGATCTGCTCGCGGGCCTACCACGCCCTGTTCATGTGGAACATGTTGATCCGACCGACCGCCGAGGAGCTCAAGGACTTCGGCGAGCCCGACTACGTCATCTTGAACGCTGGCCGCTTCCCGGCCAACCGGTACACCGAGGGCATGACGTCCGACACCAGCGTGGATATCAGCTTCGAGCGGCAGCGGGTGGTCATTCTCGGCACCGAGTACGCGGGCGAGATGAAGAAAGGCGTCTTCACCATCATGCACTACCTCATGCCGAAGGTAGGCGTGCTCTCGATGCACTGCTCGGCCAACGAGGGCGAGGCGGGCGACGTGTCGCTCTTCTTCGGGCTCTCGGGCACCGGCAAGACCACCCTGTCAGCCGATCCGCGACGCAAGCTGATCGGAGACGACGAGCATTGCTGGACTGATCATGGCATCTTCAACATCGAGGGCGGCTGCTACGCAAAGTGCATCGGGTTGACGGCCGAGAAGGAGCCCGAGATCTGGCAGGCCATTCGCTTTGGCTCCCTGCTCGAGAACGTGGTCGTCGACCCGGACACGCGCGAGGTTCACTACGAGGATTCGATTCTGACCGAGAATACCCGGGTGGCCTATCCGATCGAGTTCATCCAGAACGCGAAGGTGCCTTGTGTGGGCGGTCATCCGAAGAACATCATCCTGCTCACCTGCGATGCCTTCGGCGTGCTGCCTCCGGTGAGCCGACTCACGCCCGAGCAGGCCATGTACCACTTCATCAGCGGCTACACGGCCAAAGTGGCCGGGACCGAAGAGGGGGTCAAGGAGCCTCAGGCCACGTTCTCAGCCTGTTTTGGGGCCGCTTTCATCGTGCGCCACCCCAACGTCTATGCCGAGTTGCTGGCAGCCAAGATGAAGCAACACGACGCCCGCGTCTGGCTGGTCAACACCGGCTGGTCGGGCGGCGGCTATGGCGTGGGTCAGCGCATGAAGCTGGCCTACACCCGGGCCATCATCGACGCCATTCATGCCGGCAGCCTGGACCAGGCCGAGAGCGTGACCGACCCGGTTTTCGGCCTGTCCGTCCCCAAAGCATGCCCGGGCGTTCCGTCCGAGATTCTGCAGCCACGCAACACCTGGAAGGACGGTGCGGCGTTCGACTCGACCGCCGGCCACCTGGCCGAGCTGTTCCACAAGAACTTCCAGAAGTACAGCGACGGCTGCCGTCCCGAGGTGCGTGAGGCTGGTCCGGTCCGCGAGGCGAGCCGGGCCCAGTAGCGCCTGGGCGGGCCGGGTCTGACAGACCCGGCCCGCGATTTCGGTAGAGGAGGTGACCGTGCGCATTCCAGAGCTGGCCGAGCTACAGATCAAAACCCTGGGGCCGGCGCCCTATCCGTCCACGATCGCTCGCGCCGGCAGGTTCGTGGACGAGTCCAGCCGGGTGCTGCTGCTCTCGGATTCGGCCCAGGTACAGGCCTGGCAGGCCGCCGGGCGCCCTCTGCCCTCTCTGGAGCGGGCCGGTCCTCGGGCCAATCTCTTTTTCGAGCCGAGCCAGACGGTTTGCGGAATCGTGACCTGCGGGGGCCTGTGCCCGGGGCTCAACGACGTCATTCGCTCGCTGGCTCTCAACCTGCTGGAAATGTATGGCGTCAAGCGGGTGCTGGGGTTCCGCTACGGCTACAAGGGCCTGTCTCGCCAGGGCCCCGAGCCGGTGGTGCTCGACCGCGACCAGGTGGATCGACTGGCCGGCACGGCGGGAAGCTTTTTGGGGTCGTCGCGCGGTCCGCAGGACGTGGGCGAGATGGTGGATACTCTGGTTCGCCGGGGGGTGGATGTGCTCTTCGTGATCGGCGGGGACGGCACGCTGCGAGGCGCTTCCGCCCTGGCCGCCGAGGTGGCCCGTCGGGGTGAGCCGATCGCCATTATCGGCGTGCCCAAGACCATCGACAACGACATCGCCTGGACGAGTATGAGCTTCGGCTTTCACACCTCCGTCGAGGAGGCCCGCAAGGTGGTGCTGGCCGCCCACGCCGAGGCTCGCAGCGCCGAGAACGGCATCGGACTGGTCAAGTTGATGGGCCGTCACTCCGGTTTCATCGCGGCCCACGCCACCGTGGCCAGCGGAGTGGCCAACTTCTGCCTCATCCCCGAGCATCCGCTCCAGTTGGATCGATTTCTGGCCAGCCTGGAGCAACGCCTGCGCGGTCAAGGCCACGCCGTCATCGTGGTGGCCGAAGGGGCCGGGCAAGAGCTGATGGAGAGCGCGGGCGCCAAGGACGCGTCCGGGAATGTTCGTCTGCAAGATGTCGGGCTGTGGCTCAAGGAGCGGATCAGCGCTCATCTGGCCGGGCGGGGGATGGAGTTCACCCTGAAGTACCTCGATCCCAGCTACTCCATTCGCAGTGCTCCGGCCAACACCGTCGACAGCGAGTACTGTCTGTTGCTCGGGCACTTTGCTGCTCACGCCGGTCTGGCGGGCATGACCGACATGACCGTGGGTCTGTGGCATCAGCACTTCGTGCATCTGCCGATCTCGGTCGTGACCGAGACCCGCAAGCAGGTCGACCTCGAGGACGAGATGTGGCAGTCGGTCCTGACGATGACCGGACAGGCGCGCAGCGAGGTTTATTCCACCACCTGAAGAAAGCTCGCAGACATCACTGAGGAGGCTCGCAAGGATGACTGCTGAGGAGCGTCGGCTGCTCGAGGATAGCACGGGAGAGCAGTCCTGGAAGTTCTGGGGACCTTACCTGAGCGAGCGCCAGTGGGGGACGGTGCGAGAGGACGCCAGTCAGGACGGAAATTCCTGGAACGACTTCACCTTCGAAGAGTCGCACTTTCGCGCCTATCGTTGGGGCGAGGACGGCCTGGCCGGTCTGAGCGACGAGAAGCAGCGACTCTGCTTTGCGCTGGCGCTCTGGAACGAGAAAGACCCCTACCTCAAGGAGCGACTTTTCGGCCTGAGCAACGGACAGGGAAACCACGGTGAGGACGTCAAGGAATACTACTTCTACCTCGACAACACGCCCACTCACTCCTACCAGAAGTTCCTCTACAAGTATCCTCAGTCGGCCTTTCCCTATCGCGAGCTCTACGAGGTCAACGCCAGGCGGACCCGGCACGATTTCGAGTATGAGTTGCTCGACACCGGGGTCTTTGACCGCGATGCCTACTTCGATGTCTTCGTGGAGTATGCCAAAGCCTCGCCGCACGACATTCTGATCGAGATCACGGTCCACAACCGGGGTGCAGAGGATGCGCCCCTGCACCTCTTGCCGACGCTCTGGTTGCGCAATCCTCAGGCCGACGCCACCTCGCCGCCCGAAGGCAGTCTCAGCCTGGGTCCCAGGGGAGCGATTGTGGCCACCCACCGCGAGCTCGGGGAGATGCAGTTGTTGGTGGAGGGGAGCGGGGCCCAGGCTCTGTTCACCGACAATGTGACCAGCCGTTCCGGGATTTACGGCAAGGATGCCTTCCATCGCTTCGTCGTCAGTCGGGACACCGGCGCGGTCAATCCTCGCCAGCGGGGCAGCAAAGCCGCCTACCACGTCATCTGGCAGGTGCCGGCCGGCAAGTCGCAGACTCTGAGGCTGCGTCTTGGTCGGGGCAAAAACGGCCCCAACGGCTCGTTCAGCAGCTTCGGCTCGGTGCTGAGCCAGCGTCGCAGGGAGGCTGATGAGTTCTACGACAGTCGACTGTTCGCCCTGAAGGGCCAGGACGAGCGGAGTGTGGCCCGTCAGGCCCTGGCCGGGATGCTCTGGTCCAAACAGTTCTACCATTTCGACCTCGAGCGCTGGCTGTCCGAGCAACCCCGGACGCGCAATCAGGGCTGGTTCCACATGATCAACGAGGACATCGTGTCCATGCCTGACAAGTGGGAGTATCCCTGGTACGCAGCCTGGGACCTGGCCTTTCACTGTCTTCCGCTGTCGGTCATCGATCCTGATTTTGCCAAGCGCCAGATGCACCTGGTCTTGCGGGAAACCTACATGCACCCGACGGGGCAGTTGCCTGCCTACGAATGGAACTTCAGCGACGTCAACCCCCCCGTGCACGCCTGGGCCACCCTGTTTGTCTACAACTTCGGGAAACTGCGCACGGGCGAGGCGGACCTGGAATTCCTGCGCCCGGCTTTCCAAAAGCTGCTGCTCAACTTTACCTGGTGGGTCAACCGCAAGGACCGCGACGGGAAGAACGTTTTCGAGGGAGGCTTCCTGGGCCTGGACAACATCGGGGTCTTCGATCGCAGCGCGCCTCTTCCCACGGGAGGACACCTCGAGCAGGCCGATGGCACCGCCTGGATGGCCCTGTTCTGCCAGAACATGTTCGAGATGGCCCTGGAGATGGTGGATGATGACGAGAGCTCTGGCTATCGGGACCTGGCCGTGAAGTTCTGCCGGCACTTTTTCTACATCGCCGCGGCCATGAATCGCATGGGCGTCCACGAAGACGAGATGTGGGACGAAGAGGATGGTTTTTTCTACGACCTGTTGAGATTGCCGGACGGACGATGCCAGCGTCTGAAGGTACGCTCCATGGTCGGGCTCTTGCCGATGTGCGCGGTGAGCGTGATCGAACTGGACGTGCTGCGTAGAGTCCCGGAGCTGGGCGAGAGACTGAGCAAGAAGATTGGCCGCGACTCACCCCTGTTGGCCAACATTGCCGATCCTACTCGCCCTGGAGAGCGCAAGAGCCGCCTGCTCTCCATTCTCAACGAGCCGAACTTGCGGCGCGTCCTGGCTCGCCTCTTTGATCCGGACGAGTTCTTGAGCGACTACGGCATCCGCTCCTTGTCGCGCTACCATGCCAGGCATCCCTACGTCTTCCACTGGAGAGGCCAGGACCACCGGGTGAGCTATCTGCCCGCCGAGTCGGACACGGGCATGTTCGGCGGAAACTCCAACTGGCGCGGTCCCATCTGGATTCCGGTCAACACGCTGATCGTGCGGGCCTTGCTGCAGTATTACAGCTACTACGGCGACTCGTTCAAGGTCGAGTTTCCCACCGGCTCGGGTCGGCAGGTTACGCTCTACGAGGCAGCCCGGGAGATCGTCACTCGACTGACCAGCATCTTCCTGCGCAACAAGGCCGGCAAGCGGCCGGTCTACGGTGGCACGGAGAAGTTCCAAAACGATCCCCACTGGCGCGACCTGATTCTCTTTTACGAGTATTTCCACGGGGATTGTGGGGCCGGCCTGGGGGCGAGTCACCAGACGGGCTGGACCGGGGTGGTCGCAGCCCTGGAAAGTTACTTCTCGCTGGCCACGCCCGAGACTGTGTTGAAGAAGGGAAGTCGCATGCTGGCTGGCTCGGGCAAGCGGAAATAGAGGCTGTGTCCACCCTGCGCGACCTCTGACGGCCCTCCTCTCCTGGGTCCCGTCCGAGGACAGGCCTGGGTTCACCCCCTGGTGTTCAACTGTTAGCCGAATGATGGGTACCCGGGAAACCGGATCCAGTTTAACCCTCGCGCGGAAAGCGGCGGGCGTGCTAGAATGGAGGGCGGCCATTATGACGTGGTGTATGCCTCCCAGAACAGCCCGGTGGGTCCCGTCATCGAGGATCTCGAGCTCATCGCCAGGGCCAGTGAGCCGGGCGACCTGCGAAACCAGTTGCTGCGCGTCCCCTTCGGCACCCAGAGCTGACCACGTCGCGAAGGCGAGCGCAGATCCCGTTCAAGAAGAGCCCGACTCCAGGGCCGCTTTGACCAGCGCCTCCGCTTCGGCGAAGGCATAGTCTTGCACTCGCTTGTCGAGCTCGGGCCATTGCTGGCCCACAAGCGGACGCAGCAGAGCCTGGCTCTCCTCCAGGAACCCGACCGCGCTCGGGTCAAACTGCTCGAGCATCGCGAGCAGTTTGCCGGCGGCCGCGCGTGAGGCCTCCGGGTCGACCGCGGATGAGGACGGCGGGGCCTCCACGGCAGCCTCCCCCAGGGCGCTGCGAAGCTGAGCCGCAAATGGCTCCAGCGTCTCGCTCAGCTGCTGGCGCCGCGACTCGATGTCGCTCTCGCCGTTTCGGATGGCCTTCTCGAGCTCTGCGGCCAACGTCTGAATGATCGGGGCGCCGATGCTCCCGGCCACCCCCTTGAGCGTGTGAGCCAGTCGCTCGGCGGTGGCGGCGTCTCCACTGGCCAGCGCCGCGCCGATCGATTCGGCTGCCCGGCCCTGTTGCTCGGCGAACTGGCCGAGCAGCTTACGGTAGAACTTGCGGTTTCCTCCCACCCGGCGCAGACCGTCCCGCGTCTCGAGGCCCTCCAGGCGCGGCAGCTCGACCTCGCTTGCGGCCGGGCTCGGCGCGGGAGCGGGCTCGGCGGCGACGGGCAGGAGCTTGCAGAAACGCCCCACCGTGTCGAACAGCTTGCCCGGATCGATGGGCTTGGAGATGTGGTCGTTCATGCCCGACTCGAGGCACTTCTGGCGTTCCTCGATGGTGGCGTGAGCGGTCATGGCCAGGATGGGAAGCTCGGCAAAGCGTGCATCGGAGCGGATCTTGGCGGTAGCCTGGTAGCCGTCGAGCACGGGCATCTGAAGGTCCATCAGCACCACGTCGAACGGGGGAGGCTGAGGCTCGCCAAAGACTGCGTCCACCGCCTCCTGACCGTTGTTGGCCACTCGCACGACGGCTCCCGAGCCTTCCAACAGCTCGACGGCGATCTGCTGGTTGATCTCGTTGTCTTCCGCCAGCAGAATGCGGACTCCGTTCAGGAGCCTGCTCTCTGCCAACTCGTGGGCCTGCACCTCGCCTGGCTCGGCAAACACGCTCACCAGCGTGTCCACGATCATCGACTTGGTGACCGGCTTGACCAGGAAGCCATCCAGGCCCACCCGCTCGGCCTCCTCGCGCACTTCGTCACGGCCGAAGGCGGTCACCATCACGATGGCCGGCTGGCGCTTGAGTGATTCCAGGCTGCGAATCTGGCGACTGGCCGTGAGACCGTCCATCCCGGGCATGCGCCAGTCCATGAAGACGATGTCGTAGGGCTGGTCGGCGTCGTGACGCTGAATGGCTTCTAGCGCTTCGGTTCCCGAGCCCACCAGGTCGACCTGACCGGTGACCGAGGTCAGCAGGTCCTGCAGAATCTCCCGGGCCGAAGGGTTGTCGTCCACCACCAGGGCCCGCAGGCTGGGCAGGCTGGCCGGCACCACCCTCCCGGAGCGTTTCTCCGAGCCAACTCCCAGCCAGACGGTGAAGTGGAAGGTGGTGCCCACCCCGGGCTCGCTCTCGAGCCAGATCTGGCCGCCCATCATCTCCACCAGTCGGCGGGCGATGGTCAGCCCCAGGCCGGTGCCCCCATGCTTGCGGGTGGTGGACATGTCGGCCTGGGTGAAGGGCTGGAAGAGCCTGGCCGCTTGCTCTTTAGACATGCCAATCCCGGTATCGCGGATCAGGCACTTGATCTGCACCTTGTCCCCGGTGCGCTCGCCCAGCTCGATTTTGACGCGGATCTCGCCTTTCTCGGTGAACTTGATGGCATTGTTGACCAGGTTGGTGAGCACCTGACCGAGCCGGAGCGGATCGCCTCGAAGCTCCTCGGGGATCGAGCGGGAGACGTCGAACAAGAACTCCAGCCCCTTCTCGTGGGCTTTCTGGGCGGTCAGGGTGGTGACCGAGCTGATGACTTCGTCGAGCAGAAAGTCGGTGGTCTCGAGGTCGAGCTTGCCGGCTTCGATCTTGGACACGTCCAGGATGTCGTTGATGATGCCCAGGAGCGATGTGCCGGCATTGTGGATCTTGCTGACGTAGTCTTTCTGCTTGGGGTTGAGCGGGGTTTTGAGGGCCAGGTGCGACAGACCGATGATGGCGTTCATCGGGGTCCTGATCTCATGGCTCATATTGGCCAGGAACATCGATTTCATGGCTGTGGCAGCTTCGGCGGCCTGTTTGGCCTGGGCCAGCTCCTGACCCTGGGCCACCAGCTTCTCTCTCTGAGTCAGCAGCTCGCGCTGCGAGCGGGTCAGCTCGATGGCGCGCTCCTCCAGCTCGCGGGCCTGCTCACGGGTTTCCCCCAGCAGCTCCTGCGTGTGCAGGTTGCGCTGCAGGATCTCCAGGCTCATGCCCACGTCGGGCAGCAACGCGTCCAGCAGCTCCTTCTGGAGCGGAGTCAGGGGCCGGAGACTGGCCAGCTCGAGCACGCCCAGCACCGCATCCCGGGACAGGACCGGCCACACCGAAACCTGGGCTGGAGGAGCCTGGCCCACCCCGGACGAGATGCGCAGATAATCAGCCGGCAGGCCGCTCAGCGTGATAGGCGCTCGTTCCCGCGCACACTCGCCCACCAGTCCTTCCCCCGGTCGGAACACCAGGCCGGCCCCCTCGTCCTCGACCAGGCCGTAGCCAGCGATGCGGCGTAGACTTCCCTCGTTCTCATCGAGATGGAACAGTCCGGCCACTCCGCCCCCGAGCACGGGCACCAGGCCCGAGAGCAAGCGCTGCCCGAACTCGTGCAAGGTGGCAGCTCCTTTCAGCCCGGCCGAGAGGTTGGCGGCATTGCTTTCAACCCAGCGCATCTCGTCGGCCGCCGCGGCTCCCTGCTTGAGTACCTGGATCGCCCGGGACAGCTTGCCGATCTCCCCCGGGACTCTGGCCAGCGGGACGACCTGAGAATAGTCTCCGGCGGCGATGGTCTCAACCGAGTTGCGCAGCGTCCTGATGGGGTGGACGATCCTCCGGTAGGTCCAGAAGCTCAGCCAGGCAGACAGCATCAGGGACAGCAGCAGGGCCAGGCTGATGTCTCGTCGTGCGCTCTGAATTGCCCGCAGAGCATCCTGCTCCGCCCCCGCGGCCAGCTCTTCATTGAGCTTGATCCAGGCCTCCAGCGACCGGCTCACGGCCAGCCCGGACTGCTGGAGCACCCGCTGGGGGGGGAGCACACGAAGAGTTCCCTCGGGGTCGGCCTCGGCCTTCGAAAGGAAGCTGCGAGCCGTGACTTCCCACTCTTGCTGGCCGGCACGAAAACTCGAAAGCATCCTCCCATCGGCCTCGCTGCTGATCATCCTGGCTGCATAGTCGCTCAGGAGCTGCTGGGATCGGAGCGAGGCTGCCTCAAAATCGGCTCGGGCCTCGGACCGCTCTTCAGGGTTTCGACCCAGGAGCATGTTGCGCATCGAGATGCGCATGCTGAAGTTTGCCGCCGAGATTCCCGCCACCGCCCTCAGACTCTCCGCTTGAAGAGCCAGAAATCTTGTTCTCTCCTCGATCTGGGCCAGCTTGCTGCGCACCAGAAACCCCAGACCCGCGAGCAGTAACAGGGGGAGGATTGCTTGCAGGGTCAGGCGGCGGGCGATCGTCATGGCGGTCCCTTCGTCCAGCCCGGTTGGGAATCTTCTGTGGGCGGGGCATCTTTTGTCCGGTTGGAGAAGTGAAGGGTTGTCTCAAACAGGGACGTTCGAGCCGATGTGCAACTACACTTCGTCGCCGGGGCCGTGCCCGGCAAGACGGAGAGCTCGTGTTTCGTTCCATCCGAGTCAAATACACGTTGCTGGTGCTGATCCCCATCGTGGCCATCACGCTGGTATCGCTGGCCCGCGACCTGCTCAACCTCCACCACGATGTTCGTGACCTCAAGCGGCGCGAGGTCGAGTCCGAGGCGGTCTTCGAGGCCAGCCGTCTGGATGCGTTCTTTGAGAGCGCCGAGCGGGCCGTGGGCGTGCTGGCAAGCGGCCTGGCCCGCGAGAGCAGGGAGTCTCCCGAGCGCATCTATGCCCTGCTCGAGTCGACGCTGGAGGGAAATCCGGCCCTGTTCGGCGCCACGGTGGCCTTCGCGCCGGGCTCGGACCGGCAGCTTTTTTGCCCCAGCGTCATGCGGCAGGGCGACCGGATGGTGCGCACCGATCTGGCTGGCAGGCTCGATTACACCGAAGAGCGTTATGAGTGGTATCGTGTCACCAGCCGTGATCGCAGGCCCCACTGGTCGGAGCCTTCCACCGCTCCCGGCGGCCAGGGAGTCTTCGTCACCACCTTCTCGGCGCCGTTCTACCGCGGAGACCAGTTCGCCGGCGTGGTCACCGTGGACATCGCACTTTCCACGCTCAAGAGCCTGGCCGATCTGCGAGCGGGCGGCAAGAGCCCGATGATCGTCACCAGCACCGGCAGGTTCGTGGTGGGGGGGGCAGGCAATGCCAACCTGCTCGAGCAGGCCCGGCGCAGTCGTCAGGATGACCAGCTGAGCTATGCCTTGAAGCTGACCCGTCACGAGGGGCCCGGTACGGTGGTGGTGCAGGGGACGCAGGGTCCGGCCGTGGCGGTCTATGTGCCCCTCCAGCGGACTGGTTGGAGCCTGGGCTGGCAGGTTTCCGAGTCGTCGCTGCTGGCCAGCGAGACGCGCCAGCTGGGCCGGCGGGCCGCCACCGAGCTCCTCACGCTGCTGGGCGCAGCCGTGGCCATGTGGTTGGTGATGGGTTGGATCACCTCACCGGTTCTCAAGCTGCGCGATCAGATGGACCTTTTTGCCAAGGGTCAGCCGCTCCAGGAGCTTCCTCCCACCCGGGAAGACGAGCTGGGTGACCTGTTCTGCTCTTTTCACACCATGAGCGAGGTGCTGCTTGACCGCGAGGAGCAGATTCAAGACCTGGAGAGCCAGCGCTTCAACGTGCTGGTCGCAAATCTGCCTGGAGCCGTCTATCGCTGCCAGGCCGACGCGCAGCGACGCGTCGAGTTCGTCAGCGACCGGATCGAGGAGCTGTGCGGTTATCCTGCCAGCGAGTTCCTGGAAGGGGACCGGCGTCGGCTGGACAGCTTGATCGTGCCCGCCGACCTGGAGCAGGCTCGGGCGGCCGTGGACGAAGCCGTGCTGGCCGGGCGCCCCTGGAAGGCTCAATACCGTTTTCAGCATCGCGATGGGCGCTCGCTCTGGGTGGAGGACACCGGTCAGGCGATCTGTCGGCCGGACGGCACCCCCGAGTGGCTCGATGGCATCCTGCTCGACATTACCGAGCAGAAGCTGGCGCGCGAGGTGATCGAAGAGAGCGAGCGGCGCCTGCAGGCCATCATCGACAACGCCACCGACCCCATCTATCTCAAGGACCCGGCGGGGCGTTACCTGATGGTCAACCGGACCTTCGCCACCCGGGTGGGCCGCACGCTCGAGCAGGTGGTGGGCCAGACCGATCAGGAGCTGTTTTCCCCCGAGCTAGCCGCCGAGAGGCGTGAGCGCGACCGCCAGGTGCTCGAGTCGCGCCAGCCGCTGCAGTTCGAGGAGCAGCAGGTGACCCCGGAGGGCGTCACCCTGACCTACCTGGTCAGCGAGGTGCCCCTGCTCGATGCCCAGGGTCAGCCCTATGCCGTCAGCTCGTTTGCTACCGAGATCACCGAGCGAAAGGCCATGGAGAACAAGCTGCTCAGCGCCCGGTTGGAAGCCGATGCCGCCAACCTGGCCAAGTCCGAGTTCCTGGCCCGGATGAGCCACGAGATTCGAACACCCATGAATGCCGTGATTGGCCTTTGTCACCTGGCTCTGCAGACCGAGCTGACCGCCAACCAGCGCGACTACCTGATGAAGATCCAGGGCTCGGCTCAATCGCTGCTGGGCATCATGAGCGACCTGGGAACGATCAACGACGTGCTGGATTTCTCCAAGCTGGATGCGGGCGAGCGCAAGCTCGAGCAGGTGGACTTCAACCTGAGCACAGTGCTCGACGACGTGCTCGGTCTGTTCACGGTCAAGGCTGCGGAGAAGGGCCTGGAGATGTTTTTCCTGCGCGAGGCCGACGTGCCCGAGCATCTCATCGGAGCTCCTTTGCGGCTGGCTCAAGTGCTGACCAACCTGGTCTCCAACGCGGTCAAGTTTACCCAGAACGGAGACATCGTGGTGCGCAGCAGCCTGCTCGAGCGCGACCAGGATTCAGCCACTTTGCGCTTCACCGTCCAGGATACGGGCCAGGGCATGACCCAGAAGCAGCTCGAGCAGCTCTTTCAACCCTTTACCGAGGCCCACACCCGAGGAGGGGGTCTGGGCCTGATCATCTGCAAACGGCTCGTCGAGATGATGGGGGGAAACATCGAGGTGAGCAGTCGGCCCGGCCAGGGAAGCACGTTCAGCTTTACCATCCGCTGCCGCCTTCAGGACCGCAAGCCGACCGGAGGCCCGAGCGTGCAGCTCGATCTCAAGGGGACCCGGGTGCTGGTGGTGGACGATCGACCCACCGCCCGCAAGATCCTGGCCGAGATGCTGGCCTCGATGGCCTTTGAGGTGGCCACCGCGGGCTCGGGAGGCGAGGCTCTCTCCTTGCTCGAGCAGAGCCGCTACGAGGTGGTCTTGATGGACTGGCGGATGTCGGGCATGAGCGGCCTGGAAACCTCGCGAGAGATCCACAAACGGTTCTCCGGGACACGCCGACCCTATATTCTGATGGTCACCAACTACGGCCGCGACGAGATGCGTGACGGCAAAGCCGGCCTGGAGAACCTGGACGGCTTCGTGCTCAAGCCGGTGACTCCCACGCTCTTGTTCGAGGCCATTGCCCGGGTCATCGGGGGGGAGGCGCGAGCAGCAGCCTCGAGCGCATCCGAAGAGCCGGTGAAGCTTCGAGCGGCGCACATCTTGCTGGCTGAGGATGACGAGATCAACCAGCAGGTGGCCGGTGAAATGTTGCAGCAGATGGGCATGCGGGTCAGCATCGCCGCCAACGGCCAGGAGGTGCTGGACTCTCTGGCCCGCGAGGGGTTCGACCTCGTCCTGATGGACCTTCAGATGCCGGTGATGGACGGCTGGGAGGCGACCCGGCGCATCCGCTCGGACAGCTCGTTGACCGGCTTGCCCATCGTCGCCATGACCGCCCACGCCATGGTCGGCGACCGGGAGCGTTGCCTGGAGGCCGGGATGAACGACCACCTGGCCAAGCCCATCAATCCTCGGGCCCTGAGGGCGGCCCTGGCCCGCTGGTTGACCAGCGCGTCGGAAGGGTTACCGCCTCTGCCCGGGGTGGACACCAGTAGCGGTCTGGCCCGTCTGGGCGGCAATCTCAAGCTCTATCGCAAGCTGCTCGGGGACTATCGCTCGCGCTTCTCGCAGGCCGGAGAGAGGTTACGCGCCAGCCTGGAGAAGCAAGACTTCGAGTCGATCTCCCAGCAGGCCCACTCGCTGGCGGGCGTGTCGGCGAACCTGGGCATCGGCGGGGTCGAGAAGGCCGCTCGCGAGTTGGAGAAGGCGGCTCGCGCTTCTCAGGTGGAGTCGGCTCTGGTGCAGGCGGTGGAGTCCGGTCTGGCTGCCGTTCTGCCGGCTCTGGGCGCCCTGCAGCCCGGCCCGGAGGCCCGGCCCGCCGGCCTCCCGGGGGATCCGACCGAGAAGGTTGAGGCTCTGCTCGAGCTGTTGCGTCAGGGCGACCCGGGCGCGGGCCCTCGCCTGGAGGAGCTTCAGCCTTTCCTCTCCGGCGCCGGCGGCGCCGAGGTGGCCTTGCTCCATCGGCAGGTGGACGACTTGGACTTTGACGAAGCCGCGCGGACGCTGGAAGACATCGCCCGCAAATTAAAACTCGGTGTGGAGGTAGGACCTTGACCCAGAACTCCAAGCTGCTCATCGTGGACGACGAGCCTCTCAATCTCAACGTTCTTGTCGAGCTCTTCAAAGCCGAGTTCAAATTGGCCGTGGCCAAGAACGGCGATCAGGCCCTGCAGCGGGTGGCTGACACCCCGGCGCCGGACTTAATTCTGCTGGATATCATGATGCCCGGAATGGACGGCTACGAGGTCTGCCGACGTCTCAAGGCGGACGAGAAAACGCACGACATTCCGGTGATTTTCGTCACCGCCATGGGCGAGGTGCAAGACGAGACCAGGGGCCTGGAGTTGGGCGCGGTGGACTACATCACCAAACCGATCTCACCGCCGATCGTCAAAGCCCGGGTCAAGAACCACCTGGAGCTGAAGCTGGCCCGCGACTACATGAAGAACCAGAACGAGATTCTGGAGCGGCTGGTGGCCGAGCGGACGGCCGAGCTCAAGCTCACCCAGGACGTGACGATCCAGAGCCTGGCCTCGCTGGCCGAAACCCGGGACAACGAGACCGGGGGGCACATCCGGCGCACCCAGATGTACGTGGGGGCCCTGGCCCGCTACCTCAGCACCCAGCCGGGCTACGAGCAGTTTGATGAGCGCACCGTCGACCTGATGACCAAATCAGCTCCGCTGCATGACATCGGCAAGGTGGGAGTAGCCGACCGGATTCTGCTCAAGCCCGACAAGCTGACCGACGAAGAGTTCGCTGAGATGAAGAAGCACCCCACTCTGGGCCGCGACGCCCTGCTGCGGGCCGAGCAGATGCTCGGCTCCACCAGCTCTTTCCTGCAACTGGCCCGAGAGATCGCCTATTCGCACCACGAGAAATGGGATGGCACCGGGTATCCGGATGGAGTGCAGGGGGACGCGATCCCCCTCCCCGGGCGCATCATGGCCATCGCCGACGTGTATGACGCCCTGATCTCCAAGCGCTGCTACAAGCCTGCCTTCTCCCATGAGAAGGCGGTGGAGATCATCTGCGAGGGGCGCGGCAAGCACTTCGATCCGGCCCTGGTGGATGCTTTCGTAGCCTGCGCTGACGAGTTTCGCGAGATCGCGAGCAGGTTCAAGGACGACCATTCGCATTGAGGCTCGCTTCAGGGGAGAGCAGTGAAGAAGATGGCTCCGGCCGCAATCACCGCCGCCGTCGGAATGGCCCAGCACACGCCCTGGTAGAGCTCGTAGGCTACCCCCGGACTGAACCTGGGGATCTCCTCGCGCTGGGACCGGAACAGGAACAGGATCACCAGACCGGCGACCGCTAGAAGCAAGTAATTGAGAGTGAAGAGGTAGCCCACCACGTTGCGTCCGCTGGACAGGAAGGGATACGACGAATAGACCGCCAGGGTCAGGGCGATGGTGGCGAACAACCCGCCCACGGCCAGATTCATGAACTCGTAGGCTTCGATCTGGAGGGTGTTCTCGCCCCAGCGATTGAGCCAGATGGCGATGACCGGAACCAGCAAGGTGGCCAGCACGGGTGTGAAGATGGGCGCAACGTATCGCCAGGGGTCGCGGCGCACACTGAATTCGTAAGCGATTCGGGAGTGGGTGTTGCCGTTCCAGTGGGATTCAAGCGAGGAGGTCACTGCTCCACGACGCATTTCCCAGCCTGAGATCTCGGGAAGACGACCTTGAGCAAACTGCTGGGCTGCCTCATCAGCCACCAGGGTGATCTGGTTGCGATCATACTCAGCTCCCAGGAAGCTCAGCGAGAGGTCCTGCCGGTCAAAGGGGAAGTTGCGGGTGTCAAAATCGGCCTCGAAGCTGCCGCGAATGCGGCGGATCCACTCCACTTCCCCCTTCTCGGAGATCCACAGAGCCTCGTCCACCACGCTGTCGGACTGCTCAGTTCGCTCGTTTTGCAGCTGGACGCCCGGGTCCCAGATAGCCTCCAGAGAGGCGCGGGCCGCCCGCGAGCCAAGCTGCCGAGGGCCTCTCCTTCCCGTGCTCAACCGGGGGTCGGTCCAGGCCAGGCGCAAATCCAGGGTTGCCGAGAAGGTCCCTTCGGACTCGCGGATCTCCTCCAGCTTGATCAGGCGCACGCCCACCGAGACCGGAATCGGGACCGGAACGTCGGGTGGGAAGTCGAGCAACTGCTCGGCTGTGACCGGACCGCAGAGCATTGCCGCGAAGAATGCCAGGAGCAGCCATCCCCTCACGGCTCGGGTTTCTCCCGCCGGGGCCAGCGTTCGCGAATGTTCTCATAGGCGGCGTAGAGCTCGGCCAGGGCCGGGGCATCGCGGCGCAGATCCCCGGCCGGGGGCGCATCAGCCCCATCGGCCAGGTTCTGGAGCCGCTCTGCCACCACTCGCGCCGGCCAGAGGAGCATGCCCCGAAGAACGACCTGAAGCAGCAGGCAGTTGAGAACAAAGGCCAGCAGACAGGCTGAGGCGGCCAGAATGGCGGCGTTGCGGGTCTGGACCCGAAAAGGCGGAAGCTTCTTGACGCCCACGAGCTGGCCGATGGCCACGCCTGCCCCGTCGACCAGGGGCAGCACGGTCACGATGCACTCTTGACCCTGGCTGGTGGCCGAGAAGGTCTGGGGCTCGCGCAGAAAGTCGCCCTGCCACTGCGAGAGCAGATCGCGGAGCAAGGGCCAGTCGGTGGCCGAGACGCGCAAGTAGGGACCGGCCAGGTTCTCCGCCGAGCTGTCCCAGCGTTCCAGGGTGGCCACCTGCTCGAGCAACTGGCGGTCGAAGAGAACGCCGGCCTCCAGGCCGTAGCTGGTGTGCAGTCGGTTGACCAGCTCCGAGCACGAGATCCCCAGCTCGAACGTTCCGTAAAGCTTGCCATCCGATATCACCGGGGCATCCCCGAAGATCTCTGCTCCCTGGCGATCGATGCCTGGCCCGGCCCGAGGCTCGCCGGAACGGTTGGTCTCGACCACCCGGCGGGCGTAGCCGGCCACCGAATCGCCGAAGGTCTCGGGTGCTTCCAGGCGCAGCAGTGCGGTGTTGTCGCGGGTGAAGAAGCTGGCCGCCGAGACTCCGTACTTGCGGCGCTGGGTGTCGATGATGGGGCCCACCAGCCGGATCAGGGCTCCCCGATCGCGTTCTCTGACAGCCTTCTGGACCTCCGGAATGGAGGCCACGAACTCGGCCTGAGCCAGGGCCCGCCAGCGGCTCTCCTCGAGAATGGAGCGCAGGATGTTCAACTGGTCGGTCTCTTGCTCCTGGACCAGGCGTTCGGAAAGGCTGGCCATCTGCATCCAACAGAAGGCAAAGCTCAATCCGAAGAGGGCCAGGGTTCCCAGGATCACCGAAAGAAGCGGGCGTCGGGACATTGCTGGAGCCGGATTTACTGCCTATCTGGCCCTGGTTCCTCCCGGGAGCCCTCAGGGATGGTAGTAGTAGAAGACCTGGTCGGGATTGTCCAACTGGGGAGTCCACAGGGCGGTCCGGTCCCGACGCCCGCTCTTCCAGTAAAGTCGCATGCAGTAGTAGCGGCCCACCAGCGCCCCGTCGCAGGTCAGCTCGTTGTAAGAGTTCCCCACGTCGGTATCCCAGGTGCGGGACCAGTTGCGGCCATTGGTGCCGTATTCCCAGACCTCCATCTTGTAGACCCAGTAGTGGCGGCCGTCCACGCCCTCGCCCTCGAGGTCGTAGGGATAGCCCCGCACCGTGAAGTTGGCCTTCTTCTCGGCGCGCACCGCCTGGCCGCCGGCTGGCGAGAGCGACACGAGCAGGTTGCGGCTCTCTCCCGGAGCCATCCGCACGCTGCCCTTGCCGGAGCGGTAGCCCACTTTGGAGACAAAGACGTCGTGAGGGCCGGGAGGCAGGCCCTGGACCTGAAAGCTGCCGTCCGCCGAGGTGGTCGCCTGATAGCCGCTGTCGAGCTGGACCTGGGCGCCGCCAAGAGGCTGTCGATCGGAGCTCTCCACCCGTCCGGTGAGCGTGCTGGTGGCCTGGCCGGCTCCCGGGGCGACCGTCACGGCGACTCGATTGCTGGGATAGCGATCGACCATGACCATCAGATTGCCGCTGCGGGCGCCCTCTGGGATCTTGAAGCGAATCTGCTCGCTCTTCCACTCCACCACGGAGTCGGGGGGCACGGGCAGCCCTCCCAGCGTCAGCGTTCCGTGCCCCGGCTGGCCAAAACCGCTTCCTTTGACCTGGAGAACCTGTCCCGGGGTCAGCGAGCTGGAGGACAGGCCTGCGATCCTGGGCACAGTGGCGGGGGGCACCAGGTTCCAGTTGAGCTCGAGCTCGCCCCAGCTGTAGATGAGGGCGGCCGTGCCGGGCTTCACCAGCGGGCTGCGGGGCTGGCGAAGGTCGATGTTGACCCGACCTTCGGCTCCTCGAGCCAGGCCCAGGGCATAGAGCCAGGCGTTGCCGGGTTGCAAGGAATCGCTGGCGGCCTCGCCCGGAGTGCGGGTGAGACCACCGGGAGCGGTCACGGTGATGTGCTCTACCGCCACGGGTGTGCTGGAGGGCACCGCCAGCAGGTTCCAACCGGGATGAAGGTCGGTGATGCGCTTGCCTGCCTGGGCCTGTCCCACCAGCGAGACCTGGCCGGCCTGGTCGAAGAAGGTGATATAGGCCTGAGAGGTATCCACCTGCTCGGGATGATTGACCGGGTCGACCTGGGTGAACCCGGCCGGCCCGAGCGAGAGCAGCATGCGAGGATAGCCACGGGCCGCCGTGAGCCGAGCGAAGGGGAAGACCACCACGCTCCAGCCCTGGTAGGAAGGGAAGCTCTTCTTCAGGCCTTCCATCCGGGCCGGGTCGGGCGCCGTCGCGCCCGGCGCTATGGTGGGCGGGGGCGTGGTGGGCCACTCGGGATAGACCCTCGGGTCGTGGAAGTTCTGGGCGGCTGCAGCGCAGACCAGAATGCCGAAGAGGACCAGGAGGTGACGCACTTAGTAGCTCCCTTCAGTTGGACCGGTCCGAGCGACCGGAGGTGATGCCGTGGAACTCCATGTACAGGCCCAGCAGTCGACCCACCAGCACGGCGATATAAAACTGGCCGAAGACCGCTTCCATGGTGGCCAGCGAGCGGGCGGATCGGGTCAAAGGGACGATGTCCCCATAGCCCACCGTGGTCATGGTGACCATGCTGAAGTAGAGCATGTCGTCAAAAATCGTGATGGGGTCGAGGATCGGTGCGTCGAGCTTGAACGTTCCTGGATGCGTCAGCTCGATGAGCACATAGATGTGGGCGAAGACCAGGCCCACCAGCAGATAGGCGCAGGCTGCCCCAAAGATCTTGTCGGCATTGATCTCTGAAGCCGAGAAGACGTTGCTCAAGATCAAGAGCGTGACATAGAGAAAGAAAGCTCCGCTGATCCAGAGTTGTCCCTGACTCCAGTTGCTGGGGAAAAACTGCGCCGAGATGGGAGCCAGGGAGAGCAGACCAGCCATGAGGAGATGGCGGCGGTCGGGACTGATCGCCCAGACGCAAGCAGCCAGCGTCACGATCAGCGCAACCCGGCGCAGGGTCGAGTCGTAAGCGAGCTCGGATGGCATCAAGGCCCTTCCCAGGGTCAGGAACAGCAAAGAGAAGAGAAGTGTGGCGTAGGGCCACTGGCGCGCTGGACGAGGGATGGGCGCTGGCAGACTGGGCATCGTGGAGGCCAGGCCCTTCGTGCTCCTCCGGGCTCCCCCTCTCGGACACCAGGCAGCAGGACGTTTGTCCCGGAGGAGAACAGGCCTTCGCCGATAAGTCCTGAGGATGAGCGAGCTGAATCCCTCCAATCTGGCCTTCGTGGAAGAGCAACTCGAGCGCTACCTGGCCGACCCGGGTACCGTCGAGCCCGAGTGGCGCGAGTACTTCGCGCGCACCGTGAACGGAGCTCGAGTGGGCCCCAGCTTCCGGCCCGCCAGCATCTTTCACGCTCCTCCCTCCAACGGGGCTGCCAGCGGAGTTGCAGACTGCGTCAAGCAGGAGATGGTGGACCAGCTGATTCGCGCTTTCCGAGTGCGCGGCCATCGCATCGCCCAGCTCGATCCTCTGGGCGGCGAGCCAGAGCCCTTCCCGGAGCTGCAGCTCGAGCACTACGGCCTTTCCGAGGCCGACCTGAACGTGCGTTTTGCCTGCAAGGCGCTGGGCTTCGAGGGACTGCACCCGCTCCACGAGATCCTCTCGCGCCTGCACAACACCTATTGTCGCTCGATCGGGGTGCAGTTCATGCACATCGACGACCCGACCGTGAAGTTCTGGCTGCAAGAGCGCATGGAGTCGAGCGAGAATCGGCGGGTCATCCCGCGCGAGGAGCAGCTGCGCATTCTCACCCGCCTCACCGACGCAGAGCTCTTTGAAAGCTTTCTGCAAAAGAAGTTCGTGGGGGCCAAGCGCTTCAGCCTGGAGGGCGGCGAGTCGCTCATCCCCCTGCTCGACCTGATGCTCGAGGACGCCGGCAACCATGGAGTCGACGAGGTGGTCATCGGGATGGCCCACCGAGGTCGCATCAACGTGCTGGCCAACATCATGCAAAAGGACGCCGGCCAGATCTTCCGCGAGTTCGTGGACAAGGATCCGGGCATCCACTTCGGACGGGGCGATGTCAAGTATCACCAGGGCTACGCCAGCACCTGGACCACCTCAGAGGGCAAGAAGCTCCGCCTGGAGCTGTGCTTCAACCCCAGCCACCTCGAGTTCGTCGGTCCGGTCGTGCTCGGTCGCGTGCGCGCTCGTCAGGATCGCCGCTCGGATCGCTTCAAGGTGATGGGGCTGGTCATTCACGGCGATGCCGCTTTTGCCGGCCAGGGGGTGGTGCAGGAGCAGCTCAACATGAGCGAGATCCCTGGCTACCGGGTCGGGGGCACGCTGCACGTCATCGTCAACAACCAGATCGGCTTCACCACCTCGCCCGGCCAGTCGCGCAGCTCGACTTACCCCTCCGACGTGGCCAAGATGCTGCAGATCCCGATTCTGCACGTGAACGGCGAGCATCCCGAGGCAGTGGCTCAGGCCATCCACCTGGCCATGGACTTCCGCGAGCGCTTTCACAAAGACGTGGTCATCGACATGTACTGTTATCGGCGACACGGCCACAACGAAGGAGACGATCCAACCTTCACCCAGCCCCTGCTCTACCAGAACGTGCGCCAGCGAAAGTCGGTGCGCGAGGGCTATCTCGAGAGCTTGCTCAAGCTCGGCGAGGTCACCCGCGAAGAAGCTGACGAGATCGCGGTGCGCCGGCTCGAGCACCTGGAGGCCGAGCTCAACAAGTCGCGCGACCCGAATTTCGACTACCAGTTCCACCTGGCCCGGGGGGCCTGGTCGCACTATCGCGGCGGGCCCGACGCGGCAGTGCCCGAGGTACCCACATCCGTTCCCAGAGAGCGCCTGCAAGAGCTGCTTGGCAAGATGGTGGAGCTGCCTGCGAGCTTCACGCCCCACGAGAAGATCCCCAAGCTGCTGGTGCACAGCCGTCTGGAGATGGCCGAGGGCAAGAGGCCTCTCGACTGGGGAACGGCTGAGGCCCTGGCTTTCGCCACGCTGCTCACCGAAGGGGCTCCCGTGCGCCTCAGCGGCCAGGACGTGGGTCGGGGCACCTTCAGTCATCGCCACGCCATCCTCTATGACGCCCGCACAGGCGAGCCTTACGTTCCCCTGCAGCACCTGGCGCCTGATCAGGCCCGATTTCAGGTCTGGGACAGCCCCCTCACGGAGACGGCGGTGCTGGCCTTCGAGTACGGCGTTTGCCTCGACGATCCTGAAGCGCTCGTGCTGTGGGAGGCTCAGTTCGGGGATTTCTGCAATGTAGCACAGGTCATCATCGACCAGTTCCTGGTCAGCTCCGAGGACAAGTGGCACCGGCTCAACGGCCTGGTCATGCTGCTTCCTCACGGCTTCGAAGGCCAGGGGCCCGAGCACTCCAGCGCCCGGCTCGAGCGCTTCTTGACCCTGGCGGCCGAGGACAACATCCAGGTCGTCAACCTGACCACACCGGCTCAGTACTTTCACTGCCTGCGCCGTCAGGTGCTGCGACCCTGGCGCAAGCCTCTGGTCGTCATGTCACCCAAGAGCCTGCTGCGCCATAGCGAGTGTAGCTCGAGCCTGGAAGAGCTGACTTCGGGCACCTTCCAGAGGGTGATGCCCGACCGCAGCAAGGTGGACCCGGAGACCGTCAATCGCATCTTGCTCTGCTCGGGCAAGCTCTACTATGAGCTCGAGCACGCTCGCAAGGCCCGGGGGGCGAATGACGTCGCCATTCTGCGCCTCGAGCAATACTATCCGTTCCCTGAGGGCCCGCTGCGCCAGGCTCTGGCCGGCTATCCCCGCACCGCCCCGGTGTTGTGGGTCCAGGAAGAGCCCGAGAACATGGGCGCGGCTACTTTCTTGAAGGTGCGCGCCGCCGACAAAGTCGTGGGACACTCGTTCCACACCCTGTCGCGGCCCGAGTCGGCCAGCCCGGCCACGGGCTCGCAGGAAAGCCACCGTATCGAGCAGGAATGGCTGATCGAGCAGGCCTTCACCATGGCGCTCACCTGACCGGAAGGAACCGGGCGGCGCGCCTCGCACAGGACGATTCATGAGCGTCGAATTGATTGTTCCGGCGGTGGGAGAGTCGGTCAGCCACGTGGTGGTGGGCCAGTGGCTCAAGAGCGAGGGGGCATGGGTCGAGCGCGATGAGGCTATCGTGGTGCTCGAGACCGACAAGGCCAATATGGAGGTCTTTGCTCCGGTGGCCGGGCGCGTGGTGCAGGTGTTGAAGAAGCCAGGTGACACGGCCAGCATCGGCGAGGTGCTCGGCCTGGTGGACGAGAGCGCCCACAAGCCGGCCCAGAAGGCCGAAAAGACGGTGGAGGAGCCTCGGGTCATGCCGGCCGCCCAGCGAGCCCTGGCCGAGAGCGGCTTGAGGGTCGAGCAGGTGCAGGCCACCGGCCCGGGCGGGCGCGTCTTGAAGGAAGATGTCCAGCGCGCCGCTGCGACTCCCGCAACACCACCGCCCTCGAAAGCTCAGGCCGCACCCCCGGCTCTTGCGACTGGCCCGCGCCAGGAAGAGGCCGTCCCCATGACCCCACTGCGCAAGACCGTGGCGGCCCGCCTGGTGGAGGCCCAGCAGACGGCCGCCCTGCTGACCACGTTCAACGAGGTGGATATGAGCGCCGTGATGGATCTGCGCTCGCGCCACCAGGAAGCCTTTACCCGTAAGTACGGCATCAAGCTTGGCTTCATGTCCTTCTTCGTCAAAGCCAGCATCGAGGCTCTCAAGGCCTTCCCGGCCATCAATGCAGAGATCCGCGGGACGGATATCGTCTATCACAACTATTACGACATCGGCGTGGCCGTGGGCGGGGGCAAAGGACTGGTGGTGCCGGTGCTGCGCAACGCCGAGCAACTTAGCTTTGCTCAGGTCGAGCAGAGCATCGCCGATTTTGCAGTTCGCGCCAGGGAAGGCAAGCTCAAGCTCGAGGAGCTGCAGGGTGGCACGTTCACCATTTCCAACGGTGGGGTCTACGGCTCGCTCCTTTCCACTCCCATCGTCAACCCGCCCCAGAGCGGCGTGCTGGGTATGCACAAGATCCAGGAGCGTCCCATCGCCCTCCAGGGTCAGGTGGTGGTGCGCCCCATGATGTATCTGGCGCTGACCTATGACCACCGGCTGGTGGATGGGCGCGAAGCGGTCTCGTTCCTGATCCGCATCAAGGACTGCCTGGAAGAGCCGGCGCGCCTCTTGATCGAGGTATGAGCTACGACCTGGTCGTTATCGGGGCCGGCCCCGGCGGATACATCGGCGCCATCCGCGCCGCTCAGCTCGGGCTCAAGGTGGCCGTCGTCGAGCAGGAGAAGAAGCTGGGCGGAACCTGCCTTCGGGTCGGCTGCATTCCCAGCAAGGCTTTGCTCGAGTCGAGCGAGCTCTTTGCCCGGGCTCAGGGCGAGATGGCCCTGCACGGTCTCAGGCTCTCCGGGGTGGAGCTCGACCTCGAGACGATGATGGCCCGCAAGCGCAAAATCGTGGACACGCTGGCTGGAGGCGTGGAAGCCCTCTTCAAGAAGCACAAGATCGAGCGCAAGCTCGGTCGCGGCAGCCTGGCCGGTCCCGGCCGCGTGCGGGTGGGGGAGGAGGAGCTGGCCGCCGACACCGTGCTGCTGGCCACCGGCAGCCTCTCCTCGCCGCTCAAAGGCGTCGAGCTGGGCGGCCCGATCGGCACCAGCACCGAGGCTCTGGAGTATCCCGAGCCGCCCGGTCACCTGGTGGTGATCGGAGCCGGCGTGATCGGCCTGGAGCTTGGCTCGGTTTGGGCCCGGCTGGGCTCGCGCGTGACGGTGCTGGAGTATCTCGAACGCATCCTGCCGGGGGCCGACGCCGACCTGGCTGTCAAAGCCCAGCGCCTGCTCGAGAAGCAGGGCCTCGAGTTCCACCTCGGCGTGCGCGTGACGGGGGCTCGGGCCGAGGGCAAAGGAGCGGTGGTGGAGGCCGAGGGGATCATGCCCATCCGCTGCGATCGGGTCTTACTGGCGGTGGGCCGTCGCCCGAACACGGATGGACTGGGACTCGAGACGGTCGGGGTGGCCACCGACCGGCGCGGCTTCATCACCGTGGACTCGAGCTGGCAGACCACCGTCCGAGGTCTCTACGCCATCGGTGATGTGATTGGCGGCCCCATGCTGGCCCACAAGGCCGAGGAGGAAGCCGTGGCTTGCGTGGAGCGGCTCGTGACCGGCTACGGGCACGTGAACTACGACGCCATTCCGGGTGTGGTCTACATCGAGCCCGAGCTGGCCTGGGTGGGCAAAACGCAGGAGGAGCTGGAGGCCGAGGGCGTTCCCTTCAAGGTGGGCCGCTTCCCCTTCATGGCCAATGGGCGGGCCCGCGCTCTGGGTACTACGGAGGGAGAAGCCAAGCTGCTGGCCCACAGCCTGACCGATCGCCTGCTGGGGGCCCACATCCTGGGCCCGCGGGCCGGCGAGCTGATCGCCGAGGTCACCGCCGCCATGGAGTTCGGGGCTACCTCGGAAGACCTGGCCCGGGTCTGTCACGCCCATCCCACCCTGGCCGAGGTCGTGAAGGAAGCGGCCCTGGCGGTCGAGGGAAGAACTCTCAACCTCTGAGGCACCCACCTTCAGACTTTGCGCGGCCGCTGATCCTGAGCCGAGCCTGAAGCAAGAAGAATTCTCAAGCAGAGCCTGGCCCCGCAAGTCTCTTCCGGATCGGGGAAATCCCTGATTCACGCTCTTTTAACATTCCATCGGCAGGATTTTTCTTTCAACCTTCGGAAACGCTCGACTTAGAGAAAAATTTCACGAAGTGGAAAAACCGGGACTGTACGGGGGATTGCAGCCTTCCGGAGATGGGTGAGAGCAGATGGCGCCTGAGGAACTTCTCGTCAAACGCCTGCAGTACGGCGGACTGATTGCGATAATCGTGATCCCGCTTTTAATGCTTGGCGTCAACGAATACAATTGGCGCTCCAGGCCCCAGCCCATCGCTTTCAACCACCAGTTGCACGCGGGCAAGCGTCAGATCGCTTGCGTCTACTGCCATCGTGGCACCCAGGACGGCTATTCGGCCGGTGTTCCCTCGGTGCAAGATTGTGCCAACTGCCATCAGAACTTTGCTGACTACAACCCCTATAAGAAGCCCGCCGAGGGTCAGCCCGACGTGGACGCGAGGTGGCGCAGCGAAGTTGAGGTGCTCAAGAAGTACATCAACGGCAAGCAGGCCATTCCTTGGTTCAAGTACTACGACATGCCCGAGCACGTGAAGTTCGCTCACAAGGCTCACCTCAATGCCAAGCTGGCCAACGGCCAGAAGATCGAGTGTGCCCAGTGCCACGGCAACGTGGAGAACCAGGCAACCATTCAGCTGGAATACAAGATGACGATGGGTTGGTGCGTGACCTGCCACCGCGAGAACAACGCTCCCACCGACTGCACTACCTGCCATCGGTAACTGGAGGCCGACTTGAACTTCACCCGACGCGATTTTCTCCGCTACAGTTTCGTAACCGGCGCCTGCGTGGCCCTCTCGGGCTGCGGGCGACCGGTCGAGCACGGTCTTTTGTCGCAGTATCCGATGCCGGAGTACCTGCTTCCTGGCCAGCCGGTTTACTTCGCCACCTCTCGCGGGCCGGACGGCCTCGCGGTCAAGTGTGTCGAGGGCCGGGCCATCAAGATGGAGGGCCTGCCGGGTCACCCCGTGAACCTGGGCAAGCTTTCGGCCGAGGTGCAGACAGCCATTCCGTTGCACTATCACCCTGATCGGTTGCTGCAGCCTCAGCAGGCTGGCAAGTCGATCACCTGGGATGGGGCTCAGGACCCGCTCAAGGCTGCCCTGACGGGAGGCAGCGGCGGACTGTTCATCGTGGACCGACTCCAGGGCTCGCGGGGCAGTCTGCTCCTGGCGGTCGCCAAAGCCATTGGCGCGAGGGTCTGGGTGCTCGATTTCCCCTCTTGCGAGGCCGAGCGGGGCGTTCTCAAAGCTTTGACCGGTAAAGCCGAGCTGCCCTACTATCCTCTTGATCAGGCCGACTACGTGGTGAGCTTCGGGCGCGACTTCCTGGTCGAGGGCCCGCTTGCCATCCACTATAACCACCTCTACGGTCAGTTCCGGCAGGGTCGCGACCGCAACCGGGGCGTCATGGTCTCCGTCTCCTCGCGGATGAGCCTCAGCTGCGCCAACGCCGACCGCTGGCTGCCGGTGCGGCCCGGTACCGAGGGCTGGGTGGCGGCCGCCCTGGGCAACCTGATCGGGGCCAACCGTTCGGGGTGGCCGTCGATCTTTGCCAATGCCACTGTCGAGAAAGCCAGCGAGCTGAGCGGCTGCCCCAGAGCGCTGATCGAGCGTTTGGCCAGTCGCCTGGCCCGGGCTCGCAAGCCCCTGGTCATCGCCGGACCTGATGGCTCCTTCGATACGGCCAGCCTCGCCGCCATGCACTCTCTGGGCAAGCTGGTTTCGGGCAGTATCGCCACCTGTGAAACCGATCTCTTACCCACTCTGGGAGAGCTGCAACCCGATCCAGGCCTGGTTTTGTCCACTCGCGAGGCCCTCGAGGGGCTGGACCAGGGGCGCTGGGGCAGCGTCTGGGTGTTCGACTGCAACCCTGCTTACGTGTTGCCAGCCAGCCTCAAGTTCTCCGAGAAGCTCAAGAACGTCAAGACCAGAGTCGCCTTCTCATGCTTTGCCAACGAGACCACCGCACTGTGCGATCTTACGCTGCCTGGCCGCAACTGGATGGAGGAGTGGGGCGACTGCCTGGTGCAGGCGCCTTTCGGCCTGGTCTACAACCTCAGCCAGCCGGTCGTGAAGCCGCGCTCGGATACCCGCTCGGTGTGCGATACGCTGCTCACTTCGGCCCGAGCCGCAGGCGTCAAGCTGCCCGTTCCGGCCCGGGCCGTGACTTTCCGGGACGTGCTGAGCCAGGCTCTCGGGACGCGTTTCGATGCCGCCGTGGCCAGGGGAGGGCTGTGGTCCAAGGCTGACACCAGCTTTGATCGTTACCACCACGACGTGGCTCTGCCGCCGCCCTCGGCCCGGAATCCGGGGGGCGCTGCGCCGGCAGGAGTCAGCGCCTGGAGCGGCCTGGAGGCCGCCTCAGCAGGCGCCCTGACCGAGCCGAGCCCGCGCGCTCAGGGTAAGGCCACGTTGATCGCCAGCACCTCGGTAAATTTCGGCGATGGCCAGCGAGCCAACGTCCCCTGGATGCAAGAGTTGCCTGATCCGATGACCACGGTGGCCTGGGCCAGCTGGATCGAGATCAACCCCTTCGGTGAGCTGGGTCAGAGCCTCAAGGTCAAGCGAGGCGATCTGCTCGAGGTGACCGGGGAGGGAGGCGCCAAACTGATCGGCCCGGCGTTCCCGACCCAGGCTGTGCACGTGGATGCCATCGCGATTCCGGCCGGTAACGGCCACGCGGGGGGCGCCTACGGCCGCTACACCGACGACGTGGTGCGGCCGATGAACCCGATGTCCGCTCTGCTGGGCACTTCCGCCAATCCCTGGGCTTCCACTCAGGTGACCGTGACCAATACCAAGAAAAGCCAGTTCATCGCGACCTTCGACCGCCGGATCATGGGTCTCGAGAAGGCTACCCTGCCGCACTGAGGAGAATCGATGGCCGAGGAACCGAAAGATACCCTGCAAACGAGCATCCAGACCGTCGGCACCTACCAGTGGGGCATGGTGATCGACACCGATCGCTGCACCGGCTGCAAGGCCTGCGTGATCGCCTGCCGGGCCGAGAACAACATCCCCTCCATCGGGGCCGATCAGGTCGCCATGGGTCGCCTGATGGACTGGATGCGAGTGGATCGTTTCTGGCAGGACGAATTTCACCATAAGACCAGCACGGGTCGTCTGGCCAGCGATCAAGAGGCGACCGAGAAGCACATCCAGCAGGACGCCTACACGGGGAACGGCTACCCCAACGTGGTGGCGACTTTCGTGCCGATGCTCTGCCAGCAGTGCGGCACAGCTCCCTGCGAGTCAGTCTGCCCGGTCTTTGCATCCGTGCACACCAACGACGGGCTCAATGCTCAGGTTTACAACCGCTGCGTGGGAACGCGCGTCTGCGCCAACAACTGCCCCTATCGCGTGAGGATCTTCAACTTCTTCTCGCCCGAGTGGGATGCCCCCATGGAGCAGATGCTCAACCCGGACGTGAGCGTGCGCAGCGAGGGTGTGATGGAGAAGTGCACTTTCTGCGTGCAGCGCATCCGTCGTGGAATGCTCGATGCCAAAGTGGCAGGCCATCCGGTCCAGGACGGCGAGCTGCGCTCGGCCTGCGCGCAAGCCTGCCCCACCTCAGCCATCACTTTCGGCGACATGAACGATCCGCACTCGGCGGTGAACGTCGTGTTGCACGAGAATGCATCCCGCTCTTCCAAAGTGCTTGACGAGCTGTTTGACACCAAACCGCACGTCATCTACCTTCGACCCCAGAGGGTGCCCGATGCTTTGTAGAACCGCCTGTAACACTGTGGAGGCCGCATGACCGAGGCTGTTGGTGGGCACCAGAAAGCCCATTCTCATCACATCAACTACAACTTCGTGGCACCCGATATGTCGGTGCCCGAGATCTTCGATGCTTGCTTCGAGCCGGTGGGCAAGCAGGGCTGGAAGTCCAACATCGTCATCGCCGTCTGTCTGGGGCTGATCGGTTGGGCCTTTTTCAAGTGGCTGGAGCAGAACTTCGTTGGATTCGGCAAGACGGGGCTTCATATCCCCATCTTCTGGGGTTATTACATCATCACGTTCGTCTTCTGGATCGGTGTGGCCCACGCCGGCGCTCTGATCTCGGCTCTTTTGCGGTTGTGCGGCGCGGAATGGAAGGGCGTGGTGACCCGGGTGGCCGAGGTGATCACGCTCTTCACGCTGCCCGCGGCCGGCTCGTTCCCCCTCATCCACCTGGGCCGCTTTGAGGTTTTCTATTACATGCTTCCCTATCCCAACTCGCGTCTCTTGTGGCCGAACTTCAAGAGTATGCTGATGTGGGACGTCTTCGCCATCTCGACCTACCTGACCGGCTCGGTCCTGTTCCTCTACGTCACCATGATTCCCGATCTGGGCATCGCCCGCCCTCGCATGAAGGGCTGGATGCGCACGCTCTATACACTGTTGAGCTGGGGCTGGCGCGGCACCGCCGAGGAGTGGAAGCGGGTCAAGGAGGCCGCCGCTCTCTATAGCGTCGTCATCCTGCCGGTCGTGATCTCGGTCCACACCATCGTGAGCTGGGACTTTGCGATGGAGGTGGTGCCGGGCTGGCACTCGGAAGTCTTCGGTCCGCTCTTCTTCGTGGGGGCCCTCTACTCGGGGGTGGCAGCGGTGATGACCATGCTGACCATCCTCTACTGGACCTACAAGCCCTACCAGAAACTGATCACCTCCGTGCACTATGACATGCTCGGACGTGTCTGGCTGGTCCTGGGACTGGCCTGGGCCTACCTGTTCTTCAACGACTTCCTACCTGCCTACTACACCCACGAGCCTGAGAAGATGGACTACATGTGGTACAACGCCTTCGGGGCCTACGCCCCGGCCTGGTGGTTCCTCATCGTGGGCAATTTCGTGATGCCGCTCTTCTGCCTATCCTCCAAGGCCTTCCGGCGCAGCCGTCTGCCGATGTTCATGCTCTCCATCGTGGTGAACATCTGCATGTTTATCGAGCGCGTCGTGATCTTCATCCCCGGCCAGGAGATCTACAACCACCTCAACGGAGCCACGACTCACTATTCCCCCAGTTTGACCGAGCTGAGCATCGTGGTGGGCTCGTTCGGCTGGGTGATCGGTGGACTGTGCGTCTTCTGCCGTATCTTCCCGATTCTCCCGTTCTGGGAGGTCGCCGAGACCAGGGTCCGCCAGATCGAGCGCGAGGTGGCGGGCGTCAAGATCAACTACTTCCAATCCGGTGAGTGACGGGTGACAGAGTATGCGAGTTGCAGCTGAGTTCGAACACTGTGAAGATGCCCTGGCGGCCCACCGCCTGCTGATCGACGAGAACCTCGACCCCGAGGACATCGAGATTCGCTCGCCTTATCCGCTGCCCGAGGCACCCATCCCGCCCCACCGTGAGCGCTCCTTCCACATGCGCACGGTGGTGAGGGTCATGTGGGGCACGGCCATTATCCTGGGATTCTCCTTCATCGCCTATACCCAGCTTGACTGGAGCTTGCAAAGCGACGGCCACCCCATCGTCTCGGTCCCGATCAACGCTCTGCTGATGTACGAGATGGGCATGATTACTGCCATCCTGACGACAACATTCATGTTCTTGTGGGAAACCCGCCATTTCCGCCAGCTCGTGCCGGCTCTGGAAGAGGACCTCCCGGTGGCTCACGGCTCTGTTGTCATCGTGGTAGACGGCAACTCGGCCGACCGGGCTCGCGACCTGCTGCAAGGTCGAGGGGCCCGCTCGGTGGTTACTTACCTGCTTATCGCCTGTCTCGGCCTCTTGTGCACCGGTTGCGGCACCTGGCCCTACAACATGCGTTCGCAAGTGGTCAACAAGCCCGGCGAGACCCTCAAGCCCTACACCAATTCTAACGCCGAGATCGGAGAGATCGCCCCGGCCGACCTGAGCCTCGTCATGCCGGCAGGCGATCAGGCGCTCGCCCCGGCCATCTTTCAAAATCTGACCCCGGGTGACCCGCGCAACACCATGACCGATGCCCTGATCGCTCTGCGTGGACTCAATCCCACTGCTGCCGACTACGCCCAGAAATTGTCCGGCTTTCGGACCCAGATGCCAGCCTGGCTGCAGATCAAGGCGCTGGCCTCGAGCAGCAGCACCATGGGCAAGCCGGAGTTCCTGACCGCGGGCAAGGACCCTGAAGATGTCACGGATCGTCGCTACCGCGTCGAGCTCAATGAGCTCATGGGCACCAGGACGGGCCCGGTTGCGCGATCTGCCGAGTCCGGCGAGCGGGGCAAGGTCCTCTATCAGAACAACTGCGCATTCTGCCACGGGGGGAACGGAACCAGCCCGGGCCCGGTGGGCGAGCTGACCCAGATTCCTCCGCCCGCTATTGGGAGTGGTCAGGTTTACTCACAGCCCCAGTTCACCGATGGGTATTTGTACTTCTACATCGCTGTGGGCAAGAACGCCATGCCCCCCTTCGTGACCAAGCTGACCCCGTCTGAGATCTGGGACATCGTCAACCACCTGCGCGACCTGCAGAGCGCAGCTCGCTGAGGAAGGCCAGCAGGGCCTGGTTGAAGCCTTCCGGGTCATCGAACTGGGGGCCATGGGCTGCTCTGGCCAGGGTCACGGTGCTGGCCTGAGGGAGCGCTCTCTGCCAGCGTTCCAGGTGGCTTCGCGAAACCAGCCCGTCCTGCTCACCCCAGACCAGGCAGACCGGGCAGCGAATCTGGTCCGTTCGCATCTCCCAGCGGTAGTTCCAGATGGCCGGCAGAGCGGGTAAGAAGCCTCGCGCCCGGGCCATGTTGGCGTTGGCCAGGGTCAGGATGCGCTCATCGGCGCTCACGGTCACAAGCCCCAGCTCCTTCAGGTTGGGAATCTGCGGAACGCCAGCCTGATCGAACCAGGTGATCAGTCGGGCTAATTGAGGATCCATCTCGTCGGGAACGCAGGCCGGGGCGGCCACCAGCATCAGGCCGGCTGCCTCGCCCTGGGCCGCCATCTCGAAGGCAATCAGGGACCCCAGCGAGTTCCCCACCAGGACGGGCCGCTTTCCCTCCACCAGCTTCCAGAGCAGTCGGGCAAAGTCGGGAATAGAGTAAAAGTGATCGGGCGCGTCGCTCTCGCCAAAGCCCGGGAGATCGGGCGCCAGGGCAAGCCACTCGGGTCCGAGGTGATGGAGGTTCAGGGCCCAGGCGTTCCAGGAAGCCCCGTTTCCGTGCAGCAAAAGCACCGGTTGTCCATCGAGGGGACCGGACCTCTCTACGTTCACCTTGATGCCGTCCAACAAAATGTTCTCGCTCATGGAAACTTTTTGCCCACCTTCTGCGTCTTATCTGATTGGGGAGGCCCGCTCACGATTCGTGGCGGGCATCAAGACCACGGAGGTGCTGACATTAGCACGCAGCCATCACGTCCGGCTCGCTCAGATCGCTCGCCACGACCTGAGGTCACCGGGGGTGATCCATTGAGTCCCATCAATCCCAACTACATCACCATTCCTTCCAGTCTCCGGGTTCGGCCAAACCCGACCTGGCGGCTGGGAGAGGTTCTTCCCGGTGAAATGGACCACCTTCGCAGCAAGGACCTGTGCCCCGTCTGCAAGGGTTGGACAATTACAGAGAAACTCACGGTCTGGCGCAGAGGTCAGGGCGCCTTCCGTCAAGTTGTGACCCGCTGCGTAACCTCTGGAGGCCGCGCGGTTCCCCGTTGCGCCTCACGAGTCATCGCCGAAGAGGCGCTGACTGACTACTCCTTGCCGGAAGCGGTGGCTTCCGGTCAGTAACCCCCCCGAGGTGACCCACGATTGCTGAGTGACCCGGCCGCAAGGCCGGGTCTTCTAAAGTGCAAGGCCTTTGGTCTTGCACTTTACAACGCGCAGGAACGCAGTTCCGGCGCGTTCGTCAGATTGCGCGAATGTGCAAAACCAAAGTGCGAGCACATGAGCCTTCGCAGGGATTTTCCAGGCGAGAAGAAATCGTTAGCCGGCATGGCTGATGATGTCCAAGAGCTGATCCAACGTTTTACACCTTTTCTCACCTATCTGACCGAGTTGCAGGCCGGTTGGCCAGTGCTGGAGATGGAAAAGCTGGTGGGGGAGGCAGGTGGCCCCGAGCAGGTGGCCTGTATCACGGTGGACATGGTTCGGGGATTTTGCTCGGAGGGTCCCCTGGCCAGCCCTCGCATCCAGGGTATCGTGCCGGCCGTGGCGCGCATCCTGGCCCGTGCCCACGACCTGGGGGTGCGCGACTTTCTCTTTCCGCAGGACAGCCACCCTCCCGATAGCCCCGAGTTCGCCGCCTTCCCTCCCCATTGCCTGGAGGGCAGCTCTCAGGCGCAGACCGTCCCCGAGTTATCCAGTCTGCCCTTCGCTCAGCATTTCAAGCACTTTCCCAAGCGCTCGCTGAGCTCTCACCACGGCACGGGACTGCACGAGCATCTGACTTCGCGCCACCGTACCCGCATGGTCGCAATGGGCGACTGCAGCGACCTGTGTCTGTACCAGCTGGCTCTCGAGCTGCGCCTGTGGGCCAACGTCAAGCACCTTCCCTGGGAGGTGGTGGTGCCGGCCAGCGCCGTGCAGACCTACGACCTGCCGGTCGAGGTGGCTCGTGGTCTTGGCGCCATGCCCCACGACGCAGAGCTGCTCCACCTGGTCTTCCTCTACCACCTGCAGCTCAATGGCGTGCGGGTGGTGGCCGATCTCGTTTGAAGTCCTATCCTTCCTCGCATGGACTGTGCGATAGATTTCAGCGACGACAGGAGCGGTCCAAGCAATTCTCAATTGTCGCATCGCCCGCGCCACAACACTTTGGAAGCGGTTCGAAACAAGTTTCTCAGCGCACGTTACCTGGCACGGTCAATGCGACGGAGTTTAATCGTCGTCGGCCAGCACGACCCGGTTGCGACCGCTGCGCTTGGCCCTGTACAGGGCCCGGTCAGCCTTGGCGATGAGGGCCTCGCTGGTCTGACCGTCTTCAGGGTAGGTGGCCACCCCCACGCTGACCGAAACCGGGATCAGCTGGTGCTGGTGCGAGACGTCCTCTTCGGCCACTGAGGCCCGCAGCCGCTCGGCGATGCTGGCCGCCTTGGAGCGGGGTGTCGAGGGCAAGATGACGGCAAACTCCTCGCCCCCGTAGCGCGCGACGATGTCATACTCACGCAGGGCTCTGGTGAAGAGCTCGCTGACGATGCGCAGCACCGCGTCGCCTGCCTGGTGTCCGTAGGTGTCGTTGAGCTTTTTGAACCAGTCGATGTCGACCATGAAGAAGCTCAGGGGATGGTGAAAGCGTCGGGCGTAGGACAGCTCCTTGTCGAGCCGCTGCTCCATGTAGCGGCGGTTGTAGAGATTGGTCAGACCGTCGAGCACCGAGATCTCATAGAGCCGGTTGTTCTCGAGCATCAAAGAGACGTGGGCAGAGAGCAGCACGGTCAACTCGAGGTCTTCCTGCGAGAAGATGTGGTCTTCGTGGCGGGTGGTCAGGGTGACCACCCCGATCAAACGCTGCTTGATGATCAGTGGCACGCAGATCATGCTGATCATCGGCCGTTTCTGCTCTTTGACCGGCATGAAACGGGGATCTTCGCTCAACCGGGGGATCACCACGGGCTTCTTGTGTTTGGCCACCCAACCGGCCACCCCTTCGCCCACACGAAAGCGAATGTTGTCGAGCTCCCAGCGCGTTAACCCGGAGGACTCGACAAAGGCAAGGTGTTGCTGGCTCTCGTCGAGGATCATGATGGAGCATTCATCGGCTTTGAGAATGCCGCGCAACTTGGTGGTGATGCGCTTGATCACGTCCGGCATGGGATAGTTGGACGCGATGATCCGGCTCACATCCAGCAGTGCCCGCAAAACCTCGGCTTCTCGCTGCATTCTGAGGGGCCTCCCCCGAGTTGGAAAGAATTTCTTGCGCGCCAGGCGGCAAGATTCGGCCCCGGATTTCCACTTCGTCAGCCTCTCATCCTCTGGAGGAATCGCCCGAAAGGCCTTCGAATGCCACGGTGTTTTGGGAGGAGCTTGAAGGCCATCCCAATGTCGCCGGAAACGAAAGGAGAAGTTCATGACGCGAATCTTTCAAGGCCGGAGTCGGGCATTTTTGACCCTGCTCCTGGCAATCGGGCTGGCGAGCTGGGTCGGCCTTCGGGTCGCGCATGCTGCGGCCGTGACCAACGTGACCGTGGCCAAGGGCGCCAAGCACGTCTACGTCAAGGTGCAGGCCAACGGCCCCATCAGCTATCGGGTCTATCATCGCCCCCCCGGTTCTGACGACTACCGCAATATCGTGGTGGATGTATCTCCGGCCCATCTGGTAGCCGGGAAAGAGCCGATGTCCAAGCTCTCGGTGGACGAGGGTCTGGTCGCCAACGTGCGGGTTCGACCTCTCGGCGGCACGGTGCGGGTCTTTGTGGATGTGGTTGCGTGGCCCAATTACAAGGTTTTCTCGGATGGCCACTCGGTAACCCTGAAGATCGATCCTTACCACATGCGCGACAAGAATCCGGCTGGCGGCCGCTAGGAGCGCAGCCGGAAACATGCATGTGGTGGCGGAGGCGGGGGTAGGGGCTCCTCCGACACAACATGGGGGTTTGCGGCCGGACTTCTAATGCGCTCGCACTTTGGTCTCGCACATTGGCACAATTTAACGAACGCGCCGGAACTGCGTTCCAGCGCGTTGTAAAGTGCAAGACCAAAGGCCTTGCACTTTAGTTTAGCCCCGGCGAAATTTCTTCGGAGTCTGTCAGAGTCAGCCGGCCAAGCAGATCAGGCCGGCTGACTCTTTGTACAGAGGGGAGGGTGCCCCGGAGGTCGCGTTGAATTCCGATCAAGAGTGCGTCCGAAGCTGCAGAAATTTTTTCGTGCCCTGAGCCTGGCGGCGGCTCCCCTGTTGCTCGCTCTGGCCACCACCCCGTGGCTCGATCAGCTGCTTGCCGCTCAGCGCTCCTGGCTCGAGCGTGCCCCCCTGGTCCTGGTCGCCTGCGCGGGCCTGCTGGCCTTGCGCTTCCACCGTCCGGGTCTGGCTCTTTCCTTGCTGGTCAGTCTGGCCGTGCTGCCTCGTTGGAGCCTGCCCCAGTCGCTGCTGGCCGTGCTGGTGCCGCTCAACCTCTTCCTTTTGACCTTGTGGGCTCAGGCCGAGTTGTCCTGGGTGCTGGCTCTGGCCTTGCAGGCCACGACTCTGCACTGGCTCTCAGGCCCTCTTCAGGACGGGATCCTGAGACGTTGGGAAGTGCTGGTGGTCGAGCCCATGCCGATGGTGCTGGCCTTGCTGGCCCTGGGCAGCCTGCTCTTTACGGCCATTCGCACCGGGGGTGCCCTGGAGGCTTCTCAGCTTGTGGTGGCCGCCGGTGCCCTGCTGGCGCTCCAGTGGCCGGCCAGTCCAGAGCTCTTGATCGCATCCAGCGCCCTGTCCGTCTTGCTGGCCCTGGTTCAGCACAGCTACCGACTGGCCTATCTGGATGAGCTGACCGAGTTGCCCGGCCGCCGGGCCCTCCAGGAAGAGCTGTCGCGACTGCGTGGAACCTACGCCATCGCTATGCTGGACGTGGACCATTTCAAGTCTTTCAATGACCGCTACGGCCATGACGTGGGCGATCAGGTGCTGCGACTTGTCGCGTCGCGCATGCGTCGGGCGCCCGGAGGCGCCCGTGCCTTCCGTTACGGGGGCGAGGAGTTCACCATGGTTTTTCCGGGACGCACCCTGGACGAGGCCTGGGAGCCGCTCGAGGACCTGCGCCAGATGATCGAGGGCACCCCCATGGTCTTGCGAGGGGCCGATCGGCCCAAGAAAAAGCCCCGCAACCTCAAGCCTCGCCGGGGCTCAGGTCAGAAGGTCAGCGTCACCATCAGCATCGGGGTGGCCCAGAGGAACGACAAGCTGCCCACACCCGAGCGCGTGGTCAAGGCAGCCGACAAGGCCCTCTACAAAGCCAAGAAGAACGGGCGCAATCAGGTGGCCTGCTGACGGGCGTGTAAAGGATCCCCCTCCTCATCTGCGAACTTTCACCCCCTATGGTCGACAATCAAGCGGTGGCCCGGACTTTCGAGGAGATCGCCGACTTCCTCGAGCTCAAGGGGGAGAACCCCTTCAAGATCAAAGCCTACCAGCGAGCCGCTCGCACGATTCAGAGCCTGGACCGTCCGCTGGCCAGCCTGGCCGAAGAAGGTGGATTGACGGAGATTCCAGGCATCGGTAAGGCCATCGCCGAGAAGATTGGTGAAATGCTGCAAGGTGGCAAGATGACCCTGCACGAGGAGCTGCGCTCCGAGTTCCCGGGTCAGATTTTGGAGCTGATCACCGTCCCCGGCCTGGGCCCAAAGAAAGCCGCCGTGCTCTACCACGAGCTGGGGGTAGGCAGCCTGGCCGACCTGGAGCGTGCCATTCAAGAGGGCGCCCTGCGCGACCTGAAGGGCTTCGGGGCCAAGACCGAGGCCAATCTGGCCGAAGGGCTGAAACGTCTGCGGGCAAGTCAGGGCGAGGAGCGCATGCCTTTGCCGCGCGCCCGGGCCATTGTGGCGACCCTGATCGAGAGCCTGAGCCAGGTGAGCGGGGTGGAGCGCCTGGAGGTGGCCGGATCGGCCCGACGAGGCAAGGAGACGGTGGGAGATCTGGACCTGGTCTGCGTGGCCGCTGACTCCGGTCCGATCATGGAAGCCTTTTGCTCGTTGGTATCGCCCGAGCGCATCCTGGCTCGAGGTGAGACCAAATCCTCGCTGCTTTACTCCAAGAACCTGCAGGTCGACCTGCGCGTGGTTCCGGCCGAGTCTTTCGGGGCGGCCATGCAGTACTTTACTGGCTCCAAGGATCACAACGTCAGCCTGCGGGTGCGAGCCGAGAAGAACAAATGGAAGCTCAACGAGTATGGCCTTTTCGATGACTCGGGTGAAAACCTCGCCTCGCGCACCGAGGAAGAGATCTACCGCAAGCTGGGACTGGACCTGATCCCCCCTGAGCTGCGGGAGGGCCTCAACGAGATCGAGCTGGCCGAGAAGCACCAGCTCCCTCGCCTGGTGATGCTGGAGGACCTCAGGGGCAACCTGCACGCCCACACGACCTGGTCGGACGGGCAACACTCGGTGGAAGAGATGGCCCGGGCCGCTCTGCGCATGGGTCTGGAGTACCTGGCCATCACCGATCACTCGCCCTGGGTGGGGGTGGCCAACGGATTGGACGTGGACCGACTGCGCCAGCTGAAGGTCGAGATCGATCAGGTCAACGCCCTCAACCTGGGAGTGACCCTGCTCTGGGGGAGCGAGGTGGATATCAGGCCCGATGGCCAGCTCGACTACTCCGACGAGATCCTCGCTCAGCTCGACGTTGTGGTTGCTTCGGTGCATTCCCACCTGCAAATGGGGAAAGACGAGATGACCGCCCGGGTGCTCAAGGCCATGGAGAACCCTCACGTCGACATCCTGGGTCACCCCAGCGGGCGTCTGCTCGGCCGCCGACCCGGCTACGACATGGACTGGGAGGAAGTCTACAAGGCAGCTGCCCGCTTCCGCACCGCCCTGGAGATTAATGGCTACCCTAACCGTCTCGATCTGCGCGACGTCCAGGCCCGTCGTGCCCGCGAGCTGGGCGCCATGCTGGCCATTGGGGCCGACGCTCACTCCTCGGAGCACCTCGACTACCTGGCTCTGGGCGTGGGTGTGGCCCGGCGAGCCTGGGCCACACCCGAAAACGTGCTCAACACCCTCAGCCTGGCTGACCTCAAGCGCTATCTGACCCAGAAGGAAGGCGCCGGGCGTGGAGCCTGAGCCTCCTCCTCCGCTGAGTACTCTGAGCCGCTCTTTCTTTGAGCGCGAAACTGTGGAGGTGGCCCGCGACCTTATCGGAGTCTGGTTGCTCCACCAGGGTGTGGGCGGCCCGCTGGTCGAGACCGAGGCTTATAGCGACAGCGATGATCCGGCCTCGCATGCCTTTCGGGGTCTCACTCGCCGGAACCGGGCTATGTTCGAAGAGCCGGGCCGGGCCTATGTCTATTTCATCTACGGCAATCACTTCTGCTTGAACGTGGTGGCCCATCCCCCCGGGCGGGCCGGGGCCGTGCTTCTGCGAGCTATCGAGCCCCGTCTGGGGGTGGAGTCCATGGTCACTCGCCGGGGCCGCTCCCAGCCCCGTCTGCTGGCCAGTGGGCCTGGGCGGCTGTGCCAGGCGCTGGCAGTTGATCGTTCCCACAATGGCACGTGCATGCTGGATTGGCTGCTGGCCAGCCATTCTCCGACCGCCATCAGCAGCGGGCCCCGCATTGGCATTCGCCAGGCAGTGGAACGGCCCTGGCGGTTCTGCCAGTCAGGCAGTCCCTGGGTGAGTCGGAGGCTGGCATGATCGTCCTCAGCCTGGCCTTTCGCAACGTAGTTCGCAACCGCGAGCGCAGCCTGCTCACTCTGATCGGTGTGCTGCTTGCAGTGGGCTCGTTCGTGGCCCTGCTTTCCCTGGCCGAGGGGCTGTACCGCCGCGTGGTCAACGAATTGGACGGGCGCGACGTGCAGGTTTACGTGCTGCCTCACTCGGCTGTGCCGCTACCGACCGGACCGGTGGGGACTCTGGGCCTTTCCAGCGATACCATCGCCCTGACCTGGTTGGAAGAGATCAGGAAGCTCGAGCAGGTGGACACGGCAGGTGGAGTGATCCGCCAGGCCTGGACCGGCCGCACGGCGGTCATGCCGGTCATCGCGCTGGATCCGGGCCAGATGGGTCTCTTCTTCCCCGGTCTCACCTTTCTGGGCGATCCCCTGGGGCCCGGGCGCGTGATGCTGGGAGAAGGGCTGGCGGTCAACGAGGGGTTGGCTCAGGGATCCTTCTTGCAGAACGGCCAGAACCGCTATGTCGTCTCGGGTCTGGTGCGCTCAGGCCTGGGTAGCTTTCAGGACTACTTCGTCTACATGCCCCTCGAGACAGCCATTCAGGAAACCAACGCCAGGGGGGTGCAGGAAGTCTGGATCAAGTTGCGTGACCCCTACTCGGCTCCCGAGGTTGCCCGACGAATCAATGAGCTCGGGATCCCCGGGGCCCACGCCCTCACCAAGGCCCAGTACATGGGGGTGGCCAGCGACTACATCAGTTACGTCTGGTTGCTGCAATTCTGCATCGCCGCCATCGGGGTTCTGATCGCCATTACCGCAGCCATGAACACCATGTTGATGTCCACCTATGAGCGCCTGCGGGAGTTCGCGACCCTGCGCGCCATCGGGGCCAGCCGCACGGCTGTTGTGCTGATGATCATGGCTGAGTCGGTTCTCTTGAGCCTGGCCGGAGGCTTGCTGGGGATCTTTTTTGGCTGGTTAGCATCCTATCTGCTCGACCGGGCTGTGCTGGTGTTATTCAAGCTGACCTTCCCCCTGGCTCAGGTAACCCTGTTACTGGTTGGGGAGGCCCTGCTCCTGTCTTGCCTGGTCGGGCTGGTTGGGGCGGCCATTCCAGCGGTGCTGGTGTGGCGGCTGAAGATCGTGGATGGATTGCGCTGGGACTGAATGCACGTTCGTCTCAACGCCGTCCACAAGTATTATGAGTCTCCGGCCGGTCCGGTGAAGGTGCTCGAAAACGTGACGCTGCATATCCCCTCAGGCTCTTTCGTGTCGCTGATGGGCCCTTCGGGCTCGGGCAAGACGACCTTGCTGAACTTGATCGGCTGCCTGGACAGCCCCACCTTCGGCCAGGTGATCCTGGAGGACCGCGATGTCGCCAATGCCAACGAGGCGACCCGCGAGCGCATCCGTCTGCGCCACATCGGGTTCGTTTTTCAAAACTACAACCTGTTGCCCACTCTGACCGTCTTCGAGAACGTAGTCCTGCCCATGCAACTGGCTTCTTTGCGGCGCAGCGAGCGCGACGAGCGGGCCGTCATGTTGCTCAAAGCGGTGGGTCTGGATCAGAGGGCCAATCAGCCCGTGAACAGTCTGTCTGGAGGTCAGCAGCAGAGGGTGGCCATCGCCCGGGCACTGGCCAATCTCCCCCGCTTGATTCTGGCCGACGAGCCCTCCGGCAACCTGGATGGGCATGCCACCAAAGAGGTGATGCAGGTCCTCAAGTCGATTAACGATACCCAGAAGGTCACGGTCGTGCTGGTGACGCACGACCCGGCCGTGGCCGCTTATGCCGAACAGGTGTACTACCTGGAAGGAGGGCGTCTGGCAAGCGGATGAGGGGAAGGGAGACGAAGGGGGACTTGTTGAAAGGCAATCGCTCGAAGCTGTCTAGCCGATGATCGTCTGTTTGAGTTGTGGGCACGCCAATGAGCCTGGCACTGGATTCTGCGTCCAGTGCAATGCCCGTTTGCCCAAGATCGACGCAACTTCCGTCTCCAGCGGCACGGGCCACATCACCGGTCGATTCGAGCAGATCCGCGACGCGGCCGAGAAGGTCCGCTCCGGTCAGTGGTCGGCCGCCGAATTCGGCGAGTTCGTCAAGAATCTGTTCGAGTTTCTGGAAAAGCACAAAGAGGGCATCGTCAGTTACGTTCGAGAGACGGGTTATTACGATTACGGCAATGAGGAAGTCAATCTGGGCATGACCGGAGTGGAGAAGTTTGAGGAAGGCCTGGAAGCGCTCTACAACTTCTCCGAGTCAGGAGACGCCCACCTGATCGATCAGGGATTGAGCGTGATCTGGGAAGGCAACGAGATGATTAACGAGGCGATGCGTGAGAATCGCGCCGCCCGTCGCCGACTTGAAGAAGAATGGGGCTACATGTAGCCATCTCTGTCCAGGGCCTGACTCGCCGCTTCGGAGCCCGGGAGGCGCTGCTGGACGTCACCTTCGAGGTCTGCCAGGGGGAGGTCTTCGGGTTTCTGGGCCCCAACGGGGCCGGCAAGACCACGACCATCCGGATTCTGACCGGCCAATTGAAGGCATCAGCTGGGAACGTGAGCGTCCTGGGTCTTGATCCGGCCTTGCGGGGGCGCGAGCTTCGACGGCGCGTCGGCCTGTCGTCTGAAGATGCGGGTCATTATGAGCGGCTCAGCGTGGCCAGCAACCTGGCCTTCTTTGCCCGCCTTCACGGGGTCGGCCCCGGCCGCTGCGAAGAGCTCTTACGCTCCTTCGAGCTCTGGGAGAGAAGACGGGAGGTGGTCTCCCGTCTGTCGCGAGGAATGCGCCAGAGACTGGCTCTGGCCCGAGCCCTGATCGGCGATCCAGAGCTGCTCTTTCTCGATGAGCCCACCGCCGGCCTCGACCCGCGGGCTGCCCGGGACGTGCGCGAGCGGGTGCAAAGCCTCAGTGCCTCGGGAAAGACAGTCTTCCTCACCACCCATTCCATGGAGGAGGCCCAGGAGCTTTGCACCCGGGTGGTCATCCTGGATCGTGGGCATTTGCTGGTTTGCGACCATCCGGACGCGCTTCGCCAGGGGGGAACGCTGGAAGAGGTCTTCCTTCGTCTGACCGGAAGGAGACTCCATGAAACCGTCGAAGAGCCCGCCTCGTCGAGGATCTGACGCTTCGGCGTTGAATCACGGTCAACCAGCCAGACTGGTTCCGATTGACAGCCCCCGTATCATCGCCTAAACTGAAGGCGCTTTCCAGCGAGGATTGCCGTGTCTACCATCCGCAGAGCCCTGATTGCACTTGTCCTTGTTGGCCTCGTCGTGGACGGAGCCCTGATCGCTTATGCCAAGGGTATCTTCTCCAAAGCTCCCGAGCCAAAGAAGTTTGACCTTGTTGTCAAGGTTGAGAAGCGCGACCAGGCCACCAAGCTCAAGAAAGCTCTGGAGGAGGCCGGCCTGGGCGAGGTTCCCATTCAGCGCGAGAAGGGCGAGAAACGGGTTCTCAAAGGCTACAAGCTGGTTTTGGAGTCAGATGACCCGTCCAGTCTCGAGCCTCTGGCCAAGACCCTCAAACTGCAAAAGCATAAGTTTGATTACAAGCCCGGAGGCACGGTTTTGACCTACGGGGCCATTTATCCCAAGAAGCCTCAGGCCGAGAAGGCCGCTGCCAAGCTGCTATCCTCTGATGGGATTCAGTTCTTGGTGCGGGAGAATTACAAGACCCAGGTGATGAGCTATGAGCGGCTCGACTTGAAGGGCCTGACTGAGGACCAGAAAGCGAGTGCTCGGGAGATACTCGACCCGGCGGATGTCGAGGTGATCGAAACTGAGGTCACCTCGGGCACCGGCCCGGCGAGCGAAAAGGAGGTCGCACCGTCCCCCGACGAGGCGAGCGAGCCGAAGCCCTGAGCCGCCTTGGCCAGTCTACGCGCGATAATCGCCCTGTTCGGTAAAGACCTGGAGGATGCTGCTCGCAGCCAGACTCTTCTGGTGATGCTGCTCGGTCCGGTTGTGCTGTCGGTCTTGATGGCCCGGTCGCTGGGAGCGACCGACATCCGCCGGCCTCTCCTGGCGGTCTACGACCCCGGGTCGAGCGGCCTGGTGAGGGTTCTCGATGCCTCCGAGTTGATTAGAATTGAGAGGGTTTCCAGCTGGAGCCAGGGGCGCGAGCTGGTCGAGCGGGGTCGGGCTCCGGCCTTGCTGGGGGTGCCTGGCGGTTTCGACGGCTCCCTGGAACAAGATTTGTTCCCTCGCCTGGATCTGGCGGTAGACGAAAGCTACCGCGGTCAGGTTGCGGTGATACGCGAGGCCATCCGGTCAGCTCTGCGCGAGCAGGTTGGCCAGGAGATCCCCGCTGACATCCGAGTGGACAAAGTGCGTGAGTTTACCGGGGCTCCCCGGAAAACGCTTCTGCCCATCTGGGTGGTCTTCACGACGCTAGGGGCGTTGATGGTGACCGCCTCAACCCTGGTGGAGGAGAAGGAGAAAAAGACACTTTCGGCGATACTTGCGGCTCCAGTGGAGCTGTGGGAAGTACTGGCGGGAAAGCTCCTGTCCGGCTTCTTCCTGGCAGCTCTGGCCTCGGCCCTGGTGCTTGCTCTCAATCAGGGCTTTACCCGCTCCTGGTTGTCTGAGCTGGCACTGATCGCACTGGGTTGCCTGGCTTTCGCCGGGCTCGGTACTCTGGTCGGTTTGAGCGTTCAGAGCCAGGCCACCGCCAATGCGGTGCTGTCGGGCCTTTATCTGGTTTTGTTCGTGCCGGTCGCACTGGCCGACGTGAGCCAGGTGATGTTCCAGGCAGCCCGCTGGATGCCAACTTACTACCTGCAGTCAGCTCTCAGCCAGGCCATTCTGGGGGGGGCGGGCTTCAGCGAGGTGAGCAGGCCTCTCTTGATACTGGCCGCTTCGACGCTGCTTGCGTTCGGGGCCAGTCTCTGGCAGCTCAAGCGTTATCGTCTGGCTGATTGAGCCAGCGCAGGATAAAAAACGGCTCGCGAGGGCCAAAAGACAAGCTACCCAAGAAGGGGTGTACAATGGATCGATTCACCGGCGCCGAGCTTCGGCGCAAAACCCGCACCGAGTTGCTCGACCTGTCCAAGGAGATTGGGCTGACGGGCCACCAGAAACTGAAAAAGGACGAGCTCGTGGACAAGATCCTCGAGAAGCTCGGTGCCCCGGAAGGCGGCCAGGAGATGGTCGAGGCGTCGGTGGCCGTGGCGGTAGCCGAGCCGCCCGAAATGGTGGCTGAGTCGGAGGATGATGTCTACGTCCCGCGTCCGAGGCCCGGCCGTTATCGCCGCGACGAGGGTCAGGCGGAGGCCGAGCCGGCTCCGGCCCAGCCGAATGAGGGTGGCCCGCGTGAGCCCCGCCGCCACCCCCGGGATCGCTTCCGACGCGATGAGTATCGGGCCGAAGGTGAAGCTCGCGAGGGTGAAGCTCGTGAGCCGGCGCCAGGACGCGAGCCGGAGAGACGTGCGCGTGGTGGCCGCGAGCTCGAGGGCCGCGACCGCGGTGGGCGTGAGCAGGAAGGCCGTGGCCGCGAGCTCGAGGGCCGCGACCGCAGTGGGCGCGAGCCGGAGGGACGTGCGCGTGGTGGCCGCGAGCTCGAGGGCCGCGACCGCGGTGGGCGTGAGCAGGAAGGCCGTGGCCGCGAGCTCGAGGGCCGCGACCTCGGTGGGCGTGAGCAGGAAGGCCGTGGCCGCGAGCACGAGGGCCGCGACCGCGGTGGGCGTGAGCAGGAAGGCCGTGGCCGCGAGCACGAGGGCCGCGACCGCGGTGGGCGTGGGCGTGAGGGCCACGAAATTAGTGGACGTGAGCACGTGCACGAAGGCAGGGAACGTGTGGGACGCGAGCCAGAGGGCCGCGAGCATGCCGGTCACGAGCCTGAGGGCCGGGGCAGACGTCATCAGGCCGGTCGCGGACGAGAGCGTGATCCATTCGAAGTGCGCGACGAGATGCGCGAGGAGGCCCGCGAGCACCAGACCCGTGAGCCTGAGGAGCGCGACCGGGGTGGTCGCGGCCGCGACCGGGGTCGGGGCCGCCAACGGGACAACCGCCCTCGCGACGAGGAACCCCGTCAGAGCGTTCCCGAGCAGAGCGGGGAAGACTGGGATCTCGAGGAAGGCGAATGGGGCCAGGAGCGCGACTGGGATCGCGGCGAGGTCTCGGGCGAGTTCGAGGGTCGCGGAGAGCCGCGCGAGCGGCTGGGCAACCTGTATGCCAGCGGGGTGCTGGAGATCTTGCCCGAAGGCTATGGCTTCCTGCGTGGCCGCAGCTATCTTCCCGGACCGTCGGATATCTACGTCTCCATCTCCCAGGTGCGGCGGTTCAGCCTCCGCATGGGCGACATGGTCCTGGGGCAGGTGCGACCTCCCAAGAATGGAGAGAAGTATTACGGCCTGCTGAAGGTCTCCACGGTCAATGGCATGGATCCAGAGCAGGCGCGGCGCCGACCGCACTTCGACCAGCTCACCCCCATCTTCCCCAACGAGCGCTACACGATGGAGTCGCCTGACGGCGACCTCTCGCCGCGCTTGATCGACCTGTTCTGTCCCATCGGCAAGGGCCAGCGCGGCATGATCGTCGCTCCCCCCAAAGCCGGTAAGACAATCTTGCTCAAGAAGATCGCCAACGGCATCATCAACAACTATCCCGACACCGTGCTGATGGCCCTGCTCGTGGACGAGCGTCCCGAAGAGGTGACCGACTTCGAGCGCTCGATCACCGGCGAGGTGATCTCATCCACCTTCGACGAGCCGCCCGAGCAGCACGCCCACGTCTCCGAGCTGGTGCTGGCCAAAGCCATGCGCATGGTCGAGATGGGCAAGGACGTCGTCATCTTGCTGGACTCACTGACCCGCATGGGTCGAGCCTATAACAACATCACCCCGCCCTCGGGACGCACCCTCACCGGCGGCCTGGATACCGCCGCCCTGCGGATGCCCAAGCGTTTCTTCGGGGCCGCTCGAAACATCGAGAACGGCGGCAGCCTGACCATCATTGCCACCGCCCTGATCGACACCGGCTCGAAGATGGACGAGGTGATCTTCGAGGAGTTCAAGGGCACCGGCAACATGGAGCTCGACCTCAGTCGGCGATTGGCCGAGCGTCGCATCTTCCCGGCCATCGACATCAAGAAGTCGGGAACTCGCCACGAAGAGCTTTTGCTCGGCGAGGAGGAGCTGAAGAAGATCTGGCTGATGCGCCGGGCCCTCGACCTGCTCGGTGACGGCCAGGATCCGACCGAGGCGGTGATCGAGCGCATGCGCCGCACCAAGACCAACGAGGACTTCCTGAACACGCTCGGCCGCGAGGTCTCCCACGCCCGCGGGCAGTAGACCCCGGCGGCGATCTGCCATTGCGGACTCCTCGGGCTACGCCCTGGCTGCGTCGGCCCCGGACGGCTCCTTCTGGGAGGAGCCGGCCTGGGTTGCCGCAGCCCGAACCGGCACCGAGATGCGTGCCCCGCACCCGGATGAGCTGACCGCTCTCCCTTCCCACAGCTCGGTCATGTACCTGCCGGGCCGCCAAGCGCTGGGTTGGCCCCGGGGGGCCTCGGGTGAGCCGCATCCGCTTCAGGGCGCCCTGGTGCTGGCCTGCTCCTTGCCTTCGGGCTACATCCGCACACTGCTGCCCGCCTACCGGCGAGAGGAAGGTGCTCCCCATCTACCCCTGTTTGGCTATGCCGCGGTCGTGTTCCGGCGGGGCAAGCTTTACGCCGCTGCCCTGAAAACCGACGCCAACCCGCGCTGGGATCCTTCTCGTTACCACGGTAAAGACCTTCAGGCGCGCATCGCGCGGCGGCTCAAAGCCTCACCCGAGAACCGGGTCCTGCGCCAGTTGGCCCTTTGCGCTACCGACTACGGGTGCTATAACGCCCAGAATGTCTTCTACAACCGCTGGGAGGGCGCGGTGCCGGTTTCACCCTCTTGCAACGCCTCCTGTCGGGGCTGCATCTCGCTCCAACCCGAGGATATGCCCTCCTCCCCCCAGCAGCGCTTCGATTTCGTACCCACGGTCGAGGAGATCGTTGAGGTCGGGCTCGAGCACCTGAAGACTCCTGAGGCCATCTTTTCGTTCGGGCAGGGCTGCGAGGGCGAGCCATTGCTGCGGGCTGAACGGATCGCCCGATCGATCCGGACCATGCGAGAGCAGACCGATCAAGGGTGTATCCATCTCAACACC
>JAANMX010000012.1_pt1 | contig 179685 bp, 156 predicted proteins | sample 7279681 | NCBI WGS metagenome assembly JAANMX01 (sample SAMN14094542, study PRJNA606508) | bioreactor metagenome | isolation source: A lab-scale SPAN reactor treating ammonium-rich wastewater day 351 | place: Ireland: Galway | collected 2018-01-01 | reverse complement strand
GAGCTTGCGCACCCCTAATGGATCGACAACCTCTCGCAAGAGACGGAGTTCTTCGCTGCTTGGCGGGATGGTCTCGCGCAGGTCAGGCGCGACGTCGAGCGTGAAACGTGTCTTGCGCTGCACCGACTCGATGGTGCCGCCGGGATGGATCGAGGTCAGGCGCATGACGCCGTTGGCCCAGTCGAACTCACCGAGGTCGCTGACGAGATAGCGCGGCCCCTCTCCGCGCCGCCGGGCTGCATCCGAGCCTAAACCACTTCGGATGTCCAGCCTCTCGACGAACGTGGCCGGGGAATGGCGCGGCACGTAGAGATACGCCCGCGACGAGTATACGGTAACGTCCGGAATCCCCCCGGAACCCGGCAAACGCATCCGTGGACGCGCGACATCGTGGCCGAAGGCGATGTTGTTCGTGTTGCCGAACCGGTCGATTTGCGCCGGGCGAAAGAACTCCTTTGGGTGGAACTTGGGCAGCAGGTCGAGCGCGGCAGTGACGAAGCCCGGATGGATCAACCCGTGTTCCATCCACGCCGATTCCTGCGCTGCAACCCCCAGCGGCGCCCACTGCTGACAAATCGATTGGCCGATGGCCGACGCAAAGCGCACGTTGGGCGCGTGCGTCTGCTGAGCAAGGATGAATCCGGCCATCACCAGCGGCGTATTCAGCCCTTGCGCGAGGACTTCGCCATCTTCGACCTGCCGCGAGATGCACACGCAGATCAGCTCATCGAGCGTCCAGTCGTTCATACTATGCTCCCCGCTGAGGTTGTCGCACGAACGGGATCAGCCATGCGGTCTTGCGCTGGTATTCGCGGTACGCATCATCGAACTCGGCGATCATGCGGCGTTCCTCGTACAGTGAGCCGACCATGAAGTAGAGAGTCGCGCCGATGCAGAAGCCGAGGTACGCCCCGCGCATGACGGTCACCGGCCACAGCGCCATGAGCGAGAACAGATAGAGGGGATGCCGCACCCAGCGGTAGACGCCCGTGATCCGCAGCGGCTCTGGTGGAAGTGGAAGCGGATCGCCCGACAAATAAGCGCGAAGTTGGGAGAGGCCCGCGAAACGACCGAGATCGACTTGCAGCAGCGATACAGCCGCGCCGATGATGCCGACGGCCTGTATCGTGAGGAGGGCCGGCTTGAGGGACGCGGGAAGAGTCCAGATCACCGGCTCGCGCGCGTCCATCGCGACGAGAAGCAGCCCGATCATGCCGAGGCCGACCACAGCGATGACGTTGAAAAGAATACGATATAATCCCTCGAATGCACGGTCTCCGAAACGGGAGCGAAATACCGGCTTAAACGCCCCTGCAAGCCACGTATGAATTACGCCGTAGCCGAGCATTGCCAGTAGAATTACCTGCATTACTGTACCTTCTGCACTTTCTGGGGAGCCTTCCCATGAACATGCTCGACATTATAGCCAAGAAGCGCGACAAACGGACGCTGACTCGCGAGGAGATCGCATGGTTTGTCGAGGCGGTCACCAACGGAGATGCGCCGGATTATCAGACGGCCGCGCTCCTGATGGCGATCGTCATCAACGGGATGGATCACGACGAGACCGTAGCATTGACGATGGCGATGGCGCATTCCGGGCACATGCTCGATCTGACCGACATCACGCCGTACGCGGTGGATAAGCACTCATCCGGCGGCGTGGGGGATAAGACCTCGTTGGTGGTGCTGCCGTTGGTCGCGTCGTGCGGCGTCAAAGTAGCGAAGATGAGCGGGCGCGGCCTCGGTTTAACCGGCGGCACGCTGGATAAGCTCGAAAGCATCCCCGGCTACAACGTGAACCTGTCCGAGACCGAGTTCCGTGCGCTGGCAAAGGCCAACGGGATCGTGTTGGCCGGCCAATCCGGCGAGCTTGCCCCGGCCGACGGCAAGCTGTACGCGCTCCGCGATGTCACGGGCACGGTGCAGAGCCTTCCACTGATCGTCAGCAGCATCATGAGCAAGAAGATCGCGGCGGGCGCGCGCGGGATCGTGTTGGATGTGAAGGTCGGATCGGGTGCGTTTATGAAGTCCGTTCAAGACGGCGTCGAGCTTGCGCAAGCGATGGTCGACATCGGCGTGTCGGCGCACCGCGATATGATCGCCATGGTGACGGACATGAATCAGCCGCTGGGCGAGGCAGTCGGTCATGCCCTCGAAATCCGCGAGGTGATCGATGTGCTGCGCGGCGGCGGCCCGGCGGATTTCCGCGAACACTGCCTTGAAGTATCGGCGCACATGCTGTGGCTGGCCGGCCGCGGCGAGCGCTGGACGGACTACGACCGGATCAACGCGCAGTTGACCGACTTTCTCGACGATGGCAAAGCGTTTGCTACGTTCCGCGCGATGGTCGAAGCGCAGGGCGGCGATGTCGAGGTCGTTGATGACCCAGACCGGCTGCCGCGAGCTGCTTACATCGAGACGATCCGCGCGGTGCAGGAACGATACATCGCCGGCGTCGATGCGGAGATGATTGCGCGCGCGGTGTTTGAGTTGGGCGGCGGGCGTGAAAAGAAGTCCGACGCGATTGACCACGCGGTAGGCGCCGTCGTGCACGTCAACGTCGGAGATGTCGTGCAGCCCGGTCAGGCGCTCGTCACCCTGCACGCCAACGACCGCGACAAGCTGGCGCATGCGCTTTCGCTGGTGCACAGCGCGGTGACGTACAGCCGGGACGAGGTTCCGCCACTTCCGCACGTCTACGAGACCTTCGTGCGCCGGGCTGCCGCCGGCTAGTCGACGGGGGTAAGCATTTCGCCGGATATTTGATAACGGCGGATCGGGGCGTCGCGCCACCAACCGTGATCGAACGTGAGTGTTCCGTTATAGCCTGTGGTCTCATGGCGCGAGACCGCATCGAGCGCATCCGTGCGCGTGTGAACGCCGGTCAGCGCCCCGCCGAGGAACAGTCCCGCGTCATAGGCGAGCGAAGCATGCAGCCGTGGTTCAGGCACGAACAGCCCGCTTGCTTGGATGCGCTGCGAAAGCGCCTCGTCCGGCAGCGCCGCGCTGATGATGACCTCCGGATCGGCGTTCGGATTGAGCCGCGCGAACTCTCGCAAGGCGAACACGTCGCCGCCGCGCGCGTCGTCGCCATCCCAGTGGTAGGTGTCTAGCGCGACAACCGCGGGGATGGTCGATGTTTGCGAGGGGGCCATGAAGAAGATCGCCGGGTCGTGGGGCGCGTCCCAGTCTCCTAGTACGATCGTCGGGATGCCGTGTAACGCGCCGAGGACGGCGGTATCGGAAAGCTGCGGCCCCGCAGCAATTACCGCGAGAATCGCCGGGTCGCTGGCGACCGCAGACGCGCGCAGATCGGCCTCGCGGCTGATGTCGACGGCGTTGACGATCACGTCCGAGCCGCTGTCCGCCAGTCCGAGCCGGAGCGCGTACAGCACGTCGTAGCCGATTTCTCGATAACGCCCCTCGAACGGCGCTAGCAGTGCGACCCGTGGCGGTGGCTGACGAGCCGGGGCGCACGCAGCGAGCAGAAGTACAGCCGCCAGCGCAGCCAAGACGATCCGCCTAGCACCCATTGGCGAGATGCTCTTCGTAGGTTCGGGCGAAGTCGTGGAAGCCATCGTCGCGACAGTCGGCGCGGAAGTAGTAGTAGTCGGAAGCCTGTGGATAGACGACTGCCCGCAGCGCGGGTAAGCCCGGTGAATTAATCGGCCCCGGCGGCAGTCCGGCGACCAGATAGGTGTTGTACGGCGAAACCACGCTGTTGTAATCGACGGCGGAAATGGGCGGCCACCAGCTTCCACGGGAGTTACCGAGGGCATACTGCACGGTCGGGTCGGCGTCGAGCTTCATGCCGATGTCGAGCCGATTGCGATACACGCCGGCGATCAACGGCATTTCGCTCTGCTGTACGGCCTCGCGCTGTACGATGGACGCCAGCGTGACGACGTCAAAGAGGGACAGTCCCTGCGCGCTCAGATCAGCACGAAGCTGCGCGTCCTGCGCCGACAAGAAGCCCTCGACCAGCGCGTCACGTACCTCCGTGACGGTGACATCCGGCGGAAATTGGTACATGCCTTCGCCGAAAAACCCTTCCAGCCCGGCGCCGGCGGGCAAACTGAGCCGCGCCGCGACCTCGGCGGATGGCGCCAAAGCCGCCGCGATCAGATCGCCGCCAGCGAAGTTGAACGCCGGTGTGCTGTCGATGAGATCAGCGACCTCTTCAAGCCGCAGTCCGGCCAGCATACGAAACGGGATGTGGCTCCCGCGTGCGTCCGTAAGCTGGCGGGCGATCTGCGTGAGGGGGTGTGTCTGCCGGACGAAGTAGATCCCGGCCTGAAACTGCGTGTCCAAGCCCTCGGCGCGCGCATAGTCGACAAACAGGCCGGCGTCGCCGATGACCCCCAACGCTTGCAGGCCCTGACCAATGCTTGTTGGCGTATCCCCGAACGCGACTTCGAACCGGCGCGGACGGTCATCACTGCCGTACGGAGCCTCCAATTCATCGGCGCGTCCGGCCAGCGTGATTTGCGCGATCAGCGAACGCACCGTGTCGCCGGGGCTGCGCCCGCTGACGATGACAACCAGCACGAACGCCGCTGCCGCCGCGAGGACGGCGAGCAGTCCGAGGCCGATGATCCAACGCAGCGCGCGCATCAGCTTGCGCTCCAGTCTGTCGTGCGCGGCGTGGGGGCTTCGGCGAGGCCATCGCGCAGCGCGTCCAGATAGCTTTGCAGCATGACGCGGGCCGCGAGGTCGTCAATGGGCGCGCGTGGATCGCGGCGCAGGCGGCGGGCGATGCGTTTGGCGTCTTCGCTTGTCATCTGCTCGTCCCATGTCACAATCGGCAGGTCGGTCACACCGCGCAGGCGTTCGATCCACAGCGCCACCGTATCGGCCTGTGTGTGTTGGCCTTCCGCTGCAAGTTCGTCATGCGGCATGCCGACCACCAACGCGCTCGCGCCGTGTTCGGCGATCAGCCGCGAAATCGTCTCGAAGTCGGCGGCCCGGGTCGTGCGCATGATGACCGTGACCTCGCGCGCTGTCAACCATAATCGGTCGCTGACGGCGATGCCGATGCGCTTGATCCCGTGGTCAATGCCGAGCAGTGGGGCGCGGATCATGGGGCGGGCGCTTCCTGAATGTCCACCGTGATGCGGAAGGGCAGCAGCGGCATCGAGTCGCCGAACTGTGGAAAAACGCTGATCTGCGGCTCCGAGCCGGGCGCGAGTTCCAGCGTGCTGGCGAGATACAGCCGTGCGTCTGGCAGCGACCGGCCGGCGAGGAACTGCTGAAGCTCGGCGCCATCGATACTGCCGGAGATCATGCCTTCGGCGTACAACTGAAACGATACTTCGCCGTCTTCAGATAGGCTCATAATTGGGCCGCGTTCATAGCGCAGTGTGCCGACGTCGAGGCTGCGCCCGCGCGGGATCTGCTGGCTGAGCGCGGCAAATCCGACCCGCTCGGCATCGCGTTGATTGATGACCAGCGCCTGCACCACGGCCCGCATTTCGAGCGTCACCTCGTTGGCGACATCACCGACGTTAGCGGAGTACACCTGCCAGTCGGCGCGTTCGCTTTCGGGCGTGATAGCGATGCTCTCATCAATGAAGAACTCACCTTCGGCCAAGAGCTGACCGATGTCAGCCTGTGCCTGCGCCTGTATCTGCTGCCGCACCGCCGCACGCAGCCGGTCGATATCAGTCTGTGTGACAACTGGCAGGGTTCGGCTCTGTCCGCCGCTGAGCGGGAGCAAGTTGGTGACGGTGACGGTATCGGCGAAGTCGGTTTCCAGCGCGGTGATGCGCGCCGCGGCGACATTCCCGATCTCGCCGGCGAACTCCGGCAGCGCCTCGACCCGCACTTCCACCGAAAGCCCCTCGCCTCCGGGGAGCAGCGCGGTCGTCAGCAGCCGGAATCGCACGGGGGCGCCGTCGGCGGTGCTGACGACGGTTCCGGCGGGGATTTCGCGCGGGGTCGATGTCCGGTTCACAATCGTCACCGTGCCGGTGGCGAGCGTGTCCTCGCCAGCTAGCTGGCCCGTCGATGGATAGGTGCCGGACTGCACGACTTGAACAAGCTGGAAGCGCGCGGGGATACGCGAGTTCTCGACGTCGATAGCCTGCATGCGCGGCGATGCGCTGATGACGACGTCGGCGAAGATGTCGCGGCGGGCCAACGTCAGCGACACCGTCGCGCCGGGAAGCACCACATACGCCGCCAGCGCCAGCACGCCAGAGACAATGGCTAGCATGACCAGCCGCGCGAGGAACGGGAGTGGAATACGTGAACCGGCGCGCACGCGGCTCGCCAACGGCATCAAGTCCGCTGGGGTCGGTTCGTCTTTGGGCTTCTGGCTGCGGTTGGCGAAGACCTTGCTGCGGCCGCGTTTCCAACGCCCGCGCTGCGACGCGCCGATCGTCTCGAACGTGCTGATGTCCAACTCGCGGGCGTATTCGATGATCTGCGGATCGTGCGTGACAAACGCGACGCGAATCGCCCGGCGCATGGCCTCGCGCTGGACGAGTACAAGGTCGAGCTTGCGCGTCAGCGCCGTGCCCACCTCCGGCCACACGATCAAAACATGCTGCCCGCGCAAGAACTGAAGCCGGTCGCGGACAGAATTGGCGTCCTCGCCGGCCTCAAGTTGAATAAACGCAGCGTCCTTCGGCATTACGCTCGGTGGCCGCCTTAGCGACCCTTTGCTGCCAGAGCATCACGCGCGGCTTGCAGGGCATCCGCCAGCTTCGACGGGTCTTTGCCGCCAGCCTGCGCCATGTCGGGCCGCCCGCCGCCGCCGCCGCCGATGATCGGCGCGATTGACTTGATGAGTTCGCCAGCGTGATAACCCTGCTTGGTCAGGCCGCCAGCAACCGACGCGAGAAGCTGCGGCCGGCCTTCAAAGATCGTGCCGATGACGATGACGCCGTCGCTTACGCGTCCCTTGAACCAGTCTGCCATCTCGCGCATCACGTCCGCTGGCACGCCGTCAACCTGTGCGACCAGCGTTCGGATGCCGTTAACCGGCTCGGTTTCGTGCATCAGCGACTCGAACTTGAGCCGGGCCAGTTCGCGCTGAAGCGCGCTGTGCTGCTTGCGAGATTGAGCCAGTTCGTCTTGCAGCGCGGCAAGGCGGGATTGTGCCTCGACCGGTTTTGCGCCGAGCTGTCCGGCGATATGGTGCAGCGCGGACAGATTGTCTTGAATGTATTCTACGGCTGCGCGTCCGGTAAGGGCTTCTACACGGCGAATGCCGCTGCTCACGCTGCCCTCACTGGTGAACACGAACGCGCCGATCTCGCCCGTTTCACGCACATGGACACCGCCGCACAGCTCGTAGCTGTAGCGCTGGCCGTCCGCGCCGATGGATACCGTGCGCACCGTCTCGCCGTACTTCTCGCCGAACAAGGCCATCGCGCCTTCGGCGCGCGCCTCTGCGAGCGGCTTCACTTTGGCGACGACCACGTAATTGGCCTGTACGGCGTCGTTGACTTCGCGCTCGATCGTGCGCAGTTGTTGATCGGTGACGCGGTCGCCGTGGGCGAAGTCGAAGCGCAGGCGGTCGGGCGCGACCAGCGAGCCGCGCTGTTCGACATGGGTTCCGAGCTGGTTGCGAAGCGCCGCATGGAGCAGGTGCGTCGCGGTGTGATTCTTGATGATATCCGCGCGCCGCAAGCTGTCGACCGCGGCGGTGGCCTGATCTCCGGCCTTAGGCTGTCCTTCGCCGACCTCGCCGGAATGTACGATCAACCCGGCTACCGGGCGACGTGTGTCGTCGACTTCGATCACCCACCCGTCGCCGCTGATCGTGCCGGTGTCGCTGACCTGACCGCCCGCCTCGACGTAGAATGGTGTCTCGCTTAACACGACTTCGACACGATCTCCCGCGATGGCCGACTCGACCGGGCCGCCCTCGCCGAGAATCGCCAGCACGCGAACTCCCGCCACGGTTGTCGGGCCGTAGGGCGAGTACGTCACACCGGACTCGGCGAGCGCGCCGCTGCCTTCGAGATCAGCGAGCAGGGAGGAGTAGGCTTCGGCGCTCTCGATGCGACCGATGACCTTGCCGCCGCTCACCCGCGAGTGTTCGGCTTCGGCAGCGTTGAACCCGGCGAGATCGACGGTATAGCCGCGTTCCTCGCAGATGTCCTTGATGACCTCGAACGGGAGGCCGAGCGTCGCCTTGAGGTAAAACGCTTGGCTGCCCGGCAGTGTCCCGCCGTCCGGAAGCTGATCGAGCATCGCGTTCAGGTCGCTCACGCCGCGATCAAGCGTGCGGCGGAACATCGTTTCCTCTTTGGTGATGACCGCCTTGATCTGATCGGCCTTGGCCGTCAGCTCGGTGTAATGCTCGCCCATGTGATCGATGACGGCTTGTGCGACCGTGCCGAGGAACGGCGCGTCGAATCCGAGCTTCGTCCCGAAACGCGCGGCACGGCGGATCACCAGACGGCACACGGCCTGCCGATTCTTTGCGCCCGGCTCGACCCCGTCGGCGATCAAGAACACGGCAGCACGCACATGATCGGCGATGACGCGGTACGGCACGATGTTAGCGTCACGGGTCGTGTCGCTGTGGCCGGTGAGCTGCTGCGTCGCCTCGATGATCGGCATGAACAGGTCGGTCTCATAGTTGGCGAGCTTGCCCTGTACGATGCTGACGATGCGCTCAAGGCCCATCCCCGTATCGACACCGGGGGCGGGCAGCGGGACGTCGAACTGGCCGGTGTGATCGGGGTCGGGCGCGGTGCGGTTGAACTGCATGAACACGAGGTTCCAAATTTCGAGGAACCGGTCGTCCTCGACTTGCAGCATCTCGACGATGCGATCTTCACCCAGTTCCGGTGTCTTGTCCCAGTGGATTTCGCTGGTTGGGCCGCACGGGCCGGTGTCGGCCATCTGCCAGAAGTTGGTCTTCGGCCCCATCCGCGCCACACGTTTCGGATCGATGCCAACCTCGTTCACCCAGACGTTGTAAGCCTCGTCGTCGTTCTGATACACCGTGTACACCAGCCGGTCTTCCGGCAGGCCGCACACCTGCGTCAAGAACTGATACGCATACTTGATGGCGTCGCGTTTGAAGTAATCGCCAAAGCTGAAGTTGCCCAACATTTCAAAGAACGTGTGATGCCGCGGCGACGGCCCGACGTTCTCTAAGTCGTTGTGCTTACCGGAGACGCGCATACACTTCTGCGACGTGGTGGCGCGCTTGTAGTTGCGCTTATCAAGGCCGAGAAACACGTCCTTGAACTGCACCATGCCGGCATTCGTGAACAGCAGGGTCGGGTCGTTGGCCGGCACAAGCGACGATGATTCGACTTGCTTATGCCCGTGCTCTTCAAAGAATTCGAGGAAAGCCTGCCGGACTTCGGCACTGCTCATAGTTTTCATTCAGGGTTTCCTGTGCGCGACACGCGTGATGATGTCCTGCATTATAGTGCCCGTCAGGCCGTGGTCACAAGACAGGCTGCCCCAATCTGTGGAGTGAACACTGCCACGCCGGGGCGGATTCCGTTATACTGCGGGGAGTTGCATTCAGCCCATTCCCAATAACGAGAATCCGCATGGTCAGCATTGACGAACAAGTCGAAATCTTGATGTCTGGCGCCGAGTATGGCGATCCGGAAACCAAAGTGACGATGGCGCGTGAACTGCGCGAACGGCTCATCGAGGCGGAAGAAGCGGGGCGGCCGCTGCGTGTGTACTGTGGTTATGACCCGCGCAAGCCCGATCTGCACCTCGGCCATACGATCACCATGCGCAAGCTGCGCCAATTCCAAGAGTTGGGCCATGACGTGACGTTCTTGATCGGCACGTTCACCAGCCTGATCGGCGATCCGTCGGACAAGGACAAGGCGCGCAATCAGCTTACGGTCGACGAAGTGCGCGAGAACGCCCGTACCTATGCCGAGCAGGCGTTCAAAATCCTCGATCCCGACTTGACACGGGTGCGCTACAACGACGAGTGGCTGTCCACGCTCGATTTCGCGGACATCATCCGGCTTGCGAGCAACTTCACCGTACAGCAGTTTTTGGTGCGTGAGAACTTCGCCAATCGCATCAGGGACGGCCTTCCGATTTACCTGCACGAGTTCTTCTACGCGCTGATGCAGGCGTATGACGCGGTCGCGCAGGAAGCGGATGTGCAGGTCGGCGGGCAGGATCAGCTGTTCAACATCGTGGTCGCAGGACGCAAACTGCAGCAAGGGTTGGGTCAAAAGCCGCAGATCGCGATCATCATGGGCGAGTCGCTCCCCGGCACTGACGGCCATGAGAAGATGAGCAAGTCGCAGGGTAATCATATCCCGCTTCTGGGCGAGCCGTGGGATATGTACGGCAAGGTGATGAGTATTCCCGATGTGGCGATGCCGATCTACTACAAATTGATCCTCGGCTGGACGCCGGCGCAGCTCTCCGAGTTCGAACACGCGCTGAAGGATGGGTCACTGCATCCGAACGAGGCCAAGATGCGCCTCGCGCGTGAGATCGTCTCGATTTTCCACAGCCCTGACGATGCGGTGTCGGCTCAACAGCGTTGGGACGAGGTGTTCCGCAGTAAAGGCGGGCCGGGTATCCCGACCGACATCCCGACCGCGACGATCGAGGCCGATGAGCGCGTAGTCGACGTGCTGCGCCGGCTGAACATGGTCGCCAGCGGCAAGGAAGCCGCGCGCTTGATCGAGCAGGGGGGGATCCGGTTGGCTGATCAGCCTGTGACCGAGCTGTCGGCGTTGGTGCGGGTTGTGGATCTGCCGGCCGTGCTGCAAGTCGGCAAGCGCAAATTCGTCAAGCTCATCAACGAGGACTGACAGGCGAGCGCCGCGTACGCCCCGCGCTTCTAACACTGTTCTAGCAGATTGGACTGGTATTCACGGTTGACACCGGGGGCCGGCGGTACTAGAATGCGAAGTGTTAACAGTGCGGGGTAGAGCAGAGGCAGCTCGTCAGGCTCATAACCTGAAGGTCGTAGGTTCGAATCCTGCCCCCGCGACTCAAAAGCCCGCCTCCCGGTGGGCTTTGTTGTAGAACGAGGCGATGTAGCTCAGCCGGTTAGAGCGAACGACTCATAATCGTTAGGTCGTGTGTTCGAGTCACACCATCGCCAACCGAAAGCCCCCAAACGGCGGGGCTTTTCGCTTTCTATACCTCGCACAACAGGAGATCATCCCACGTTTCCCGCCGCCGAGCCACGCGCACGGTCGAGCCGTCTGTCTCGATGACGATTTCGGCGGGGCGGACGCGTGCGTTGTAGTTCGAGGCCATGACCATCCCGTACGCGCCGGCATCTAACACGGCCAGCAGGTCGCCCGGAGCGAGCGCCGGCAGCGGCACGTCACGCCCTAACACGTCCGAGCTTTCGCACACCGGCCCCACGATCTGCGCCGGGCTGATAGATTCTCCACGAGCAGCAACCGGCACGATGGCGTGCTTGGCGCCGTACAACGCCGGCCGCAGCAGTTCGGTCATGCTGCCATCGGCGATCACGATGCGCTGCCCACCTTGATGCTTGACGTACAGCACGGTCGTCAGCAAGACGCCGGCGTCCCCGCTGATCGACCGGCCCGGCTCAAGCAGGAGTTGAAACCCGGCCGCGCGCTGTGCCAACACGTCCATGAATTCGTGTGGGCTGGGCAGTTGGCTGTGCGGATCGTATGCCAGCGGCAGCCCGCCGCCCACGTTGAGCGTCGTGATCCCGTCATGCTGCTTGGCGATGGCGACGGCTGTGTCGACCGCCTTACCGGTCGCCTGCGTGTCGCCGAGTTGGCTGCCGATGTGCAGGTGCAGTCCTGTGATGTCGACGTGTGGATAAGAACTACGCCGCGCGAGAACTGCGTCGACCACATCGGCAGTCAGGCCGAATTTTGCCGCGCCGTGGCCGGTGGCGATGTAGGGGTGGGTGTTGGCGGTCACATCCGGGTTGAGGCGAAGGGCGGCCCGAATTCGCGTTCCCGTCTGGCTGGCGATACGGTTCAGGTACTCAAGTTCCAACTCGTTCTCGACATTGAACCAGCCGAGGCCGTGTTCGACCGCCCATTGAAGCTCGGCGAACGTTTTCCCGACACCGGCAAACACGATCTTCGCTGGCGCACAGCCGGCACGGAGCGCCCGATAGGCTTCACCGGCGCTGACCGCGTCAATCCCAGCGCCTTCCTTTACGAGAGTTTCAAGGACGGCCAAGTTCCCGTTCGATTTGGCGCTGAAGTGAATCTCCGCGCCGAGGGGCGCGAAGGCCGCGGCGATAGCGCGATAATTGGCGGCGATACGGCGCAAGCTGTACACATACAACGGTGTCCCGAATTGATCGCCCAGTGCGCCGAGTTCGACATTGTCGACGTACAAACGATCATCCAGAAACCGGATCGACTCGTTGAGCATAAATCCCTCAAGGTTGGGTGTTTGACTGCCGCCGCCATTGTAGCGCCCCGACTGGCCCGGACAACGGCCAACTCATGCGGGGCCAAATATGATCTTGTATGCTACCTGTGTGCCGTTTACGATGACGGTGCTTCCATGGACATGACGCACGGGAAAGGTGCTTGCCGTGGCTGATGTAGTTAGCGAGAACCGGCTGACGCGTGAGTATGACAGCCTCCGCCGCCGCGAGTTCACCGCGATCACGGATTTGCTTGAAGTCCTGCCGGGCATCGACGGCCTAGATCCGGTCAACGCGGAACAGGCGCGTGACGCGCTGTTTCATGCGGACAACCCGTACTTGATCGTGTTTATCGGGTCGTTCAGCTCAGGGAAGAGCAGCTTGATCAACGCGCTGCTCGGCTCCGGCGACATCCTGCCGGTCGGGCCGATCCCGACCACCGACCGGATCAGCATCATGCGCTTCGGAGAGCAAGCGTCGCGTATCGTCAGCGGGGATACTGACACGGTTATGTATCCTGCGCCGATCCTCAACAAAGTCAGCCTTGTCGATACGCCGGGGCTGGAGAGCATCTTTCAGACTCACGAGAACATTACGCGGCGGTTTTTACATCGCGCGGACACGGTGTTCTACGTCATGCTGGCGACACAGGCGATGAGCGCCAGCAGCCTGCAATCGCTTCAAACCCTGCGCGATTACGGGAAAAAGGTCATCATCCTCGTCAATCAGAGCGATCTGCTGAGCGAGGATGAGCGCAGCGCCGTTCAGAAGTACGTGACGGAACACAGCCAAGCGCATTTGGGGCTGCCGGTTCCGGTGTGGATGGTGTCCGCCAAGCTGGGCCTTGCTGCACAGACCGGAGATGACGAGGTGACTTGGCGCGCCAGTGGCCTCGGTCAGATCGAACAGTACGTCGACTCTCAACTAGATGACGCCGAACGCCTGCGGCAAAAGCTGCTCACGCCGCTGCAAATCGCCGAGACGGCGGCCGCTCACGCCGTTGCAACGTTGAAGTCCAATCAGGGCGCGCTCGATCGCGCGCGCTCGATTTCGGAGAACGTCAAGCAGCAGCTTTCGGCGCAGGAACGCGATCAACAGCAGGTCATCCGGGACGCCGTCCAGCAAGCCGAAGCCCAATTCGCCGATACCGCAGCGCGCGCCGGGTTGGCCGTCAGCGATATCTTCCAGCTTAACCGCGTGGTTGGCTCGGTGTGGCGCGGCGCGCTCGAACTGATCGGCATCGCGCGATTGTTCCGGCGCGGCAAAACGCCCGAATACGTCGTCAGCGCGTTTCAACAGCGCGAGGTCTTTTCACCTGTCGCCGGGCTGGGGCCGATTGTCGATAAGCTCGGCCCGCAGCTAGAGGGCCGTGACCTCAAGGACTTCGACGAACTGGCGTCGTATACCCAACGCGAAATCAAGGGACTGCCGTCTGCGATTCAAAGCAAGGTCATCGGCACGCCGCAAGCTCCGACCACGTACGACCGCAAACCGCTGCAAGACGTTCGCCCCGTGCTCGCACGCTTTGAGGACGATGTCCGTAAGTTGGGTTCCGAGGACTTCGCGCGCTCGGCCCGTAACGCGGTCGTCTATCTCGCGTTGTGGGAACTGCTGATCGTCGTGTTCGGGCTGGTGATCTTCGCTAGCGGCGTGCTGGGCGATAACGGCCAAGCCACACTGGTTGCACTTGTTCTGCTGCTTGCCTTGGCGATGATCGGCCTTTTGATTATGCCGCTGGTGGGTCGGGCGATTGCGGCGCGCCTCAAGACGCGCATCTTCGCGGTTCAGACCGACTATGCAAAGACGCTGCAAAAAGCCGCTGATGCACAGCTTGAGGTTGCGATGCGCCTGCGCCGTGACGCCACAGCGCCCTTGACACGGCTGGTCGACGCACAGGCCGAACTGCACAATCAGCAGTTGGTTCGTCTGCATACCGTGGAAACAGAACTGAACCGCTTGGAACAGGATGTCAACAAGCTGGGACGCAAGGGCTTGTTTGGACTGCGAGGCTAACATGATGCAAATGACTCCGGTGGGAACCGGCGCGCTTGAAGCACTGCGTGAACAGACGATTCACCTGCTTACGGATGTCGCCGCCGCGCTCCCTGGCTTTAGCGACGAGGCGCAGGCGGACAGGACGCGCCTGCAAGACATGGCCTCCGACCTACGCGAGGCGTTTTTCCTCGTCGCAATAATCGGTGAATTCAACGCCGGCAAGTCCACGTTCATCAATGCGCTGCTGGGCGAGCCTCTGCTGCCGATGGGAATTACGCCGACGACCGAGGCGATCGAGTTGGTACGCTACGGCGTGCAGCCGGTTCGCGTCCCGACAGTCCGGCAGGACACCAGCACGCGCGAATGGTCGCACCCGAACACCGGCGGGCCGGGCGTGGCGTTAGTCGATACGCCGGGGACGGGTTCGGTGTTTCAGCGCCACGAGACGACCGCCAAATCCTTCCTGCATCGCTCCGATCTCGTGATCTTCGTTTTATCCGCTAAGCGCGCGCTGGCCGATGCCGAACGGCTGTACCTCGACCTCGCGATGCAGTACGGCAAGAAGATCATCCTCGTCGTGAATCAGATCGATCTACTTGATCCTCATGAACGGGAGACCGTGCGCCGGTTTATCGAGCAGCAGGTTAAACAACACTTGAACCTCGCCCCGCTGATCTTCATGGTGAGCGCTAAGGATGCGCTGGCCGGTGGTGATGGCGGCATGGGCGCGGTCAAGGCGCATCTGCGCGGCGTGTTCGCGCAGACTCCCCCCGCACAGCAGAAACTTCTCGCGCAGCTGGACACGGCGGCGCAGGTTGTTCGCCGCTATGTCCGCCAGCTTGAGGAGAAATACGACGCCGTAAGCGCGGATTCGACGCGGGCGAAGACGATCCGCAGCGAACTTGAGCAGCAGTCCGTTTCCCTCGCCGATCCGCTGAAGTCTGCCCGTCTCGAAATCGACAAGGTGTTCCAAGCACTGCGCGAGCGTGGTATGGCGTTCATCGACGCGAATCTCAGCGTGCGTTTGTTCGGCGGCGCGCCCAGTAAGGAGCGTTTACAGGCTGAGTTTCAGGATCAGGTCTTGGGCCGCGCCTCGCGCGACATCAGCGATGCGGCGTCGGCATACGTAAATGCGCTGGTCGACAACAGCCGTGTGTACTGGCGCGGCGTGATCGACCGGCTTAACCGTCTCAAGGATGTACTTGAGGGAGAAGTGCTGGGCTTCGACGCGACGACCTATGCACAGCAGCGCGAAGGGTTGGACGAGGCGATCCGGATCGCCGAGACTGAACTCAAGTCGTACGAGTCGGGGCAGGTGATCGGTGACATGCACCGGCTGTTCGAGTCGAATCTGTCGGGCCTGCGCAACAGCCTGTTGAGCGCGTTCGGCGGGCTTGTCGTGCTGCTGCTCGGACTTGCGGGTGGGGCGCTTCCCGGCGGTGTGGCGGCGGCTCCGCTGGCGATTCCAGCCGTGATCGCGGGCGCCGTGCTCGCGCTTCCCGGCAGCCTGCTGATGATCCGCTATCTGCGGCGAATCGCCGTCGAGACAAAGCAGGATTTCAACCAGCGGATCGATCGCTTGCAAAAGACGTATCACGCGGCGTTGGACGATCTGACCAACAAGGAACGGTCACGCCTCGCGCAGTACGGCATACAGGTACTTACGCCCATCTTCAGCCGGCTTGAAACGGTAGCGGCACAGAGCAAGGAACGGCTTGAGAAGTTCCGTACGTTTGACCAACGTATCGACGCATTGAGGGACACGGTTGAGGCAGAATCTGGCGCCTAGCGCCAAATACTCACGGGAGCCTCATCTCTCGATTGCACGCGTGTAACAATTCTACGTATCCTGAACAGCTAGGATAGGCCATCCTGTCCATGTGACCCGCGTGATCGGATAGAAGGGAAGCTGCATGCTGCGATTGGAGATAGCCGCGATAGGTACTGTACGTGGAGCATTGGCCGCAAGGCTGCTTGACGTATCCAGTGAGGGGATCAAGCCGTGCTAACGCGCACCGTCCCCGTATGGGTACTCATCATCGCAGTGCTGGTGGCGTTAGGGATCGGTTCATTTGGCGGGATATTGGCCTACACCTACTTGGTCGGCGGGTCGGGCGAGGCGAGTCGTGATGTAAGCGCCGACGGCGGCGACACGTCAACCGCCCCCGGCGCGATCCCGTTCGTGCTGTCATCGGAAAACTCGGAAGTCAGCTTTACGCTGCTTGAAGATTTACGTGGTGTGCGAACGACTGTTGTTGGCACGACCGATCAGGTGGGCGGCACGATTGCGGTCGACCTTGAGAATCCGCAGAATTCGTCGGTCGGCCCGATTGAGATTAACCTGCGCACGCTGGAGACCAACAACGAGTTCCGCAATCGCGCGATTCGTGCGGAAATCCTCGAATCATCCCGTGACGAGTACGAATTTACGACCTTTACGCCGACTGCTATCAACGGCCTGCCCGAACACGTCAGCGTGGGCGAGACGTTCACGTTCACCGTGACGGGCGATCTGCCTATCCGCCAGATCACCAACTCGGTGACGTTCGACGTGACGGTGACGCTCATGTCTGAGACCGAACTGATCGGGTCGGCCGAGGCGACTGTCCTGCGCAGCGCGTATGACCTGCAAATTCCGTCCGCGCCGGGGGTGGCGAACGTCACCGATGACGTGCTTCTGCGGATTCAGTTCACCGCGACGGCACAGGCTCCTGCTGCGGACTAGCACGCGCAGATGTGACTTGCTGGTCGTTGTGAAGCGGCGGCGTCCACATGGATGCCGCCGCTGATGTCTGGCGCTGGCCTGCTGATCGCCACCCGCCGCACCCTACGTTTCGTTTAGCGCGGCGCCATTCGCAGCGCGCCGTCCAGCCGGATCGTTTCACCGTTTAACATTGGGTTGGCGATGATCGCCTCGACCATCTGAGCGTACTCATCGGGGCGGCCTAAGCGGGACGGAAACGGCACCTGCTGGCCGAGCGACTCGCGCGCGGCCTCAGGCAATCCCGCCAGCAGCGGCGTATCGAACAGGCCCGGCGCGATGGTGACGACCCGGATTCCGACGCGCGACAGGTCACGGGCGATGGGTAGAGTCATGCCCACAATCCCGCCTTTGGACGCCGAATATGCCGCCTGTCCGATCTGGCCGTCGAAGGCCGCGACGGACGCGGTATTGACGATGACGCCGCGCTCTCCGTCCGCGTTCGCTGGCTGTTCGGCCATGGCGGCGGCGGCTAACCGGATGGCGTTAAATGACCCGATCAAATTGACACGGATCACGCGCTCGAAAAGGTCGAGCGTATGCGGCCCTTCTTTGGTCAACGTGCGCATCGCCGGGCCGATCCCCGCGCAGTTGACCAGTGCGCTGAGGCCGCCGAATTCCGACACGGCCAAGTCGATCGCGGCTTGCAGCTGCACGGAGTCCGTGACATCGACGCGGATGAAGCGCGCGCTGCCGCCGAGTGCTTGCGCGTGAGTCAGTCCGATCTGTTCGTTGACGTCTGCGATAACGACTTTGGCGCCCGATTTCACCAACCGTGCGGCGGTTGCCCCGCCAAGGCCGGAGGCTCCGCCGGTTACCAGCGCGACTATGGATGAAAGCTGCATCTTAGAATGATCCTTTTCCTGACCGACGAACGATCATGCTTTGCCTAAATACTCGACCGAGAAATCGAACGCGATGACATACGACTCGTCAAGGATCAGCACCTTGCGCTGCCGTGACCGGCCGTGCTCATCGGGTTTCAGCGGCTCACTTACCATGTGCGTTTCGAGGCCGTGCAGCTCGAGAACTGCCGCGAGGCTTTGGGCGAGTGAAAGCGGCATCTGACCGAGCAGATCGCCCCCGCTTTGCAAGAGCGAAAGCAGCGGTTTGCTGGTGTTCAAGTATTGGGGGGGATGCCGCCACGGCCCGAACGTGGACGCGTACGCCTGCATCAAGTCGATGAACAGCGCGCTGGCGTCGTCGGGCTGGCCGCGGAAGAACAACGCTGTCGGGTCATGGTTGTAGGCATTCAGCAGCGGATGCTCGTCCAGAATGCGAATCGTGTTGAACAGCCCGAGGCTCAGATTGTGTTCCGCGACGCCGATGGCGCGAACGACATAACGCCGGCGGTCGACCAGCGCGGGCTGACCGGGGATCTCGTCGGCCGCGGAGACGATGAACTGGAGTGTTTCGGGCACGGCGTCCAGCTGCGCCATGATCAATACGCCAAAGTGTGTGTCGCCGGAAAGATCGTCAAGAAGCTGCTGTGTACGTGGCATGGGTTAACCGTTGGGCCGTAGTTTGCCTGAAAGCCAGTTCGGGTTCGGATGGCCGACATCACGCGCATCTTCCACCACCGCGTCGATGTCGTAGGGGAGATTGCGCAGATCGATCGATACCTCGCCGTCCTCGAACGACAGGATCGTGTACTGCGCAAAGCCGGGGCGGTCGAAGGATAATCCCACGGCGCCGGGGTTGACGATGTGCCAACCACCGGCCAAGCGGTTGAGCTGACGATGGGTATGTCCTCCGATGCCCAGCCGACCTTCCCGGTCGAGCATGATGTCAGCGACCAGTTCATCCGGCGTCGAGTCGGTGAGGAACGCTTCGTCATCACCGGGGACGGCGTGGAAACCGAGCACGACCCCATAGCCGGGTACATTCGTCGCCAGTTCGCGGCGCAGGATCGTCCGCAGGAATTTATAGTTCTCCCAATCCAGCGCGCCCATCGACCAGTTGAGCATCGTATCGCGCGTTTGCAATTCGCCGGCGAGCCGCTTGAGTTCGGCCTCGTCTTGCGCCGCGCCGACGCGAAGCCGTTCGCCGCCGATCAGATAACGGTCGGTGTTGCCACCGATCACCTTGAACGTCTTGCCCTCGTCGGTTTCGGCAAGGCGGCGGATAACGTCGACGCATTCCAGCGGACGGGGGCCGAAGGCCGCCAAATCGCCCAAGCACCACGTGACGTCGAACGGGCCACTGGCCGCCAAATCGTCCAGCACGACGTTCAGCGCGGTGAGGTTTCCATGGATGTCGGACAGCACGGCAAGCCGCATGTACAGGCCCTCCAAGCGTGTTTGACCTGATACTACCATAGCGACTTAGCGGCAGACAGGCGCCGACATTAAAAAAGTGTAACAACCGGATTTGGCGCAGTCTTTCCGCGTGCGTGGTATATTCACGATAGTGCCAGTCGGGCCAATAGAGGAATTTGATTATGCGTCGTTTCGTATTTGTCTGTCTGCTCATCGCACTTCTCGGTATTGTGGTGCCTGCTGCAGCCCAGACCGAGCAGGAACAGGTCTACACGGTGCAATACGGCGACACGCTGTATCGCATCAGCCTGCGCTTTGGGGTGTCGGTCACGGCCATCGCCCAGCGCAACAACATCGCCAATATCAACCTGATCTATGCCGGCCAGCGACTGGTCATTCCCGGTGGTGGTGGCACGACGCCCCCGCAGCCGACCAGCGCGCCGGGCGGCGGAACGCCGTCGGTGTATATCGTCGTGCGCGGCGACACACTGGGTCGAATCGCGCAGCGCTTCGGCACGACGGTCTCGGCCATCGCGCAGCTGAACGGCATCGCCAACGTTAACCTGATCTTCGTCGGCCAACGGCTCCAGATTCCGGGTGGCAGCGGCGGCCCGGTGCCGACGCAAGCGCCGGGGCAGCCGACTGCCGTCCCAACCGTGCCCGGCGGCGGGGCCGGATTGACGTCATTCGTGCTCGGCGGCCATATCCAGAGCTACGCGTTCGTGGATCAGATGCGGTCGGCCAAGATGACGTGGGTCAAGCAGCAGCTGCGCTGGAACCGCGGCGATCCGCCGAGCGTGGCCGCGGGCGCTATTCAGGCGGCCCATGATCGCGGCTTCAAGATTCTGCTCTCGGTCGTCGGTTATCCGGAGCAGTTCGGGGGCAACCCGCAGCAGTACTATCAGGAATTCGCATCGTTCCTCGCCGGGACTGCGCAGCTCGGTGCTGACGGTATCGAGGTGTGGAACGAGCCGAACATTGATCGCGAGTGGCCGAACGGGCAGGTCAACGGCGCGAACTACACGCAGATGCTCGCGGCGGCTTATAACGCGATCAAGAGCGCCAATGGCAACACCGTCGTGATCAGCGGCGCGCCGTCGCCGACCGGGTTCTGGGGTGGGCAGTGTCAAGCCGCCGGCTGTGACGACAACATCTTCATCAGCCAAATGCGGAACGCCGGCGCCGCCAACTACATGGACTGTGTCGGGATCCACTACAACGAAGGTATCCTGCCGCCAACCGCGCGCAGCGGCGATCCGCGTGGCAACTCCGGTCACTACACGCGCTACTACGGCACGATGGTCGATCTCTATGCCGGAACCTTCCCCAGCAAGCCGCTGTGCTTCACCGAACTCGGCTATCTGTCGCCTGAGGGCTTCGGCCCACTGCCCGGCGGGTTCGCATGGGCGGCCGACACGAGCGCGCAGGAACAGGCGCAGTGGTTGGGCGACGCCGTCCGGCTCTCACGGCAGGGTGGGCGTGTGCGCATGTTGATTGTGTGGAACGTAGACTTCACCGCGTACGGCGAGGATCCGCAAGCGGGTTACGCCATCGTCCGTAACGGCCAGTGTCTCGCCTGCGCGACGCTCGCCGCCGCAATGCCGTAGCACGCTCCCAGTCACGGCAAGACTCGCAGCCCCCGTGCCGAATCCGGTACAGGGGCTGCGTTTATCCCGCTTGTTTTACGTTGGGGCCGCGTTCTTGCGGGCTTGTGTGCTGCTTCTCAGGTTAACCGATGCCGAGCGCTTCAAGGATGCGCGGCGTGACTTGAGTCAGGTTGCTGTAGCCATCGGCGAATATATGGCGTGCCGCGCCAATCACAACGGTCGGGACAGGATTCTCGGTGTGCTTTCCGTGGTCGAGCGCCTCGAAGTTGCCGTGATCGCTGGTCACGATCAGAAGCCCTTCGTCGTCATCCCATGCGTCGAGCGCGCCCGCCAGCACCCGGTCGATCGTTTCGATCAGTTTGACGCCGTCCTCGAACGGGCCGCGATGACCGATGACGTCGGTGAACCAGTGGCTGAAGAATGCGAAGTCGTATCTGCGTGATACCTCGACCATACGCCGGCCAGCGTCCTCAGGAGCGTACGTTGGAGCATTCGGGAAGCCAAGATATTCACGCCATGCACGGGCCGTCCAGTCCTCACTGAGGGCGTCGCCGTTGAGAAGGTCGTCGGCGGTGTGCATCGCAAGGCCGGCCGCCCATGCCGCGTGTTGAATGCTTGACCGCAGTGTTTTGCCCCGATTGATGTCGTGATGCAGGCGGGGAGGGTACGCGTTAATCAGGTCGGCCGTGCGGCCCGCTTCGAGCACCGTCTTGAACAAGTTCGTCTCTTCAAGCAGGTGGCGGGTCGGCGCATCCGGCTTCGGCCCGTAATGATAGCCGAGCCGCTGTGGGACGTTGATGCCGGTCAGGATCGCCGCCTGATTGCTGCCACTTTGCGGCCGGCCGGCCACGCCGAGCGTGGCATCGGTGGGGATGAAGGCCGCGCGACCATTGTCTGAACGCACGGCCGCGGCCGTCCACCGCTGGCCGGCGCTGAGCGATTCGAGTGTCGGGACGTGTGCGGCGATCAGTGGATTAACGGCCGCGTCATCAGCGCCGAGGCCGACGCCATCGATGAATACGAGCAGGACGTGCACGCCGTCAACCTGCGAGCAGCGCGGTCAGCTGCGCGTCGGAGGGCGGCGTATGGTCGCGCCACACCTCGATCCCCGCGCCATCAAAGAGGATGAACTCAGGCGTGAAAGAGAACTCGAAGGCTTCGCGGATACGCTGACCGGCTTCGCTGTGGATGTTGACGCGAACGATGTTGTAGTCGTCACCGAATTCCGAGTCGATCTCGTCCACGCGCGGCCTGAAAACAAGACACACGGTGCAGAAGTTCGAGAAGAACTCCACCATGACCGGCTGTCCGCTGCCGAGCAGGTCGTCCAGCGCCTCGGCGGAATCCACGTCGCCTTCACCGGGCCGCAGCGCGAAGAACGTCCCCACAAGAACCACGACGATCACGATCTCGACCGAAATCACCCAGCGGAACGCCAGACGACGGCGCAAGACGACATACACAAGCGCCAATACGCCGGCGGCCATGAGCGGAAATGAGAACTGATTGAAGACGTTCATTCGGACGGCAGCTGAAGGAAGGGGTTGGATCGGCGTTCTGCGCCGATGGTTGTCGCTTCCCCGTGGCCCGGTAAGACCTGTGTATCATCCCCTAGCGACAATAGTTTGTCAAATATCGAGCGGATGAGGGTGGCGTGATCTGCGCCGGGCAGGTCGGTGCGGCCGATGCTGCCCTGAAAGAGCGCGTCTCCGCTGAAGACGAGGTGCGCGTCCGGCCACCAGTAAGCGATATGCCCCGGCGAATGGCCCGGCGTGAACAACGTCTTGAACGTGATGCCGCCAACTGTGATCGTCTCCTGCTCATCGGTGAGCAAGCGGTCGGGCACGGCGGCCTTCGGGAACGGCGTGCCCGTAAAGCGCAGGCCTTGTTCCGGTAGGCGGTCGAGCCAGCGCACATCGTCGTGGTGGATGTAGAACGGGACGCCGGTCGCCTCTTTCAGCGCGGCGCTGGCGAGTACATGATCGAAATGACCGTGCGTCGCCAGAATGAGCTTAAGCGTGAGGTTGTTGTCGCGCAGCGTCTTTAGCAGCAGTTCGGGCTGATCGACTGGATCAATCAGCACCGCTTCGCCGGTCGCGCCATCCGAGACGATGTAACAATTTGTAGCTGCGATGCCGAGTGTCAGGACACGGATTTCGAAGCTCATGGGGTCAGCGCCTCGGCCGCAGCCTCACGCCGGCGCAGTACGACGTCCATGAGCACCCGGAGTTCGCGGATTCGCAGGACGATCGCCATGCCGACAAACACGGTGATCCCAATCACGGCGTTGGCCGCGACTTGGATGATCGTCCACAGTAAGCCACCCGGAAGCCCGAACGCCCCCCACGCGGTGTTAAACGCAAAGACCGCCGCGCCCATCACGAGCGATGCTGCCGTGACGTGGATGAGCGTGCGCGTCAGTGTGTCCCCCTCGATGCCGGCCCAGCGGCGTCGCAGGATGAAGATCAATATCGCGACCTCGGCCATTACCCCAAGCGAGTTAGCGAGCGCTAACCCACCGACGAATCCGCGATCACTGCCTGCTGCCGGATCGACGGTCAGGACGCCGCTGAACGCGAACGACCCGACGAGGTTGATCGCCGCGCCGGCGAGGGCCGCGACAAACGGTGTGAATGTGTCTTTATCCGCGTAGAAACTGCGCGCGACGACCTCCAGCACCGAATGCACGATCAAGCCGAGGCTGAAGCACACCAGCGTGCTGTAGACTAGCGCGGACGCCGATGCGTCGAACGCGCCGCGTTCCAGCAGGGAGATCAGCGGCTGACCGGAAACCACCAGCGCGACTGACGCCGGGATCGTCCCGATCAAGATGAACCGTACCGCGCCGGACATCGCTGACCGTTTGCCGTCGACATCGCCGAGTTCGCTGAACGCCGCCAGCGTCGGAAAAACCACGACGCCCATCGCCGTCCCGATCAGTGTTTGCGGGATTTGCATCAGCCGCCAACCCCAATCCAACGCGGCGACCGAACCCGTTCCCAAGCGTGATGCGATGTTGTTCATCACGAGGAAGTTCAAGCTGAACACGCCCAATCCGCCGATGCGTGGAATCATCAGTCGGATGATGCGCCACAACTGCGGATCACGCAGGCCGAGGCCGGGTGACCAGCGCGCCTTGAAGTGGATAAGCCCCGGCACTTGAATAACGAGGTGCATTGCAGCGCCCAGTACAGCGCCAATCGCTATGCCGTTCACGCCGAACGGGCCGAGCAGTACGATCACGCCGAACAGGATCCCGACGTCGAACATGATCGGAGCGAGCGCGGGCAGCAAGAAATGATTGTGGCTTTGCAGAATGCCCATGACGATGCCGCTGACCGAGAAGATCAGCGTGCTGACGAGCAGAAGGCGCATCAATGCAACGGTCTGCGCCTGTGTTTCCGCGTCGAACCCCGGCGCGACGACCGACGCCACCAGCTGCGGCGCGAACACAAATACAATCGAACTGACGGCCAGCGTCACGGAGAAGACGAAGTTAATAACGTGGCTGGCGGTGCGCCATGCGTCGTCGCGTTTGCCTTCGGCCAACATGCCGCTGAACACCGGTAGGAACGCCGTTGCCAGCGCGCCGCCGGAGATCAGCGTGAAGATCAACTCCGGGATACGGTTGGCCGCGACATAGGCGTCCCATTCGCTGCCGAGGCCGAACGCGTTGGCGATGACCACAGTTTGCAGCAGACTAATGGCCTTCGCGACGGCGAAGCTGACCATCACGACAGCCGTGGATCGCGCGATCCGGCGCGTCTGCTGGTCGCGCGTCTCAGGTTGAGTCATGTTACGAGCCTATCCTGTCGAGCGCGGCCTGCGCTTGTTCGTAACGCGGGTTGCGGCGCAGCGCGGAGCGATATGCGCTCTGTGCGCCCGTGCTGTTGCCTAGTGCTTCTAACGCACGCCCCTGCCAGTAATACGTCTCTTCAACGTACTCAGCACCGCTGGCGAGGTTCGCATCCACGAGGCTCAGGACTTCATTGTACCGCTGCGCGCCGTAATAGGCTTCGAATGGGCCGAACTGGTACCACGTCATGCGCCACGGCACGCCAGCGACCCGCGCACGGTCGAACGCCGACGCCGCGCGCTCGTATTCGCCGAGCATCACAAGGCTGCTGCCGAGGTTGAACCATGCGTGCCCGTCGGTGCTGTTCGCGGTGGCTTCGGCCGTGGCCTGCTCCAGCGCGATTTGGGCCGCCATGCGCTCATCCATATAATCGCCGAGCAGCCGCTGAATCAGATCGGTGCGCTGCGGCTCGTACAACACGACGAACGTGCGGTTGAAGTGCTTCCAGTCCGCGTCCAACTGGGTATAGCCCTCGATCGTGTTTTCGCCGAGGAAGCTGTCCATGATGAGGAATTGGCCCTGATTATCGTCATAGCCGACCAGTGTGCGATAGTGGCCGAGCCAGTCGTAGCCCTCGAAGCGCGCACCCGTCTCGACGATCACCGGAAAGTTGTTGGCGAGCAGTGATTTGAGAAGCTGCACCGTGCCGCCGACGCGGGTGAGGGCGTCGAGGTTGCTTTGCTCCTCGACAAACGCGACCAGCTCCTGCGGCGACACGTTCTTGTCTTCGCGCCCGCCCGGCTTGAGGAACGTCGCAGCGAAGGCCTGATCTTGCGTCCATCCGAAATAGCTGAGCGTCATCGTGATGTTCGCTGGCCCGCAGTTATTCCACGTCTGCTTCTGATAGTTGAAACCGGTCAGCTGCACAGTTCGCGGCAGGATGGTGTCGTTCGAGACCTGCACCGGCCCGGACGTTGGCTGGGGCGCGGCGGCCTGCGCGTCACCGGTAGGTGCTGCCGCTTCGGCGGTCGGCTCGGCGGTCGGCTGCTCGGTGGGCGCGGGCGTCGGCTCGTGGGTCGGCGCATCGGTGGGCTGCTCGGTCGCGGCGGCTTGCGTTGGTTCAGGTGTTGGCACGGTCTCGGTCGGAACCGTGAGGCTCAAGCCGGACAGCAAATCCTCCGGTGAGACCTCGGTTCCGCTTGCTTGTGGTGTCGGGAGCGTGTCGTCGGGGCCGGGACGTGGTGGCAGGAACGCCTGCATGAACGGAAGCGCCTCCATGACGCGCTCCTGCTGCGCAGGTTCAAGCACGAAGCGAAACGCCGCAATCGCGCCGCCGATACCCAACATGCCGAGCACAAACAGGCCGATCACGCCCCACAGCAGCCAGCGCGGCGGGCCTGCTGGAGCCGGAGAAAGGCGCGGATATGGGGATGCCTTCGCGCGGAGGCCGGGTTGACCCGCCGCCGGGACAGGACTCGCGGGCTGCTCGGGTGGCTGTGCTGGCGGGACGTTGGGATCAGCTGGCCGATATGCGGGCCGTGGCTTGGTGTCTTCAATCTCGGGATTATCGTTCATGGGTCGTCGGTACTTTCGGCTTACCGTAAGTCGAGTATACACGGGGCATTCAAACGCCGGAACGGTGATCCTACTGCGTTTCCCTCATCTCGTGCGGCCGCCTGCCCGCCGCCTTACCATCGCAAGGCCAACGTCGGGCGCGCCTGACCGTAGGCGCTCCTAAACACGGCTGTTAGAATGGCTCCGCTACGTTAGGAAGAGACTGTCGCCGTATGCGCAGATACCGCAACCAGATCATCATCGGCCTGTTGATCTCGCTGGCGCTTTATATCGCCGTGTTGATCGTGTTCGACAATCAGGGCCAGTTCACGGAGGGCGTCGTTCAGGCGTTCGACGGTTTCCCGTGGATCGCGCTGCTGTGGATCGCGTTAGCGCAAACAGGGACGTTCGTCTTCCGGTTCTTCACGTGGCAGTACTACATGGGCGTGATCGGCGCGCGTGAACGGATGAGCGTGCTCGACAGCGCCGTGATCTTCGTCGTCGGGTTTGTGCTGGTCGTCAGCCCCGGCAAGGCCGCCGAACTACTCAAGGCCGTGTTGGTCAAAGTCAAATCCGGGACGCCGACAGCGCGCACCGTGCCCGTCGTGGTTGCGGAGCGTGTGGTCGACGGCATCAGCGTCATTATCCTGCTGGCGGTCGCGATGTTCGCGGCTGAGGAACAGCTTCAACTCGGCGAGTATCGGGATTTCAGCCGCGCCATCGTGTTCTCGTCCGCCGGGCTGATCCTATTCGGCCTGTTGGCGGTACAGGTGCGGCCGTTGGGAGAACTGATTCTCGCGATCATCGCGCGCATTCCGTTGATCCGCAGAACCAGCCACTGGTTTCGCGAGCTGTACGAGAGCAGCCGTACAGTTTTCAGTCTGCGCCATGTTTTGGTCACGATGATGTTCGGTGTTGGCGTGTACGCGTTCACGGCACTGGCGTTCGTGGTGATCCTCGTCGCGTTCGGCCTTCCGCTGACGCTGACGCTGGTGCTTCAGGCTGCGTTTATCGTCGGCGTATCGACAGCTATCGGCGCGCTGAGTTTCGTGCCGAATGGGGCGGGGGTGACGGAGATTTCGCAGGCAGCGATGTTGATGGCAATCGTCGCGCCGCAGAATCCAGAACTCACCGTCGGTGTCGCCGCCGCCGCCGCGCTGCTGGAGGGGTTCTTCCACAAGTGGTACCGTGTGCTGGTCGGGCTGGGGACGGCCTTCGTGTATCGTCAGCGCCTATTCTCGCCTGCCGTCGAGCGCGAACTCGAGCTAGCCCGCCTGCGTGGGTCACACGCCGATCAGTCGCGTTCTGCGGCGTCCTGAACCGCGCACATCAACACTGCCGCACGTGCGGCGAGATCGTCTTCCGCGTCAAGCTGCTGCTCGACGATCATTGCCAACGCCCGCGTCTGTCCATCTTCCGTCGCGAATGCCGCGATGACCGAACGCACCAGCGTATCCCCCTGTCGATCCGACGAGACATAAAGCGCAGGATCTTGCAGCGTACATGGCAGGTTCACATCGTCGAGCGCGGCTGTGCCAATTCGCCGCAGCACGCTTGCTAGTGTGCGGGCGATCGTCGATGTCACCACCGCCCGTGAGGCCTCCGCGGGCCGTATCGTGACGAATTCTGTCTTCCCCGGTGGTCGCGCACTTGCAAGCAGAGACGGGGCCGGGGCGTTCCCATCATTTTCGAGTGTCGCGATCATCACGGCGAGATCAAGCGGCGACCGGAGGCTCACGATGTCCTGAGTCGCTGTCTCCGGCTGATCCGTAGTCGGGATCGGGGCGGCGTCGAACCCCGGCAGACTGGTGCGCGTGTCTAGGCCGAACAGCGCACGTACTTCGCCCATGCGCGTGGCCCCGACCTGTTCCGTGATCCAGCCGGTCAATCCGGGGCAGCCCTCCACAAAGGCGTCTGCAATCGAAATGAGCGGTGCGTCTGCGCGTCCGCAGCCGATCACCGTCCGTTCGACGGTTGTGTCGCGCGTGCGTCCGTCGACCAGCCACGCCGCCAGCGCGGTGATACGCTCGGCGATGGAGGATGGATACGCGCCCTGCACCGCGCGGTTCACGAACGGGTTTTCTGGCGACTGGATAAGCCGCGCCCAGTCGGCGTCAAGCGTCGCCGGGTCAACGCTCGGCTGACTGACCAGCGCCAACACGTCGCCGCTCGCTGGATCAAGGACGACCGCGCCACCGGGATCGTCAGCGAGCGCGTGCCATGCTGCGCGCTGAACGGTGTCGTCGATCGAGAGCTTGACATCACTGCCGACGCGCGGATAGTGCAGGAGGTTATGCCGTATCTCGGCTTCAAGCGGGCTGTACAGGTCAGCGCCGGTTAACTGGGCATCGAACGCGTTCTCGACGCCACTTGTGCCGTACTGAAGGCTCGAATACCCGATAAGCGCGAACAGGTCGGCCGTAATCGGAGCGCGCGTCACCCGTCCATTCTCATCAAGGGCGGACACCGTCAGGATATCGCCGTCACGGTCAAGGATTGTGCCGCGCACGATACGCGCCGCATCGTCACGGAGACGGTAGTTATACGGCCCTCGCAAGACGGTCTCCGGGCCGGCGATTGCCCAATAGCTGGTGGCGAGAAGCACCGCTGTGAACGCCAGCGCGAGCGCGATGAATAACCGCTGAAGCGACGTGTCAAATCGCATAAGGATCCTCGGCGGACAGGCGCAGCAGCACCCCGACCATGACGAACGACACCAGCAGGGAGCTGCCGCCGTAGCTGACAAACGGCAGCGTAATGCCGGTCAGCGGGATCAGGCGCATCACGCCGCCGAGAATGAGCAGGCTCTGCACGCCGATCACGAGCGTCAAGCCGGTTGAGAGCAGCGCCGAGAACGGCCGATCCGTCAGGCGGATACCTACGCGGAGACCCCGAGCAACCAGCACCAGCAGCATCAAGACGATGAACGCCGCCCCCAGCAGCCCCCATTCTTCGGCTACCGCTGCGTAAACTGCATCAGAGTGCACGACAGGCACATAGGCTGGCGAACCCTGCCCAATGCCCTGTCCGAACGCCCCGCCCGCTGATACAGCGATTAGACTCTGCACGATCTGATAGGCGCTGCCCTCGGCCCGCGACCACGGGTCGATCCAGATGTCGACGCGCTGTGTGACGACGGGAAACGTCGAATAGGCGAGGACACCTGCTGCGACGATCAGGACACCGCCGGCCGCGAGCACCAAGAGACGTCCGCTAGCCGCATACAGCAGCAGCAGAAACACCAGAAAGAACACGAGCGCCGCCCCAAGATCGCGCTGCCAGATCAACACCAGCAGACAGATGCCCCACATCAGCAGCACCGGCCCGATCAGGCGTGGCGATAGGAAACTGCCTTCGAGCGCCCGGTTTGCGCGCGCGCTTGACAGCAGCGGAAACTGTTCGGCGAGGTAGCTCGCAAGGAAAGCGACCAGCACGATTTTGAGGATTTCGGCCGGTTGGAAGTACAGACCGAACGCTCCCAACCACAGTGTCGGCGCGCCCGGCTGACCTGACGGATTTACGCCGAACACGAAAGAAGCGAGCAGCAGTCCCAGCCCGCCGAAAAACAGCAGGTACCGGTAATCGCGCAGGAGCCGCAGCACGGTCGGCCAAGCCGCAGAGAACACGAGCGCCGCGGTGCTCAGCAGCAGCCACGCCGCCTGCCGGTCAGCGAACACGGGGGCGAGACGGTCGATAACCGCGATCCCGAAGCCGCTGAGCATCATCACCAGCGGGAACAGCAGCGGATCGTGGTTGGGTAGGCGGCGTTCAAGCACAAGGTGGCCGCCAGCCGCCGCCGCGATCCAAACGAGGATCGGCGCCCAATCTTGCGAGCCGACTCCGCGCAGAATATTGAGTGCGGCGAGGTTGACGACGACGAACAGGCCGGCGATGACCAGTAGGATACGCTCGGCGACAGCCTCGTGACGACTGGGATTCAGCGAGCGATGGCTTGACACGGCAGCGCCTTACGTCCCCGGGTCGAGCCGCGCGCCAAGCAGCAGCCTGAGCTTGTCCGCCGTCGCCGCGGGGATTCGCGCGCGCGCCGTCATCACGACGTTGTCCAACGTGTGATGCGCGGCGTAGTCTGCGTTCACGTCGAGGCGCTCAACGGCCGCGGCGATCACGCGCTGAACGTGGTCGATGTTCTTCGCCATTGTCGCCATGACGATTTCCGTCGTAACCGGCTCTTCGGACTCGTGCCATACGTCGTAGTCGGTGATGTGGGCGATGGCGGCGTAGGCGATCTCGGCTTCGTTGGCGAGAAATGCTTCGGGCGCGGTCGTCATGCCGATCAACTGGCCGCCCCATGCGCGGTAGGTTCGGCTTTCGCCCCGCGTGCTGAAACGCGGGCCTTCGATCACCACAAACAGCCCGCCGCGGTGAATCACGGCATCAGGGACTTGGGCCGCCGCCGCCCGCGCAATTACGCCGGACAGTTCAGGGCTGAAGGGATCGGCCATCGATACGTGACCGGCGATGCCCTCACCGAAGAATGTCCGCCCGCCGCGTTCCGAGCGCGTGTTATCGTAGAGCTGATCGGGCAGCGCGAGATGCCCCGGCCGGTACGACTCGGTCAGCGATCCGCACGCGTTGGCGGCGATAATGAACCGCACGCCGAGCGACTTCAGCGCGTAGATATTCGCCCGATAGGGGACTTCTGAGGGGAGCAGCGTGTGACCCTCGCCGTGGCGCGGGAGGAACGCGACACGCTTGCCGCGCAGTGTCCCGATGACGATTGACCCGCTGGGTGACCCGAATGGGGTCGATACGGTGACGCTTACCTTATCGCTGATCTCCGGCATGTTGTACAGGCCGCTGCCACCGATGACGCCGATCACTGCCGTTTCGGCCATGCGCTAGTTCTCCATCAATTCGATCATGTACCGCATCTTGCCGATTCCGATGATGTCGCCGTGCGTGATGATCGCAGGCTTTTCGACCGGAATCCCGTTGAGCGTCGTCCCGTTCCGGCTGCGACGATCTTCCAGCCACCACTGGTCGCTGCGTCGCGTGATCGTCGCGTGAACCGAGCTGGCAAAGTTATCATCGACCGGAATGGTGTTGGTCGGCGAACGGCCGAGGCTGGTCGTCGGCAGCAGTGGGAAACGTTTTCCGGTCGGAACCATCTTGCTGTCGACATCGAACATCACGACGAGGCTGCCGAAGGATCGCCGCTGTACCTGATGCTCAGCCGCCGCGGCCCGTAGTTCGCGGACGAGCAGCCAACCGATTACGCAGGCAAACACGATAATCAATACGGCCGACGCGACGCGCAGACCGAACAGGATCAACTCCGCGTCCACCAATTTATAACCCTTCGAATGTATCCGTTGGCGGGGAGTGATGGTTGTCGTCGTCGGGGCGGTCGTCGATGTAAATCAGCCGCGAACGTCCGATATCGACCACGTCTCCGGAGCGCAGCAGATGTTCGCGCACGCGTATCCCGTTCACGGACGTGCCGCGCGAGCTGTTGATGTCGAACAAGAGAAATTCGTTGCCACGGCGGCGGATTTGCGCGTGATAACGCGAGACATACGGATCATCGACGACCACGTCGTTGTCCACCATACGGCCGACGTTGACGATGTCCCTATCCAGATCGACGCGTGTGCCGCCGTTCAGGATCAGGTGCGGCTTGTGGCTCAGATAGTCGGTTAGCGGCATGGTCACCGCGGTCAAGCCGAGCGTGCTGCCGTTGGTGTCGTCGCTGTGGTTTGCGAACGCCAGCGGACGGCGAATAGCGACGCCTTCCTGCGCGATGAGCCGGAGCGACGGCGCGCGGCTGAAGCGATAGTCGGCCTGTGAGGCCAGCGTGATCAAGTATGTGCACAGCCGTTCCGCTAAATCGGGATACTTGGCGACTAACTTCTGATGCAGGTCAGGGGCGATCTGAAGGACGTAGCTGTCGGGCGCAAGCGGGCGGTTGATGCCGGTCGGATCGAGCCGGAGTCCTTCTTCGAGCGCGCGCACGAGATACAGCGCAAGGTCGAATACGTTGACCTTGTAGCCGAATGCCGCCGCGAACGTGGTTTCAACCCACTGTTCGAGCCGCGCCTCAAGTCGAGAAAGCCGATCATCATTCATACTAGGAAGATTATAATCCGGCGTTTAGAAAACAAAACCCCCCGCCGGAAACTCGGCAGGGGGTCGTAGGCTGTGTTTAGCGTGCGTGATAGATGAAGTTCGGTGACTGCGGGATGTTCGAAGCCCACGCGTTGGTGGTCTCGTACGACCCTTCGGCCGCGGTGCGAACCTCGTCAATCCAGTCCGTCAGCACGAGATCCTTGGCACGCTCGATCTCAGCTTCGGTGGCCTCACGGTTTTCCTTCGCCCGGACTTGGATGATGTGATAACCAAATTCGGACTCTACCGGCCCGACGATCGCGCCGATCTCCGCGTCGCGCACGGCGTTGGCGAACGGCTCGACGTAGTTGGAAACAGGCGCCCAGCCCAACTCGCCGCCATTTGCGCCTGAGCCGGTATCGGTCGATGCGGCGCGTGCCAGATCACCGAACGATTCCCCGCCTTCCAGCGCAGCGATGATGTCCTGCGCCTGCTCCTCGGTTTCGACGAGGATATGACGCGCATCGGCGTACAGCGTTTCGTCCTCGGCGCTGCCGGACAGGTGATCGGCGACTGCCTTACGCAGGGCGCGCGCGCGGAGGACATCCAGCACCGCGCTCTCGCTGGCGCCCGACAAACGCGCGACTTCTGAGATAAACGACTGCTTCTGATTCTCGAATTGGGTTCGGACTTCTTCAGCGCTGCGCGTCGGCACAGCTTCGGTCGGAGCCGGCGTGACCGTTGCCGTGGCCGTCGGGATCGGCGTAGCGCCTTCGATCGTCGGCGTTGCCGTAGGCGCAGTGGTCGCGGTCGGTTCGGTCGTCGGCGTCGGCGAAACAAACGGAGTCGGTGTGATGGTCGGCTCCGGCGTCGCCGTTGGATCCGTGCCGATCAGCGCGACGGCTTCGGGATCGTACCCGATGAGGTCGTCGATGTACGCCTGCACGTCCTCGTCGGTGACAGTCACACCCAGCTCGGCGGCGGCCGCCGCGATGAGCTTGTCGTCCACCATGTCGTCAAGCACGCGCAGACCCATGACGTCCGATGTGTTGAGTTCAGACCAGTACGTTGCATACGGCTGCTGCTGGAGGACGAAGTTGCCCGCCTCATCGACGGTAACGCCGTTCTCTTCGACGATGTCGTTCAAAGCGTCGTTAATTAGCTCGATTTGCAGTGCGCGTTCGATGCGCACGCGCTGCTGATAATCGCCGACGGAGATCGACTCGCCAGAGACAGTTGCGACATTCTGGCTTGGACGGACAATGCCATCTACGACGAACGCGATCACCAGCAGGATGCCGATGACGACGGCCGCCGCAACGACGCTCATTACGATCAGGCGCTGAACAGCCGCTTCGCGCTCATGGCGGGTCTGTTCTTGGTTGGGGTTACGGCCGAGCAGCCGATCGATACGGGTGGGTTCGATAAGCTGCTTGGCCTCTTTGGCCGCCGGTGCCTTTGGCAGCGGCGTCGACTTGCGTTTCTTTGCCATGTGCTGCGTTCCTAGATTCGCTAGTCGTTGATGCTGACGAAGGGCAGCAGCGCAAGGTGACGCGCGCGCTTGATCTCACGCGCAAGCTGACGCTGGCAGCGCGCGCAGTTACCGGTCTGCCGGCGCGGCTTGATTCGGCCCGACTCGCTGATATACCGCTTCAACGTTTCGACATCCTTGTAGTCGAAGCAGCGGCCTTCGGGGCAGTACGTGCCGCGCCGCCGTCCGCCTGCGAAACCGCGTCCGCCGCGATCCCCACGGCCCCCACGGTCGCCGCGATCACCACGGTCGCCACGATCCCCGCGGTCGCCACGGTCGCCGCGGTCGCCACGGTCGCCGCGTGAACGGCCCTCCGGCCGTGATCCCGCTGCTGAATCCTGCTCGTTATTCGTCTCTTCCACGTCCGTCATGGGTGGATCTCCTTCTTCCTTGAGCTTGAGCCTCTGTCGCTGTCGAATGCCTAGATACCACTATCGTCGTCGAGATCGTCAAAGTCGTAGTCTGCGTCCTGACGCCGCTCGCCAAGCAGCTTCATGTCACGCGCGACGATCTCCGTCCGGAAAAGCTTCTTACCGGTCTCGTCTTCCCAACTGCGGGTCTGCAGCCGTCCTTCGATATACACCTGATTGCCCCGGCTGAGGTGCGTCTTGCAGATTTCCGCCAACCGGCCCCATGCCACGATGTTGAACCACTCGGTCTTTTCTTTGCGTTCGCCGTCGAGGGTCTGCCATGTATGGCTGACGACGGCGACATCGAAATTCACGACGGGCGCCCCGTTCGGCGTATAACGCAGTTCGGGTTCACGGCCGACGCTTCCGATAATCATGACCTTGTTCAATCCACGTGCCATAGAGGGTTTGATACGCCGCCTGTTATTCGTCCTTGCGGATGATAAGGTAGCGCAGAAGCGCCGGGGTCAGCCGCATGCTGCGATCCAATTCCTCGACGTGTGCGCCGTCGATGGATGCATCGAACAGCACGTAATAACCCTCGCGCTGGCGGTTGACCTCGTAGGCAAGCTTGCGGCGGCCCCAACGGTCGATGCGGTTCACGGTGCTGGCGTTGTCCTGTTCGACAAAGCTCTTCACCTGATCGACGACCTCATTGATCTGGTCGTCGGTGCCTTCAATGCGAACAATGAAGACGACTTCGTAGTCTTTGAGCACGGTGTGTGTCCTTTCCACGGATCACAGCCCCTCAGCGATACGGGCGTACCGCTGTTGAGGCGAAAAGGTTGTGAGCGCCGCGATGCGCGGCCGACACGTCATCTTACAAGGGTGGCGCGCGGCGGTCAACGGCGAATGCCGCATTACGCACAACGCCCCTCGGCTGAGGGGCGCTGTACCGTCTGATCGGGCGTATCGACTAGACGCCGTCAAACCGTTCGCGGACTGGCCCGCGTTCCGGCCGGCTCGGAAACTCGCGCTCGAACAGTCGATCAAGGCGGACGGACGCTTCAGCGACGAGGCCGTCGGCCAGCGCCTGCGTCATGCGACCGTTAGCGACCGCCTCGTTCAACCGTTCGGTGAGCTGGGCGAGCAGATCGGACTTGATGTCCTCGACACTGGCGCCGGCGTTCGTGATGACCTCGGCCAGTGTCGCCCCGTCGGCCAACTGCTGCCGAATTTCGTGCGAGTCAAGCCCGGTGGCCTCGGCGATGACATCGAAGATGTGCCGGATCGACTTGTGGATCGGCGCCCGGCGCGGCCGTCCGAAGCCATCGCCACGGCCGCGCTGTCCGACATCCTGCGCGCTGGCGAACCCGGCAAGGCTCAAGATCAACATGGCGGTGGTAACGAATAGAACGAGGCGCTTGGTTTTCATGTGGGTGTCCCTCCTTAATGCACTGACTTGGCTTCAGGGTAGGAGATACTCGTAAGGAAACCTCTGTTCAATCGTAAACAGTTGGTAAAATGCCCGCGAGGAGGTGCGCGTCCGTGGACATCTCAATCATCATAGTCAGTTGGAACGTCGCTGACGACCTGCGCGCTTGCCTCAACAGCCTGAAAGACGCCGGGGCAGGCCGTTACGCCGTAGAGGTCATCGTGGTCGATTCCGCCTCTGAGGACGGAACCCCACAGAGGGTGCGCGCTGAATTCCCGCACGTCAAGCTGATTGCTCTGGATGAAAACGCCGGCTTCACACGCGGCAACAACATCGGGATGGCTGAGGCTGCGGGTCGCTATCTGCTGCTGTTGAACCCCGATACGGAGGTCATTGGCGACGCGGTCGCCACCCTTGCCGATTTGCTTGAACGTGACGCCAGCATCGGGATCACCGGCCCGCGCACGTTGAACACGGATGGTACGAACCAGTCGACACGCCGTCACTTTCCCGACCGGCGCACGGCAGTCTTTGAGACACCGTGGCTGCGCCGCTTTGCCCCGGATCTAATCCGCCGTTTTGAAGCTGCCGAGATCGCGGACGACGCCACGGCCGATGTCGACTCGGTGCAGGGTTCGTGCATGATGGTGCGTCGTGACGTGACCGAGCAGATCGGCGGTTTCGATGAAGGATTCGTGATGTACTTCGAGGAACTGGATTGGTGCTATCGCGCCAAAGCGGCGGGCTGGCGTGTTGTGTACTGCGGAGACGCGCAGATCATCCATCACGGCGGGCGCAGTTCAGGACAGGTGTCCGGCCGGAAGCACGTCCTCTACAACCGCAGCAAGGTGCGGTATTTCACGAAGGTGTACGGCCGCGGCTTTGGCGTGCTGCTTGGCCTCGTCTTAAAGCTCGTCTATGCGTGGCAGTGGGGGCTTGAAGGCGTGAAATGGCTGCTGGGCCGTCAGCGCCAGATCAGGGCCGAGCGCCTCGCCGCGTATGGTCAAGTGCTGCGGTCAGGGTTATGAGCCGGCGGCTGCGAATCGGGCTGATTACCGGGGAATACCCGCCGATGAAAGGGGGCGTCGGTCAGCACTGCGCGATGCTTGCGTCGATGCTGTCCGAAGCCGGGCAGGAAGTCAGTGTGTTTAGCGACGTCCGCGCGCGCTCGCTTGATGATCGCGTCGTGGTGGAGGCTGCGGCGGCGCGTTGGGGAATCGGGATTGCGCGGGCGATCGGGCGTTGGGCCGAACGACAGCGCCTCGACGTCATCAACCTGCACTTTCAAACCGCGGCTTACGGTATGTCGCCGTGGGTGCATTTTCTGCCTGACCGCTTGCGGCGTCCGTTTGTGACCACGTTCCACGACCTGCGCGTGCCCTATCTATTCCCCAAGGCTGGCCCGATTCGACCGTGGATTGTGCGGCGGTTGGCGCAGGCATCCAGCGGGGTGATCTGCACGAATCACGAGGATTTCGGACAGGTGGCGTGGCACGGCCAGCGCGCCCTGATCCCGATTGGCAGCAGCGTTCCCGCGTCGCCGCGTGATACGACGCGAGTCCGCGAGGTGCGTCAGGTGATGGGCGCCGCCGCGGACGCATTCGTCGTGGCATATTTTGGCTTCATCAACCACAGTAAGGGTGTGGATGTGCTGCTCGATGCTGTCAGCACCCTAAAGAGACCGGTACAAGTGTGGATGGTGGGGGATTCGCTGGGCGCCAGCGACCCGACCAACGGAGCAGAGGTACGCCGGGTTGAAAGTAAGATCCGCGATCTGGGCCTTGATCGTATGACACGGAAGACTGGCCCGCTTCAGGAGGACGAGATTGCCGCCTATTTGCAGGCCGCGGATGCCGTCGCGCTGCCCTTCCGCGACGGGGCGTCTTACCGCCGATCGTCGCTTATGGCCGCGATCAACGCGGGTGTGCCGATTGTCACAACGCGGCCGACGGTCGCTATTGAGACGTTCATCGACGGTGAGAATATGCTGTTTGCGGAGCGAGGCGACTCGCACACGCTGGCGGCTCAATTGGCGCGGCTTGCTGGTGATCCGGCGCTGGCGGATCGACTGCGCGGCGGCGCGATGGAACTCACGGCGGCGTTCGCGTGGCCGGGCATCGCGCAGGCGCACATCGACTTCTTCGACAGCGTGCTGGAGAGGCCAGCGTGACACGCCTGCGTGCGGCAGCGCCGGATCTTCTGTGCGTCACGGTGCTCGTGCTGGTCTGGGCGGCGTTCTTCTGGCGGCTGCTGACGCCGAACGCAGACCAGCAGGTATCGCTCGCGCGCGGCGACTTTTCCGCGCAGTTCGCTGCGTTCGGAGCTTATCAACAGGCTCGCTTGAGCGCCGGCGAGATTCCGTTATGGGATCCGTATAACAACGGCGGGCTTCCGTTTATCGCCGATACGCAGGCGGCCGTGTTCTATCCGCCGCGCCTGCTCACGATTGCGCTGGCGAACCTCGCGGGGACTGGCTGGATCTACCATGCTTTAGAACTAGAGATGGTCGCGCACGTCCTTGTGTACGTGCTGCTGTTTTACGCGCTCGCACGGCGCTTGACGGCCGGGCGCGAAGGGTCTCCGGCGGCGGCGCTCGCGGCGGCCTTGGTCGCCGGATTTGGCGGGTATACGACCGGTTATCCACCGCTTCAACTCGCGCTGCTGGAGGCCGCGATCTGGTTCCCCGCGGTGATGCTGGCGCTGCACGAAGCGACTCGCCGGGGTGTCCATTGGCGCTGGATCGCGGCGGCGGGGTGGTTTCTCGGCATCAGTTGGATGGCGGGCCATCCACAGACGAGTTTCTTCCTCACAGGTGTGACGGTCGCGTATGGATTGTTCCGGCTGTGGACGATCCGCGCTCGAGCCGTCCACGCTGTCGCGGCGATCGCGCTGGTGGGCGGGACATCGGTAGGCGTCGTGGCCGTTACGCTGCTTCCCGGTCTGGAGTACCTGATGCTCACCAGCCGCGCCGGGTTCGACTACGCCGCGAAGAGCACGGGGTTTCCAGTCAGTCATCTACTGCAAATTGGCGTGCCAAACGTGGTCAGTCAGTGGTCTCCACTGTGGATCGGCGCGGTAGGGCTGCTGTTGGCCGCGTTCGCCATAACACGCCCCAGCCGTGGGGTGTGGTTCTGGTTCGGCGTTCTTGCTGCCGGCCTGCTGTTCAGTTTAGGCGCCAACGGGCCGGTCTATCCGCTGCTTTACAACGTCGTGCCGGGGCTGTCCTTCTTCCGTGGACAGGAGCGCGCGGCCTTCCTCGTCGCCAACGCGGCCGCGATTCTCGTCGGATATGGCGCGATTCAGCTGGGCGCGGCGGTGCCGTCACGCCGCCGGATACTTGCGGGGGCAGGGGTTGTCGCAGTTGTCGCCGTGTGCGCGCTTGTCATCGAGCCGAAGTCCTCGCCGCAGTATGCGCTGTTCGCCCCGATGTCGCTTGCGATCGCCGTGATCGCGTCGATTTGCGCGGCAGGGATGCGACGGAAAGCGCTCGGCGTTCTGATCGGCCTCGCCGTGTTTGAGCTGCTCGTCGTCAGCTTCAGTTCCACCAACTATGAATCTCGGCCGCCAGAGCAGCAGATCAACACCAATCCGCTGATCGGCGAAGTCCAGCAGCGCATACGGCCGGAGGAGCGTGTCGATGGTCGGCGTGTGCTTGGCGGAAACTGGGGCAGCTATTACCGGATCGCCGATATTCACGGCATCAGCCCGCTGTTTCTCGCCGGCCCACAGGCCATCATCGAGGAAGGGCTTCCCGACGAGCGCGCATGGGAACTGTTTGCGGTTCGCTATGTGTACTCGGATTGGGCGGCGCTTCCCGTGCCGTCGGAGGTGATCGCCCGCGGCGAGGATAGCATTGGCCCGGTCAATCTGCACCGGCTTACCGCGCCACGACCGTTTGCGCACTTCGTGTATGATGTCACCGTGGTCGATTCCGATGAGGACGCGCGCTTGCTGCTGGCTGATCCGACATTCAATCCGCGCACGACGGCGATCCTGCATCAACCCCCACTGCTGCCGCTTGTCATGGAACCGCGCGAACATTACGCGTCGACGGTCACGCTGTTCGAGCCGGAGCGCATCGTGATCGACGCCGAGACGCCCGACAACGCCATTCTCTCGCTGGCGATGGTCAACTATCCGGGCTGGCGCGCGGCTGTAGATGGGCAGGACGTGCCGCTGATGCGCGCCTACGGCGGGCTGTCGGCCCTTGAACTGCCGGCGGGCAAGCACACCGTCGAACTACACTACGAGCCGATCCCGTATCGTATTGGCGTATGGGTCAGCGCGGTGACGTGGCTGATACTGTTAGCCGGCGCCGGGGTTACGGCGTTCGCCCGGCTGCGGAGGACACGTTAATGCGTGAGATGTCGCGCCCGCGAACCCTCTTCGTAGATTGGATAACCGGCCTCAACCCCCGCCTCATGGTCGTCGTGATCGCTGCCGTCGCTGCCGCGTGCGGTATAGGCATCGCGGTTGGGCTGGCGGTGCTCGGCCCGCTTTACACGAGCGCGGCGGTGGTCGGCGGACTGGCCGGCCTGTACGTCCTGACCAACGCGCAGGCCGCGCTGTATGGGGTCGTAGCGATCATGGCGCTGCTGCCATTCGGCACGCTGCCGTTCAGCATCGGGTTCACGCCGACACTGATCGACGTGATGATCGGCGCCTTCCTGATCGTTTACGGCGCGCAGTGGATGGTTGGAAAGCGTAACGACTTTCGCACGACGCCGGTACACGGCATGTTGGCTCTATACGTCTTGTGGATTCTGGCGTGCTTCGTGCTCGGGTTGCGCTACGCCGCGCCGACCAGCCTGATCCTGCGTCAATTCAGCGAGACGATCCTGATTATGCTGCTGGTGTTCGTGCTGGTTGACCTGCTGCGTGATCCTAAGATGCTTCGGCGGTTGGTGCTGGTCGTGATCCTATGCGTAGGCGTGCAGGCGGTAGCCGCGCTGGTGCTGTACCGTCTGCCCGACGATCTGGCCGAACGCCTTCTGCGCACGCTCCAGCGGATCGGCTATCCGGGCAGCAACATCATCCGCTATATCGAGCAGAATCCGGGGCTTCCGGAGCGCGCGATCGGGACATGGGTCGATCCGAATACGCTCGGCGGGGCGCTGGCGATTGCCGGCGCCATGATCGCGCCGCAGGTGTTCGCCCGCCGGCCCGTCCTGCGCTACCGTGTGCTCACGCTGGCTGTCCTCGGGTTGATCGGCTTGGCGCTGTTCCTGACGTATTCGCGCACGTCGATGCTAGCGCTTGGCGTTGGGCTGGGGACGATCGCCCTCGTTCGCTATCGCCGCTTTGTGCCGCTGATGCTCGCGGCCGGCGCGCTTATCCTGCTTGTCCCACAGGCACAGGATTACGTGCAGCGGTTTATCGACGCGTTTACCGGCGGCGACTTGGCGACGCAGATGCGCATTGGCGAATATGGCGATTCGCTCAAACTCATCGGCCAGTACCCGATCTTCGGCATCGGATTCACCGGCTCACCCTCCATTGACTTGTATTCGAGCGTCGCCAGTATGTACCTCATCATGGCGAACCAGATCGGTCTGGTTGGCGTCGCGTTGTTCGCGCTTGTAATGATCGCCGTGCTGGGATACGGCTATGCCGCATGGAAGCGCGTGATCGGCGACGACGAACTCGAGTCGATTCATCTCGGCTATCACGCGGCGTTGATCGCGGCGCTGGTCAACGGCATCGGCGACCTGTACTACTTCCGCATCGACTTTCAGGCATCCATCCTGTTGTTCTGGTTGACGGTCTCGCTTGCACTGGCGACATCACGCATCGCGTTGGCGCGGGAATCAAAAGCCCCGCCGTCCTTACGAGACGGCGGGGCAGGTGATCGCGTGGATCACTAGAAGGTGACCGGCAGTGCGCCCGGATTGCTGACGTACAGGAAATCCCCGTTGACCCACCCGATCACGCCGTTCACGTTGATCTGGTACCATGTCCCGGTGCTGTTCTTGCCGACCACCGGGAAGGTCTGGTTGCGAGCGATCACCGCGAGCACGTTCTGAATGAACGGATTCGGTGTGCTGCGCACGTTCAGGAAGTAGCAGTTGACGACCGTCCCGGTCACGCCGGTCTGCTGCTGGCCGCTGTTGTTATACGTGACCGGCACCGCGGCCATGTTTGATACCACCGTGTAGTCCGAGTTGACCCAACCGCGCACGCCGCTGGGCAGGATGATCTCGATCCACAACGGCTCGCCGGACGTCTTGCCAACGACTTGGAACGTCTGATTGCGCGCGATCATCGTGATGACATTGTTCACGAACGGATTCGGAGCGGTACGTACGTTCAGGAAGTAGACGTTGACGACGTAGCCGGAGACATAGCCGCCGGGCTGGGGCTGACCGGAGTTGTTGTACGTGACCGGCACCAAGCTTAGATTGGTCACGTTGGCGTAACCGGCGTTGATCCAGCCCGTGCCGCCGCCCGGTAGGTTGATCTGCACCCACAGCGGCTCGCCCGATGTCTTGCCGACGACCACATGCACCGTGCCGAGCGAGACCGTCGTCAGGATTTGACCGGCATACGGATCAGGGATTGCACGCGCGTTCAGGCTGCCGGTGGTGACTACGGCCGTCGAGACCGTGGCTGGCCCCGGGCCGCCCGTGCCGAGCACCGGTACCGATGCGGCATTGACAACCTGAACGTACTGGCCGGAGATCCAACCTGCTTGACCGCTGGGCGGAAGCAGAATCTGCCACCATAAGCCGTCCGACGAGCGCCCAAGCACTTGAAACGTCATGCCGCGGTCGATCACCGCGATGACGCCCGACTGAGTTGAGGGGGTAACACGCACGTTGAGGTGATCCGCCGTTGTGACGGTCGCGAGTGGCGTGCCTTGAGCTTGTGCTGGGCTTGCAACCGCGGATAGGGCGGTTACGGCCAGCAGGCTGATGAGGAGCAGAAGTTTGCGCATGTTAGATACCGTCCTGTGAACTGATGTCACACTTCGCATAATCTAATTATATGCTCATGTGTTACAACCGATGCACGCCAAAGCAACGCTCGCTATGCGTCGGCTAGTTTTCGCCTGACGCAAACACTACGATGATGCGAAATTGGTTTGTAACGTGTTTGAAGCTGTTTAGGAAACCGGCTGTGCCGCGTGGAGCGCCTGCACCCGCAGTTGCAGCTCACGCAGCGACAGCGGATGGCCCGAATCCACGACCAGCCATCCATCAAACCCGGAGTTGATCAGTATCGGCGCGATGTCGTGCAGAGTTTTCGCGTCGTGATGGGTGGCGATCACCTTGACGGCGTCGCGTCCGGCCCATCGTGCGAGGTCGATGCCTTCGGCTGTCAGATGCGAATAATGCAGTGCAAGCTGTAGATGCGGATGTTCGTCCACACGCGATCGAATGATCTGCGCATGATCGGGATGGGTCAACAGCGTCGAGCAGGTGTGATCGGCGGGCATGAGCAGCAGACGCGTGCCGAGCGCATACGCGAGGTCGCACAGTGTCGCGCGGAGCTGCGTGATGAGCAGCTCGGCCTCCAGCTCAATGGCCGACTTATACGGATGGAGATCCGGCAGCACCGGGTGTGAGGCATAGTGGCCGTAAAAGACCACGCCTGCCGCGCCCAAATCGACCGATGCGGCCATGGCCCGGCGTAGGTGGAAGAGCGCCTTTTCGCGCATGTTGTAATCCGGATGGATCAAATACGTGTGCCCGGCGCGGATGCTGGACGCCGCAAGACCGGATGCTTGCAGTGCAGATGCCGCCATAGCGACGTCGAGCGCCTCGGCCTCGCTGCATGCGAATTCGACCCCGTCGAAACCTGCTGCCGCTGCCGCCTGCACCTGCTCCTCAAGCGATGTTCCGGGTAATGCGCCAACACTGACGGCAAGGCGAAACACGATTGTCTCCCACTACACAACGCGATCATTGTAATCGAGCCTGCCGTCTATGAGCGTTGTGGTTCCAGCCCTTGTATAATATGCACAATTTACGTGGAGGTGGCGCAATGACTCAGCTCATGACGATCGAGCGATTTATCTTGCAGCAGCAGGCGCGCTTTCCCGATGCTACCGGGACGCTGACCAATCTCCTGTATGACATCGCGTTGGCCGCCAAGCTGATCGCCAGTGAGATTCGGCGCTTCGGTCTGGGCGACATCGTAGGGGCGGCCGGCACGGAGAACGTTCACGGTGAACGGCAGCAGAAGTTGGACGTGTTCGCGGACGAAGTGATCGTCCGCATGAACGATCATACTGGCCGCCTTGCGGCGATGGCGTCCGAGGAACATGAGGAGATTATCGAGGTCGCGCCGAGGTACGGCAGCGGCAAGTACGTCCTGCTGTACGATCCATTGGACGGCTCGTCCAACATCGACGTGAACGTGTCGGTCGGCACGATCTTCTCAGTCCACCGGCGGATCACGTCCGGCCCGGTGGGAACGTTACAAGACCTCCTTCAACCGGGTCGGTCACTAGCGGTCGCTGGCTACGTCATCTATGGTTCGAGCACGATGCTCGTGTACTCGACGGGTACAGGCGTTCACGGCTTTACGCTTGACCTGAGCCTCGGCGAATTTCTGCTGAGTCATCCGAATATGCGGTTCCCTGAGAAACCGCTGTACTACAGCGCCAACCACGGCCACGAGAAACACTGGACACCCGGTGTCCGGCGTTACGTTAAGGAGCTTCAGGGCCTTCACGGCACGGGGAAGCCGCCGCTTAGCCACCGCTACACCGGATCGCTCGTCGCGGATTTCCACCGGAATCTACTGCGCGGCGGCGTGTTCGTATATCCGGGCGAGGTTGGCGGCGGAGACAAGCCCAACGGCAAACTGCGCCTCACCTACGAAGGGCAAGCAGTGGCGTTTATCGCCGAACAGGCGGGGGGCCGCGCCTCGGACGGAATCGGCGACCTGCTCGACATTCAGCCACACACGCTCCATCAACGCACGCCGTGTTTCGTCGGCAACAAGGAGATGGTCGATCAAGCGGAAGAGTTTGTCGCCCAATACGACCATGAATGGCGTGGACAATACCTGCCATACCGCCAGCGTGAGGCACAGCTTGGCACGCGATAACCCCACGGCGTTCCGACGGTCTGCTGACGGCCTCCGCCTCGCATACCGGAGATGATATAATGCGGCCTCATTCCGGTTATGCGTATACGCGATGGAGCACGCGATGAAACGAGTCTCGCTGGGCACCGCCGCACTCCTAGTCTTCCTGATCGTGGTTGTGCCGGCGGCCGGCCAGTCCGGAAATCTGCTGCAAGATCCCAGCTTTGAAGCACCGGGAAACTACAACGTCATCTTGAACAGCGTCGATGAAGGCACCGTTTTCGGTGTGCCTGCTGCTTGGGATGGCTGGATTCTGACCTCGCCGCGGACTGAGTCGTGGATGAACCTTGTGCCGGACGGCTATCCGCATACCGGCCTGTTCAAGTTCGACGGTGGTCGATCGCTCAGCATTTCACGCGGATTTGCTACGTTTACGACCGCCGTGTTCCAGCGCGTTAGCGTGGCGGCCGGCAGCAACGTGCGTGGAACCGCGCGCGCATTTATGGAGCGTGGCAATTCGCCGCCGCCGGGCGCACAGTTCCGCATCGGCATTGATCCCAACGGTGGGTCTGACCCACTCGCTCCGGGCGTTGTGTGGTCGCCGTGGGTGGCCTCGCCGAACAGTTGGGTGCAGGCGACCGTCGATGCGACTGCGGGCGCTGGCGGGGCGGTGACTCTGTTCTTGTATTCGACGCAAACCTCCCCGACCAATCCCAACGCGATCTACTGGGACGATACGACGTTAACTCTGGGTGGCAGTGGCGCCGCTGCTTCGGGCACGCCGGGGTCGGCCAACGTCCTGCCGACGCCCGCCTTTGCGCCGTTCGTGATGGCGCAGGGCCAGCGCGAGGACGGGTCGATCGTGCATGTCGTCGTGCCGGGCGATACGCTCGACGCGATTGCGGTCGCGTACCAGACCACGCGGGATGAACTGCTGGCGCTCAACAACCTGACCAGCCGCAATTTCCTACAAGTAGGGCAGGAGATTCTGGTGCGCCCGCCGTTCACGGCGACGCCGGCAGGTCAGCCGACCAGCAAGACACCCACGCCGTCCCGAACACAAGCCACGGCGACACAGACCGGGAGCGTGACGGCTGTACAGATCGGTACGACGACGGCAACCGCTCCGACTGCGACAGTGACAGCGACTGACGGCACTTCCGTCGAAGCAGACGCAACGACGACGGTTGAGTCCACGGCAACCATCGAGGCGACCGAAATTGTGCCGACTGCGACGTTCACGCCTTCGGCCACCGCGACGGACTTGCCCCCTGCGCCCATCACGCAGGTCGCGCAGGCGCCGACCGAACCGGCCGACGTGACGCGCGTATGCTTCTGGGCGTTTGACGATGTCAATCAGAATCGGATACAGGAAGGCGGCGAGCTGCTTGTCGCTGATGCGACGGTGCTGGTTGTGCAGGGCGGGGTGCGCGTTCGCTCAATCACCACGACGGCCAACGACCCTGTGTGCGTTGATGACCTCGACGCCGGCGACTATACCGCCGAGCTGGAATCGCCGGAGGGGTATGGCCCGACGACGGCCGAGTCACTGAACCTCCGCGTACAGGAACTAACACGCACCAACGTTCGGTTTGGCGTTGCACAGGGGGTTCAGCCAGTCATTCCACCGACCGCGCAGCCCCAAGTGGAGAGTACGCCGCTGCCGACTCCGCAGCCCGCCGAGGCGCAGGCGGCCAATCCGCTGGCGCAGTACGGCGGGATTCTGGTGATTGGGATCGCGGTGGCGGTCATCATGGGCGGTGCGGCACTCGCCCTCTTTATCCGGGGACGGTAGGCGATGGCACGAATCGTGTGGGCTGTGCTCGCGCTCGTCCTCGCTGTGACTGCCGCGGCGGCGCAGGAGTCTGGCGATGGTCAGTTCTGTGTGCGCGGCTTCGAAGATCGGAACGCTAACTTGACGCGCGATGCGGGTGAACCTCTGTTGACGTCAGGGATGGCGGCCGACCTGCTGGACGAGTCGGGCATTGTGGTTGCCAGCGCGCTGCTCGCTGAATCCCCGACAGCGGCGCAAGGCGTCATTTGTTTTCAATTTCTGCCGCCGGGACAGTATTCCATTCAGGTGACGGCCGCGGAGTACGTCGCGACGACTCCCGATACGATGACCGTGACGCTGCGTGGTGGCGAACTGCCTGCGGTGCTTGAGTTTGGAGCGCAGAACATCGTTGATGCTCACCCGCGGCCGTCAGAAGCTGCCGCTGAAGAATCACCGCAGTGGCCACGCTTGTTGACGGCCACCGTTGGCGCACTGATCGCGCTGGTTGTGATGCAAGCCTTAGGACTGGTGATCTACCTGCTGCGGTTCCGCCGGCGTAAGCCCGCTAAACCCAGCGTATCGCAGACCGGCCAGTTCAAACGTCCCCTAACGTGAGGGCCGCTGTTTCAGGAAAAGCGCGCTGCGGGTGACCTCGATCGTGATGTCTCCGTGCTGATTGCGCCCGATATGGCGCATCGTCACGATTCCCGCCTCGGGCCGGGAACGACTTTCGCGCTTGGCGATGATCTCCGTTTCGACATGCAGCGTATCCCCGGCGAACATCGGCTTCGGGTGCTTGACGTTCTCGTAGCCGAGGTTAGCGATGATCGTGCCGGCGGTTAAGTCACCGACGGTTATCCCGACGACCAACCCCATCGTGAAGATGCCGTTCACAATCGGCCGGCCGAACTCGGTGCTGGCCGCGAATTCGGCGTCGAGGTGCAGCGGTTGATTGTTGAGGGTCAAGCTGCTGAACAGCACGTTGTCGAACTCGGTCAGTGTGCGCCGAAGATCGTGGGTGATGACCATCCCCACTTCCAACTCATCGAACGTTTTACCGGCCATGAAGAGTCTCCACTGTACGCTGCGCCGTGAGGATTATAGCGCTGCCAAACAGAACGCCGGCATGGGGGGGACATGCCAGCGTTCTGTGGAGGGATAGGCCAGTGTCGGTCTGGCCAAGAAGCAGACGGTTTACACACGAGCCAAGGAGGGACTAACGATACGACGTCTGCTTCTACCTGATGCGCAGTGTAGTGCGCCCCGCTGAAGCAGACGTGAATGCGCACTGAACACTGTCTGAGTCCGTTACGACCCCGGTTGGCCGATTGGCGCGGTCTGTCCGTTGGGATTCCCCGGATCGACCGTGGGGACGAAGCCCTCCGGCGTTGGCGTGCCGTTCTCGCACCAGTTCTCCGCTACCGTCCGTTTATCGCTGACCTGCGGATCTGAGAACAGCCTGAGAGCGTTGGTGTACTGCGTGACCGCGGCGCATGGGGAGCCATAGGTCAGCGCATCGGCATACAACACGTAGTTGTTGAACAGCAGCCGCTGAACCTCGCCGTTCTGGTAATTCGGCGACAGACTCACGACCTCTTGCAGTGCGTTGATGGCCCCGATGTAGTCATTTGTCCCGACACGCGAGCGCGCGCTGAGATAGAGCTGCGCGACGTATCGCTCGAACTCAAGCCCGTCAGCGAGCGGCCCGAAGTCTTCTGCGCGGTCGGTCAGATAGATCGCCTCTCCCAGATCGCCCATCCGGTAACGCTGGAGAGCTTCGGCGTTGAGGGCGCGCGACATCAAGCTGCGCACCAGTGCGACTTCATAGTTCGGATCGATGCCGATGATCACGTCCAGTTCGTCGATCGCGTCCAACCACTGACCGAGCGAGACTGCGCTCTGAGCGCGCGCGAGCCGTCCTGCGAGATCGAACGGGTCGGCCAATGTGGCGGTTGCTTCGAGGGTGGGTGAAGCGGTCGGCCCGGCGTCGGTGGGGGAGGCCGTCGGTGTTTGCGTCGGCGTGAGCGTCGCGGTCGGTTGAAGGGTGAGATACACCGCCGTCCCGGTTTCGAGCAGGCTGGGCAGGGCAGGCATACCGCTTTGTTGAGTCGCAAGGTACTGAATACGATAGCTCGCCAACTCGAAACTGCCGCTCTCAATATCGGTGGACACCAGCTCGACTTGCAGCGCCGTGTCCGCATCGGCGGTTGACGTTGCGTTGGATGCGGCCGTGCGCTGGCCTGTCGTCCATCCGGCGGTCGCGGATAACCCAACGATTCCGAGCGCGAAGAGACCCAGCACGCCGAAAACGAGGATCGCCGACCCGCAGCCCATTCCGGATTGAGGCTGATACATGCGCGGCCCGTCCGGGTCAAGTGATCCGTACACGGATGATTCGCCGTGTGGCTCCGGGGGCAGGGTGCGGACGGGCTGGGTGTCATCGAGTGGGTTGTTGGTCATACAGCGTCCCATGTGCTTGTGCCGACCTATCGGCGACCGCCATTATACAGCCGTGGAACGCCGCGTAAACCCGCGCCCGCCCGGCGTAGGTGAACCGCAAACAAACAGCCGGGCCTGAGGCGCCCGGCTGTACGGAGGCAGAGAGGGGTTGACGACCGCGGATGAATCTAGCGGTTGGCGTTGATGTCTTGATTCTGCTGCTGCAAAATCGGCAGCGCGTTCGGGTCGTAGCTCTGGACGATCTGATCCGCCGGCTGCTCGACCTCGGCGATACCGTTGCGTACTTCGCCGATCATCCGACCGAGGCGTTGTTCGAGGTCACGCAGTGCATCGACGACATACGAGTCCGCGTCGTTCATGATCTGCTCGGCGTCGCGGCGCGCACGGTCGAGCACTTCGCGCGCGCGTACTTGTGCGGCCTGTACCGACGTGTCGTTGTCGAGCATTTCGGCGCCTTTGGTGCGCGTATCTTGTAGGATTCGCGCGGCTTCTTCGTTGGCCTTCTCAAGGATACGGTTCCGTTCCGAGATGACCGTCGTCGCCTTGACGATTTCTTCCGGGATGGAAATCCGCATCTGGTCGAGAATCGCTAGCGCGCGTTCTTCATCGACCACGGTGTATTTGCTGAAAGGAACGTGACGTCCTTCATCAATCAGATCTTCGAGCCGGTCAACCAGTTGCAGAATATCCATCAGTCCTCAACCTCTCATTCACCCGTTCAGTCGCGGATGCTTATGGTGTAGCCCGGCTCCGGCTGAAGTGCGCGTAGTTCCTCAAAGCGCGCGACCAAAGCCCTGTCCACAAAACCCGGAACCATTGTCGACACATCACCCCCGAGTTCTGCGATTTCGCGAATGGTGCTGGAGCTGATGTGGATGTGCCGTTCATCCGCCATGATCGAGATCGTTTCGATGTCGGGCGCGAGCTTCTTGTTGGCAAGGCCCATACGAAACTCGAACTCGAAATCGGAGAAGACCCGCAGACCACGGATAATCGCCATCGCTCCGACGCTTGCAACATAGTTTACAAGCAAGCCGGAAAATTTCGCAACTTCTACGTTTGGGATATGCCTTAATGCTTCTGCCATCATCTCCATTCGGCGATCTGCGTCGAACAGCAGACGCTTTTTCGGCAGATCATAGGCGGCGACGATGACCTTATCGAAGAACTTGGCTGCTCGTTCAGCGACATCAATATGCCCGTTGTGAATCGGGTCGAACGAACCGGGATATACGGCGATGTGACCAGTGTCGGCCATTTAGATTGTCCTTCCGCCTTGTTGCGCCTAGCTGACGTCGATCTCCGGGTCGTACAGCATGGCGACCCGTTCCGCCAGCAGCCGGTGTTCCGGCAGGGTCAGGTACGGGTCTTCTTCGAAGAGTGTGCGCGCCTCGCGCTGGGCCATATCGACCAAGTGCGGCACCATCGCGTGCAGCAGTTGGAGCTTGCTGCGACCGCTTTGGCGCGTCCCGATCAAGTCACCTGCGCCGCGCTGCTGCCAGTCGATTTCGGCCAACTTGAAGCCGTCCGTGGTCTCGGTCAATGCCTTGAGCCGCGCCTCAGACTCTGGCGTATCCGCATCCGGTACAAGGAAGCACGTCGACTTGTGCTGACCGCGCCCGACACGCCCGCGGAACTGATGCAGCTGAGCCAGCCCGAACCGGTTCGCGCCTTCGATGATGATGACGTTGGCGTTCGGCACATCCACGCCGACCTCGGCCACTGACGTGGTGACGAGCACGTCGATCTCTCCGTGGCTGAACGCCCCCATGATGTCGTCTTTCTCGGCAGGGCGCATTTTGCCGTGCAGCAAGCCGACGCGGTAGCGATAAAACACCTGACTGAGCCGTTCGTACTCCTCAACGGCCGAGGCGGCTTCGATCGTCTCCGATGCCTCGACCAGCGGGTGCACAATGAACGCCTGCCGGCCCTGTTCAAGCTGCTCCTCGACAAAGCGATACATCCGCTCCCGCTTGACGTCGGGGATGATATACGTGTCGATGGGGGTGCGTCCCGGCGGCATCTCATCGAGGACGGTCAGGTCGAGGTCAGCGAACAGCGTGAGTGCCAGCGTGCGTGGAATCGGGGTCGCCGTCATCACCAAGACATGCGGATTGAGGCCCTTACCGCGCAGCCGGCCACGCTGCTGCACGCCGAAGCGGTGCTGTTCGTCGATGACGGCCAGCCCAAGATTCTGGAATGTCACGCCCTCTTCGATGACGGCGTGCGTGCCGATGACGATATCAATCGAGCCGTCGGCGAGTCCGGCAATCACGGCGCGCTTATCGGCGGCGCTGAGCGCGCTGGTCAGCAGAGCGACGTGCGGTTTGCGATCTCCCGGTGTCGCTTCGAGCTGGCGTGAGATGCTGCGGTAATGCTGCTCGGCGAGGATGCCGGTCGGGGCCATCAACGCCGCCTGCTTGCCGTTGGCGAAGGCGAGGATCATCGCGCTGATCGCCACGGCCGTCTTGCCGGATCCCACGTCGCCTTGCAGCAGCCGGTTCATCGGAATGGGCTTCGCGGCGTCGTGGCGGATGTCTGCGATGGCACGCTGCTGGGCTGTCGTCAGCGAGTACGGGAAGACGGAAGCGATGAATTCGTCCATGAACCCGTCATCCACCGGAAGCGGCTCTGCGGGGGTGCTTTGCCATTCACGGCGTGTTGCGAGGATCGACAACTGCATCAGCAGCAGTTCATCGAATACATACCGGTTGCGCGCATGAGCCAGATGGTCGTGGCCCTCAGGGAAGTGCAGGTTCTTAATCGCCCAGCCGAGGTCGGCCAGATCGGTTCGCTCAAGCACCGTTACCGGCATGTAATCGGGCAGGCGTTCCGCCCAGTACGTAACAGTATCGCGCATCAGGCGGCGCATCGTGCGCCCTGAGATGCCTTCGGTCAGCGGGTAGATCGGCACGATACCGATTTGGCGCAGGTTCTCCGGGTCGATCTGCTCCCACTCCGGGTTCGTCATCTGCGGTTGGCCCCGGAACGCCGTGACTCGTCCGTGCAGCACAAATTGAGTCGATGGCTGGAATGTGCGGCTCAAGTAGTGCTGCCCGAAGAACGTGACGTGCAGCGTGCCCGTGCCGTCGTAAAACTCGACCCACAGGTCTTTACGCTTACTCTTGATCGCCTTGAGTTCGCTGCGTCGAACCGTAGCGATGACCGTTGTGTTCTGTGTCGGCACGAGCCGCGAAATCGAGGTGAGCCGCGTATAGTCGTCGTAGCGGCGTGGCAGCAGCGCCAGCATGTCCTCGATCGTATGTACGTTGAGGTTCGCAAGCGACTCGACCATCTTCGGCCCGATCCCGCGCACGGTTTCGACCGACGCCCTGAGGCCGCGCATGATGTCCGTAGCGGCTTCGGGATCGACGTTCGGCCGTGGCGACCGCGGCGGCCGCGCCAGCCGGATTTCCGTCGGGATGTCGAGCTGTCCGGTATGCAGCACTTCGATCGGATCACTCACGTCGAAGCTCAGGTCGCCCTCGTCGCCACCCCGCGGCCGCTGTTGATCGTGCCGGTCGTGCTGCTGCTTGCCGTGTTGACCGCGGTCTGGCCGATTCGGCCCACCCTCACGCCGCTGCTGTTCTCCGCGCGGCCGATCCTGCTTGTTCCGCCTCTCCTCGCGGCGTCCCTGATCGTGTGTCTGTTCAGCGCGATCTCGCCGGTCTTGGCGGGGTGGACGGGGCTGTGCGGGCTGTTCGCGCGCGGCTTGCTCGCGAGGGTCGGCTGGCATCTCTGATTTTGGTGGACGCGACTCGTGCGCGGGCGTTTCGGTGGGAGCCACAGGCTTAGGCGTGGATTGAGCCGTGGGCGGCGGTTGTTTGGCGGCATCGCCCGCCTCGAATACTTCCCGTTCGGTGGGCGGCTGAACCCGGCCGGTCACGCGGTCGAGCATATAATTTACGATCTGTAAACGACGCTCGCGTTCACCGATGTCGTCGTAGCCGCGCATGAGCGACGTCAGTTCATCGACAAGCCGCCGCTGTTCGGGCCGGCGCGCCTGTTCATACGCTTGCATCGACCACGTTGCGCTGTAGGCGCGCAGCCCGCCGACGACAGCACGATTGTTGGCGCCTTGCTGACGTTCGAGTTTGAGTATCTTGACTAGCTGTTCAATGGCAGAGGGCATGACGGTGTTGAGCTACGCCTTCCAAGATGTGCTGACCGAAGCGAACCCGAGTGATCCCGGCCCGATATGTACGCCGAGCGTCGGCCCTACGCGCACGATATGCGTATCCACAGGCAGGATGTCGGCGATCGTATCCTTCACGTGCTGTGCGCCTTCGAGATTGTTGGAGTGGATGATCGCCAGTTTGTCGAGCGGCGCTTGCTGTCGAATTAGCTCGATCATGTGATCGACCGCCTTGCTGAACGTGCGGACGCGTGCGGCCGGCAGCACGTCGCCGTTCGTCACCTGAAGAATGGGCTTGATCTGCAGCAGCGCGCCAATCCCGGCGGCGGCCCAGCTGACACGGCCCCCACGCCTGAGGAATTCCATCGTGAGCAGCGCGCAGTACAGCGCCTGATTGTGCTGAACGCGCTGAATGGCGTCGAGGGTGGCTTCCACGCTTCCGGTCTGCGCCGCGACTTCCGCGCCGACGATGACCTGCCATCCCATGCCAAGGCTGACCTGCCCGCTGTCAATCAACGTGTACCTGTTTGAAGGCAAACCCGATCCGCCGATGCGGAACGAGTTGTACGTGGTCGACAGCTTGGCCGGGGTTACGATGGCGATGACATGATCGGCCGATTCCGCCGCGCGCTGCAACGCCTCCTCGGCAAGGGCGGGTGGGGGCGCTGCGGTTGTCGGGTGGGTTGGTAATGACGGCAGATCGTCGTAGAACGTTTCACGATTCAGTTCTTTGCCATCGTCGGCGAAACTCTGCCCTCCGTAATTGACGAAGGTTGGAACGACACCGATGTCATGCTTGTCGACAAGTTCCTGCGGCAAGTCGGCAACGCTGTCGGTCACGAACTTAATCTTTAAGAATGTCATGGGTCTCACCTATGCGCGAACCTAGAACCACTAAACCGCCGGCGTGAGGCCCAAGAAACGACGCCATCGCCGCTGTGCAACTGCTGAGAGAGGGCGGTTGGCCCGGAATTTCGCCATGCCAGCGCGCCAGCAGCTGCCGCGTCACTTCCGACCGCTGCGTGCCTTCGGGCTGCACGATTACCGCTGACTCGAACGCGCTGAACCCCTGTGCGAATTCGATCAACTGGTCGACGATCTGAGCGCGTGTGCGCGCCTTTCCGGTCGTCACCAGATGTCCATCGTCGAGCGTAAGCAGGGGCCGAACGCTCAGCATCGATGACAAAACGCTGTGTTCCGCCGGGAGTATGCCATTATGGAGCAACGTCTCGGTGGATTCAACATAGTATATCGAGAACACGCGGGCCGCAGCGTTCCGGATATCGCGCACGAGCTGTTCAATCGAGTTGTACGTTTGTGCCTGCTTGAGCGCGCGCATGACCACCAAACCCTGACCTGCGCAGATCGTGCGTGAGTCGATCACGGTGATGTCTTGTGGCCCGGCGCTCATGGCGGCCGTGCGGGCGTTGGCAAAGCTGTCCGACAGCGCGCCCGATGAAGTGATGCAGATGACGATGGGCGCGTTGCGCTTAGCCGCCCGGAATGCATGGTAGTAATCTTCCGGCCCCGGCGCGCCGCCGGTCGGCGGGGCGGTGCGGTGACTGGCGCTTTCGTGCAGTGCGCCGCGCGCCGCGCTCAACGCCGCTGACGAGTGCTCGTCAGCGGCACGCCACGGCACAATATGAAGCGGCAGACTCGCGCCAGAGTCTTCTGCAAACCCTGCGGCGCCGTCTGTGACAATTGAGCAATCCAGCATCGGCGTGGGTGTTATTCAATGCTGATCAGATAAGGATAGAGCGGTTGACCGCCCCGGACTACCACGATCTCTGGCCCCGGAAAGAGTTCGCCGAGCCGTTCACCCAGCCGCGATGCCTGCGCCTCACGCACGGCATCGCCAAAGTACAGGGTGATAAGCTCTGCTTGGCTGGCGTTCAGGGTGGTCAAGACGTGTTCGACAACCCCCTCCGGAGATTGACCGGAGCCGGCCAGCTTACCGTCCAGCAAGGCGATCACTTCGCCTTCTTTAGCGGTCACGTCATCCAGCGTGATCGATCGCGTCGAAGTGGTCACTTCGATCGTGCGAACGGAGTGTGTCGAGGCCGCCATTTCGCCGGCGAGGTCGTCAAGGCTGACGCTGCCGTTGGCGTTGATGTACGCCATTAGAGCGGCGACCCCTTGCGGAACCGTTCGCGTTGGAACGACCCGGACAGTCTTTCCAACGGCCAGTTTCGCCGCCTGTTCGGCCGCGAGGATGATGTTCTTGTTGTTAGGCAGTAGGATCACTTCGTCGTTCGGCAGGTTGTTGATCGCTGTGAGGAAGTCCTCGGCGCTGGGGTTCATGGTTTGGCCGCCGCTGATGACGACTGCTGCGCCGAGTTCGCGCACCATGAGCTTTCGCATTCCGTCGCCCGCCGCTACAGCTACGACGGCGACTCCGTCGACCATTACCGGCGCATCGTCGATATCCTTCTTGACCCGCTGCGCCGCTTGTGCCTCGTACTGAAGCTGCATGTTCTCGACGACGACATCATCCAGCATCGCGCCGGCCTCGATCGCGTAACCGATGGGATGCGCGGGGTTATGCACGTGAATGTGCACCTTGATCAGCGACGGATCGCCGACCACGAGCGTTGACCAGCCCATCGACTCGAAGTCGCGCCGTACCTGTGCGACGTCGAAATTGTCGCCGCGCATTAGGAACTGCACATCGTATCCGTAACCGTCCTCGTCTTCGGGTTCGAGCTTGTCCTGCCACGTCCCATCGTGCGTGTCGCCGGTCGGCACATCCTGCGCGAGAAGAGTCTCGTGCAGCATAACCGGCTCGCCTTGCAGCATGCGCGCCATGCCTTCGAGAATGTACACCAACCCCTGACCGCCCGAATCGACCACTCCTGCTTTGCGCAGGATGTCGAGCTGCTCCGGTGTGCGGCGCAGCGCGTCCTTAGCCGTCGCCAAAGTGACTTCCAGCACCACTTGAAGGTCACTCTCTTCTTGTGCAACCCGGTAAGCGGCCTCGGCGGCGGCCTTTGCCACCGTAAGGATCGTGCCTTCGACCGGTTTCTCCACCGCACGATACGCCTCTTCGGAAGCGGCCCGGCAGGCATAGGCGAAGGTCGACGCGTCAAAGACCTCGCGGTCTTTCAGTACGTTGGCAAACCCGCGCAGGATCTGCGACAGGATGACGCCGGAATTGCCACGCGCGCCGAGCAGCGCCCCACGCGCCATCGCATCCGCGACTTTTCCGACGTGCGAGTCGTCCCAATCGGAGATGGCGGCATACGCCTTGCGCATCGTCAGCGTCATATTGGTGCCGGTGTCTCCGTCTGGCACCGGATAGACGTTGAGTTGATTAACCCGTTCCCGGTTATGCTCTAGCCACGCCAGTCCAGACGCATAAAGAAACTTCAGTCGGAAACCATCGCATACGCGACGGGAAAGTTCTACGATCATTGGTGCACCTCGCGATCCGCGGCGGGCGGATCGTACCTTGAATTCGTTCAATGGGCTATGGTAGCATTTTCTAATCGGTATCGGCAAAAGTACGGGTAAACTCCTATGGCTATCTGCGCAGTTTGCGGGAAAAAGCCGCAGTTTGGCAACTCCCGCAGCTTCTCAATGCATGCGACGAGGCGCAAATTCAGCCCCAATCTTCAGGTCGTGAAGGTCAAAGAGGGCGGCGTTTTCGTTCGCAAGACGATGTGCACCAAGTGCATTAAGGCGATGGCGAAGGGCGCGTAACGCGTTCGACACCACAAGGGATACGTGAAAGCCGGCTTGTCCGGCTTTTTCGTTTGTCATCATGCGCCGCCTGAAGCCGCGCGCCGCAGCGAATCCAGCGCGCTCGCAATCCCGGTCGGGTCGCGGAAAATCGCGTTTCCGGCGACGAGATACGACGCGCCCGCGCTTGCTGCGCGATGTGCCGTCTCCCGGTTTATGCCGCCATCGGCGCCGACCTCAAGCGATAGGCCCCGGCGCGACGCCATGTCGGCTAGCTGCTGCATCTTGCCGAGCGTCGGCTCGATGAGCCGCTGCCCCCCGAACCCCGGATTAACCGTCATCACCAGCACGATGTCGGCGCTCTCAAGCACCTCTTCGATCGCGACGACCGGTGTATGTGGATTGAGCGCGATGCCGGCTTTTGCGCCCAGTTCGCGGATCATCTGAAGCGTGCGATGCAAGTGGGGGGATGCCTCGACATGCACTGTGACGTGGTCGGCGCCGGCCTTGATGAAATCCTCGACGTAACGCTCTGGCTCGACGATCATCAAATGCACGTCGAGCGGGATTTGTGTGGCGCGCCGCACCGCCTCGACGATCATCGGGCCGAACGTGATGTTCGGGACGAAACGGCCGTCCATGACGTCGAGGTGCAGCCAGTCGGCGCCGGCGTATTCACATTCTGAGACCTGCAAGCCAAGCTGCGTGAAATCCGCCGAAAGTAGTGAAGGAACGATCTTGGGTGGAGCCAATGTTAGATGTCCGGTGATCCGTCAAGTGTTCCCAATAATATAACAATTGGTGAACACCGTTCGTTGCGTTACCGCCTTACGTTATACTCTCGGCGATCAGAAAGCGTAAAGTGTCGATCTAAAGGGGATTCAAAATGGCGATGCAGTATCGGAGGCTGGGCCGAACGGGCCTGAAGGTGAGTGCACTGAGTATTGGGGCGTGGCTGACCTACGGCAGCAGCCGCGTCGAAGACGACACCGCCATCGCTTGTCTTCATACTGCGATTGAGAGTGGGATCAACTTCATTGACGTTGCCGACATCTACGCACGCGGCGAGGCCGAGAAAGTCGTCGGTAAAGCGATCAAACGCTACAACCGGTCGCACCTCGTAATCAGCACGAAGGCGTACTGGGGGATGAGCGAAGACGTCAACGATCGCGGGCTGAGCCGCAAGCACATCATGGAGTCGGTTGAGAAGTCCCTGAAGCGCTTTGATATGGACTATCTCGACCTGTTTTTCTGCCATCGCTACGACGAGCAGACGCCGACTGACGAGACGGTTCGCGCGATTAGCGACCTCATCACGCAGGGCAAGATCCTGTATTGGGGCACGAGCATGTGGTCTGCGGCCGCCGTCGAGGAGGCTGTCGGTCACGCCCATGCCACCAACGGATATGCGCCAGTCACCGAACAGCCGCTTTACAACATGCTGGATCGTGAGCAGGTCGAAGGCGAGCTGGAAGGTGTGTGCGATAAGTATGGGATCGGGCTGGTGGTGTGGAGTCCGCTGGCGCAGGGCGTCCTGACGGGTAAGTACAACGAGGGAATCCCTGCGGGCAGTCGTGGCGCGAGCGCCGACCCGGATTGGTTCGCCAAGCAGATCACGGAAGATCGCATCGACCGTGTTCGCAAATTGACCGCGCTAGCCGCTGAGGCCGGTGTGTCAATGGCTGCGCTGGCCCTCGCGTGGGCGATGAAGCACCGCGCGGTCTCAAGTGTGATCACCGGGGCGACCAAACCGGATCATATCTATGAGAACCTCAAGGCGCTCGATGTCACGATCACGTCGGAGCTTGACGCGGCCATTGAGGAGATCTTGCAGAACAAGCCGGCGCGGAACGCGTCCAACTAGCTGTCATGCGACCGGCCCGCGCCGGTAAGGAGACACCGTGCTAAAACACTGTTTGGTTGCCAACCGTGGGGAGATCGCCGTGCGTATCATCCGCGCATGTCACGCCCTCGGAATCGCGGCGACGGCGGTGTATTCGACAGCCGACCGGCACGCGCTTCATGTGGAACTCGCGGATCATGCCGTCGAGCTGGGGCCGCCGTCACCAGCCGAAAGCTATCTTGCCATTGAGCGGCTGATCGACGCGGCGCGGTCGACCGGGTGTGACTGTGTGCATCCGGGATATGGGTTTCTCAGTGAAAGCCCGGATTTCGCCGAAGCCGTGCTCGCGGCCGGGCTGACGTGGGTTGGCCCGCCACCGGCCGCGATTCGCGCGATGGGCGTCAAGACCGCGGCGCGGCGCATCATGGAGGCGGCGGGAGTTCCGGTCGTACCCGGTTATCAGCCTGAGGACGTCAGAGACGCCGACTATCTCACCGCGGCCCAGCGAATCGGCTTTCCGCTGATGATTAAAGCGGCGGGCGGCGGGGGAGGCAAAGGGATTCGGATCGCTTGGCGGCCGGAAGATCTGGAGGCCGGGTTGTCGTCCGCGAGTCGGGAGGCAGAGAAGGCGTTCGGCGATCCACGCGTGTTCCTCGAACGGTACATCGAGCGCGGCCGGCACATCGAGGTACAGGTGCTGGCGGATCGTCACGGCAAGACGGTGCATCTGTTCGACCGGGAGTGCAGCGCCCAGCGCCGTCACCAGAAGATCGTCGAGGAGTCCCCGTCACCGATGCTGAATGCACAGCAGCGGGAGGAAATCTGCATGGCGGCTGTGCGCGCTGCGCAGGCCGTCGGGTACGTCAATGCCGGCACCGTCGAGTTTATCGCATCGCAAGATGGGCAGTTCTATTTTCTGGAGATGAACACCCGGCTTCAGGTCGAGCATCCCGTCACCGAGAGCGTGACCGGCCTCGACTTGGTGGAGCTGCAGTTCCTCATCGCCGGGGGGCTGCCGATCCCGTTCGAGCAGTCGGATGTGACGCAGCGCGGACACGCCATCGAGTGCCGCGTGTATGCCGAAGATGCGCAGCGCAGTTTCCTACCGTCGATTGGCACACTGCACACGCTCGACATGCCCGCCGGGCCGGGCATCCGTATAGACAGTGGGGTGCGCGCCGGCGATGCGGTCACGATTCATTACGACCCGATGATCGCGAAGATCATCGCGTATGCCCCGACACGGGACGGCGCACGCAGAAAGCTCCTTCACGCCCTGCGACAGATGGTGGTGCTGGGCGTGACGACCAATGTCCGCTTTCTGATTCGTCTGCTGGACGACCCGGTATTCGCCGCCGGCAAGATTGATACCACGTATGTCGATGCGAATCTGGGAGACTTGATCGACGACCCTGAATCCGGGGTCGATGCGGCCGTGCTGATCGCCTTGGCGTTGAGCGAGGCCGGGGCATCGGCGCCGGTTGATGCGGCCGCTTCGCAGCGCGATCCGTATTCGCCATGGGCGCGGCCGGATGGGTTCAGGTTGCATGACTGAACGACCCTCACACCGGCCGCTGCGCGTGCTGATGATCTCCAAAGCGTGTGTCGTCGGGATCTATCAAAAGAAACTTGAGGATATTGCCCGGCTAGGAATTGACCTGACCGTGGTGGTACCGCCGGCGTGGCGTGACGAGCGTGGCGAGCAAGCTCTCGAACGCGTGTACGTGGGCGGCTATGACCTGCGCGTGCTGCCGATCCGGTTCAACGGGAACTTTCATCTGCACGTGTATCGCGGACTGGGTCGGCTTTTTGCGGATCTGAAGCCCGATCTGGTTCACATCGACGAGGAGCCATATAACGCGGCGACGTGGCAGGCGATCTGGCACGCGCGTCGAATCGGCGCCAAAGTCGTGATATTCAGCTGGCAGAATCTGCTGCGTCACTATCCGCCGCCGTTTTCGTGGGGAGAGCGATGGGCCTTGGCGCGCTGCGATCTGCTCATCGCGGGGACGGACAGCGCCGCCGATGTGTGGCGTGCGAAGGGGTATTCCGGGCCAATACGCACGATCCCGCAGTTCGGAACCGACCCTGAGTTGTTCTGTCCCAAGCCTGAGCCGCGCGCTGCGGATCATCCTTTCGTCATCGGTTACTTCGGCCGACTGGTCGTTGAAAAGGGGGTGCACGTCTTGCTCGACGCGCTCGCCCAATTGACCGACGCTTGGCGAGCGTTGATCGTCGGCGGCGGCCCGGAACTTGACCGGCTGAAAGCGATGGCCGCGTCGCTGCACATCGCTGACCGCGTGGAGTTTCGCCCGCAGGTGCCGTCAACTGAAATGCCACGCCTGTATCACAGTATCGACGTGCTCGCGCTGCCGTCGTTGACCCGCCCGAATTGGAAGGAACAGTTCGGCCGGGTGCTGGTCGAGGCGATGGCGTCCGGCGTGCCGGTGATCGGCGCGGACAGCGGCGCGATCCCGTCGGTCGTGGGGGATGGGGGGATCATCGTCCCTGAGGGTTCTGTGTCCGCCCTGCGCGACGCGATCCAATCGCTCATCGACCTGCCCGAACACGGCCAACAGCTGGCGGAAAAGGGCCGGATGCGTGTGATCGAACACTTCACGCAGCAGTCCGTCGCAAGAGAAACTGTGCTGGCATATCGCGCGCTTTATCGAGAGACCGCGGACGAACGTGTTTAGCGGCCGCTCGCTTCTCCGGGTGCGTGGCGCGGCTCACAGTGATTAGGTAGACTGACCGCGCGGACATCGTCGGATGTCTGCCCGGTCGTCATTGGCGAGGTCGATAACCATGTTGAGTCCGGCGGTGCTGCGCGAACGCAGGATCGTGCTCGGCGTGTCCGGCAGCATAGCGGCGTACAAGAGCGTTGATCTTGCCAGCAAACTCACACAAATGGGCGCGCTGGTCGATACGATTATGACCGACGCCGCCCAGCAGTTCGTGACACCGTTGGCGTTCCAGTCGGTCACGGGCCGGCCCGTATACACGAACATGTGGCGTGCTGAATCGTCTGGTGGCCTGCCGACGCACATAGCGCACGTCGGCCTCGGCGAGAGCGCGGACGCACTGGTTATCGCGCCAGCCACGGCCAACACAATCGCCAAGCTCGCGGCGGGCCTCGCAGATGATCTGCTTTCGGTTACTGCGCTGGCGTCGCGTGCGCCGCTGCTGATTGCTCCCGCGATGGACGGCGGGATGTACATGCACGACGCGGTGCAGACCAACCTGCGCGTGCTGACCGAGCGTGGGGTGTGGATCGTCGAGCCGGAGACTGGGCGATTCGCCTCCGGGCTGGTTGGCAAGGGCCGGCTTCCAGAGACGCCGGCGCTGATCGGCCATATTCGGCGGCTGTTGGGGCGGGCGGGGCCGCTGGCAGGCCGAAAAGTCGTCGTGACGGCGGGCGGCACACGCGAACCCATTGATCCGGTGCGGTATGTGTCGAACCGGTCGAGCGGCAAACAGGGCTATGCGCTGGCGCAAGCCGCGCTCGACGCGGGCGCGGATGTAACGCTCATCAGCACAGCCGATCTCCCCGTGCCGTCAGGCGCCGCACTGGTTGCTGTATCGACCGCCCAGCAGATGCTCGACGCCGTGCTGGAACATGCGCCGGCGACGGATGTGCTCGTCATGGCCGCCGCCGTCGCTGATTACCGGCCTCGGATTGTGCAGGCCGAGAAGATCAAGAAGCCCGGCGGGACATCTGGTCTCACACTCGACATGGAGCAGACGCAGGACATCCTCATGGAAATCCGCCGCCTGCGAGAAGTGCGCCATACGCCGAAGGTCGTCATCGGGTTTGCGGCCGAGAGCCAAGACCTGATCGCCAACGCCCGGTCGAAACTCGCGCGCAAGGGGCTTGACCTGATCGTTGCGAACGACATCACGGCTGGCGACGCCGGTTTTGCCGTGGATACCAACCGCGTGACGCTGTTGTCAGCAGATGGCGATATCCACCCACTGGCGCTGATGAGCAAGTCCGAGGTCGCGGATGAGATTATCGCGTGGGCGGCCCACCGCCTTTCCACAGCTGATTAGGCCGTATGCTGCTCGCGTATGTGGCGCTTGCGTGGTTGGCCGGGATATGGGCGGCATCGCAGTTTAGCGCCCTGACGACGACGTTCTGGCTGTTGATCTGCGCAGGCGGCGTGCTGGCCGGGTGGATCAATCGGCATGTGCGTGACTGGCGCCTGCTTTTCGCCCTTGTCGCGGTGATGGCGTTGGGGGCCGTGCGTATGTCGCTTGAGCCGCGCAGCAGCGCGCTTGCGGCGTACAATGGACGCGGAGGCGTGCAGATTGAAGGCGCTGTGATCGAGCCGCCGGATCGCCGTGATGCGTCTGTCCGCCTGCGTGTTCAGGCGCAGACCGTCAACGTGTCCGGCGTCCCCGTGCCCACGTCCGGCATCGTACTGGTTGACGCGCCGAGCACGGCCAGCGTGGCGTATGGCGACCTTGTGCGCGTATCGGGAAGGCTGCGCGCGCCTCAGGCGTTCGACCGCTTCGACTATGCGGATTTCCTCGGCCGGCAAGGCGTGTTCTCGCTGATGGATCGCGTTTCCGAGGTCGAGGTTGTGACCACCGGCGGCGGATCGCCCGTAGTACACGCGGTCTCCGGCCTACGCGACAGGATCGGCGCGCTGTTCACGTCACTACTGCCGGAGCCGCACGCGGGGATTCTAACGGCGGTCGTGACCGGGAATGAGCAGTACATCGCGCCATCGACACGCAGCGCCTACGCGGACTCCGGCCTGTCGCACCTACTCGCCGTCAGCGGCTTCAACATGACGCTCGTCGCGGGCTTCGCGCTGGCGTGGATACGCCGTGCACAGCGTCCGCTTGTGCCCGTGCTCTTCGGCGTCGGCGCGTTGATCGTCTACCTAGCGCTGGTCGGCTTCGCGGCGTCGGCGGCCCGTGCCGCATTGATGGCGGCGCTCGTCCTGATCGGTCACGCGCTTCGCCGGCAGTCCAACCTCGTCGTATCGCTCGGTTTTGCCGCTGTCGTGCTCACGGCGTTGGCGCCGAGGACGTTGTTCGATGTCGGCTTTCAGTTAAGCTTCGCGGCGATGTTGGGGATCGCCGTGATTCAACCGCGCTTGGATCGGGCGGTCGAGCCGTTCACGCTGCCAGAACGGCCGGCCACGCTGTCGCTCAGCGTCGTACGGATGTTCGCTGCTGCTGGAACGGTGACGATCTCGGCGTCCGTGCTCACGCTGCCGATTTCGGCTTCTGTGTTCGGCACATTTCCCGCGGCGACGCTGCTTACGAACCTGCTGGTCGTGCCGCTGCAGTCTATCATCCTGATTGGAGGGTTCGTGTTGATTGTCGTCGGTGCGCTGCCGATTCTCGGAACATTCGTCGCAAGCGCCCTGCTTGTGCCGCTGGCGTGGATGACAACGGTCGCCGAACGTTCGGCCGCGGCGCAAACAAGCCTTGAGGTCAGCGTGCACCCGGTGATCCCGCTGATTCTCGTCGGCGCGGCGGTCACGTCGTCGTTGGTCACGGCGACGCGCCCCGGTTGGCTGGATCGACTGCGCGGCCGCCGCGTGCTTCTGACCGGACTGGCGGCGCTCGGAATTGTGCTCGGACTCACCGGCGCTGTGATCTCAGGCCAGCCGGATGGCAACTTGCATGTATGGGTGCTCGATGTCGGGCACAGTCACGCGGTGTTCATCCAGTCCCCGAACGGCGCGCAGGTGTTGGTCGATGGCGGCCGTTACCCGAGCCGATTACTCACGGCCCTCGGACAGCGGATGGCATTCTACGACCGGCACATCGACGCCGTGATCGTGACACATCCCGACCCGTTCGACATCTCCGCGCTTCCCGCCGTGCTCCGCCGATATGACGTCGATCACGTCCTGTATCACGGTCAGTTCAACGCCGGGGCCGAGCTGGCGGAGATCACGGCGATTCACCCTCCGCAGACAATCGAGGCGGGGCGGATGATCGACCTCGGCGATGGCGCGTACATCGAAGTACTGCACCCCGCCAGCGTGCCAGCTGCCGACGATGGCATCGCGGATGTCGCTATGGTGCTGCGTGTGACATACGGCGATATGTCGTTCTTGCTGCCGTCTGATGCCAACGCCGCGGCGCAGCGTGATTTGCTGGCCGCCGGCGAGTGGCCGCTGGCGACGGTCATGCTGCTGCCGATGCACGGGGGGGCGCGCGGGTTGGATGCAGACTTTCTGGACGCGGTTCAGCCTCGCGTTGTTGCGCTGCAATCCGACCGCGCAAATGTGCTGGGCGACCCAGATCCAGATGTGCTGCGGCTGCTGCCCGACGTGCCGTTTTTCCGCACGGATCTGCAAGGCACGTTACACTTCTATACGAATGGAACGGATCTTTACGTCGAAACGGAGCGATGACCGTGCTGCCGCTAGTGACCTTTGTGCATGTCAGTGATACGCACCTCACCGGCAAGGATCACCCTGACTATCAAGCGCACCCTAACGCGCACGAGACGACCCGCGCCGTGTTCGAGCAGATCAATTCGCTGCCGGTTCCGGTCGACTTCGTGCTGCATACGGGCGATGTCGGCCACGATCCTAAGCGCGAATCGGACTATATGACGGTGCTTTCGACCCTGAAAGTGCTGCAGCCGCCGCTGCACGTCATCGCCGGCAATCACGACCGGTCGAAATGGCTGTACCGCACGGTGAACGGGCGCGTGCCGGACACGTATCACTATGCGTTTGAGGTGAACGGTGTGTATTTCGCCTGTCTGGACAGCAGCATCGCGCATCAAGGCAATGGCCGACTGGGTGATGCGCAGCTGACGTGGCTCGAAAACATCGTCGCGCTGCCGACCGATCAGCCGCTGGTGGTCGTCGTGCATCACCATCCGATCGCGCTCGGATCACCGCCGATGGACGCTATCGGCTTGAACGACGGCGAGGCATTGCACCGCGTGCTGCGGGGCGCGCGTAAACGCGTGCGCTGCGTCTTGTTCGGCCATATCCACGAGGATGTGACCATCATGCGCGACGGCATCCTGTATGCCAGTGCCCGCAGTACGTGGTATCAAACGCGCACGTGGCCCCGCCAGAAGGATTTCACGCGTGATCCGGTGCAGGTTCCGGGCTACAACCTCGTGACGATCATGCCCAATGGCGACACGATCATTCGGGCATACCGCGTGCCTTATCCGACGGGGTAAGGGTTGAGCGCGGCCCACCGCTCAGCGGACGCCTTCACGCGATCCTCAATGACCTCGACACCGATGCCGGGGCCGGTTGGAACGGTGATGGTGCTGTCGGGGTTGAGCACGAACGGCGGCTCGGTGATGTCCTCGGTGAAGTAACGGTCGGTCGCCGAGATGTCGCAGGGCAGGGTGACGGCAGGCAGGGATGCAATTGCCACGTTGCCCGCGCGCCCGATTCCGCATTCGAGCATGCCGCCGATCCACAGCGGTACGTGGTGCTCGGCACACAGCTTGTAGATAGCGAGGCTCTCGGTATAACCGCTTACACGCGCTGGCTTGAGGTTGAGGATCTTGAGCGCGCCGATTTTCAGCGCCAGCTTCAAATCACCCGCCGACTTCACGCTTTCGTCGAGGCAAATCGGTGTCTTGAGCGCTGCCTGTAAGATGCCGTGGTCGTGGATGTCGTCGTGCGACAGCGGCTGTTCGATCATCAGCAGGTTGAACGCATCCAACGCCTTGAGGTGGTCGGTATCGGCCAACGAATAGGCGCTGTTGGCATCCAGCATGAGCAGGATGTCCGGGAACGCTTCCCGCACCGCCGCGGCGACCTGTACATCCCAGCCGGGCCTGATCTTCAACTTGATGCGCGCGTAGCCTTGTGCCACACGCTTGCGGACGATCGCCAACTGCTGTTCGAGCGAGTCCATGATGCCGATGCTGACGCCGACCGTCGCGCGCTCGCGGCTTGCGTGCTGATCTCCAAGTGTTTGCGTGAACACGTCGACCAGCCGCATATCGTTGGCTTTAGCGAACGCGTCCCACACCGCGGCTTCTAGCCCGGCCTTAGCGTGTGCGCTGCCGCGAACGGGATGCAGCAAGGCGGGCATTTGGGTCGGGTGATCGATGCGCTTGCCGATCACCAGCGGGACGAGGAAATGACGCAGGATGTGCATACCGGTCGCTACGGTCTCTGACCCGTAGCCGGGATTGATCTCGACGGACGCTTCGCCCCAGCCCGTGACGCCTTCGGTGGTGTGCAGCTCAACCAGCACCCCTGCCTTGAAAGGTTCCTCGCCAAACGAGGTGACAAACGGCTCGACGAATGGAATATGCAGCGGATACAGACGGACTTCCGAAACCGTAATGGCGCGCACGACGACCTATCCTTCGATGACGATACCGGCGAGTTGTTCGACGGCGCGGGCGAGCGCGTGATTGCCTTCCTCGCCCAACCCTTGCCGCTGCAGTACGTTATACATCCCGTGGCACATCGACGTAAGGGTGAGGGGGAGGCCAAGCTCGTCGGCGGCCTCCAGCACCAGCCGCAAGTCCTTCTGCTGCAAGTCGATGGTGAAACCGGGCCGGAAATCACGCTTGATGACCTGCGGCCCGCGGTTGTTCAGCATCCAGCTTCCGCCAGCGCCGCCGCCGACCGCTTGCAGCGTGCGTTCGAGGTCTAGCCCCGACGCCTTCGCCAGCAGCAGCGCCTCGCTGGCCGCCAGCATGTTCGCTACGCACAGGATCTGGTTGACCAGCTTGGTGGATTGGCCGCTGCCGGACGGCCCGACGTGCGTGATCGTCTTGCCGATTGCATTCAACATCGGCAGCGCGCGTTCGAACGATGCGGCCTCGCCGCCAACCATCACGCTGAGCGTACCGCGCTCCGCGCCCTCGCTCCCTCCCGACACCGGCGCGTCCAGCATCGCGATGCCGCGGCCGGCCAGCTTCTCCGCGAACTCCCGCGTCGCATTGGGGCTGATGGTGCTCGAGTCGATCACGAGCGCGCCGGACGCTGCGCCATGCACAACGCCATCCTCGCCGAAGAGCACCTGCTCAACATCGGGTGTATCACTAACGCAGGTCAGAATAATGTCGCTGTGGCGCGCGACGTCGGCTGGCGACGTGGCAGCTGCCGCGCCCGCCTCGACCAGCGGCGTCATCCGCGATGCGGTGCGATTCCAGACGGTCGTGGGGAACCCGGCCTTCAAGATGTTCGCAGCCATGCCGCGGCCCATGATCCCTAGCCCGATCACGCCAACTCGTTCCATGGGTCTGCTCCTTGATCGTGTAGAATGCTGACGTTCTAGCTTACCAGCCACTTGACATGAGATGCTACACCGGGACGGATATGAGCGATCCTATCAGCTATCGAATCTTGACCGAGAACGCCGACCTCGAACAGGCGTCCCGCCTCGAAGCGGTGATTTGGGGATGGGATGTGCAGTTCGCGTCGCCGACCAATGTGATGCGTGTGTCGGCGCTCAAAGGCGGCCTCGTGCTGTGCGCCTACGACCGTGACGCGATGATCGGCATGTCGTGGGCCTTCCCAGCCTATACCGACGGCCAGTGGGTGCTCTGGTCGCATGTCGCCGGCGTGCTGCCCGAATATCGGGGACAGGGGATTGGCGCGGGGATCAAGTGGGCGCAGCGAGAGTGGGCGCTTATGCACGGATACCGGGAGATACGCTGGACGTTCGACCCGATGCAGGCCGGCAACGCGAACTTCAACCTGCGTGTGCTAGGGGTGTCGATCAACAAGTATCTCGTCGACATGTACGGGACGTACGACGATGCGCTTAATCCGGGGCTGCCGACTGACCGTTTCGAGGCACGCTGGGATCTTGCGTCGGATCGGGTTGAACGGGCACGGCAGGGCGCGTCGCCGGCGGTCAGCGCACTTCCAGACACCGTGCTCGTGCGCCTCGACGGTGATGAGGTCGTCACACGCGCCACGGGTTCGCAAGCAGCGGCGTGTGTCGAGATTCCGGCCTCGTTCTCGACGCTGGGGCGGGAGAATCGGGGCGTCGCCGAACGCTGGCAAACGGCGCTGCGAACGCAGCTCACCGACGCCTTCGAGCGCGGCTTTGTCATCGACGATTTCCTGCGGCACGAGGATCGGTGCTGGTACGTACTGAAGCGGCGCGCGCTGTCTAGCTTGTGATTGAGTCCACCGCGGCGCTCAGCGCGCGCCGCAGTGAATCGATGTCCGCAGGCACGCCGCCGCCTTGCGCCATCGCGGACGATCCGCCGCCGCGCCCACCGAGCACGCCGAGCACTGCATCGAGTACGGCGCGCGCATCGACCGCGCTGCCTGCCGACGCCATCACCAGCACGTTCGAACGGTCGCCGGGAATGCCGAGTAGGGCGACAACTCCGGGCTGCTCGGTCAACTGCTTGGCGAGCTGGCGCATTTCGGCGACGCTGTAGGAGTCGTCAGCGAACGTAACGATGCGCGTATCGCCGCGTGTTTCTGCGGAGGACAGCAGTTCCGCGACCTTATAGTGAAGTAGTTCGCCGGCAAGCGTGTTACGCTGACGCTGCTGAGCCTTGAGGTCGTCCTGAAGCCGCGTCACGCTTTCGGCCAGCTCCGCCAGACCGGTGCTTAGTTGAGAGGTAAGCGCCTGTGTGATGTCGAGGCGCTGGCTGTAGTCTTCCAGCGCGCGCGTCCCGCAGCGGAACTCAATGCGTGTCTTGCCGGCCTTACGGTCGGCGCGGATGACTTTGATCAACCCGATCTGACCGGAGTTGGCGACGTGTGTCCCGCCGCAGGCGGTGTGATCGAAGTCGCCGACGCTGATGACGCGTAGGGTGTCGCCTGTGACGTGTTCAGGGATCCGGCGTATACGCACCCCTTCGAGTTCGCCACGGGGGATTTCGCGCGCGGTCACGGCAAGCCCGCTGAACACCACCTCGTTGGCGAGGCGTTCGGCTTGCTGTATTTGGCTGATGTCGACCGCGTTGTCGAGGTCAATTGTCACGGTATCGGGGCTGAGGTGAAATCCGACTGTGGCCGCGTTCACTGTTGTGACGAAGGCTTGGGTGAGGATGTGCTGGCCGGTGTGCTGCTGCATGTGGTCGAAGCGCCGCCGCCAGTTAACCTCAGCGTAGGCTGACCCGGTTGGAAGCGCGCTCTTCAGCACATGAACGACGGCGAGATCGTGCGGACGGGTGAGGACATCCAACACCGGAATACCGTTGATCGTGCCCGTGTCGTTTGGCTGTCCACCGCCTGTCGGATAGAAATAGGTCGCGTCAAGGATGACTGCGTGGCGGCCTTCGTGATCGAGGGATTCGACGATGGTGGCTTCAAATCGGGTAACGAACGAGTCGGTCAGGTAATGTCGTTGGGTCATCAGCGGTTTTGCGGCTCTGCCACGCGGTACAATTCGGACGGAATTCGCATTGTAGCACGAACGAGGTTTCGGATATGACGCAGCAGTTCGGCGGCGTGATCTGCGCAGCGGTGACACCTATGCACGGCCTGACGATCGACCATGAAGCGTTTGCCATGCACTTGCACACGCTGGCGATGGAAGGTTGCAGTGGTGTGCTTGTGACCGGCACGACAGGCGAAGGGCCGTCGATCGGCCTGTCCGAACGCCCGCAACTTGTAAAGACTGCGGTGTCTGCGGCGAACGGGTTGAAGGTGCTGGCGGGCACCGGGTGCAGCAGTCTGACCGATACCATTACGGCGACCCGTGACGCGTTCGACAACGGAGCGGACGCCGTCGTGATCGTGCCGCCGTACTATTTCCGCCGGGCGTCGGTCGATGGGCTGTTCAACTACTATGTCGCCGTGATCGAGCAGTCCGTGCCGGCTGATCGGTCTGCGATGCTATATCACATCCCGCCGATATCCGGCGTGCCGATTACTGTGCCGTTGGCCCAGCGCCTCTTTGATCGATTCGGAGATCGTATCAGCGGGGTGAAGGACAGCGGCGGTGACATGGCCTATACCAGCGCGCTGCTCGAAACCGTGCCGGGGCTGCCGGTGTTCGTGGGTTCGGAGCGCGTACTGCTGGAGGGACTCATGCTGGGCGCTGCCGGATGTATCACCGCAGGAGCGAACTCGGCTGGGGCTGCGTGTGTGCGCGTATATGACGCATGGCGCAGCGGTCATGAATCAGCCGGTGATTTGCAGTCCAAAGTGACCGAATTGCGCGCCGTGATGGAGTCTTATCCACCGGGCGCGGCGGCGTATAAGGCCCTGCTGCGCCTGCGATACGGAGGGGTAAGCTGGGACGTGCGGCCGCCGCTTGAGAATCACGGCCCAGAAGTGCTTGACGAGATGGTGGAGCGCATCACGGCGCTCGACCTCGACCTTTTGCCGTGGATTGCAGGGTAACGCCGTCGCCAAGCAGGAAGCGTATCGCATTCGGGAAGCGGCGCGCCCAACTGGCTTCGTTGTGCTCACCCTGCTTGTCGCGCACGAGCATCAACCGTGATTGAGGGATGCCGCGCTTGCGAAGCTGGTCGTAGAGCCGCTGGACGGCATCGTTCACGCCACCCACGTATCTGCTGAAGCGCCGCGGCAGCTCCTTTGCGCCGATGTCGAGATAGAGTCTCCCGGCGTTCAGATGCGCGTGCGCGGCATGGTCGATGGCCGCCCCGCGAGCGATCCACAGCGACGGACTCATCGCGGCGCAGAGGCCGAACACGTGCGGATACGCCAACCACGCATACAGCGAGACCAGCCCGCCCATTGACGAGCCGGCGATCGCGGTCGATTCAGATCCCGGCAGCGTACGGAACTCGGCGTCGATCATCGGCTTTAGCGTATAGATGATGAACTGCACGTAGGCTTCGCCGCGTGCCGCCCCGAACCGCGACGACGTGTACGGGTTGTATTCGGTGATGCGAGCGTCTCCGATGTTCGCAATCGCAACCACGATAGCTTCCAAACCTTCGTCATGCAGGCTTTCGAACGTTTCGTCGACATGCCATTCGCCGGCGTAGCTGGTGGCATCGTCGAATACGTTCTGCCCATCGTGCATGTAGATCACAGGATAGCGGCGGGACGACGAAGTATACGTAGGGGGCAGATAGACGAAGACATCGCGCGAGTTTTCAAGCTGCGGGCTGTAAATGTCGGGGGATACGAGCACAGTGCCGCTGACCGTATGCTCGGTGCGGTCTGGCGCATAGGGCGACCAAGTTGGCATAACGATACTCCTAGACACGCTGAAAGCATACGCCACAACGTGAAGTTACAACATAAAGTGGTGGTTACGAGATGGTTCTTGCAAGTGCGATTGTACACCCGACCCGGTAGGCCGCGGCTTCAAGCAGGGCCGGGCCGAGGGATAACGCGTCAGACAGGGTCATGATGCGATCTACGATGGGGAAGGCGGCGGCGAACCCTGCGTCACGGAGCGCGGCTGGAGTCGCGGCCACGGATCCGGCGAACGCAATCGTCGGCACGCCGAACTTCTGAGCGCGTCGCGCAACGCCTACCGGCCCCTTGCCGCGCAGGCTCTGATCGTCCAAGCGGCCCTCGCCCGTGATGACGAGCCGGTGCTGCTGAACACGCGCATCGAACTGCGCATAGTCAAGCAGTAGATCGACGCCGGACACCAGTTTGGCCTGCGTGAAGGCGAGCAGCCCACCAGCGAGTGCGCCCGCCGCGCCCGCCCCCGGCTCACGCGTGACGTCGTGACCGGTCACCGATGCGGCAAGCGAGAACCAATGGGTGAGCGCCGCGTCGAGCGATTCGACAAGCGCGCCGTCGGCGCCTTTCTGCGGGCCAAATACCGCAGCGGCACCCTCAGGCCCGACTGCCGGATTGTCAACATCGGTCGCCACGATGATCTCGACAGTGCGCAAACGCGGGTCAAGCCCGGACGGGTCGATGTAGACTGCGTCGTGCAGTGCCGTTCCACCAGACTCGATTTGCGTCCCATCGACTCGCGTGACAGCCAAGCCCAGCGCCATCAGACAGCCCGCGCCGCCGTCGGTCGTGGCGCTGCCGCCCATGCCGACGATGAGTCTGCTCGCGCCGGCATCGAGCGCAGCGCGGATGAGTTCGCCGGTTCCGTAGGTTGAGGCGCGGCCTGTGTCAGGCTGTTCGATCAGCTCTAAGCCGGAGGCGAGCGCCATCTCAATCACTGCCGTGCGCCCATCTGGCAGCAGCGCGAAATCAGCGTCAACGGGTCGGCCAAGCGGCCCGGTCACGCGGCGAGTCTCGCGCCGGCCACCGTGAACGAGGAATGCGTCAACCGTGCCGTTGCCGCCGTCGGCAATCGGAAGCAGGTCAATCGCCTCGTCGAGCGGCGATGCACGCAGCCCGCGCGCAATCGCGTCCGCCGCGACAACGGCGGACATGCTGTGCTTGAACGCTCCGGGTGCGACTAGAATCGCGCGCCGCCCCCTTCAGGTGTGCTCAGGCACCCGATGCACAGGTTCGGGCAGGTCTGCTGCTTCAGCGCCCAGAACAGGAAGAAGTAGATGCCGCCGACTATGCCGGTGACAATCGCCGGCCACATCGCGGGCGGTGTCTTGCCGCCACGGGCGCGCACCATGCCTGCCACAAGCAGCGGGAATGCGAACATCGACACGTTCAATGCGAGGGTTTCGAGGTTGCAGTTGGCGGTGATACCGAGCTTGGCGATCAAGGCGGCGAGGATCACGCCGACCATAATCAGCGATGGGACGAGCTGTTTGTCAGGGACGAGCAGCATCGTGATGAAAGCGATGCCGAAGATTCCGTACAGCAGCAGGTCGAGCAGCAGGTCGACGCCGGGCCGCGGCGCAAGCGCCTTCACGATCGCCTGTGGATCGACCGTGAGCTGGGCATACACCGGTGTAGCAAAAATGAACAACGTACAGATGAAGGATAAGCCGAGCAGCATCTTGCGGCCCATCATGACCCCCACGGCGGAAATCGTCACTGCGTTTACTATACCGCCTAAGCTGTTTTGGTACTAGTTAAGGGTCGCTGACGAGGTAGTCGGCGAGGGCGTCTTCTAGGCACAGCGCCGGTGTATAGCGAACAGCGTTCATGCCAACCGCCTTCGCGCCTTCGACATTAGCGGGCATATCGTCTATGAAAACCGTGCGCTCTGGTGTGACGCCCAGCCTATCGACCAAAGACCGATATGCGGCTGCGTCCGGCTTCATGTGGCCGATCTCGGCCGAGATCACGATAGGATCGAACAGGTGGGTGAGATCGAGGCGGTTCAGCTTGTCCCGAAGCCGGCTGCTATCATTGCTGAGCAGCGCGATCCGCTGGCCGCGCGCACGCTGTCGTTCGATCAGCTCGACGACGTCTTGCGCCACCGCATCCGCGCTGAAGTAGTCGGTTTCAAGCTGTGCCGCCTGTGCCGCATCGAGGCCCAATTGGCGGGTGACCGCCGCCCAGTGCTGCTCATGTGTGATGCGCCCGATCTGCGCCTGCCGCCACGACTCGCTTCCGTGGACAATCGACTCCACGGTTCCCAGCGCTAAGCCCAGCGACCGATCCCATGCGTGCCGCGGCGCCTGCGTCTGCGTCTGGACGATCACGCCGCCGAAGTCGAACACGAGAACGAAGTGCATATCGCTTGTGCCTTTGCGTCTCTGATAGGTGAGCCGCATTGTACCTGATGAAGCGGCCCAGAATCGCAGCAGGAGCAAGGTCGGCTTGCTCCTGCTGCACTGGGGTGGTGGGCATCGAGCCTTCTGGGGATTTAGGCCCGATTCGTCTGAAGTTCGTAGGAGGTGTTCTCGCCCTGCTCCTGCGGGGCAAGCCGCTTGCCGAGTTGGGTGAAGCCGCGACCCAGCGCCATCAGGACTGGACTCCGCTGGCCCGTGGTCGATTGGCTGGCTCGGCTGGCTCGCGCTTCCTTGACCAGCTGCTCTTGGCGCTGTTTCGCGAGCGTCATGTTGAGGTTCAGTGTGTCGTACATGGTCTGGCTCCCTGTTTGTAGGTCTTCTGTTGCTCGTGTGTTACCACTTGTACGCATGTCGCTGCATGCGGGTTGCAGGCACTTGACGGCTGTTAAGATGCCAGCTGCCGGTGTTCCTCCGCGCTGCCCTCGTTGACCTGCGGCTCGGCTTCGAGCCAAGCCCCCAAGCGGATCAGCGCGGTGCCGAGATCGCGGCGAAGGTCTGGCGTGCGGCCGCCTTCCGCGATGCGCGCGAGACGATATTGATCGGCAGACCGGCGCAAGTTCGCTTCGTGCTCGCGCAGAATGTCGAAGTCTATGCGTGTCATGGTGAGCCTCCTCGACTCGATCCGGCGTGTGTGACTCGGCCGTTCATCATTAGATACGTTTGGCGCCGGCAGATCGTTCAAAACTGTTCGATGGGCGTTGGCGTTTCTGGTGTTGTGAGGAGTGCTGGGGACGGCCGGCAGACAAGTACTCTGCGCAGCCGGGATTACGAGGGGCTGACTAACAGAGGTTGTCCGCGGAGTGGCCGATGACCTGCGCTCCGAAGGCGGATACCGATTTGCCTATGGCGGTGCATGCTATCATTGCGATTGAGCCTCCTTTCGCGTCGCACGTCGTCGCACGAATACCGCTGTTCACGCGACAAGACACACAGTATCATGATCTGTTGTGGTCTGTCAACAACCGCTGTGACCCTAAAAATGGGCCATCGTGAACACAACGTCATTAGCGTACAAGAGAATCGTGCCGGAGGCTCACTGGAATCCAATAAATGTCCCCACAAATGCAGGGTATTATTGGGCCGTGTTGTGATCGGACGGTTATAGCAAGGACAGCACGATGACGCAGGCCCCAATGACGATCGAGGAATTCAGCCAGACCGCGCGCGGGATTGAGTCGGAAGTCCGACGTGTGATCGTGGGCCAAGAGGATGTGATCCGCAGTGTCTTGATCTGTGTACTCGCCGGCCGCCACGCCTTGCTGGAAGGTGTGCCCGGCTTGGGCAAAACCCAGTTGATCCGCACATTAGCCGATGTCCTCGACCTCAAGTTCTCGCGCATCCAGTTCACGCCAGACCTGATGCCGGCCGACATCGTTGGCACCGAGATCGTAGAAGATGACGAAACGGGGCGCAAAGTCTTCCGGTTTCGAGAGGGGCCGGTCTTTGCCAACCTGCTGCTGGCCGACGAGATCAACCGCGCCTCACCCAAGACTCAATCGGCGCTGCTGGAGGTCATGCAGGAGCAGACCGTGACCGTGGCAGGCCGGGTCTATCGCCTTGAGCCGCCGTTCTTCGTGATGGCGACACAAAATCCGCTTGAGATGGAAGGGACGTACCCGCTTCCAGAAGCGCAGCTCGACCGATTTCTATTCAAGATCGACGTGCGATTCCCGACCGTCGATCAACTCGTCGGCATTTTGGAGCGCACGACATCCAGCAGCCATCCGCAGGTTCAACGCGCGGCGGACGGCAAGGCTATCGTGAAGATGGGCACGCTCGGACTGGATACGCCCATCGCCAGCCATATCAACCGCTTCGTCGCTCAGCTGATCGTCGCGTCGCACCCGGATCATCCTGACGCGCCGGAGCTTGTCCGGCGCTATGTGCGCTACGGCGCCAGCCCGCGCGGCGCGCAAGCGCTCATCATCGGCGCCAAGTTGAACGCGCTGCTGGAGGGCCGGTTCAACGTCGCGTACGAGGATGTCAAAGCCGTCGCCACCCCGGCGCTGCGCCATCGCGTGCTGCTCAATTTCGAAGGTTTGTCGGAAGGCGTTACGCCAGACGAGATCGTGCGCGAGTTGTTCGCCGCGGTCGAGAAGGCTGCTGTCTAGTCCACATCCCGGCGAAAGTGGTTGAGCGTCGCCGCGATGATCTCGGCCGGATCGACGCCGTCACACGCCCAGTCAAAGGCGGCCTGCTCGCGTGCGCCTACGCCTGACGCCGCCACCTCAACTGGACGCCAGACGGCGATCCCGGCGGGGTTGTGCGGGCCGTACCGGGCCGGCGAGGTCGGCCCCAAGATCATGACGGTCGGGACGCCGGCAGCGGCCGCCGCGTGTGTCAATCCGGTATCAAATCCGATATAGCCGACGCCCAGCGAAGCGACCGCGATGAGTTCGAGGGGGGCGAGCGTTCCCACGGACTGCGGAACCGCCGTGTTGAGATGATCCTGCACCGCGGTCGCAGCGTCGGAGTCCCCCGGCCCGGCGGCCAGAATCACGTCGAGGCCGGCGCCGCGCAGCCCCTCGATCACCCGCGCCAACCGATCGGGCGGGTAGCGTTTGGATGCCATCGACATGCCGGGGTTGCGTCCGCCTGACGTATTGACCACCACGAACCGGCCCGATACGCCCAATGCGGTGATCTCGACCCGTGCGCGCTCCAGTGCGGACGCCGGAATTTCAAGCCGCGTCGTAACGTCGTCAATAGACAGACCCAGCGCCCGGATGGTGTCGAGATAAATATCCGCCTCGATGCGCTCCTCGACCGGGTTGATTGGCGCGCGGACGTTGCAGCCAAAACCCCGATGGCCGCTGTCGAGGCCTGCGCGCACCGGGATGCCGGACAGCCACAGCGATAGGCTGGCGCGCGGAGTGCGCACTAACGACACGGCAAGATCGTAGCGCCCACGGCGCAGTGTCCGGACGAACCTCAAGAGCGCTGGGGGAGTCGCGGCAGGGAATGCCCCCGGCCCGGTATCGATCAGCGCATCGAGCATTGGCTGTTGTTCGAGGACGGCGCGTGACCACGACCCGACAGCCCATGCGATATGCGCGTGCGGATAGGCGCGGCGCAGCGCGACCAGCACGGCCGTCCCATTGACGACATCACCAATGCAGCACGGCAGCACGATCACGATACGGCTGGGGACAGCGCGTCTTACAGGGGGGCGCGAGGGCAGCAGCCAGCTCAAGATCGCATACAGCCACGCCACTGTCGCCACCTAATCGTGATAGCTGATCTTCGTAGGCCGAATCTTATAGATGACCCGCACTTCGGTCGCGCGCCGCTTGTGATCCGAACCGAAGAAGTCGGGATTGCCCGTGTAGCGTTCGGAGAGGTGGTTGATGTGATCGAACGCGCCCTTTTCAGTCACTTCGGCAACAACGCCGCGCACTTCAAGATAACGGTATGGATCGTCCGGATCGGTAGACAGGACGGTGACTTTCGGGCGCGCGGTCATATTCTTGTCTTTTGCCCGGCCGCGCGCAGTGTTGATCCAAATGTATTCACCGTCCCACTCGAACCAGACGGGATTAGCCTGCGGTTGATAGTCCGGCATTAACGTGACCAACGTCACCACAATCGGGCGTTCCAGCAGGTCTTTGGCGGCTTCGGGTACTTGGATGGACATTTCAGCTCCTAACGTCGCTGCCAACGGAATGAACGGGACGGCATCACGCCGCCGATGACGCTGTAATTCTCGCCGCTTCCGCGCACCACCACCACGCGCCAATCGACATCGTGCTGTGCGCCGTCTGGGGGGATCAGTTCGGGCGGCAGCCGAAGTGACGTATCGCGCGTCACCTGTGTGTACTGCAAGCCGGCGGTGCGGTCGGCGAGTTCGATGTAGTAATACTCGTCTTCTGCCAACACCCCAACGCTCACCCATTCGAGCGTGATCGGGCCGGCGACGATCGAGCCGTTGGGCGGATAAACGGTGATCGGCGCGTTATACGTCGGCGTCGGGGTCGGCGTTTCATTGCCGGACGGCGTGGGCGATAGGGTTGGCGTCGCCGTCGGGAGCGGCACGTTGACACACTGGCCGATATTGATTCGCACGACACAATCCGGCCCGCCGCTGCGGTTGTTGAAGTCGCACCCACGGAAAATGATCTCAGGGTTGAGGTTCGCCAGCACCTCGAGCTGGGTGTTGTACAGCGCGGCGATCTCCAGAATCGTCTGACCCTCTTGCACCTGATGACATGAGATTTCAGTATTGGGCGAGATGGGCTGCTGCACCTGCACGCCCCGCGTTCCCAGCATACTGACGGTCGCTTCATAACCCGGCGGGGTAGGTGTCGACGTGCGCCGTGGGATGAGGATCTCACGCCCAACGGGGAGGTTATCTGCGCTTGGGATGTTGGGGTTGAGCGTGAGCACGTCCGGGATCACACGACCATCGGTGTAGCCGAACCGTTCGATGATGCCAAACAGGGTATCACCGGACTGGACGACATACGTGTACGGCCCCGGCGTTGGCGTGCTGGTCGCTGTCGCCGTCGACGGAAGCGGCGTGACGGATGGCGTAGCGGATGCCAGCCGAATCGGCCCGACCGTTGGCGGACTGGTGGGCGAGAGGGACGCGGTGGCCGTTGGCCCTTCAGACGTCGGCGACGCGGTTGGCGACGTGATCGGCTCTACCGTAGGGGTCGGCGGCTGAGGTGTGAAGTTGCACGCTGCCAGCGTCAACATGAGCAGCCCAGCGGCGGCCAACACTTGAATGGGAACATGTAGTGATCGCATAGCCTATTCCTCTCCGCGCCCTTCCCACGTAAACGCGCGGATGGCGGTTGCGCTGCGTGCCGAGTCGGGATCGCCTTGCTGGGCGATCGAGACCGACCACGCATACTCGAATTGACGCGCTGCGAGGCCTTGCCACTCAAGCGGGACGACTAAGAACAAATCGGTCGTCTCGGCGAGATAAAGCAGGCCCTGTGTCAGAGACTGTACTTCGACCAAGTACACTTCACCCGGCGCGAGCGCTCCGGTCGCCGTCCATCGCAGCGTCACGACTTCGTCGCGGCGGAAGTACGCGCGGGGATCCGGGCTGATGAGGCTTGGGGCGTTGAACGTCGCGGTTGCGGTTGGGGTTGGGGTCTCGCTGCCTGACGGCGTGGGGGAAAGTGTCGGTGTCGGCGTCGGGGCCGGCACGCGGATGATTTCACCCTCGCGCAGCGCCACCGAACAGGTCGGCCCACCGAATGTCTGGCCCATTTCACACTGCGAGAACGTGAGCTGTGGGTTGAGCAGATCAATTGCGTTGATCTCTGTGTTGAACTGCGCGACGATCGAAACGATGGTATCGCCTGCCTGCACCTGATAATTTTGCACACCCGGCGGATTGGTTGGCGTCGGCCGGAAGAACGGATCGAACTCCTGCGTTTGGCGGATTTGCTCTTGCGACAGCCCGCTTGGATTCGCGGAGGCGAGTTCGTTCGATACGGTTTGCGCGTCGCTCTGGGCCTCAGGGACGGCGGCTGGATCGTCGGTCGAGGTCGGGTAGGGCACGATGATTTGCTGGCCGGGCCGCAGATCGTTTTCGTCGTTCAGGTTATTGAGGGTCACGACCAGCGGGATGACATCTAAGCTGCGGTGTCCACAGCGCGACACAATCGCGATCATCCCGTCGCCGGTCTGCACGTTCTGGATGCACGGCTCCGGCGTTGGGGTCAGCGTGATGGTCGGGCTTGGGGACGGTGAGAGGGTTGCGGTCGCGGTCGGAATGCCCTGCGTCACGGTCGCCAAGACGACGGTCGGGCGCGGCGTAGGCGACTCGTCCGCGTTGATGACCGCGGGTACGGCCGGCTCAGGCTGGAGCAGCGGTGCAGCGACGATCACCGACGCGCCGATCAGCACGCCCAGCAGCAGCAGTCCGATTCCGGTCATGTAGGCGCGCGCTCGGCTGCGCAAACTGTCTTCGATGAGGTCGGTCTCGCCGTAACGATAGTCGTATTCCATCGACCGGTTGGTTGGAGAGGGCTGCTGGCCGACTTCCACATCGACAGCTTCAAGCGAAGCGCCACAGTTGTAACAGCTTGTGGCCTTGCTTGAGTTCACCGATTCGCAGATCGGGCAGCGCTTACTCGCCTTGCTCAACCTCGATTCCTTCCTCGCACAACGCGTCGTCATTATACGGGTGCGCTGCGGTCGGTGCGAGGGAATCATCATGGCAGGCGATGTCACGTAGGGATAGAATCGGGTGTTTGCGCAACCGAGGGTAAGCCATGACTGATTCTGTGCAAATCCGTAAGGTCGAGACCAAGGCGGATCACAAGGTTTTTCTTGAGTTCCCGTGGCGGATCTACCTTGATGACCCGAACTGGGTGCCGCCGCTGCTTTCAATGCGCCGGGATATCGTGTCGAAGGAGAAGAACGCCGCGTGGGAGTACATGGAAGGCGACTACTTCATCGCATGGCGTAATGGCGAGCCTGTCGGCACGATCGCAGCGTTCATCAACCGGCGCCACAACGAACACTGGGGGACGAACGTCGGCTTCTTCGGGGCCTTTGAGACGATCGATGATGAAGCGGTCGCCCACGGCCTGCTGCGGGCGGCGTGCGAATGGGTCAAGGCCAAAGGGTTTCCGTCGATCATCGGCCCGCAGACCTTCACCACGCACGAGGAAGTCGGGCTGCTCATCGACGGTTTTGAGCAGCCGCTTCTGCTGATGAGCTACCATCATCCATACTATCAACGGCTGATCGAGAGCTTCGGCTTTGTCAAGTCGATGGACATGAACAGCTTTTACTACGATTGGGACATGGTCGCCAGCGAAGGCACCGAAGAACGTCTCGGCAAGATCGTCGAGTGGCGTATGAAGAAGGGCAACATCACGGTTCGCCCCTCCGATCCGCGCCAGCGCCGCGCCGATTTCGAGATCATCAAGCAGCTTTACAATGACGCATGGGACAGCAACTGGGGCTTCGTTCCGCTGACGCCGCGTGAGCTAGACGCGATGATCGAAGGTCTCGGCCTCGTCTTCAACCCGGACTGGACGTACTTCGCGTACATCGACGGCAAGCCCATCGGCCTTGTCATGTCGGTCGGTGACTTCAATCAAGTGCTCAAGTATGTTCAGCCGCGCCCCGGCGTCCCCGAACCGATCTCGCTGGTCAAGGCGTTGTGGCATTGGAAAGTCCGGCCCAAGATCACGCGCGTCCGCGTCCCGCTGCTTGGGGTCGTCCCTGAGCACCGAAACAAAGGCGTCGATCTCGTGCTGGTCTATCACCTGATGAAGGCGCTGAAGAACACCGGGATCAAGGCTGCGGACTGCGGCTGGATCCTTGAGACGAATCAGGATATGGCAGGTACGCTGCGCGGCTTGGGAATGCCCACGTACCGGACGTACCGCATCTATCAGAAAGATCTCTAGGGCTGCAGCGCGCTGCGAACCGCTTCCTGCGCGTTCGATTCGCCGGTGATCAGGTCGATCCACGCGGCTTGCATCGCGCGTGCTGCGCCACCCGTCCCAATCAGCTGATCGGTGGAAAACGCGTTGGTCATCAAGTTGGAGAGCAGCGCGTTCTCGATGCCGGGGAACGACCAGCGCCGCAGGGCGTTGCGCTGGGTTGGGGGGATCGACAGCGCCTGCGCGAACGTGCCGTGATGTTCGGCGTTCATCATCCAGTTGATGAAATGGCCGGCGATGGCCTGCTGCTCGGGGTCTTGTGTGACGATCACCCACATCCACGCGTCGATGCTTGAGACAGGGTCGCCGGTCGAGGTTGGGATCGACGAGAATGCCGTCGGACGTTCAGAGCCGACGAATTGGGCGAGCTGGCTGGTCTTGACGACGCCCGACGGGATTTGTCCGGTGGCTATCGCGCGTGAGTAATCGCTCGATGACGTGTAGTCGACCGACCCCGGCACGATCAGTCCCTCGGTTCTCAGTCTGTCGTAAAACGAGAAGACGGATGCGACCGCCGTCTCGGTCAGCGGACTCTCCGGATCGAGGATGCCGCCTGCCGCGCTGTACTGGAGCCACAGCACATCAGCGATGCCGCTTGAACTAGCGGCGGGCACGACCAGTGGACGATCCAGATCGAACACGGCGTCGAACGTCATGCGCTCAACTGGCTGGCTGCCGGCGTCGTACGCGAATAAATAGAGATCGGCGAGATAGGGCAGAGCGTACAGCTGATCGTCGGCGCGTCCAAGCCGCAGCGCCGCCGGGAACAAATCCGCGATTACGGTCGACGCGACCCGTCCCTCAATGGGCTGAATTAGTCCGTCCTCGACCGCCCGTACAAGATCGTTCCGGCGCAGCAGGGTGATATCCGGAAGCGCGCCGGGGGCCACACCGTTCGCGCTGCGCAGCGTGGACAGGATGCCGCCGACGTCGCCTTCCACCTTGCGCCGCAGTTCGACCGTGACCCCATCCTGCGTGTTCGAGAATTCGGCGACGTCCGCCTCGACAATGGCGGCTACAGCGTCGGCATTGGCGGGCAGCAGCGTATCTGGAAACCAGATCGTGAGCGTGGCAGGCTCAGGTGTTTCAGCCGTGGGCGCTGCGGTGGGAGCAATTGTCGCCGTGGCCGCAGGCGTCGGCGTCGCGACGGCTTGTTCTGCTAGGGCGGCCTCCGGCGGCGAACTGCACGCCGCTGCGAAGATCGCCACAACGATCGCGGGAACTACGCTATGCCGGAACATGGTTTGAAATGAGGTCGACGACTGCTTCAGGCGTATCCGCGAAGCGCACGTGCATCCATCCCTCGTGGTGCATGTACTCCGATTGACTGGTGATGTCGATGATCGGCCGCCAGAAACTGCCGTAGCAAACGGTCGAACGGCGCGGGATATCGCCGGCGCGCATCAACTCGGCGGCAAACACCATTTCGTTGAGCGTCCCCAAGCCGCCGGGCATGACAACGAACGCATGTGGGGTGAGGACGAGGTGCTCAAGCCGCTCGCGCAGCGTCTCGAACGGCCGTACTTCGGTCAAATATGGGTTGGGCTTCGAGCCGCGCTGCCGTTCAAACGGCAGGCAGGTCACGCCGATGGTTGTGCCGCCGGCCTCGTATGCGCCCTGACTCGCCGCCGTCATCACGCCGTTGTAGCCGCCGGTCATCACGGCATACCCCGCTTGCGCCAGAAGACGTCCTACCGCAACGCTTTCCTGATAGACCGGATGTGCAGGGGTTGGAAGCGCGCTTCCGAATACAGCAACGATTTTCACAATGACTTACTCCGCCGATTTTCGCTTGAGCATCGGGCCGACTGACTCACCGCCGAGGAGGTGCATGTGCACATGGGGAACCTCTTGGCCGCCGTGTTCGCCGCAGTTGACGATCAACCGGTACCCGGACTGCGCGATGCCAAGGTCTTCGGCGATGCGGCGGGCCGCGGTGAACATGCGTCCAAGCATCAGCTCATCCTCAACCGTCACCTCCGACACGGTTCGGATTTCTTTGTTCGGGACGATCAGGATATGCACCGCGCGTTGGGGGTTGATGTCCCAGAACGCCGTGACGAGATCGTCGCTGTAAACCTTCTTCGACGGGATTTCTCCCGCGATGATCTTGGAGAAGATGCTCGGCATGGGGCCTCCTTACTTGCCCTTGAACACAGGCGCGCGCTTTTCGAGAAACGCGCTCACGCCTTCCCTGAAATCTTCAGTCGTGAACATGACCGCCTGCACGCGCGCTTCGTAATCGGCGGCATCGGTGAGATCGCGTTCCGCAGCGCGGTAGATCGCACGCTTGGTCATGCCGATCGCACGCGTAGGCAGCGCCGCCAGCTTACGGGCGAGCGCATCCGTTTCTGCTTGCAGCGATTCTGCCGGCACGACGCGGTTCACGATGCCGGTCGCCAGCGCCTCGCCGGCCGATACACGGTTCTTCGCATCCGCCAGCAGCGCGAATTCTAGGGCCTTCGCCGTGCCAACCGCCCGCTGCAGCAGGTACGTCAGCCCGCCATCCGGCACAAGGCCGATATTCACGAACGCGGCAAAGATGAAGCTGGCAGCATCCGAGGCGATTCGGAGGTCGCACGCCAGTGCAAGGCTGGTGCCTGCCCCTGCCGCCGCCCCGTTCACGCTGGCGATAATCGGCTTCGGCATCGCGCGCATCTGATGGGCAAGCGTGTTCAAGCCGGCCCGCAGATACTCCGTGATGGGGACGTCGGGATTGGCCTGAATCTCAGCCAGATCGGCGCCGCTGCAGAACCCGCGCCCCGCGCCCGTGAGGACGATGGCGCGTACGGCCTCATCGCGTTCCGCGGCCTTCAGCGCTGACTTCAGCTCGTCCATCATCGGTGTCGTCAGCGCGTTGAAGGAGTCGGGGCGGTTCAGCGTGATGGTGGCGACACCGTCGCTGCTCTGATATCGTAGGAACTGGTACGACATGCTGCGCTCCTTCTCGCGCGTCAATCAGGCCCGATGAATGCAGGCGGACATTGTACCATCTAACTGAGAGTGGGGGTCAGAATCAGATTATGCGCGGCGCAGACGAACATCGAGAACGTGCCGGTACCGGGCCGGTGACGGTCGCCATCGTGACGGTCAGCGATACCCGCACGCCCGACACCGACCAGAACCGAATATACCTTGAGCGCCGCCTGACCGAAACTGGGCATCGAGTCGGGCCGTATCGCCTCATCAAAGACGAGCCGCAGCAAGTCCGCGATGTGCTTGACGAGTTGGCGTCGACGGCCGGCGTGCAGATCATCCTGTTCAACGGCGGAACCGGTATCGCGCCGCGTGACACGACGTTCGACGTCATCAGCGCCAAGCTCGAAAAGACGCTGCCGGGGTTTGGTGAGCTGTTCAGAATGTTGAGCTATCAGGAGGTCGGCGCTGCGGCGATGCTCAGCCGGGCGACCGCGGGTGTGTATCGGGGCAGGTTCGTGGTCTCTACGCCGGGCAGCCCCAACGCGGTCGAAGTCGCGTTCGAGAAGCTGATCCTGCCGGAGATCAACCATCTCGCATGGGAGGTGATCCGCAAGCAGTAACGTGATCCGCCCGGAAACCTGACCGTTTGGGGGGCGCTGCACCCTGTACACCCGGCGCCGAGACGGTATAATGTCAGGCGCATAGGAGAGGTGCCGGAGCGGCCGAACGGGCTCGTCTCGAAAACGAGTATAGGCGATGAGTCTATCGAGGGTTCGAATCCCTCCCTCTCCGCAGCATCATCAGGCGTCTATTACGGCGCCTGTTTGTTTATTGGAGGCGACATGACGGATCCCATCCGCAAGCCGCGGCTCGATGGCTTGCTTGACTATCTGTTGACTCGGCGCTCGCTGTCGTCCACGAAGTTGACCGGCCCCGGCCCGAACGACGCCGAGCTTGAGCTGATCTTGCGCGCGGCGACCCGCGTGCCGGATCACGGCAAACTGGCGCCGTGGCGGATTCAGGTCGTGCGCGGTGAGGCGCAGCACACGCTTGGCAAACAGTGGGCCGAGTTTTTCCGCAGGGATAACCCCGCCGCCAGCGACGAACTTATCGAATCCGAGGCGAAACGACCAGCCCGCGCCCCGCTGCTGCTGATCGTTAGCACACGGATATAGAACGTGCAGCGGATCCCGCGTTTCGAGCAGGTGCTGTCTGGGGCAGCGGTGTGTCTCAATGCGATCCATGCCGCAAACGCGCTCGGTTACTTCGCGGCGTGGAATACCGGTTGGCCGGCGTATCATGCGGATGTGAAAGCCGGCTTGCAGATTCCAGAGAGCGACGAGATCGTGGGACTGATCTATATCGGCAGCGCCACGCAGCCCACCGACGAACGATCGCGGCCTGCGCTTGAGGATGTCGTGAGCTATCTGTAAACGAAACAGCCCGGTTGTGCGGCCGGGCTGTTGGCGTGTTGCGCTGTGGAACTGTCGTTACGAGTCTTTGAGCAGCGGGGCGCAGCACAACACAAGCTGCTTGGCGGCGCGTACCTCGTCGAGGCGCGACACCGGAGTCTTGTGCGGCGCGCTGAGCAAAAGCTCGGGGTTTTCCTTCGCTTCCTGCGCGATCTTCTTCATCGCCGTGATGAACTGATCGAGCGTCTCCTTCGTCTCCGTCTCGGTCGGCTCGATCAACAGCGCCTCAGGGACGATCAGCGGGAAGTAGTTGGTGGGCGGATGATAGCCGTAGTCCATCAGGCGCTTGCTGATGTCCAGCGCGTGCACTTTGTCCACGCCCTCGAAATGGCCCTCCAGCACGAACTCATGCCCGCAGGCACGATCATACGGGACGGTGTACGTGTCGCTCAGCCCGACGCGGATATAGTTGGCGTTGAGCACGGCATGGCGCGACACCTGATGCAGCCCTTCGCCGCCATACGCCCGGATGTACGCATAGGCTCGGGTGTGCATCCCGAAATTACCGTGGAACGCCTTGAGCCGGCCAATCGACTTCTCCGGTGTGACGAACCCGTACAGCGGGGCCTCGTCATCCGTGCCCGGCTCGATGATGTCGACGTGGGGAGCGGGCAGAAACGGCTTGAGCTTCTCGTTGACGCCTACCGCGCCTGATCCGGGGCCACCGCCGCCATGCGGAGTGCTGAATGTCTTGTGCAGGTTGTAGTGCATGACGTCGAAGCCGAGCTTACCGGGCTTGACTACGCCCATCAGCGCGTTCATGTTCGCGCCGTCCATGTACATCAGGCCGCCCGCGTCATGAACCAGCTCGATGATCTTCAGAATGCCGCGCTCGAACAGGCCGAGTGTGCTGGGAACGGTGATCATCATGCCCGCGATGGTGTCGCGTTCCGGCCCCTCGCAGATCTTCTTGAGCGCCTCGATGTCGACATCGCCTTTGTCGTCGGCTGGTAGTTCGATGACACTCAAGCCCGCCATCGTGACGGTCGCGGGGTTGGTTCCGTGCGCGCTGTTAGGGACGAGGATCTTCGTCCGCTGCGGCTCGCCACGGTCGATATGATACTTGCGGATCATCAGGATGCCGGCGAATTCGCCGTGCGCCCCAGCTGCCGGATGTAAGCTGACGCTGTCCAGCCCGCTGACCTCAGCCAGCCACTGCTGAAGCTGATACATCAGCGCCAACGCGCCCTGTGCGCCTTCCCCGTCGGTCAGCGGATGTAAGCCGGCGAACCCTTCGTAGCGCGCTACATCTTCGTTGATCCGTGGGTTGTACTTCATGGTGCAGCTGCCGAGGGGATAGAACCCCTTGTCGATGGCGTAGTTCAACTGGCTCAGCCGCACGAAGTGGCGGATGACCTCGAGTTCGCTGACTTCCGGCAGCTTTAGTTCGGTTCGCAGCAGATCGGCTGGCAGCGGGTCAGCCTTCGGCACGTCGAGGCTAGGCAGGTTGGCGCCGATCCGCCCCGGTTGGCTCAGTTCGTAAATCGTCGGTTCGTGCGTCATGTCAATGCCTTGAGCGTCTCAACCAATGCGTCGATTTCGGCCTTGCTGTTGGTTTCCGTTACGGCGATCAGCATGTGACCGGCCAGATGCGGGTAGTCGGCGCCGAGGTCATAGCCGCCGATGATCCCCTGCTCAAGCAAAGCGGCATTCGCCTTCTCGACCGGAACAGGGCACTTGACCACGAACTCGTTGAAGAACGGCAGTGAACGGTCGACTGAGAAACCGGCCAGTTTTTCGATCTCAGCGGCCGCGTAGTGCGCCTTGTGATAGCACAGCTCCGCAACATGGCGCAGCCCGTTCTTGCCCAACAGGCTCATATACACACAAGCGGCCAGCGCCATCAGCCCTTGATTGGTGCAGATGTTGCTGCTGGCTTTCTCGCGCTTGATGTCCTGCTCGCGTGGCCTCAACGTCATCACGTAGGCACGGCGGCCGTCGCTGTCGATCGTCTCGCCGACAATGCGGCCGGCGATCTTGCGGACGTACTCCTGCTTGATGCTGAAGAAGCCGAGATAAGGCCCGCCGAACTGGAGCCCGACGCCCAGCGGTTGGCCTTCGCCAACAGCGATAGCCGCGCCGAGATCGGCGGGGGACTTGAGTATGCCGAGCGCGACTGGATTGACCACCGCGACGAGCAGTGCGCCGACCGCGTGTGCTTTCTCAGCCAACGCCTTCACGTCTTCGATCTGCCCGAAGAAGTTGGGATACTGGACAGCGACCATCGCCGTATCGCTGTCTACTAGGGTGGCGAGTTCCGCGGCGGAACGCGGCTGGTCGTCCCCGACAATCTCGATCTGCCGGCCCTGATGATAAGTGCGGACGACCTCGCGGTACTGTGGATGGATACCGCCGCTAAGGACGATCTTGTTCCGCTTGAACCGCGTGACATCGAGCGCGACCGTGACGGCCTCGGCGAGGCTGGTCGCGCCGTCGTAATGGCTGGCGTTGGCGGCGTCCATGCCGGTCAGCGCGCACATCATCGACTGGTACTCGAACACGGCTTGCAGCGTGCCTTGGCTGAGTTCGGGCTGATAAGGCGTATAGGCGGTGAAGAACTCGCCGCGCAGCAGGAGGTGGTTGACGGCTGACGGGACGAAATGATGGTACGCCCCCGCGCCGCGAAACACGGCGAAGTTCCCCGCGTGGTCGTTGGCCTCCGCATACGCTTTGAGTTCCGCGGCGATTTCGTACTCACTCAGCGCCGGCGGAATATCGATCTTCGGGAAGCGATGGCTTGCCGGCACCGCGTCGAAGAGGTCTTCGATCGTGGTGACGCCGATCGCGGCGAGCATTTGCTGGCGGTCTTGCTCGGTGTGTGGGATATACGACATAGGGGTACGCGCTTCTCTACTTGGGGGCGCTCACAGCCGCAAGCGCCTTCGTCGCCATCTTTTGCCAGAACGTCGCAACTTCGGGTGCGGTCGCGAGTTGATATACCGAGTCGATGAACTCGCTGGGCATGTCGATCACATCAAAGCAGTGGGCAATCGTCAAGCTGGGCCGCGGCCGATCAACGAGGATCAGCTCGGTATCGGCGCTGATTGCGCCTTCGTTCAGCACGCGGAAATTCCATCCGGTGCGGCGCAGTGAATACACCCGGTCTAACAGATCGGGTTGATTCCAGCGCCGCGAAATCTTCCAGCACGGATATCTCGGCCCGGTGACTTGCATGACAAGATCGCCGGCCTTGTAAATGTCACCGATGCAGACGCTTGTTTCGTCCTGCCCGTCGATGGTTAGATTCTCGCCGAAGCCGCCGGGTGTCAGATCGAGGTGGGGGAGTTCGGCGCGCCACACCGGATAGTGTGCGCTCGCATAACCAAGCGCTGCTTTATCCGGGCCACCGTGATTCTTTGTGTCCGCTTGCGCATCGCCGACGACTCCGAGCTTCGTGACACGCACAGCGCCGGACACCGGATACTTCCAGAATGCGGAAGTCCATTCGGCTTCACGCCCATCGGTCGGGTGGGTGTGGATGTGCGTTTGCGGTTGGCCGACGTTGACTGAGATGACGCGTATCACGAGCTAACGACCCTCGCAGTGCTTCGCATACGCGGCGGCGTCCATCAGGTCGCTTAAGTCAGGCGCGCCGTCCAGCTTGATCTTCATCAACCATGCCTCGCCATATGGGTCGGTGTTGATGGTTTCCGGCGCATCGACCAGCGCCGCGTTCAATTCGACGACCGTGCCGCTGACAAACGAGTAAATCTCGCTCGCCGCCTTGACGGATTCGATGATCGCGATCTCATCACCTACGGCCACCGACCCACCTTTGTCGACTTTATAGTCGACAAACACGATGTCGTTGAGCGCGTCCTGCGCGTAGTCGCTAATGCCTACCGTGGCGATATCGCCCTCGATCCGAACCCACTCATCGCTCTTGGCATACTTCAGGTCTTCAGGGAATTTCAGATCCGCCATGACTTATCCTTTCAATTCACACACCATCTCACCGGCGCGAATGCTAGAAGCATAACGAAAACAGAGTGCGCCACAAAACCGCTGTGTGCGCACCCTGTCGGACAGCCTTCAGAGTGACTCGCGGACGAATCCTATCGGCCTGAGAGTTTCGCGCGTGGTGACGCGGATCACGCGGCGCGCTTGCCCCTTCGGCGGCCGGACTGTTACCCGGCGCTCTCTTCGTCGACGATCGAATTGGGCAGAATTCTACCGACCGGCACGTCAACACGCAACACCGCGATGCGCACTGGCGATGGCTACTCGTCGTCACGAATAACGCCGACCCATGTGTACAGCACGGCACGCGACGCCGGTGTAAGCAGCAAGTTAAAGCACAGGTGTCCGGTCGCATCGGCGACCAGTGTTGGACGCATGAGGAGCGTGCCATCACTTTGAAGCCCGAGGGCGATATAGGCCTCGCCCGTCCCAACTTGGCGGGTGGTTTGCAATCCCTCCACGGCGACAAGGCGGCCGAGCACGCGTCGCAGTTCATCGATACGCGGACGGAGCGCTAGCTCGATCGGCCCGTGCGAGATCGCCAGCGCGACGTACGTGCCTTCCTTGCGCATATTCAGCTCAGGCCGGAAGGGGGCATCGACGGAAGATGAAAAGGTAAGCAGGCCGGATGTCTCGTTGTCAGTGAAGACGTCAAGCGGGTGGAAGTTGCGCATTACAGCCTCGTGTATCGCCGGAAGAGTCTGTTACAATCTTCACAATTGAGGAAGCGAGGTGAAATTTACCATGTCAAGTGGCCCGACGCAAACGACCGGCGCCAACCGCGTGTCGCCGGTGCTGATCGGACTCATCGTCACGGCAATCTTCGCTTTGATCGTTGTCGCGGCGCTTGCGTTCATTTCCGGCCAACAGCCGCCGGCTGACGCGACCACAGGCACCCGTGCGGCGCTTGTCGACCCGGGGGCGTACTCATCTGGCGTCACGGCACTTGAACCGAAAGCCGTTGAGCCGTTTACGCTGCAAAGCGCCGATGGGGTGGTCACGCTGGAGTCCTTGCGCGGCCGTTATACGCTGATCTACTTCGGCTATACCTACTGCCCGGACTTCTGTCCGTCGACCATGACCGACTGGCGCGTGATTCGCAAGGCGCTTGGGGAAGATGCCGCCGACGTGACGTTCATGCTGGTGAGCGTTGACCCGGCCCGCGATACGCCGGATGTCCTTCGTGATTATGTGTCGCGTTTCGACCCGGCGATCGTCGGTGCTACCGCAGACGACGCGACGCTCACCCCGATGACCGAGCAGTTCGGCGCCTATTATGACGTTGTCGAGAGTAGTGACACGCCATACTACATCGTGAACCACACGACGTCACAGTTCTTGATCGACCCCGAAGGGAACTTTGTGGCGGTGTACACGTTCGGCACCGCGGTGGACGCCATTGTGGCTGACTTGCAAGCGCGGCTTCACGCGCATAGTTGAACGTGGCGAGTGCTGAGTGATGAGGTCGTGCCGGCCCCTTTTTACTCGAATTACGCCACGAGTCAGATCGTCAAGCCTGCCGACCTTCGGCGGCCGATCTCAGCAGTACCAGCACATAGAATATCAAGCGCCCCGAACAACCTTCGGGGCGCTGAGTCTTCAGACGCGGGATCTGTGTCCGCTAGAAGATGGCATTGTGACCGGTGAGGTCGCGCCCCACGATCAACAGGTTGATCTCGTTGGTGCCTTCGTAGGTGTATACCACTTCGGCGTCAAGCATAAGCCGCGCGATGTGGTTCTCAAGCAGGATTCCATTGCCGCCTAGCGTCTCACGCGCCAACAGCGCGACCTGCCGCGCCTTGCGTGCGTTGTTGTACTTCGCCATTGATGCGATGCCCTCATTCAATTGGCCGGCGATCAGCAAATTGCCGATCTGGAAGCACAGCGCGCGCGCCAGCGTGACCTCGGTCGCCATCTCGACCAGTTTCTGCTGGATGAGCTGGAACGCGGCAATCGGCTTGCCGAACTGCTCGCGAGCCTTAGCGTAGTCGAGCGCCAGTTCGAACACGCCTGCCGCGATACCGGCCGCCTCCCACGCCACGCCGTAGCGCCCGACGGTCAGCACCTTGCCCACGTCGCGGAACGAGCGCACCTTTTCGAGCCGGTTTTCGGTAGGCACCTTGACATCTTTCAAGGTGATGTCGGCATTGAGTACCGCGCGCTTCCCGATCTTGCCTTGAATGTCGGTGATCGTGACGCCGGGCGTGTTGTTCGGGTCTTCGATCACGAATCCGCCGAAGTTCCCGTCGTCATCACGCGCCCAGACGATGAGCACGTCCGCGATCGACGCGTTGCCGATCCAGCGTTTTGCGCCGTTCAGCACGTAATAGTCGCCGTCGCGCCGCGCCGTTGTCTGTAGGTCGACAGCGTTGCTGCCGCGGTCAGGCTCGGTCAAGGCGAAAGCCCCGATCTTCTCAAGGCGGGCCATAGCCGGAAGCCAACGCTCGCGCTGCTCGTTGCTGCCCAACAGGCCGATGCTGCCCATCGCCAACCCGCTGTGCACGCCGTAGAATGTCGCAATCGAACCGTCGCCTTTGGCGAGTTCATAGCCGACTAATCCAACCGCCATCGGGTCAAGCCCTGCGCTGCCAAAGCCTCGGATCAACCCGCCCATGATCGGCAGGTCTTTCAGCGCGCGGGCGATCTCCCACGGAAACTCTGCCTTTTCCCAGTACGGGTTGATGTTCGGCATCACGACATCGCGGTTGAACCGGCGAATTTGCTGCACGAGTGCCTTATGCTCGTCTGGTAGAAACGAGTCGAGTTTCAGATAGTCGAACCCGGCGATTTCCTCTACTTCCACTACGTTTTCCATGGTCTCCTCGGCGTTTCACGGGCGGAATGTCGTTATCGGACTGCGATAATCGAATCATAATTTGATTATATGCGAATCGACGCAAAACGAAACGGGAGACTTATGAGAGTCTCCCGTGTGGCTCAGTTTGTCGTTGGATGATCGGAGGTTGAACTACTTCTTCGCGGCCTTGTAATACCGGCTTTGGACGGTCGCCCGTTCGGGTGCGACAGCGCGCCCACCGAGAGATAGACCGCTCAAGTTGACCGCAGTCAGCCGATCCGAGCCGCAGTAGATCTCAAGCACCGTGCCTTCTGCCGTAAAGTCGGACTTTACATACGCCAACCCGGTATATGTCCCCTGACTGTCGATCGCGCAGCTGGTGACCAGCCCGATCACCTTGCCGCGCGGGTCGATCACAGGATCGCCCTGATGCGCCTGCCGGCTGCCTTTGGTGAGCGTGAAGCGGACAACCTCAGCGTCGCGCTCCTGCTCCCGCTTCGCGTAGGCGCTCTTGCCGACGAAGAACGGCTTCCACAGCTTGACGTAATTGGCGAATCCCGCATCGCCCGGCGTCAGAGACTGCGGCCCTTCTAATTCGTGTCCGTACAGCGGCAGGCCGCCTTCCGTGCGCAAGCTGTCGCGGCTCGCCAGCCCGCACGGTATCGCCCCAAGCGCGATCAGCCGTTCGAACAAGGAAGCGGCCTTGTCGGGATGGACGAACAGTTCGAACGCGACACGTTCCATCGTGTACCCTGTGCGCGACACGATCACGTCATAGCCGTCAAGCACAGCATGAGTCACGCCGGCCCATGCCAACGCCTTAAGACGGGATTTCGCCGCATCGTCGGATTGCATCTTCAGCAGGATATCGAGGCTGGCGGGGCCTTGCAGGGCGATGTCGACACGCCGATCCGCGCCGGCGCTTGGATTGCGCAGATCGCGGAGCGCCGCCGCATCCGAACCGGGCAAGCGCCGCTGTGGCACAGCAGGGTCGATCACGACGTCGCCACGCTGGGCAGCGTTTAGCCACGCCCATACCTTGTCGTTGTTCGACGCATTCACCACGACCAAGTAGTGTTGATCGGCGAGACGGTAGATCATCAGATCGTCAAGCGGGAGTCCGTGAATGTCGAGGAAGTACGTGTAGTGCGATTCGCCTACCGCCAACCCGGGAACGTCGTTGGTCGTCACCGCGTCGAGGAACGCTGATGCGCCCGGCCCGCGCACATCGAAAACGCCCATGTGCGTCACGTCGAAGACGCCGGCACTGGAGCGCACCGCTGCGTGTTCCTCTTTCACCGAGGTGTACCACACCGGCATGTCATAACCGGCGAACGGAGTCATCCGCGCGCCAAGCTGCTTATGAAGCGCGTGAAGCGGCGTAGTGAGCAGTCCCGGGGACTCGGCGGGCGTCCATGTGAACACGTCCTGCGGGGCAGCCGCTGGGGACGTGTGCGTGCGCTGGCCGATGAAGAATGGCTTGGGGGCGAAGCCTTCGCCTTCCGCGAGCGGGGCGCTGGCGTTGATCGGCCCATCGACCACGACTTCCACCGGGCCGGGCAGCCGCGCCGCCACATCTTCCGGGTCGATGATGACGAACGCGTCGGAGAGAGAACGGAGCCACGTCACCGCGCGCCCAACCTGACCCGAAAGCTCCAGCCTGTACTCGGCTGCGCCAGCGCGGGTCACGCGGCCCTGCGCAAGTTCGCGGCCGTGCGGGTCAAGGATGCGCGTCGGCTGTGAGGCGTCGAGAGTCAGTGCCGTGACATCGCTGGTGAGCGCGCCATTCAAGAAGTCCGCCGCATGCGCGCCGCGTACGATGACCCGCTGAGGATCATCCGAAACGGTATCGACGTAGGCGAAATGCGGATAATCGTCGGCAGCCGCGTCGGTGTCGATACCAACGCTGGCGGCGAGTTCACGGACGCGGACGCGCGCCGTTTGCAGCACGTCGAAGTCGATGCTGGCGCGGCTGATGTCCCGCTTGCGGCCGCTGTAGCTGAATGGCACACACGCCAGCAGCACGTCTGCGATGATGTCCGCCAATGCCAGGGTCTCGGTATCACCGAACCCGCGTTGGGTGATCCACGGGGTGCCGAGGCGAATCCCGCTGGGCCGGAGGGCAGACGTGTCACCGGGGATCGTCTGCCGGTTACAGACGATGCCGCACAGATCGAGGATTCGCGCCGCCATATCGCCGCTCAGGGGCGTGCCGTCTGGCCCCACGACCGACTTGCAATCCACGTTTAAGAGATGCGTCGTCGTGCCGCCAAACGGGATGCGTAGGCCGCGTTCGCGCAGGCGGTCGGCGAGGGTTACGGCATTACGGAGGGTCTGCCGCTGGAGCGCGGCGAACGATTCAGTATGCGCGATCTTGAGCGCGACGGCGAGCGCGGCCATCGCGTTGATATGCGGGCCGCCCTGTTCGCCGGGGAACACGCTGCGGTCGATCTTGGTCGCCAGCGCCTTTTTGTGCGTGATGATGACCGCACCGCGCGGGCCGCCGAGTGTCTTATGAGTCGTGAACGAGACGACATCGGCGATACCGACCGGGTTCGGGTACACCCCTGCGGCGATGAGACCTGCCACATGCGCGACGTCCGCCAGCAGCAACGCGCCGACCTCGTCCGCGATTGCCCGATAGCGCGCCCAATCGGGGACGTGCGGATAGCTGGAATAGCCGCCGATAATCATCTTCGGGCGATGCTCCAGCGCAAGCGCGCGCATGGCGTCGTAGTCGATCTGTTCGGTCGCCGGATCGATGCCGTAGCTAACGATCTTGTACTGCTTGCCGCTGCGATTGACCGGGCTGCCGTGGGTGAGGTGGCCGCCTTGGATGAGATCCATGCCCATCACGGTGTCACCGACAGCCAGCAGGGCAGAATACACCGCGTTGTTCGCGGGTGCGCCGCTCAACGGCTGCACGTTGACGTACAGCTTGTCGGGGCCGTACTGCGCGGTCGCGAACAGCTCCGCGGCCCGCCGGCGGGCGAGCGCCTCCACGATATCGGCGTACTCCGTGCCTTTGTAATACCGTTCGTCGGACGTACGGCGGTATTCGGTCAATCGTGCGCCGTAATCGAGGATCTCGGCCTCGGTCAACTGCCGCGAGGCTTCCAACGGATAGCCTTCCGCGTAGATGTTGTGAAACGCCGATGACAGCGTCTCTCGCACCGCGAGGGGAACCGTGCTCTCCGATGGAATCAGGATCAGATAGCGTGCTTGGCGCGCAGTTTCGTGGCGGACGAGTTCGGAAACATCCGGATCGATGTCCGCCAGCGCGCCGCGAAAAAGATAATCTCGTACCCCGGATTGAACCGTCATCAGGACGCTCACCTTCTCTGCGTTCAGCAACGTCGGGAGTGTATCATACCCCCCGGTCACTTTCTATCAGCAAGCGCCGCGCCGATCAGTGCCAGCGATGCGGCCTGAAACTGCATGAACGTCACCATGTAGTAGTCGAATTGACCGGCCAGCAGCAGCGCCGCGAAACCGGCGATCAACGCCGACCGGTGCGCCGTGTATCGCCCGCGCAGCGACCCGGCCAACCCAGCGGCGACGGCGCCGGCGAACAGCGCGACACCGACCAGCCCGTATTCTCCGGCGATGGACAGCACGATGTTGTGCGGGTAGTTGCCTTGCACGATTGACCCGCGTTCATTCAGGACAGCGGCGGATCGCCATGGCAGATTCCCCGCGCCAACGCCGGTGAACGGATGCTCCGCAATTACGATCAGTGCGGCGGCATTCAGCTCCGACCGTTCGGCGGCGCTGTACTGCTCGGTGGTCTCGACGCCGACCCCGGCGCGCGCAAGCAGGAACGGTTGATAGACGGCCGCAAATGCGACCGCGATGATGACCGTCCATGCGCCGAGTGTAGCGATACGATGCCGGTCGACGTCAGGTGAGCGCAGCGTAAGCACGAGCAGAGTTAGCGCGCCGGCGCCGAAGCCGAGATACGCCCCGCGTGAGAACGTCAGGAGGAAAGCCCAAAGCACCGCAGCTCCGGCGGTGAGGGACACGATCAGCGGAAGCCGGCGGTGGATCAGCCACGACGCGCTGGCGAGCACGGCCGCGACGAGGTAACCGGCCAGCAGGTTCGGATGCGGCAGCAGGCCATACGGGCGCAGCAAGCGGATCCCTTCGGCCTGTACAACGCTGATGCGCGCCTGATCGAGGCTGATCGGGAACTCGCCGAGGCTCGACCATATCCCACCGGCTGAGCCTTGAAGCGCGACCTGCTGTCCAACCAGTGCGACATGCCACAACGCGCCAGCGAACAACGCCAGCGTGATGATGCGCGGCGGCATGCGTGTCGATGTGACAGCAAGGGCGAATAGGATCGCGCTTGATAACTGCATACTCGCCCCCAGCGCAAGCTGCGGGTCGGCCTCTCTGCGGAATGCCCACGATGTCGACAGGTAAGACCACAACGCCAGCGCGAGCAGAAACGCGGCGAACGCTCGGCCTGTTCGAGCCGCGATCAAGGCGCGAAACCCGCAGAATCCACCGAATACCCATGCGAGAACCGCGATGCCGGCGGGCAGCGCAAACGCAAATCGCATAAAGTAGTAGGGGGTCGCAAGACCGGGAGTGTCTGGAAAGCGATACCACAGCGGCCACAGCATAAAGGCGGCGAACGCCGGCGCAAGGACGGCCCACCGGCGAAGGCCGGCAAGAACGGATACGGCGCTTGCAGCGTGGCGGGTCATGCAGGGCTGATCTCGGCTGACTTGGGGAAATCTCCGCGCAGATGCTACAATATGCGGGTTGAATAAATCAATCGAGTGAACCCTATGGCGCCTTCCGCGACTCAAGGAGCACAGCAGCACATGACGAACTGGACATCGTTCGAGTCCTTCCTGAAAGACGCCTTGAATACACCGATTGGATCCCGCCAACCGCTTGTCGAACAGCTTCTAAGGCAGCGCGCGAACTTCCCGTGGATCGAACATGACACGGCGACGTTTATTTTCGCACGGCCGGGGGCGAGCCGGGTCGCGGTCAACCTTGATACCATTCGGCGTGACCCACCATTCGTCCCGATGGAGAACCTCGCCGGCACGACGCTCTGGTACGTGTCGGTTAAGTTCAAGCCGGATGATCTGCTCGACTATATGATCGTCATCGACGACCCGATGACGTCGGTTGCGCGTGATTCCAATATCGTTGCGCGCGTCAACAAGTACTGGCACAGCGACCCGTACAACCCGACGAAGATCAGCACGCGGCAAATGTCCGTGTCGGTGCTCCGTATGCCTGAAGCGCGACCGTTCCCGGACTGGGAGAAGCTGCACCGGGTGCCGCATGGACGGGTTGACGAGCATTCTGTACGCAGCGTGCAGCTGAATTTTGGCGGCCGTAAGTGCTGGGTCTATACGCCGCCGGACTACGACAGCGGGTATGAGCCGCTTCCGCTGATCGTGCTGCTTGACGGCGAGTGGACGAACGGGCCGATGCAGGCGAACTTCGTGGCTGACGCGCTCATCAAGCACAAGGCGGCGGCGCCGGCCATTCTGGCGATGATGCAAAGTGGCGATCAATCGACGCGTGACAAGAACTTCCTAGCCAACGACCGGCACTACCAGTTCCTCATCTCGGAACTGCTGCCGTTCCTGCAAACCGAATATCGCGTCGATCCGGAGAAGATCGGCATCGGCGGCGTCGGGATGGGCGCGGTCGCGAGCGCGCACGCGGCACTCAAGAATCCGGCTGTCTTCAGCCGCCTCATCATGCTGTCGCCACCGCTGGGCGAAGGGAAATCCGCGGCTGAACTGCGCCAGATCGCACGCCGGCTCGACAGCGCCGAGAACCTCCCAGAGCGCATCTTCCAATCGGTCGGCCGTTATGAAGGCGCAGCGCGGTTCGTTCAGCCGGGGCGCGACCTGCGGGCGCTGCTGAACCGACGTTCCAGCGAGACGGCGTACAAGTACGTCGAGGTCGGCAGCGGACACAGCCTTGTAGCCTTCCGCAGTGTGCTGCCGGAAGCATTGGCGTGGGTGCTGCCCGTTGACGAGGCCGCGCGCTAGTCGAATATCTCCGTGACGGTGAGCCGATAGCTCCCCGCCGATAGATAACCATTGATGCGCACTTGATACAAGCCGTCCTCAGGCAGCACGGCTTCGAAATATGCGCTGAGTGTGCCGCCGCTGTCGTCGCCTTCGATCAGAACCCGGCCATCCGGGCCGATCACCGCCGCGTAGGGGTCGATCGGCGAGCCTTCTAGGGGGTCAACCGCGATCAAGATACGCTGACCGGCGTGCCCTTGCAGGGGATAGAAGTCGTATTCGTCAATCGACAGCGTGCCGTCCGTCACGAGGATCGGCAGCGTGCCGGGGACAGGCGTTGACGTCCCGCCAAGGTCGAGATAGCGGAAGATGATCTGGTACTGGCCGATGGTATCGGCGCGCTGCGGACGCACGCGCAGGTAGTACAGCCCGGTTTCCGGCGCGCGCACGCCGGAGATCAGCGGAGATCGTGGGCCGGCGCTTTCGGCGTCAATGCCGATCAGCTCGCCGCGTGCGCTCGTCATCTCCAGAATCGGCGCGATGCTGCCGTCCAGCGGCGTGACCCCGGCGGTGATGAGATCGCCACGGTTGAGGGTGACGTGCCAGATGTCACCGGTCGCCGGCCGCGCGATGGTCGATACCTCGCCGCGGTCAGCGCGCAGCGGCCCCTTGAATACGAACGCGCGAACCGCGCCGCTGCCATACGAGAACGTATACCTTCCGGTCGTCTCGCCTTCGCCGCTGATGATCGCCGTGTACGGGCCGTCGAGAAGCGCGGTGAATGGGGAAATGAGGGCCTCGCGGACGGTGGGGGATAAGTTGCCCACGGCCGTGAACACCGGCGCGCCGTCTGGATCGATCAGTTCAACGCGCGGGATAAGCGATGAGTCTGCGGCGGCGCTGACTGCAATCGATACGATGTCGCCAGCGCGCAGCGCGAAGCTGTGCATTCCGATGTCGCCGGGGTGCTCGATCTGACCGACAACCGGCTGCTCAATGGTGATGCGCTCGCCGGGCGCGGCCGTCGGATAGGTCGGCGTCAGCACAGGCGTCGCGACTGTAGCTGTAGGCGTCAGGTTGTACGTCGGCGTGATCGCCACGGGCGTGTCATATACCGTCAAGTCGATGGCGTAGGAACCCGGCTGACCGTTCGGCGCGACCTGTATCGAGTATTCGCCATCCAACGGCAGTCTGAGATTGCGCAAGATCGCGTTTCCGTTGTCGCTTTCAGAGTCTACTGCGATGGCGACCGCGCCGGGGTCATAAACGGTCATCACGGCCTTGAGGTCGCCGTTGATGACGTTAAGGCGCACGCGCACGTATTGGCCTTCGATTCCGCTGAAGGTATAGACATGCGCCTCGTCGACCGGTTCGAACTCCGCGGGGAGTGTTGTGCCGTCGGAGAGTTCGCCTACGAATCGGCCGAGTCCTGCATAAGCAGGCGTCGGTGTCGCGATGCCGACCACCACCGGCGGAAGCGTGAACGTTGGCGCGGGCTGCGGAGGCTGGCCGACGACCGTCAGCCCCAGCTGATAGGATCCCTCACCGGTTATCGCGCGTGTTTCGAGCAGATATGCCCCGCCGCCGCCCAGCGTGATTTCCAGCGCGTCGACGCCCGTCGCGATGGAGAGGCCCGCAGGATTCAGCAGTGTCAACCCGACGGAAACCGCCGTGCTCAGGCTGCGGATGCGGACTTGGTCGCCAGCCTCAGCGGAGAATGACCAGCGTTCGACCTCACCGGCAGCGAGCGTGCTTTCGATAGGCTCCAACGGCAGTAAAACGCGCACCTCGTCGGGCCTTAGTGCCGTTGGCTCGATCGCCGGCGCCGAAGGCGAGGGGTTAGCCGGCGCTGCGGTCTCGGAAGGGAGCTGCATACGTGTCGGAAGCGGTGCTGGTTCCTCCAGCGTTTCGCACCCCGCGACAACCAGCACGAATACCGCGATCACCAACCACCGCATCCACGCACCTCACCGACCCACCGCCGAAGCCATCAAACGATAGCACACGGCTCGGCGCTTGACGATGATGGTGTTCGGCGTCACACTCAAGTCATTCGGTGAGGGGAAACTATGACGCTGCAACGTGTTCGGCGGGCGATGCTGTTCATGCCGGGGGATGACCGGCGCAAGATCGAGAAGGGGGCATCTGCTGGCGCCGACTCCATCATTATGGATCTTGAGGATGCGGTTACGCTCGCCAACAAACCCGCCGCGCGCGCGGCTGTCGCGGCGGCGCTCCGCGAGGTCGATTTCGGCACGGTCGAACGAACGGTGCGCCTCAACCCGGTTTCGTCTGGTGCACTGTGCATGCTTGATCTGGAAGGCACCGTTGACGGCCGGCCTGATGCGTACGTGCTTCCGAAGGTCGAATCGGCTGCTGACATCTCGCATATCGACTCGTGGATGACGGCGGCCGAACAGCAGCGGGGGTGGCCGCCCGGCGAAATCCGCTTGATCGCGATCATCGAGACGGCGATGGGCATTGTGCGCCTTGCGGAGATCGCCGCCGCCTCGCGCCGGCTCGACGCGCTGGCGTTCGGCGCGGAAGATCTCGCGGGCGATATGGGGGCGGTTCGCACGCAGAACGGGCATGAATCGCAGTATGCGCGCAGTGCGGTCGTGCTGCACGCTAAAGCGTTCGGCTTGCAAGCCCTCGATACCCCTTTCATCAACTTCAAGGCGGACGAAACACTGCTGGTCGCTGACGCACGGTGCGCGATGGAGATGGGATATACCGGCAAGTTCGCCATTCATCCGCGGCAGGTGAACCCGATCCAGCAGGTGTTCACGCCGACGGCTGAACAGATCGACCGCGCGCGCCGGTTGGTCACTGAGTTCGATGCCCGCGAAGCGGCGGGCGAGGGCGTGTTTGCGTTTGAAGGCAAGATGATCGACATGCCGATGATCCGCGCGGCTCGATGGGTGCTTGAGCGAGCGCGTGCCGCGGGGATCCGTGTCTAGGCCGGTGGGGTGGGCGTGGCTCGCGATTGTCGCGCTGCTGCTTGCGGCCGCGGTCGTGCGTATTCACGATATCGGCGCACAAGATATCTGGGCAGACGAGGGCTTCACGTATTTCGCCACGCAGACGTCCGATCTGGTCGGGCTTTTGCGCTCCGACGTGCATCCACCGCTGTACTTTGGTGCGCTGCGCCTGTGGGCGGACGTCGCTGGAACGTCCGAGCTTGCGCTGCGCCTGCCTTCGGCGCTGGCCGGTCTGCTGACGGTGGCACTGGTCTTTCGTCTTGCGCTCGATCTTTCTGTGATGCAAGCTCCCCGTCAGGCGGCCGTCTTCGCCGGTCTTGCCGCGCTGATGATGGTGCTGTCCGACCTTGAGGTCGATCTCAGCCAAGAGGCGCGGATGTACACCGTCCAGTCGGCGCTGTCCGTCGCGGCGGTGATCGCCTATGTCCGCTGGTTGAAACGGGGCCGGCGCGGCATGCTCGTCGTGCTCGCTGTGTGCAGCGCGGCGCTGGTCTACGTCAACTACCTCGGCGCATGGATACCGGTCACAATCGGTCTGCACGCTGTTCTGACGATGCGTCCGCGTCGCGCGATCCCACTGGTGGCCGCGCTGATCGCTGCCGCCGCTGCCGCGGCCCCGTGGCTGCTCGCGGTCGGTGTCCAGCAGGTCGGTAATGGCGCTGGCGCAGATCGCGCCGATCCGGCCACATGGGACACGCTGCTGCGCTACCGTGACATTTGGTTCGGGCAGATGTGGCCGCTGACCGTGGGACTGCTCGGCGTCGGTGCAGTCTCATGGCTCCAACCATCCAGACGTCCCCCGGAGCGACGGATTGGCGTGCTGCTGATTCTGTGGATCGCGCTGCCGCTGGCGCTGACGTGGATCGCGACGAATTACGTGCCAGTGCTCGCCGCACATCGGATTTCACACGTGACGCCCGCCATCGCGCTCCTGATCGCGCTGGGATTGATGCGGTTTCCGGCCGGCGCGCGCATGTTTATCGTGGTGGCGATGGTCGTGTCGGGCGTGACGTCGGTCGACTTCTACCGGATCAAGGGGCCGTGGGAGCAGTATGTCGACACGGTGGCGTCGTTCGTCCGGCCCGGCGAACTGGTGCTCATGGAGATCGGCGGCGGGAATTCCATGCTGGAGTATTACTTCGATCGCGCGCTGCCTCAAGGCACTGAGCTGCGGTCACTCAAACGCTGGCGCGAGAGCCAGCCGCTGACGTTCAGCGCGGAACTGCCGCAGGTCGTGAATTCGTACGATACTGTTTGGCTGCTGCACTGGAGCTCCGAAACGCAGATCTTCGACGTCTTGCAGAGCGCAGGCTTTGTTCAGACGATGCACCGGACGACACCGCACATTCAGAACAGCCGGCTGGACAGTTATCGATTCGACCGCATGCCGGAGGGTGAAGTCGGTCAAATCGGGCCGCTGGTGCTGAGGCGTGCAAAACTGCTGCAAAATCGCGGGCGCATCGACCTGTGGTGGTCGGTTGAAACACCGGTGACGGAAATGCTGGTGACCAGCGCCTTCCTGCTCGACTCGGACGGTGCGCTGGTCGCGCAAATGGACAGCCCGCCAATGATGGGCGAACGCCCTGTATCGAGCTTCACTCCGGGGGAAGTGGTGTATGATCCGAAGCTGCTGACCACGCCGGATGGCGCACTTCTACCCGGGGGGACGTATCGGGCGGGCGTCGTCGTTTACCGGTTTGTCGATGGCGGGACGGAACGGCTGCTGCGCCCCGATGGCGGGGAAGTCCTAGAGCTTGGCGAGTTCACGATCGACTAAGCCGAACGTCGAGGGCGTTGGCCTCCTGTGACGCCGTGGTCGGTGAGCGATGCAGCGTGGAATTTTCGCATCACCCATCACCCGGCACTTTCAACGGCTTGTTTAGCGATACAGTTCGGCGCTGATCGGCTCAGCGATTGGCCGCGTCAGGTCGAACACCTCGAACTCCAGCGAAGGCAGCGACAATACCGCATAGGTATGTGAGGTCGAGCGGGCGCTCTTAAACGTGTAGAGCGAGCCGGGATTCACCGCACAGCCCCGAGTCACACGGGCGTACAGCGGCACGTGTGTGTGGCCGGTGACCAATACGTCGACCTTGAGCGAGGCCAGCATCATATCCAGCAGCGTATTGGAGATGTGGTCACGGTATAGACCCCACAGATTGTTACCCGGCTTACCGTGACACAGATACACCAACGTCGAACCGAATCTGCCACGCCAGTCGATTGGCAGAGACTGGATGAACTCTGCGTTTTCGGGACTGAGGCTAGCATCCCACTCGTCATGGTTGCCCCGAACGGTAATAATGCCCATCTCGCGGACTCTCGTGACCACGGCATCCCAATCAGGGCCGCGGCCAATGAGGTCACCTGCACATAAGATGTGCTGTACGTGATGGTAATTGGTCAGTCGTTCTAAGGCGGTGTCTAAGGCGCGTAGGTCTCCATGGATGTCCGAAATGATTCCGAGTTCCATCCGTTAACCCTATTGTTCGCAATGTGGAGATTATAGCGCAGTGGGGTTAGAACCGTGTAATCAATTTCCGGCGTTATTGCGCTCCTCGACCGACCACAACCTTACACTATTGTCACCGCTGCCGGTGATGAGCATCGTTCCGAGGGGGTTGAACGCGGCGGTGAGCACCGGCTTGGCGTGCGCATGAAGCGTCGTGAGGGGTTCGGCATCGGACGTGATGAGGGCTTTGGCATCCCAGAGGCGAACGAGGTTATCGCGGCCCCCGGTCGCCAGCAGCGTACCGTTCGCCGTGAGCGCCGCGCAGTCTGCTCCACCATCATGCGCAAGCACGCGGCTTCGCAGGTTGCCCTCGCTTGACCATGTGTTCAAGCGGCCATCGCGGCTGACGGCGTGGACGGCGCGGCCGCGCGTGTTGAGGGCGAGGTCGCGCAGCGCATCTGTATAGCTTGCGACGACGCGGGCCGGTTCCGCTTCGTACACGTTATGGCGAAGCAGCTTGCCGTCCCGTCCGGTGCTGTAAATCCATCCCGAATCCCAGATCACAGTCGTGACTTCAGCCGCATGCCGATCCGGCATGACCGTGACGGCTCCAGTTGCGATCTCCCAGACCCGGACTTCGCCCTCACCGGTACCGGCAACGACGCGCCGTTCGTCTCCACTGAAGCATACGCAGGTCAAGGCATCGCCGACATGGAAGGCGTGGGATCGGGTTGGCGCCGCGCGGATGTCCCAGAGTCTCAGCCATCCGTCCGTGCTGGCCGTAGCAATCATCTTTCCGTAGCGGCTGAACGCGATGTTCTTGACGGGCGCGTCGAAGCCAGTAAGCCGAAACGTCGGCTGGGCGCCGAATGACCGGACGTAGAGATTAACCTGCTGGCCGGTGGCGACGGCGATAGTCTGCCCGTCGGGCGACCACCGTACCGTCGTGACCCACCCGGTACGCACTTGCGCGACGGTCGAGAGCAGTGAAACATTGGCTGGGGATAGCGTTGCCCGCACTGTTGTGAACTCCTTCGTTTGCGAATAACTATACCCCTGTGCTGCGGCGTAGGCACAATGAAAACACTCCCCTATAATGCGCCTTCATGCACATTGGATTGAATGCACACCTTTTGAGCGGAGATGCCAGCTATCGGGCGGCTGGGATCTCCGGTTACATGACCAACGTCATGCGCTGGATTCCGCGTGTGGCGCCCACAGACTGGCGGTTTACGGCGTTCGTGGGGGCGCAGTTCTCCGCCGACCTCGCGGGTTATGCCGTACAGCGCAGCAGCATCGACACGAGCAGGCCGCTGAAGCGCATCGCATGGGAGCAGGCGATTCAGCCATGGGCGACGCGCCGCATGGATGGCCTGCACGCGCAGGCGTTCGTATCGCCCATGCTGTCACGTATTCCGGCGGTCGTCACCGCGTATGACCTGAGCTTCGTCCATTATCCGCAGGTGCTGACCCCCGCGCGGCGGTTGTACCTTCGCTTGCTTACGCCGCTGTCATGCCGCCGCGCGCGGCGTGTCATCGCCATTTCGCAAAGCACGGCGGACGATCTCGTGAATGTGTTCCGCATCCCCCGCGACAAGATCGACATCGCTCTCGGCGCGCATGATCCCGAACGGTTTAGACCGCTGCCAGCTGCCGACGTCGATGCGTTTCGTGCGGCGAACAATCTGCCTGATCGCTTCTGGCTGTTTGTCGGGACGATCGAGCCGCGCAAGAATCTTGTGCGGCTGTTGACGGCGTATGCACAGCTCGATCCCGGTGGCCGTCCACCGCTGATTATTGGGGGCGGCAGAGGGTGGCTCTCCGGTGACGTGTTCGAGGCTGTCCGCCGCCTGAACCTCGCCGATGCTGTACGATTTATCGGTTACGTGCCTGTTGAGGAACTGCCCCTCTGGTACAATAGCGCCGAGTTGTTCGTGTTTCCCTCGCTTTACGAAGGTTTCGGTTTGCCCGTGCTGGAAGCGATGGCGTGCGGGACGCCGGTTGTCACGTCGGATAGATCGTCGCTGCCCGAGGTCACGGGGGATGTCGCGCTGCGTGTTGACCCACGCTCGGTCGACGACCTCACGACTGCCCTGAGGCGCGCCAATGCGGACGAAGCATGGCGGCGTGCTGCGGCTCAGGCGGGCATCGAACGGGCCGCGACGTTTAGCTGGGAAAGGACTGCGCGCCAAACCGTGGGTGCGTATCACAAAGGTTTCGAATGAACGCGCAAAAGGCATCTTCCGCCGCGCAAGTGGATCTCTTTCCGTGGCTTGATGTCGTGCTGGCGCTGGCCGCGTTTGCCATCGGTTATGTCATGCGCTACCAGCTTCAGATCATCCGTCCGGTGCTTGAGATCAACACGACGACCTTCGAGCCGTATATCCCGTACATGGTGTTTTACGTCATCTGGCTGACGATTCAATACCGCGGATCGGGCTTGTACCGCCATGTGCGCGGCAGGGCCTACATGCAGGAGCTGTTTACGATTGTCAACGGCGTGACGAACGCGACCGTGATCGTGATGGCGCTCAGCTTCATTTCTCAGCCGCTGTTCTTCAGCCGTTTGATGCTTGTGTGGGTGGCGCTCTCCACCGTTGTGCTGCTCGGTGGCGCGCGAATCATCAAGCGGATGATCGACGCCCATCGCCGGGCGCAGGGCATCGGCGTGGAGCGCGTGCTGATCGTGGGCGCGGGGGAGGTCGGGCAGGCGGTATTGCGCACGATGCTGGCTCGTAAAGAGCTGGGCTACGGTCTGGTTGGCTACCTCGATGACGACCCGGAGATCGGCGCGACCGACTTGGGCCGTGTGCGTGGACTCGGCGGCTTTGAGAACCTCGCGGCGATGATCGAGCAGCACCGGGTCAATCTAGTGGTGATCACTCTGACGTGGTCGTACCACGATCAGATTCTGCAAATGGTGGACACTGCGCGGCGTGCGGGGGCCGAAGTCCGGGTCGTGCCGGATCTATTCCAGCTCAACTTGCGGCAGGTGCAGGTCGAGAACCTCGACGGTATTCCGCTGCTGGGCGTGACGGGCAAGCCGAAGCTGAAGGGTATCGAACGGATGCTCAAACGGCTGATGGATCTGATCATCATTCTAGTCACGCTGCCGGTCATCCTGACGATATTCGCGCTGGTTGCGCTGGCGATATGGCTCGAACGGAAGGGGCCGATCATCTACGCGCAGCAGCGTATCGGGGAGAACGGCAAGCCGTTCACGATCTACAAGTTCCGCAGCATGATCCCCGATGCCGACAAGTATCAGCAGGAGATGATCTCGCAGTACGAACAAGATCCGCTGCACCCGAAGTTCAAAGACGATTGGCGCGTCACGCGGGTCGGCTGGTTTATCCGCCGCACGAGTATCGACGAGCTGCCCAATCTGATTAACGTTGTGCGCGGTCAGATGAGCCTGATCGGCCCGCGCCCGCCCACGCCAGACGAGGTCGCAATGTATAAGCCGTGGCATCGCCAGCGGCTTGAGACCATGCCGGGGATTACGGGGTTGTGGCAGGTCAGCGGCCGCAGTGAAGTCCCCTTCGACGAGATGTGCCTGTTAGATATTTACTATATTGAGAACTGGTCGATCAGTCTTGATGTACAAATACTGATGATGACGCTGCCCCGCGTATTGCTGCGACAGGGCGCGTACTAGGAGGCAGTATGGCCGGCGAACCCCTGCTGTTAGACGAAACGGTACGGCGCAAACTCGATTCACTGGGGCTGGTTGCGCGACACGTTCGCGCAGGGGTGATGAAAGGCGACCGCCGTTCACGCAAGCGCGGCGTCAGTGTCGAGTTCGCCGATTATCGCAACTATGTTCCGGGCGATGATCTGCGCCGGCTGGATTGGAACGTCTATGCACGCAGTGAGCGATCGGTCATCAAACTGATGGAAGACGAGGAAGACCTCGCCGTTCATATTATCGTTGACGCCTCGGCGTCCATGGACTTTCCGAATGACATCGACGGCGCGGGGTTCAATAAGCTGTTGTTCGCCAAGCGGCTTGCTGCCGGGCTGGCTTACGTGAGCCTCGGCGAGAACGACCGCCTGACGATCTCGACCCTCAACGACTTGGATGCCTTCGGCCCATCGCGCGGCCGCCAGCATACGGTGCGGATGCTGCGCTATCTGCACGGGGTCGAAGGGCGCGGCGAGACTGATCTCGACAGCCTGCTAAGCAGTTACGCGGCCAAGGCGGCCCGGCCGGGCTTGCTCTTTCTGATCTCCGATCTGTTCAGCGCGTCGGGCTTTGCGACCGGCCTCAGCAAGCTGGCGAGCCGCGGCTATGAGATCGTCGTTGTCCACGTACTCAGCCCGGACGAGGTTGAGCCGACCGTGGCTGGCGATCTGCGGCTGGTGGACAGCGAGACAGGAAACGTGCAGGAGGTTAGCCTAGACGCCGGTCTGATGGCGCTGTATCGTCAGCGGTTAGAACAATGGCGGTCAGATATTCGCGCCCAGTGTATGCGGCGCGATGCGGTCTATGTCGCGGCGTGTACGGATACGCCGTGGGAACGGGTAGTGCTTCAGGATTTGCGGCGCGCCGGGGTAGTGCGCTAGGCGGAGGAATTGTGTCCATCATCACCATGAAGTTCGGCGGCACATCAGTCGGCAGTGCCGAAGCGATAAGCAATGTCATTCACATCGCCAAACGCGAACGCTCCGCGGGTAATTGGCCCGTCCTCGTCGTCTCGGCGATGTCCGGCGTTACCGACAGCCTGATCAACATCATCGGGTTAGCCGTCAATGGTGATAAGTGGGGCTACCTCAGCGAAGCGCAGAAGCTGCGCGACCGGCATGACGAGGCGCTCAACGCGCTGACCAGCCCCGGCAAGGCGCGCGATGCGGTATCGCTGACGCTCAATAAGCTGATCGATGAGGTCGTCGAAATCTGCCACGCCGTGAACATCTTGAGCGAGGCGTCCCCGAAGATCAGGGATGCGGTCGTCAGCCATGGCGAGCGACTGAGCGCGCGCCTTGTGGCCGCAGGGTTGGCCGAGCAGGGCGTGGACAGCCGCGCGCTGGATGCGACGCAGTTCATCGTGACGGACGACAAGTTCGGCGCGGCGGCGCCGTTCTGGAGTGAGACACGCAGCCGGATCGAGTCCGGGCTGCTGCCGCTGATCGAGTCCGGCGTCACGCCGGTGTTGACCGGGTTCATCGGCGCGACTCCGGCCGGCGCCGTCACAACGTTGGGGCGCGGTGGCAGCGACTTCAGCGGCGCGATTTTCGCCGCCTATACCGCCAGCACAGAGCTGGTGATTTGGACGGACGTGGACGGTGTGATGACGACCGATCCGCGGATCGACCGCCGCGCGAAGGTGATCCCGCAGGTGTCTTACACTGAAGTGGGAGAGTTGGCCTATTACGGCGCAAAGGTGCTGCATCCGAAGACCGTCCAGCCGATCCTTGATATCGAGATGCCGCTCCGAGTCCGCAACACGTTTAATTACGATCATCCCGGTACGCTGGTGACTCCACACAGCGAACCGTCGACTACGGTCATCAAGGCGGTTACGGCTGTCCGCAACGTGTCGATGCTGACGGTGGGCGGGCGCGGTATGATCGGCGTGCCGGGCATCGCGGGGCGCGTGTTCACCGCGGCGGCCCGCGCGAACGCGAACATCCTGATGATCTCGCAATCTTCGAGCGAGCAGGCGATGTGTATGGTCGTGACCGACGAACGCGCCGCCGCCGCCAAGCTGGCGATCGAGGAAGATCTCGACGCGGAGGTCGCGCGTAACAACGTCGAGGAGATCTCTATCCGCGACGACATCGCAATCGTGACGGCGGTCGGCGCGGGCATGAGAGGCACGCCGGGCGTCGCAGGGCGTGTGTTTCAAGCGATGGGCGCCGAAGAAATCAACGTCCTGATGATCGCGCAGGGCAGTTCGGAGTGCAGCATCTCGTTTGTGGTCACCGAGACCGATCTCAAGCGCGCCGTGATGTGCCTGCACGAACTGGCGATCTAGGCGGACGGCCGCGTCACTTCTTGAACTGGGTCGTGCGATAGTCAGCGAATAGATCCTGCAGTTTCAGACGCTGATACTTGCCAGTGGTCGTCACCGGGACGTCTGTTCCGAACACGACCACTTTCGGCGACTTTTCGAACGTCAGCCGGCTGCGGCAATGGTGCAGGATATCCGCCTCGGTCAACGCCACGCCTTCGTTCAACACGACATACGCGCCGACCTCTTCGCCGTAGTAGTCGTTGGTGAAGGCGACGGCCAGCGCCACGCGAACGCCGGGGATCTCGAGCATCACCTCCTCGATCTCGAACGGGCTGAACTTGACGCCGCCCCGGTTGATGAGTTCTTTGAGTCGGCCGGTAATAAAGAAATAGGTTCGGCCGAGCCGGTCGCGCTTGAAGAACCCTTCGTCTCCGGTGCGAAACCACCCGAACTTGAACGTCTCGGCATTCGCGTCCGGACGTTTGAAGTATTCGCGCATGACGTTATGTCCGCGCACGCAAATCTCGCCGCGTCCACCTTCATCCACGGGCTGTCCGGCCTCGTCGAAGATCCCCATTTCGTTAACGGAGATCGGGACGCCGATGCTCGGATACCCGTAGTCTTGCAGCCATGCCTGATGCTCGTTCCACGGAATGTCGATGGGCAGAAAACAGCTGTAGCAGGTCGTTTCGCTCAGGCCGTAGCCGTGCAGGATCGGTATCCCGAACGTGTCCTCGAAGTCGCGGGCGAGGGCGACCGACAACGTGCCTGCGCCGCAGATGAAGTATCGGAAATGCGTGAGGCCGCGACGGTGGATTCCCTCGCCGAACAAAGGGAGGCCCGACGCCTGCTGCTCGCGTGCCTGTTCGAGCAGAAATTGGAGCAGTGTCGGTACAACGCTGACGATGTTGACATGCTCCGCGATCACCGTCCGCCAGAACATCGACGCAGAGAACGCGCGATTGAGGACGACCGAACCGCCGACCAGCAGTGGAGTCACAAGCGTGACGACGATCCCATTGACGTGATGGATGGGGAGCACGCACATCATGCGCTGGTTGCCGGTGATGCACTGCGCCGAGGCGATTCCGTGTGCGTCGACCAGCAGGTTGTACTGCGTGAGGACGACGCCCTTCGGCGCGCCGGTCGTCCCGCTGGTATAGACGAGGAGCGCCTCATCTTCTAGCGTCGGAACGCGAGGATTGACGTATACCGCGTCATCATTGGACTTCACCGGCGCCCCATCACCGAGGTAGGTGTAGGGCAGATTCTTGACCAGCGTTTGGAAATGAGGGTAATCCTCAACCGGCTCACCGCCAACCTGCACGATGGTCTGGATATTCGGCGCCCCCAAACCCTCGGACTCCGCGCCCCGAACGATCCGAACAGCGCGCTCCATGTACTCACTGCGCACCAGCACGACCTTCGCCTCGCTGTTGCGCAAGATGAACGCGATTCGCCGGTCGTCTTCAGTCACGTTTTGAGGGGCGACGCACGCGCCGATCACCCAGCACGCGAAGTAAATCAGCACGGTGTCGCTGTGATTATGCGCGATGGTCGCCACGCGATCGCCACGCCGGACGCCGAGGTCATCATGCAGCATGTTGGCGACCTGATGCACCCGTGCATTGAATTCGGCGTAGCTCAGCTTCTCGCGCGTGCCGTCGCGGTCGAGGAAGATCAAGTAAGGCGCAGACGATGATGTCTTGGCGTGCTGCGATAGAAGCTGGCGAATGTTGACATGCGGCGTCAGATGCAGCGAAGGTGACAGGCCGTTGACGTGCCGCGCCTGTGTGATTAGCGCGCGTGTATGATCTGCTGCGGTCAAGGCGTCCGTCATCGCTCGTCTCCATCCCCAGTTGACTCAACGTATGACTTGATTATACCCGCTGGGTGGGCATAGGGCAGAGATGGCGGCGGCGTTAGGTAAGCGTTGACCATCATCATGCCGTGTTTCTGGTACACTCGAAGCGAGGTTCAACACTAGGTCACGGCTCACCAATGACAACTCCGCCAATTCCGGATGATTATGAAGACGACGATGTCCCGTTTCAGCTCCCTAAGGCGGACAACTATCGGGATGACGACCGGCTGAGCGACAGCGAACTGCGCGCGCAGGATCAACCGCTGCGCGCCGAGCCGACCGCCGATCTCGACCATCCCGTCAGCGACGACACGGATGAGATACCGCCGGATGTGTTGGAGCAGATGCGCACGATACGCCGTCCGGTCATGCCGCCACCGCCGGCCAGACCGTCGGCCAGAGAAGACGTACACTTCAACGTGCCGCATACGGTTCGCCATCGGCCGTCCGAACCTGCGGATACGCCGACATTGATGGGAACCGGTGGGCTTGACCCGAACCCCGACATGACGGTGCGCCGCGTCGACGCGACGATACAGTCACCCGTCGCTCGCCCGCCCGATGCGCAGTTCCGGCGTCCGCCGGCAGGACAGGCGATGAACCGCCCCGGCTATGCCCCACCGCCCACACTTATTGGCGCGCCGCCGGTCAACGCCCAGCCGAACGCGCGCAGGAAGCTGCCATCGAAACGGCGGCGCGGGTTTCGGCCGGGATGTATTGCGATAGCGCTGGGCGTGATCGTTACCCTGTGCGGCGGCTTGACCTTGCTGACGGTGTTGATCGGGGGGATCGCGTATGCTCGTGTAGGCGATTTGTTGAATGAGCGCCTTGCGAGCCTTGATACCTACAACCCGTTCCAGACGACGTTTCTGCTCGACCGCAACGGGCGCGAGCTGTATCAGATCATCGGTGAAGGGCGCCGAACACGAATCCCGTTTGCGGAAATCCCCAAATACGTCATCGACGCGACGGTTGCGACTGAAGACGACGAATTCTGGACGAACATCGGCATCGACATCGCGGCGACATCGCTAGCGTTCACGAATTTCATCACGGGGGATGTGAACACAGCAGGCGGCAGTACTATTACTCAGCAGCTCGTCCGCAACGTGTTGTTCGATGCCGAATATCGCAGTGAGCGTTCCGCGACCCGCAAGGCCGAAGAAATTGCGCTCGCTATCGCGCTCACCACGCGCGAGAGCAAGGAGCGCATCCTTGAACTGTACCTGAACGAGATCTATTACGGCAATTTGGCGTATGGGATCGAGGCTGCTGCGCAGACGTTTTTCAGCAAACCGGCACGCGCGCTCACGTTGGCCGAATCGGCGCTGCTCGCGGGACTGCCACAAGCCCCGCGTGATCTCGATCCGCTGAACCCGGATCCGGCGGTACAAGGCGCGGTCTATGACCGCTGGCGGCTTGTGCTCGATCTCATGCTGTCGGAGAACTTTATCACACAAGAAGAACACGACGCCGCGCTGCGGGATGGATACACCCTCGTCCCGCCGAAGCCGCCGCTCAACGCGCCGCACTTCACGTTCTTTGCCCGCGATCAGTGGCAGCAGTTGATGGAGTCGCTGGGGTATTCGCCCGATGTCATCGCCGCCGGCGGTTTCCGCGTTTACACCACGGTCGATATCGAGATCAACAACATGGCGCAGGCTGCCGTGCGCGAGCAGATTTCGCGGCTTGGCGCCAACAATGTGACCAACGGCGCGGTCGTTGTGCTCAAGCCGATCACGGGTGAAATCCTCGCTATGGTCGGCAGCGCGGACTATGACAACGAGGCCATCGACGGCAGCTTCAACGTCACGTTAGGGCTGCGTCAACCCGGCAGTACGGTCAAGGTCTTTACCTATGCGGCAGCGCTTGAGCGGGGCATGTCTCCGGGTGATGTCATTTGGGATACGCGGACGGAAATCGGCATCCCCGGACAGCCGATGTACGTGCCGGTCAACTATGACAACACGTTCCACGGCCCGATGCGCATGCGCACCGCGCTCGCCAACAGCTACAACATTCCGGCGGTGCAGACGCTGCGCCACAACGTCGGTGTGGCCTACTACATCGACTTTGTGCGCCGGCTGGGCATGACCAGTGTGACCGGCGATCCGAGCCTTTACGGTTTGTCGATCACGCTGGGTGGGGCGGAAGTTAGCCCGCTTGAGCTAACGCGCGGCTTCTCGGTGTTCGCTAACGAGGGCGTGTTTGTCGATTCTGAGGCGATCCTGTGTGTGCTGGACAGCGACGGCAAGATTGTCTATCAATATGAGAATTCCTGCCCAACCGGCACGCCCACACCGCAGACCGTTGACCGCTCGCGGCTCACTGCCCGCGTGCTCGATCCCCGCATCGCGTATGTGATCTCCGACATTCTCTCGGACAACGCCGCGCGCAGCCAAGCCTTCGGCTCGAATTCGATTCTGCGCACACCGTTTCAGTCGTCGGTCAAGACTGGCACGACCAACGAAGTGAAGGATAACTGGACGGTTGGCTACACGCGCAACGTCGCGGTTGGCGTATGGGTCGGCAACAGCGATGGGTCGCGCATGGTCAACACGTCGGGCGTCACCGGCGCGGCGCCGATCTGGAATCAAGTCATCACGACCATCTACAGCAACAGCCGGTGGCTCGACCAGTTCAAGTTCCAAGGCCAACTGCTTCCCGATCAAGCCGGCGTACCACAGGGCATGTCGCGCCGCTCGATCTGCGACGTGCGGGCCTTGCAGGATCCGGCGTCCGGGTGCCCAGCGCAGGTTAGTGAGTGGTTCTTGGACGGGCCGGCGGGTGTCCCCGATGGCTTAGGCGGGCTTGCGTATCCGCAGCAGCAGCCCCCGCCCCAACCCGACCCAAACAGCTCGGCTCAGCTTGTCAGCCCGGGGGTGTATCAGGCGTGGGTCACGCGGCTGTCGCCCGAAGTCTCGAACGCGATTCAATTCAGCGTCGCGCCGGGGCAAAAGCGCCCACCCGCGCCGATCTACTGCCGGGTGCCGCCGTCGCTGCTCGGTACCGCATCCAGTGCGCAGCAGCAGTTATTCATCGCGCCGCCGCCAGACGGCAACGATGCCGCCGAAGCGGAGTCGTATGCGCGCTCGCGCGGGCTGGCGTTCCTGCCGACCGTCGAGTGTTCAGCGGACTTGGCTGCGGCTGGCGGCGGATTCGGCAGCCTGCCCAGCGGTGTTGTCAATGCCAACGTGACATTCCCCGCGCCCGGCGAAGTGCTTGGCGGTGTCCCCGTGGCGATCCTCGGCACGATTGATTTTGCGCCGGGGCAGGTCAGCGTGTACCGCTTCCTCATCCGGGGGCCGCAGTTCCCGGAATGGACGATGATTGGTGAGCAGCACAGCAACCCGGTCGTCAACGGCCAGCTTGAGGTGTTGTATCCACCTTATGTACCGGGGGCTTACGAACTCAAACTGGAGATCCTCGCGCCGGATTCCAGCTTGATTCAAGTGCCGATCACGGTGCCGTTTAACGTTCAGTGAGGCGGTGTCGCCGGTACTGCGGGAATCGAGTAAGATAAGTGAGGCTGCGTCTCTGTCACAGTGGGGCGCAGCCTACGCCCTCTGCGATACCGAGTGAACTGCCGACATCCGTGGTACGATTCGACACCTACAACGCCAGCGCGCATCTCGTCCGACAGCTTGAGGCGTCGGGGACGGCAACCGTGTCGCACGACGGCGGAGACAATATGCTGGTCGAGCTGGCGGGCGGCCACAACGTCAGTATCCACCTGATCGAGACACGGATCCCGCCGTACGAAATCCGCCTCAATTTGCAGGATAACGGGATCGCCGAGATTCACACGTTGTTTATCGTGTGGGGGGCGATGTTTCTGCCTGATGACGGCAAACTGTTCCGCCCCGATCCGTGGATGTTGGCGCTGGTGATGTTGTACGGCGGAAAGCTGTATGCCTTTGACGTCTACGGCAAGGATATCCGCATTTTTCCCACATTCTTCGACCCGGCCGCGTCCGGCCTGTATCGCGTACGGTACGGCGGTGATATTGATGTCACACGCTTGGGCATTAGCGAATCGACGATGGTGTATCCTGAACTTCGCGGGACGTGGAAAATCGCCGACTTCGAGGGGATAGTCCCGCCGCGCCGCAAACATCGGGCGGATCACGCGCGTTCGCACCGCAGACATCACACCCTGAAGCACGTCGAAACACCGTGGGAAATTCTGGGTGTTGGGCGGTCAGCCAAGCGTGAAGAGGTCAAACACGCGTATCGAAAGCTCGCCCGTCACTATCATCCTGACCTCAATCGTTCCCCGGATGCCACCCGTATGATGCAGAAGGTGAATCTGGCATATCAGGCGATGCTCAGGGAACTCGGTGACGACCCACCGGTCGGTTATTCCTAGACTCCGGTTGCATAGACGAACATTAAGAGTTTATAATACCTATTCGGTGTATGAACCGCTAGTAAACACGACCTTTTGCATGGCAGCCGTAGATACTCCGATACTTCCTAAGACGGAGACCATTGTGGAACATCAGCAGCTTATTGAACGCCTGAATGCGCTCACGCATCGGATCACCCGCCTACGCCTGCTGTTAAAGATGATGGCAGACCTGACGGGCGCATCAGATGTTGCGTTTACCTCGCCAGAACTGGGGAACACGATTTTCTGGACGAATGAGACGGTCGTGGTCGAGGATAGAATACTAGTCGGAAACAGTGTTGTAAACCAAGAGGTGACGCCCGAGCTGGTCGCTGCCGCGCAGACCCGTGATGTTAACCCGTTCGACGCCAGCCCGGATTTCTTGGTTGCACGTCTATTCGGCGTCAAGAAGGTGATGGCACTCTGGACGGACACAACGCTGTGGGGCTTCTTCTTGTTTCGCGAAAGTGACATTCACGTTCCGCAGACGGACTGGTTTACCTACGTGCTCAGTGTGCTCAGGATGGTCGCTACCGAGCATGTCACGTCGTCGAACTACCTCAAATTCGTCAATGATGTTGCTCATGACACGAAAAGCATCTTGACCGCCGTCACATTCACGACGGATTTCTTGAATGAAGATCTGCAGAATCTCAAGTTGGCGCGCAAGTTTACCAATCGACTTGGTAGGTTATTTGAATTGACACAACAGGCATCGAGCTTTATTGACAACGGTTTCGGTCTTGGCCGGTATGATCCAGAAACGGATCAGATCGAGATGTTCCCTAAGGAGGTCGATCTGTTTGTCTTGCGTCGTGAGATTGGCGACAAGTTTCAACTTGTCGCCAAGTCGCGTGGCATAAACCTCAAGACACAAGGTGGGCGGGGTAAGGCGGTGGTGCTTGCCGATCACGCGCTGTTGTCGCGCGTCTTCATCAACCTTGTGCAAAACGCGTTCAAGTTCACGCCGCCGGACGGAACGGTGACAATTGATATTCAGCGGGGCGATCCGGTTGTAGTCACCGTCGAAGACACCGGTGTCGGGATTGCGCCGGAATATCACGAAGCGATCTTTCAACGTAGATTCCAGATCCAGCAAAACCGGAAAGAGTCCAACCGAGGACACGGCCTCGGCCTCTATATCGTGCGCAAGATCATCGAGCAGCACGGTGGGGTGGTGTACGTTGAAAGCGAATTGGGCGCGGGTTCCAAATTCGTTGTGAAGCTCCCAGTGAGCGGCCCTGCCAGATACAGCGGCGACGACTAGCCGCGCTGTACGATGCCCATATCCGTACTGCCCGACCACGTCGTTGCGCAGATTGCCGCAGGCGAGGTGGTTGAACGCCCCGCGTCAGTCGTTAAGGAACTCATCGAGAACGCGCTGGATGCCGGCGCGATGACCGTATCGGTGGCGGCGGCTGGCGGTGGCCGCCGGTTGATCCGCGTGAGTGATGACGGCAGCGGAATCTCAAGCCAAGAGGTTGAACTGGCGTTTGCGCGGCATGCGACCAGCAAGCTGCGCACCGCGGACGATTTGAGTCACTTAGAGACGCTTGGATTTCGCGGCGAGGCGTTGTGCAGCATCGCGGCGGTCAGCCAGGTGACCTGCCTGTCACGTTCCCGCGACGAGACAACCGGCGTGAAGCTGGTCATCGAAGGCAGCGAGGTTGTCGTGCGGTCGGCGGTGGGCGCGCCAGCCGGCACGATCATCTCGGTCGAGAACCTGTTCTACAACGTCCCTGCGCGGCTGAAGTTCCTTAAGGCGGAGTCGACCGAGCGCCGGCTCATCACGCAGATCGTGATGCAGTTGGCGATGGCGTTTCCAGCAGTGCGTTTCTCGCTGGAACATGATGGACGCGAAGCGTTTCGGTCAACCGGAAGCGGCAGCTTGGAAGACGTCGTTGTGGCGGCCTACGGTGTGGATACGGTGACTCACATGCTCCCGGTTGACAGCGTGGGCGGGTCGATCATTGTTCGCGGGTTGACAAGCTCGCCGGAGATCACGCGCACGGATCGGTCGCGCATCCACGTTTTCGTCAACGGGCGCGTCGTGCACGATTCCAACCTGACCTATGCGATCACGCAGGCGTACACCGGAATCTTGGAAAGCGGTCAATACCCGACGTCCATCGTCAAGATCACGCTGCCGACTGAGGACGTGGACATTAACGTGCATCCGACTAAGGCGGAAGTCCGGTTCCGCGACCCGTCAGCGGTGTTTGCGGTGACGCAGCGCGCGATCCGCGAGGCGGTCGGAGGTATGGCATCGCCCCGGCGCGAGAGCGACTGGCCCGACGCAGGACGCTCGCTTTTTGGATCGATGCGCGCGCGTACGGGTGGGGGCAGCACGCCGTTATCACGCCAAAACGAAGCTGACGATGCCCAGCCCCGAATCGTCCGCCAAGCGCCCGAGCCGCCTGTAATGGCCGACGAATCCACCCCCGGCCGGCCGCGCACGCTGCCCGTGCTGCGCGTTGTGGGACAGATGGGCGCGCGTTACATCGTGGCCGAAGGGCCGGCAGGAATGTATCTGATCGATCAGCACGCGGCGCATGCACGGGTGTTGTACGGCGAGCTTGTTGACGCGATGGAATCCGGCACGCTGCAAACGACCGAGGAGATCGTCGGGACGGCGCAGGTCACGGCGGCGCAGTTCCGTAAGATCGAGCAGGCGGCGGTGCTGCTTGAACGTGTTGGCGTCGCCTGTGAGCCGTTCGGCCCGCAGACCGTGCGTGTTGTGCGCGCCCCAGACATCTTGAGCGGCGTCGCGGCGGACGACGTGATCGGCGCGATCCTCGATGCGCTCAGCCACGATGATCCGCAAGACAAGCTGCCTCGTGCGCTGGCGCATGCTGGGGCGGTGCGCACGGGGCAAGTGCTGGCAATGGATCAAATGCAGCAGTTGGTGCGTCTGTTGGAACGCACGCCCGATCCGCTGATCAGCCCGACCGGTACGCCGACACTGCTGCACCTCAGCAGCGACCAACTCTCGCGTGAGTTTGGCCGGCGCGGCGGGGGCTAGGCGCCGGTCATTTCCGCCAGCGCCGTTGTGCGTTCCGCGTGTAGCTGATCCAAGACGTCGATCAGCCGCAAGCGCCATAGTCCCTCGCGATCCTGATCGAACTCGACGGCGGTTCGCGTCACGCTGATGCCTGATCCGAGGCGTTTCGCCAGCGCGTCGCGGTTGACCTCTGCCAAGTAGGGCAGCTTGATGCGCACCATGGTGTCACGCGCCTGCACGCCGGTTGCGCCGGCGCGCTGTGCGAGCAGCTTGACCTCGATCTGAAAGAGCAGCCCATCGACGGCAAGCGGCAGCAGACCAAACCGGTCGCGTAGTTCGTCGCGCAAGGCATTAACGTCGTCAACGCGTGACAGCGCCCCGATTCGCCGATAGATTTGCAGCCGCAGCGCCATCTCCGGAATCCAGTCGTCGGGCAGGTAGGCCGGGATCGGCAGGTCGATCACCATGCCGGGCGCGCTCACGGCGAGGCCGGCGGTATCATCAGGGTTGCCCTTGAGGTGATTGACGGCCTGAGCGAGCAGCTGTGTGTACAGCGTCAGCCCGACGGCCGCCACTTGCCCCGTCTGCCGCGTGCTCAGGATGTCGCCCGCGCCGCGAATTTCGAGGTCGCGCATGGCGATTTGCAGCCCGGCGCCCAGCTTGGTGTGCTCCGCGAGTGTCTCCAGACGGGCGAACGCCTCGTGGGTGAGCTTGCCGCTGTCGTAGAAGAAGTACGCGTAAGCCTGCTGTGCGCCGCGCCCGACCCGGCCGCGTATTTGATACAACTGGGATAAGCCGAACCAGTCAGCGCGATCGACGATGACCGTATTGACGTTCGGCATGTCGATACCGTTCTCGATAATCGCGGTCGAGAGGAGGATGTCGTACTCCCCGCGTGCGAACTCGGCGATCACCGACTCAAGATGCCGTTCGCCCATCTGCCCGTGGGCCGTGATGACGCGTGCCTCCGGTACGATGTCTTCAAGCCGCATGCGTACAAGGTCGATCGAACCGATGCGGTTGTGGACGAAGAATACTTGACCGCCGCGTTCCATCTCGCGCAGCACCGCCTGCCGCACGAGGGCGTCGTCAAACTGGCCCGTGTGCGTGATGACCGGAAGGCGTTCCTCCGGCGGCGTCTGAATCATACTGATGTCACGCACGCCGGTCAGGGTCATGTAAAGCGTGCGCGGAATCGGCGTCGCCGTCAGCGTCAGCACGTCGACCTGTGTGCGCAGCTTCTTAAAGTGCTCTTTCTGCTTGACGCCAAAACGCTGTTCTTCGTCGATGACGACCAAGCCGAGATTCTTGAATCGGATATCGTCTGACAGGATGCGATGCGTCCCGATGACGATATCGACGTCGCCTTTTTCGATCTCCGCGGCGACCGCGGTCTGCGCAGCCTTCGTCCTGAACCGGCTCATCAGCTCAACGCGCACAGGCATTGACGTCAACCGGTTGCTGAACGTTTCGTGATGCTGCTGGGCAAGGATCGTCGTCGGCACGAGTACGGCGACCTGCTTCCCATCGGCCACGGCTTTGAACGCGGCACGCAGCGCGACTTCGGTCTTGCCATAGCCAACGTCGCCGCAGATCAGCCGATCCATCGGGATCGCCTGTTCCATATCGGCTTTAACTTCACGCAGCGCCCGCAGTTGATCGTCTGTCTCCACGTACGGGAACGAGGCTTCAAGCTCGTGTTGGAGCACGCTGTCTTCGCTGAACGAGAACCCGTGCGCGGCTGCGCGCGCTGCGTACAACTGCAGCAGATCGCGCGCTTCGTCTTCGGCGGCCTTGCGCGCCCGATGCGCGATTTTCAGCCAATCCTGCTGGCCGAGGCGATGAATGGTCGGCGGTTTGTCGTCTACGCCGATGTAGCGCGAAAGCCGGTCGGCGTGATGGATCGGGACGTAGACCTGATCGCTCCCTGCGTAATCGACGACCAGATACTCGCGGCTGACACCGCCGAGCGTCCGATGCTGTAAGCCGGCGAACTGCCCGATGCCGTAGTCGACGTGTACAACGTAGTCCCCCTCGCGCCAGTCTGCGTAATCCGATTCAGGGGGACGCGCGGCACGGGGCGAACGCCTGCGCCGCTGCTCGGGCCTGCCCCATCCGAACAACTCGGCGTCGGTCAGGACGTCGACGCCGCCGGCAAGGTCGAGCGTCCAGCCTTCCTGAAGCGTTCCATTCACGAGCACCGCGCTTCCCGGCTCCGGCGAAATGGGGAGGTCGTTCACAGTCGTTAGCGTGCGCTCGATCCCCTGCTGATACCAGACGTCGCTGACGCGTGCCGTCTGCTGCGTGACGAGGATGGCCCGGCCGCCGTCGCGCATCACCGTTCGCATGTGTGACATGGCGTTCTTGAGCTGCCCGCCGAACCGCTTCCCCGGACTGAACCACGGATCAGGTTCTTCTCCGGTACGCAGCGTAATCACCGTGTGCGCGGCAAGGCTGGCATCGAGCGCCTCACGCGAGACATACGGGACAGGCATATCCTCCGGCAGCAGCCCTGCGGCGATACCGCGCCGGCGCGTCTCGTCCGCGATGGTGTACAGCTCGTTTAGTGTGAGGTCGAACTCGTCGGGGTCTTCGATGATGACCAGCGTGCCGGACGGGGCGTAGTCCAGCAGCGAGGCGGGGGCGGTGTATACGTAGGGTAGATAATGCTCCATGACCGCAAATTCGCCGCCGGCACGCAGGGAATCGAAGTCCGAACGCGGCACGTTCTCGTTCTCCGCTTGCTCGAACCACGCGCGCAGATGCGCGGCGACAGGCGGCATTAGCTCTGGCAGGGCTTCGCGCGCCGGCGTTATCGCGATGCTGTCGATGTGGTGGATCGTGCGCTGCGTCGCCGGATCGAACTGGCGTAGGCTGTCGATCTCGTCGTCAAAGAATTCGAGCCGGACTGGAAACGGGGCCGTCACCGGAAACACGTCGAGGACTCCGCCGCGCCGGCTGAACTGGCCCGGCTCGATCACCAGACCGGCGGGCGCGTAGCCGAGGTTGACGAGCCGCGCGACGAGCTTGTCGATGGCAAACACCGAGCCGCGTTCTATGGTGATTGTTACGCGCCGGAATGTGCTGAACGGAATCGTGCGCTGGACCAACGCGCGCGCCGACGTCACAACAAACGCTGAGGTCGCCGAGAAGTCGCTTACCGCCAACGCGTCCAACGCCTCTAGGCGGGCGCGAATGGCGGCATCGCCCCACGGCGCGCGTTCGAAGAAGTGCGGTGCAGGCTCAGCGAACCGGTACACCGCGTCCGGCGAGTCCAACCACACCGGGACTTGACCGCTGACATCATACGACCGCTTAATGCGCGAGGTCACGAAGATCACCGGGCCAGCCCACCCACGCGCGAGCGCCGCGGCGAAAAACGGACGCGCCGAGCGTACGACGGCCCACGGCCGTTCGCCGCCGCTGAGTTGTGCAATGCGCCGCCGTACTTCGGGCTGTTCCAGAAACAGGTCGATCAGGCCAGTCAAATGCATGATGTCGCGTCCAATTTGCTCACAGCGGCCGGGGGCGGGGCAGCACAAACGCGCGCGTTTGTAAAAACGGCGTGGTGTGCGGCTATCCCATTCCCTCGATTATATCAAGAACTTGTAGTCGTCGGGATGGATGCCTCAAGAACCGGGGTGTCCTTGCTTTGGTGATAGTCGACGGCCGCGCACTACCGACGGCTGTGGCACGGATTTCGGCCGATGTCGCGGGAGACGTCACCCGTTACGGACTGCTGCGGACGGCGCCGTTGGGATGACCAGCCGCGACAGGATCGGCGTTGAGCAGCGAAAAGCGGAACAGCCCACCACCGCCAAGCTCGTTGCTCTCTGCCCAAATCCGCCCGCCGTGCGCGGTGACGATGTGCTTGCAGATGGCGAGGCCCAGCCCCGTGCCGTCCCTGCCGGAGCGTGACGGGTCGACCTGATAGAAGCGTTCGAAGATGCGCTCGACTTGATCTGGCGGGACACCGGGGCCGTTGTCGAGTACACTGACGACCACTTCCTCTGCGGAGGTCTCCGCCTCGATGGTGACCGGGCCGCCCTCCGGCGACCACTTCATCGCGTTATGCAGCAGGTTCACGACAACGCGTTGGACAAGATCGCGGTCGCATAGAACGGTCAGTTTGGCCGGGACGTGCTTTACGATGGTCAGATGTTTGCGCTCGGTCTGATTGACAAGGCGCTCAATCGCACCGTCGACCAGTTCGTGGAAATTGACCTCGACCATCCGGACGATCGCCTGACCGGACTCGATCATCGACAGGTCGGCCATCGACTGCACGAGCCACAGCAGCAGATCCGTCTCGTGGGCGATGGCGCGCAGGCTAGAGATGCTCTCCTTACGCTTGGGCTTATCCTGATCGTGGAACAGCCCGTCGATGATGAGCCGGATGTTGGCGATGGGGTGCCGCAGCTCGTGGCTGATGTTGGCGACCATGTCGCGGCGTGAGCGATTGAGCCGCACAAGTTGGGTGATGTCGTTCAAGGTGAGGCACACCAGCGCGCTGCTGCCGAGCATGACGAGCCGCACACGGACGAGGTACACGTCGTCACCGATTGAGACCTGTTCCTCGATGACGTCGTCATGATAGGCCAACACGTTCTCGACGAGCGAGACGATTGCAGGGCTGCCGGTCAGTGTCTCCAAATGTGCGTCCATCTGCACCGGCCCGAAGATCGTGGAGGTGGCGGCATTGGCGAGCACGATATGCAGTTCGTCGTCTACCACGATCAGCGCGTCGTCGGTCGCGTTCAGCATGACGTTCAGTATGGCGACCTGATGCGCCAGCGCGTCGCTCTGGTTGGCGTCCACCACTGTGCAAGGGCCGGACGGCTGATTGGCCGCCAATGACTGCTGTAGGCTCCCGAACGCGGAGTCGCGTTCTCGTAGTGTGCGTTCAAGTTCGGACAAGATGGACTGTCGATTGGCGAGCGTCGCTCGCAGCACGCTCATCTGGCGATGCTGACGGATTGTATATCCAGCGAGCGCTGCCGTGGATACAGCCAGCAGCACAGCGAGAAATTCAAGCATTACTCAGACCCTCGAGCAGGGGCTATCCCTCAAACCGGTATCCTACACCGCGTACTGTTACGATACGGCGCGGATCGGACGGGTCATCCTCCAGCTTTTCGCGCAGCCAGCGGATGTGAACGTCAACCGTGCGTTTGTCCACGAAATAGTCATATCCCCACACCTTCGTGAGGATAAGGTCGCGAGAGAGCACCGCGCTGCGATTGCGCATCAGCTCGGCGAGCAGGTCGAACTCCTTATTACTGAGCTTGACCTCGTCGCTTCCCTTGAACACACGGCGACCTGTTAGATTGAGCCGGAGATCGTTCGAGATGATCTCGTCTTGCTGTACCATCAGTTGGCCCGGCGCGCGCCGCATGACGGCCCGTACCCGCGCCAGCATTTCACCTAAGCCAAAGGGCTTGACGATATAGTCGTCCGCGCCGCTTTCCAGCCCGACAATCTTGTCGATCTCGTTGCCTCGCGCGGTGATCATGATGATCGGGATATGCGAGATGGCCGAGTCGTGCCGCACCATGCGGCAGATCGTCAGCCCGTCCAGCTTCTTCAGCATGATGTCGAGGATAATCAGGTCAGGCACGTCGCTTCTGATCTTGCTGAGGCCGGTCTCGCCATCCGTCGCCGTAACGACGTTGAACCCCTCGTTGCGCAGATTAGACGCCAAGTTGTGCAGCAGCGTCTCGTCGTCCTCGACGACCAACACTTTTGGCATGTTCCCCTCACGGACTTCGGAACGCTTTAACATTATCGATGACCTTCACTAAATCCCGTTTAAGGTTCGCGTCAAGTCTGTTAAAGCGTTATTCGTTCCACGCCCGCACGCCGCCGAGTGAATGCGCGGCCTTGATTCCGCGCCGGATTGCGCGCTCCAGCACATCGGCGGCAAACGCGCCGACCAAGCTGGCATCGGCATCGACCGCGCCGGTCGCCAGCGCGAACAGGGTGTCGCCGTCGTACATCGTGTGCGCGGGCCGGATGGCGCGCGCGAGTCCGTCATGCGCCATTTGAGCGACCTTGTTGGTATGTTCCTTGTTGAGCCGGGCGTTGGTCGCCACGACGCCGATCACCGTCGCTTCTGTACTGGGCGGGGTGAGGCGAGACTCGCGCATCCACTGCAGCATGTTCGCATAGCCGGGAGCATCCGAAGCGCTTCGCAAGCCCGCGATAATCGAACCATCTGGCTCAACGACATCGCCCTGGCTATTTACCGCCACCAGCGCCGCGACGATCAATCCCCCTCCGAGATCCATCGCAGCAGACCCGACACCGCCCTTGGTTGCGAATCCGTTGCCCCGCGCGGCGCCAACGCGACAGCCCGTGCCGACGCCGACACTGCCCAGCGCGACCGGATCGCTGCTCGCCGCTGCACAGGCCGCGTAACCCATTTCCGCAGTCGGACGGCTGTGCGGGCTGCCGATCGCGAGGTCGAAGATAATCGCTGACGGCACGATCGGGACGGTGATTCCGCTGCCTACCTGATACCCGTGTCCGTGCTGCTCGCACCAGCGCATCACACCATCGGCGGCGGCAAGCCCGAACGCGCTGCCACCCGCCAAGCACACCGCCGACACATGCTCGACAAGGTGCATCGGCGCGAGCAGATCGGTCTCCCGTGTGCCGGGCGCGCCGCCGCGCTGATCCACGCCGCCGACCGTGCCGTCCGGACAAAGCACCACCGTGCAGCCTGTCACGCCCGACTCGTCCGTCGCGTGTCCCACGCGGATGCCGGGGACGGCGGTCAATGTGTCATTCATCGTTGTCATCAAGGTTCCGTATGACGTCGCCATCATCGAGGAATGCGACGTCGCCTGAATCGGGGTAGAGAATAGCCTCGGCGGCGGTGGCATCGGTGGCATCGACCAAGACGTGAATCGCGCCCAATGCGCCGATATGGATGCCGAGCGCGTCGCGGCCCGCTTCGGAATGAATCAACGCTGCGATGCCTTCGTGTTTAAGGCGTCCGGCCACGATATAGGCGTCCGGGCGCGAATTTGTCACGTAAACGCTCTGCCAATGTGGGGAACGATCCTGTGGGCGGAGGGCTGTCATGCTGCCTTCATATCCTGTGCGTCGGCATGATTATAGGGCAGCACGACAGCGTGTGACAATCTCAAGCGGAGCGGATCAACCTCACGTCAATGTCTTGCCGCAGGAATTCGGCCGCGACATGCGCCGGGATCGCGCAGCCGACTTCGGGGCCGGTAATCATCGTGTTGATTCCGACCAGACGCCCGAACGCGTCCATCAGCGGGCCGCCAGAGTGGCCGGGCCGCAGGCTCAGGTGGAGCGCGATCCACTCGGCGTGTCCGCCGTACCCCGGCAAGCCATCGCCTCGTCAAATGCTGGCAGTGACAGCGGCATGATGCGTCACTCGCGTTCCGCAATGGTTACGGGAATTTCTTGCGCCTGTCCACCGCGGATCACGCGCAGCGCGACTGATCTACCGATCCGGTCGCTGTTCAGAAGCACCATCAGCTCATCCAGCGACCGGGTGCGTAGGCCGTCCAGCGCAATGACGATGTCGCCCTGATATAGTCCCGCCGTGTCTGCCGGGCCGCCGGCCTCGGTTGCCACGATCAGCAGGCCGGTTCGCTGACCGATACTCTCTGCGAGCGAGTCAGTCAAGCGCATGGCTTGGAGGCTCACGCCGATGAATCCGCGCTTGATCTTGCCGTGTTCCGTCAGTTGAGCGAAGACCCGTTCGAGTGTCGACAGCGGGATAGTCAGGCTCATCCCTGCGGCGACGGCCGACGTAGTAAGCCCGACAGCGTGACCTGACGAATCAACGAGCGGCCCGCCGCTGAAGCCCGGATACATCACGACGTCTGAGTGAATCGCGCCGTCCAGCAGGATTCCACCGCTTCCGCGCGAGTATGCGAAGCTGAATCCTCCACGCCGTGGGCGGTCGTCCTCGCCGGAAGGTTCGCTGGAGCCGATGGCGCTCACAATCCCGACGCTGGCCTGTTCGGTCTTTCCCGGCCGTCCAACTGCCATCACCAGATGGCCGACACGCACCGGCTTGGTAGCGCGAACGACCGGCGTCAGTCCGCCCTGCACGCGTAGCACGGCGAGGTCGGTGGATGGATCGCGGCCGATCAGCTCGGCGGGGACGACCTCTCCGGTCGGCAGTCCGATGCGAATGCCTTCGCTGCGTTCGACGACATGGTTGGCGGTGACGACGTCCGAATCCGTCCACGCGATGCCGCTAGCGGGTAGGCGGCGCCGGGCTTCAACGCGGACAATGCTGACGGCAGCCTGCGCGATCGCGTCGGCAAGAGCGTCGCTGAATGTTTCGAGAGGGGTTGGCATGGGACACTCCGTTTCTAGCCGCAAGACGTGCGGTGTCCACAGCATGGCACATCCGCCCATGACACCGGATCATCAGCGCTGGTGGCGGCGGCCTATCCGAACGGGTAGGGTGTTCCCCGCCGGACGCACGAACGCATATAGCGTAACCCGGAGCGCACCATTATGATTGGCGCGTGATTTGAACCTTGGAGCCGGAATGCGTTCGAGCCGGATACTGCTGATCGCCCTGATCCTGTTCATCGTGGGCGGCGCTGCAGCGACTGAAGTGATGCAGGCGACGACCTGTACGGTTGAGGCGGATGAGGTCGTCGATGGCACCCTGTTTGCCGTGTGCCGCGACCTCACTATCGACGGCCGTGTCAACGGCTCTGTGATTGCTGCTGCCCTCACCGTTCGCATCAATGGAACCGTGGCGGATGATCTGTACCTGCTAGCGCGTAGTGTCGATATCAGCGGGACGCTTGAGGACGATGTCCACGCTGTTGCCGGCTCGATCCGGATGCTGGCAGGGTCGGCCATCCACGATGGCGCGCTCCGATCGATCGGCGCGGCGGTTCAGGTGGCGGACGGCGTGCGGATCGACGGTGACGTTCAGGTCGCCGCGCTGCGAATGGAACACCACGGTGATGCGCAGCGCGATCTGATGTTCACGGGGATTTCGCTGACCGTCTCAGGACGTGTTGTCCGCGACCTTTATGCGTCGGTTGGCGACGCGCGTGAGGAGTTAGCGCCCCCGCTGGGCCTGACTCTGCTGTCCGTACTGTTCGGCATCGAGCCTGCGCTGCCGGGGCTGACGATCGAACAGGGCGCGACAGTCGGCCGTAACGTCGACTATATCGCGGCCGCTCCAGCGCGCATCGACGGCAGCGTAGACGGTGAAGTCTCCTATACGCTGGCGACGAACTCGCCCACCATCGAGGAATTGGTCGCCGAGGAGAGCCGCAGTGACGCGCTTCGCCAGTTCTTCGGCCAAGTCGTGCAGGACATCGTGGTGTTAACCGTGCTGGGCAGCATCGCGCTGCTGGTGATTCCGCGCATCGTGCAGCGGCCAGCGCGCGCCGTGGGCAAGCAGGTAATCTCCAATACCGTCGTCGGCGGCGTCAGCCTGCTGCTCGCCCTGCCGATCACGGCGCTGGCGCTGATCGTGAGCGTGCTCATCGTCGCAATGTTCGCCTTTATCCGGATCGATTCGCTGACGGTCGCATCGCTTGTGACGTTCGGTATCGTGGATGTTGGGGGCGTGGCGATCTTCCTTTACGTGGCGGCATACATCGCGCGTGTGATCGTCGCGGCCGCGCTGGGGACGTTCATCCTAGAGCGCGTCTCGGCGAAGGATCTCTCGTCGCGCGATTGGATGCTCGCCACGGCGGTCGGCGCGACGGTCGTCGCGCTGCTGTCCGCGCTGCCTACGATCGGCTGGATGTTCAACCTTGTCTGCATCGCAATCGGCTTTGGCACCCTAGTGCGGATGTGTGTGCATTATCTGAGATCGAGCACGCCCCGCGCAGCTGCGCCGGTGCGGTTGGTATTGACGTCAGGCGCGATTACGCTGTCGCCGCAGCTTCCGCCGCCGTTGGTGGATGAGACGCCGCCTGCGCGCGGGATGGACAACCTGCCGGAAGGTTTTCGCTGGTGGGATGATGAGTAATTGCGCGTGTTGAGGTGTAATACGCGTATTGAGAGCGTGTTTAAGCGCGCCATGTCGTGAAGAGTAGGGCATGAAAACAGCCATTATCGGCGCCGGAGTCGCCGGCCTTGCCGCCGCTTGGGACTTAGCGAACGCGGGGCATGACGTTGTGGTCTTTGAGGCCGCAGACCGCGTTGGCGGCCTCGCGAGCGGTTTCAAGGACGAGTCTTGGGCGTGGTCGCTTGAGAAGTTCTATCATCACTGGTTCCAGACAGACGCGGATTTGCTCCGGTTTGCCCGTGAGCTGGGCCTTGACGGGAAGATCATGTTCCCTCGCCCGAAGACCAGCTATTGGCTCGACGGCAAGATTTACCGCTCGGAGATGAATCTATCGACGCTGCAGCTCCCGCTGTCATGGCTCGGTCTGATTCGTCTCGGTCTGGCGGGCGTGTTCCTCAAGCTCACGCCGTGGTGGCAGCCGCTTGAGAACACCACCGCGGACTCGTGGTTGCGGCGGTGGATGGGCGACGAAGTCTACAGTAAGCTGTGGCGTCCGTTGTTGATCGGTAAGTTTGCCGACCGCTACCGCGACGTGAATATGGCGTGGATGTGGGCGCGGATCAAGGCACGCAGCGTCAAGCTCGGCACGTATCAGGGCGGATTCCAGTCGTTTATGGATGACGTCGCAGATGCCGTGCGCCGGGCAGGGGTCGATATCCAGCTGTCGTCGCCGGTGATTTCGTTGACACGGGAGGCGGCGGGCTGGAAGCTGACCGCTGCGGACATAGAGATCACCGTCGATCACGTCCTCTCGACCTCATCGCCTACCGGGCTGCTGAAACAAGCACCGGCGCTTGCCGACACCTCTTATGGGCGTGCCGTTGCGAGCTTGGACTCGATCGGCGCGATCTGTGTCGTTTACGCGCTCAAGCACAGTGTGCTGACGGACGGCACGTACTGGCTTAACCTGCCGGCACAGTCAGCGGACAAGGCGCAGAATCCGTTCCCGTTTCTGGCAATGGTCGAGCACACCAACTGGCTGCCGAGCGCGAATTATGGCGGCGATGTGCTGGTGTACTGCGGTGATTATGCCGACCCGAACCACGAGTACTTCACGCTCTCGGACGAGGCCATGATCGACCGTTTCTCGCAGGCGTTCAAGACGGTGAATCCCGACTTCGAGCCGGGATGGATCCGCAAGGCGTGGGTGTGGCGTGCGCCATACGCGCAGCCGGTTCCGAGGGTCGGTCACTCGGCGCGCATCCCCGATCTGGAGACTCCGCTGCCGGGGCTGTGGTGGGCGAGTATGAGCCAAGTGTACCCGTGGGATCGCGGCACGAACTACGCGGTCGAGATTGGCCGGCGCGCGGCGGCGCGAATGATCGCCGAGGCGCAGCCATGACAGCCGGCAGGTCAGAGTGAAAAACGCCGGCACGCAAGCCGGTTGCTGTTCTTGTGTGACTTGAGCCTGAAGGGGGCGGAATCCATGAAGCAAATTTGCGTGATCGGTACCGGGTACGTGGGGCTGGTTAACGCGACCTGTTTCGCCGAGCTGGGCAACATGGTCGTGACCGTCGACATCGATGAACGCAAGATCGAAGCCCTGAAGAACGGCGAAATGCCGATCTTCGAGCCGGGCCTCGCCGAGATTGTCGACCGCAACGTGCGCGCCGGCCGTCTGTCGTTCACGACGTCTTACGAAGAGGGGCTGCGCGATGCCGAGTTCGCCTTCATTTGCGTCGGCACGCCGGAAGGGGATGATGGCGAGGCCGAGCTGAAGTACGTGCGGGCTGCCGCTGCCAGCATCGCTGCCCACATGACTAAGCCGCTCATCATCATCAACAAGTCGACGGTGCCGGTCGGGACGGGGGACATCGTCGCCAACGTCGTCAAGAACAACCTGCCACAGCCGATTAAGTTTGCGGTCGTGAGCTGCCCGGAATTTTTGCGTGAAGGCGCGGCTGTGCATGACTTTATGTTCCCGGATCGCACCGTCCTCGGATCAGTCGATGAGGATCGGTGGGCGGCTGAGGCGGTGGCGCAGTTATACCTACCGCTTCGCGCGCCCATCGTGATGACCGACTTGCGCACGGCGGAGATGATTAAGTACGCGTCGAACGCCTTTCTGGCGACCCGTCTGAGCTTCATCAACGAGATCGCGAATATCTGCGAACGGCTCGGCGCTGACGTCGTCGAAGTGGCGCAGGGCATGGGGTTTGACAAGCGGATCGGGCACCACTTCCTTCAGCCCGGACTGGGATACGGCGGGAGCTGCTTCCCGAAAGACGTCAAGGCCCTGACGTTCATGGCCGCGGAAGCTGGCGCGCATCCGCAGTTACTGAACGCCGTCACCGATATCAACAAGTTCCAGCGCAAGCTGGCGGTGAACAAGCTGCACGACCTGCTGGGCGATTGCAGCGGCAAGACTATCGCGATACTGGGTCTGGCGTTCAAAGAGAACACGGACGACATCCGCGAGTCGCCGTCGTTGGACATTGCGAGGACGCTGCTCTCGCGCGGCGCAGCCGTGCGCGGCTACGACCCTGTCGCGATGCAGGCCGCCAGTGACGCAGTGCCGGAGATCACCATGTGCGAGAACGCCTACGACGCCGTCACCGGTGCGGACGCCGTGCTGATCGGCACGCCGTGGAACGAATTCAAGCAGCTTGACTTGGAACGGCTGCACAAGCTGTTGAAACAGCCGATCCTTGTTGACGGGCGAAACATGTACGACCCGCAGCGCATGAAGGCATTGGGTTTCAAGTATCGCGGTGTTGGCCGGGGCTACAACGGCGATGACTAGGACGTTATCGAGCGCTTGTTAGCAAGACATAAGCAAACGCCGGGTGTGGTTCCGATGACCCGGCGTTTGTCGTATAATTCGCCGTGCGAAACGAAATGAAACGATAGGTGTCCTACGTGGCAGTACAGCGGCACGTCCTTGAAAACGGTCTCGTCGTCATCCTGAAAGAGGTTCAAAGCGCCCCGCTGATTAGCTGGTGGGTGCTGTACCGCATCGGAAGCCGCAACGAGCCAACCGGCAAGACCGGGATTTCTCATTGGGTCGAGCACATGATGTTCAAGGGTACCGAAGCGTTCCCCGCTAAGGAGGTCGACAAGATGTTCGACCGGCTTGGTGGCACGTGGAACGCCCAAACATCGTTCGACTACACCGCGTATTACGAGACCCTTCCCGCCGACAAGATCGACCTCGCGCTGCGTCATGAGGCGGATCGCATGGTGAATGCGCGCTTTGATATCGAGGAGGTCGAGTCCGAACGAACCGTCATCATCAGCGAACGGCAGGGCCTTGAGAACTCGCCGCTGTTCTGGCTTGATGAGGAAATCTCGGCCGCGGCCTTCCGCGTGCACGGGTATCACCACGAAATCGTCGGCGACCTGCACGACCTGCGCACGATGACGCGTGACGATCTGTATTCGCACTATCGGCGCTACTACGTGCCGAACAACGCCATTGTGGTCGCTGTGGGCGCGTTTGATCCGGACGACATGCTCTCGCGGATTCGTCAACACTTCGGCGCGATTCCGGCGGGGGATACGCCGCCGCTGTTCGTGCGCCCAGAGCCGGAACAGCAGGGCGAACGGCGTGTTACGGTCGAGCGCCCCGGTCACACGGCGTTTCTCGAATATGCGTATCGTGCGCCTGCTGCCGGTGATGATGACTTTTATGCACTGACGATCCTCGACAGCATTTTGACCGGCCCCGACGGTCAGATCGACAACAAAACCAGCCGCCTGTACCGTGCGCTGGTCGAGACTGAGATCGCCGCGTCGATCGGTGGTGGGCTGGTGCCGACGGTTGATCCATATCTTTACACAATTGTGGTGACGCTGCGCGACGGACGGACGATTGCCGAGGCTGAAGTGATCATCGAGTCCGAGATTGCGCGGCTGGTGGCCGGTGACGTGTCGCAGGCCGAGGTCGATAAAGCGAAGAAACAGGCGCGGGCATCGTTCGCCTACACGACTGAGACGGTGACGGGTCAGGGGTATTGGCTGGCGTTCGCCGAGAATCTCGGGTCGTACGGGTGGTTCGAGGGGTACATCGACCGCCTCGATCACGTATCACTGGATGACGTGAAGGCCGCAGCGATCCGCTATCTGCGGCCCCGGAACCGTGTCGTCGGACATCTGATCCCGACCGGCCTTGTGGACGGAGCGAACGACGAGGACGATGATGACGCAGAATAACGTGGCTTTGGGACTGCCTAATTCCTCGAATATCACCCGCGCTGTGCTCTCGAACGGAGTCACCGTGCTGGTGCGCGCGAACCCGAGCGTGAAATCGGTCGTGCTCGTCGGGCAGATGCGCGGCGGGTCGCTGTACGAATCGCCGCAGCACAACGGGTTGGCGTCGATGACTGCGGCCAGCCTGATGCGTGGCACGGAGAGCCGGGACTTGCAAGCGATCGCATCGCGGCTGGAGGACATCGGCGCGGACTTCGATTTTGCGGCGGGGGTACATCACGTCAGCTTTGGCGGAAAGGCGCTCGCTGAAGACCTGCCGGTGTTGATCGACACGCTGGCGGACTGTGTAATGAACCCGGTGTTTCCATCCGATCAAGTGGATCGGCTGCGCGGCGAGGTGATGACGTGGCTGCAGTACAGCCTGCAAGACACACGGCGACAGGCGTCGCGCGCGTTCCGCGAGTCGCTTTACGACGCTTCGCACCCGTATCACTATTCACCGCGCGGCACGCTGGAGTCGCTGCCGGGGATTGATGCGCAGATGCTCAAGCAGTTTCACGCGTCGCAGTACGGGCCAGACGGAGTCACGATTGTCATTGTCGGTGCGGTGGATCCCGCCGCGGCCGTCGACGCCGTGCGCGCCAAACTTGAATCGTGGACGGCGCCGGATCAAGCGCCGGCACGATCAGTCGGCAGCGCAGCGAATGTCGACCGGACGATTCACACGGTTGTGCCCATTCCCGGCAAGACGCAGTCGGACGTGGTCATCGGCGTTGTAGGGCCAGAGCGGCGCAGCCCGGACTTTCAGGCGGCGCGGATCGCTAACAGCATTCTTGGTGAGTTCGGCATGATGGGGCGCATCGGGGACGAAGTGCGCGAGAAAGCCGGCTTGGCCTACTATGCGTATTCCCGGATTGAGGGCGGCTATGGGCCGGGCGCATGGTCGATATCGGCAGGGGTGAATCCCGCCAATGTCGAACGCGCCGTTGACCTGTCGCTGCAAGAAGTGCGCAAGATGGCTGCCGAACATGTCACCGATACCGAACTCGACGACAACAAATCGTACTTTATCGGACGGATGCCGCTGCAGCTTGAAACGAACGAAGGACTGGCCAGCGCGATCCTGTCGATGGAGACGTTCAAGTTGGGGCTTGATTATCTTGTAGAATATCCGGCGCAGATCAATGCTGTGACGGCTGACGGTGTGCGCGAGGCAATACAGACCTACTGGACGCCGGATGCCGTGGTGGTCGCGGTGGCGGGCGCTGCCGATCAGGGGTAAGGAACTGCTTACACGGAGAAGCGTAAGGTCAGCACCATGAAACGACTGATTGCGGTTTTACTCATGGCTGTTTTCGGAATCGGGCTTGCGGCACAGGCACAAGAGGAAGAGCCGATCACGCAGCTCATCACCCCGCCGGATCTCGCGTCGTTCAAGTTGACGCTGGTTGCAAACGGCTTCGAGCACCCACTGTTGGTGACTCACGCGGGCGACGGCTCAGGGCGCATCTTCATCGTTGAGCAGACCGGTCGCGTGTGGGTGTTGAAGGATGGGGAGATCGGGGGTTCGCCGTTCCTCGACCTCAGCGACCGCGTCAACCAGTCGGTGACGCAGGGATACTCGGAACTCGGACTCCTCGGGCTGGCGTTTCACCCTGATTTCGCCGAGAACGGCATGATGTACGTGAGCTACAATGACCGCAGCACAACGTCCGTCGTGTCACGTATTCAGCTTGCCGAGAACAACCCCAACGTCGGCGACCGCTCGACCGAACAGGTCTTGCTGACGCTTCGCCAACCGTATGACAACCATAACGGCGGGCACATCGCATTCGGCCCCGACGGCTATCTGTATATCTCGTTTGGCGATGGCGGAGCCGCCGGCGATCCGCTCGATTCCGGCCAGAACCCCTCCGATTGGTACGGCAGCATCTTGCGAATCGACGTCGACTCGGGCGATCCGTATGCCATCCCTGAGGACAATCCGCATGCGTCGAACCCGTCATTTGCTCGTGAGGTCTGGTCATACGGGCTGCGCAATGTGTGGAGGTTCAGCTTTGACCGTGCCACCGGCGATCTGTACTTGGCGGATGTCGGCCAGAACGAGTGGGAAGAAGTGAACTTCCAGTCTGCGGATTCACCGGGGGGTGAGAATTACGGCTGGTCGGATTACGAGGCCAGCGCGCCGTACGCTGTGGGGACTGTGCCGCCGGGGATGGTGTATCCTGTCGCCGAGTACCGTCACTCGGCGGGGAACTGCTCGGTGTCCGGCGGATTCGTATATCGCGGCGCTCGGCTTCCACAGCTGAAGGGCGTGTACTTCTTCGGCGACTTCTGCAGTGGGCAAATCTGGGCAAGCTGGCGCGACTCTGCCGGCGTGTGGCAAACGGCCGAGGCGATGAACGCCGGTTTTCAGATCAGCGCGTTTGGAGAGGACGAAGCTGGCGAGCTGTACGTCGTCAACTACGACGGTGAAGTCTATCGTATCGATCCCGTCGAATAGGGGAGGCTAGTGCTAGACACCCCGGCGCCACCTATGCTATACTACCGAGCGCACCATGGTGGGTGTAGCTCAGTTGGTTAGAGCGTCTGGTTGTGGCCCAGAAGGCCGTGGGTTCAAGTCCCATCACTCACCCCACCAGCGACACAAAAAGACCCCGGCACTATGCGGGGTCTTTCTTGTTGTCTCGCTGCTGCTTGCGCGGCTAATACGCGCGGCGAACCTTCACCGAGTGTATCCGCGCATACAGCCGATGTCCTCCACGTTTACGCGCCGGAGATGGAGCCGATCCCTCAACCGCGGCGCTGGCGTCAACGCGTACCGGCATCGGAATGACTGCGATGGGCTTAGGCGCATCGGGGCGCGAGAATCTGATCGGCTCGGGGCGGCTGAACTCTTCCTTCGAGTACGTTTCAAGTTCCTGTGTCTCGCTGGGTTTCGGTAGGCCAAACACCTCGAACACGCTGATCTGCGACGTATCGTGGATCTTGTCGCGCTTGGTCGTCAGCGGTGGTGAGGCGACCGGCGCCTCAGATGGGGTTGCGTATTGGGCCACAACCGGCGCCGTATCGGACACTCGTGGCGGAGCCGTGTCCTCCAGCGGCTTTGGCGTCGAGGGGACGGCTCCGGCCGCCGGTGCGCTCTCAGCTGGCGATGCCTTGGCCTCGGCCGATTCGGTCGACTCTGCGGCGGGCGGCGGGACGGTGTCAGGCGCTTTGGCTTCCACAGATTCGGCAGCTGACGGTGTTGGAACGGCTTTGGCGGGTTCGCTCGCGGATGGGACGGCTGCGGCGGCAGGGACATCGATCTTAGGCGTTGGCGCGACAGGCGCGATGGGCGGCCCGACGACGACCTCCGGCGTGGTCGACTCGACCGCGAGGAAGTCCGGTTCGGCGGGCGCGTTGACCACAGGCGCCGATGCCGCTGGCTGGACAGGCTCTGGCGTGGTGGTAGGGATGCTGACGGGCCGTGGTTTTGTGTCACCGGGTTTAAGGGGTGGCTCGTCAATCACAACGGCAGGCTGGGGTTTGGTGGGCTGACGTGCTTGCCCTTTGACTATCGCGGCGCTGCCTTCTGCCGTATCGCCGAACGGATGGCGTGGGCGGTACGTAGCGCGGGCCTCGACGCCGGGATCCTCGCGCATAAGCGACTTGGCCTGAAACGTCTCGACTTCCTTCGACTTCGTGATGAGCCGGTACAGGCCGCGCAGGCTGTCGATGATGATCGCCTCTTGACCACGCCCTGCGCTGCCGCCAAACAGCCCGGCCCGATAGCTGAACGTCCACTGTACAATCGTGCCTTCTGGCACTTCTTGGAGGCGCAGCGTCCCTTTGTTCTCCCGGTATGAGCCGCCCTCGACGACTTTATATTCGTAGCCGAAGCGCTCGTACCATGCCGTGATTTCGAGCACGACATCGCGCCCGCGCTCCGGCGTGATGCGCACACGCGCACCGGGCTGGATCTTCGTGTTGGACGTCAGCATGACGGTCGACCGGCAGTTCGCCTGCCACTCGGCGTTACGTTTGAGATCGCCCACGAAATGCCAGACCCGTTCGGGTGACGTCGGAATCAGGATTCGATGGTCAATGAGGTTCATCGAGCGGGCGCCTTGGACGTCTGCGGTACTTCGCTGGGTTTGAAAGTTATGTTACACTCGCCCCGGATTGTAACACGGATTAGCGAAAGTCTGCATGTAGTGCCCGGCCCCGGCCTCGTATTCGCATTCGCCTTAGCGACCCTCTACGGCGCACTGTTCCACTTTATCTTTGGCGGTGATGCGCGGCGGCTGGCGGTGTTCCTGTTGGCGAGCTGGGTCGGTTTCGCTGCCGGTCATATTCTGGGCGTGTTCGCCGGGATTGAAGTGCTGAGTTTGGGTGGCCTGCGCACGGCCGCCGCGACGTTGGGATCGCTCTTTGCGCTCATGTCTGTGCGTGCCCTGACCACCGGCCAGCGCAGACGCCGTCCTGCACGCTGAATGGCGGTGTTCCGGTGACTGAAGCCAAACCGAAACCGAAGCTGACGCGGGTTCTGCAGACGGTCGTCATCGGTTACGCGGCGTTTATCTTGATCCTCATCATTCTCGGTGTGCTGATCGCGCGCGCCGACCCGGAGCGTGCCGCGTCGATCATCGCCTACATCCGGGATCTTCTGCTTGTCGTGATCTTCGCCACTACGACGGTCGTGCTGTTTGGAACGGCCATCCTTGTCGTTCAGATCGCGGCGTTAGCGGGCGTCCTGAAGATCCAGACTACTGCGATTGCCGGCGAACTGCGCGGCGCGGTTTCGGCTGTACGCGGTGCAGCGGTCTTCATCGCGGAGACAGTCGCTTCGCCTGTCATTCGGGTGATGGGATTCATCGGCGGCCTGTTTGCGTTCCTGCGAGAGATCACCGGTCTGCGTAGGGCGCTGCGGCGTAAATCACCTAAGCACGAAGTTGAAAGTGATGAGTGATGGGTGATGAGAAAACGCCGCGCCGTATAGCTCGACTAAGCGGTGCAAGATGGGAGACCGAATCTCTCGACTTACGAATACCGGCTTAGCCAGCCCTGATTTGACCGAGCGCTGCCGGGAGTGCGCCGGCTACGTCGGCCGCCATGACGCCCGCTGCCGCACCGACGTGTCTCGTGGCGAGCGTCCCGGCCAGCGCGTGGATATAGACGGCTGCGGATGCGGCGTCGATTCCGGCCAATCCCTGCGCGATCAGTCCGGCGATTGCCCCGGCAAGCACGTCTCCCGTACCAGCCTTTGCGAGCGCATCTGTCTTGAATGGGCTGACCCGTACCGGTTTGTTGGCTGCTGCGATGAGCGTATGAGCGCCTTTGAGGACGCAGACCGCGCCGGATTCCGCCGCGTTCGATGCCGACGTGAAGCGATCCCGCTGGATGTCCGGCGTTGTGACGCCAAGTAGGCGCGCCATCTCGCCGGGGTGCGGTGTGATGACGGCGTGCTTTGGCAGCAGGTTCGCCCACGCACCTACGCCAGCGAGCGCGTTCAGAGCATCGGCGTCCAGCACCAGCGGCAGCGCAGGATACGTCTCTCGAACGTGACTCAGTACCGCGAGCGTCCGGTCGACCGCTAACGCGGAACCGCCCATGCCGGGGCCGATCAACACGACATCTGAAGCCGCAATCGAGTTGCGCAGCGTGTCGTCGAGCGGGTCGTCGCCGAGCGGGAGCCAGATCGGTTCGAGCAGTCCGCCTTGAAGGGAGCGCGCGACCGGCGCCGGAGCGGAGATCTCGACAAGGCCAGCGCCGATCCGGTAAGCGCCGAGCGCGGCAAGCCCTGCTGCGCCCGAAAAGCGTTCACTCCCAGCGATCACCAGCACGCGGCCATACGTCCCCTTGTGGCTGTCGGAAGGGCGCGCGGGCAGAAGATTGCGCACGGTCTCGTTGTCGAGCAGGGTTCCGCTGGCGAATACGCTTGGCTTCACGCTGTCGGGCAGGTTGAGCGGCACGATAGTGAGCGAACCGGCCTTGCGCACGGCATCGCGCGTCAGCAGGCCGGGTTTTGCGCCGATGAACGTCATCGTCTCGTCGGCGGTCAGCGTTACGGCGTCGCATTCACCCGTGAGTGCATCGACGCCGCTGGGACAGTCAACGGCTAACACGCGCACGGTCGGGCGCATGACTTGGGCCGGCGCGGTGGGGTCAATCGAGAGATTCGCGCGCCGTGCCGACGTCCGTTCGGTGAGCGCCTGCCGCACATGCCGCAGCGTGCGCTGGGCGGTGTCGCGCAAGGGGAGGCGCACGCCGATCCCGAACAGCGCGTCGATGAGAAGGTCTGCGCTGGCGGTCACATGCTTGGCAACCCGTCCGTCACGGTCGTCTTCCGCATAGGCCGCGAATACGCCGTGTTCGAGCGCGGACTGCATCAGCGGATCGTCGTCGCGCCGGTCGAGGAGGTACAGCCGAATCTGAGAGTCGGGAAGCATCTGAGAGAGCAGAGCGGCAGCGACCAACCCATCGCCGCCGTTGTTGCCCTTGCCGACAAGGACGGTGATGCGCGGGCTTGAGATGCCGTCAAGCATCGAGACAGCGCGAGCCGCGATTTCGCGGCCCGCATCCTGCATCATCTGGTTCACCGTATAGCCGGCGTCGACTGCCGCCTTTTCGATCTCACGGATCTGCTCGGGTGTGAAGATCCAGAGGGACATGGCTGTTTGGCTCAGTGGTCGCGTTCGACGATATACCGGGCCAACGCGACAAGCTCGTCCTTCGCCGGGCTGTCGCTCAAAACATCCAGCTCGCCGATGGCCGAGTCGATCAGCATCTTCGCTTGCAGCTTGCCCTCAGCGACGGAGTTCGAGTTCAGCGCCTTCGCCTTGATGAGCGTGACCGGATCAGGGGCGGCCCCGCTGTTGATCGACCCGATACCGCGCCCTTGCTTGAGGTCTAGGCCGGCGGTCTTTCCCAACTGCGCTTCGTCCGCGGTTAGGTCGAGGATGTCATCGACGATTTGGAACGCAAGGCCGATATTGAAGCCGTAACGGCCAAGCGCCTCCGCGACGCGGTCGTTGGCGTTCGCAGCTCGTGCACCCATCAGCCCGCCTGCGCTAAACAGCGACGCCGTCTTGCGGGCGATGATGTCCATATACACTTGGCGGGTGAAGCGCTGCTCCTTAACCGCTTGCGCCTGAAGTGTTTCTCCTTCGACGAGCGCGACAGTCGCTTCCGCGAGAATCACGTTCATATCATGATGCGGCGCCATCAACTCGTAGACCTTCGTAAACAGAAAGTCCCCGGTGAGAAGGGCGAACGTGCGCCCCCAGATCGCGTTCACCGAGGGTTTGCCCCGGCGCACGACACCGTGGTCGTTGATATCGTCATGCACCACGCTCGCCGTATGGACAAGCTCCAACGCGGCCGCCAACGAGATCACACTGTCGACCGCCGCACCCCCACACGCCAGATAGCTGAGCAGGACGAGGCGCGGACGTACCCGCTTCCCACCTGCGCTCAGGATGTGGTGGCTCGCGTCGTTCAGGATCGAGACATCGCTCTTGCACGCGTCTTGCATACGTGCTTCAACCGCGCTTAACCCGGCTTCGACAATGTGGGCGATAGGGTGGGCGGGGGGTTCGGCGTCGAGCCGAGCCACTGCGTTCATCGCCATGGAGCGTCCTTTACACTAGGCCTTGCGTTTGTGACTTTCAGAACTATCTAAAACTATTTTACACAGTGGTGAGAAATGGGTCAACCAATCCAGTGTGATATGTTAACCACACTCAATCAACGTTCATCCGCTGATAGGTGACGCCATGCCGCCGTTAACCGGGATCGCTGTGTATCGTTCGACCTAATATCCTTTCAGACGCCTTGAGTCGGATGAATCGCACCTGATGCCTTCTTCTTCCATCCAGAGGGAAGATCATCGGGAATCCGCATCTATTCGCATCCGCCGATCGTCTGACACAGCTGACGGATATGCAGGCGGTCGTGCTGCGCGGTGAAGTAAGCCATTTCTAGGAACGTGGTCGGCCCGAAAATGCTGTGGCGCGCTGTACGATCCCATGTCGCCGGTGTTACAGATTCAATGAAGTCGATGGTGTTCTGACGCTCTTTCAGGAACACATACGGCAGCAGCGCGTGAGCCGACCGAAACAGCGGGTAGTCGGACGGCGGCGGCGGATCATTCGGCTGTGTGACGAACGGGTCAGGCTCCACGGCGATGCGTTCCAAGCGCGGGCGATGGATACTGCGCTCATACTCGGTGAGGTGGCATAAGATCTCGGCCGGCGACCACTCGTCTGGAAACGGATGTTGATCCCAAAACCGCGGTGGCATATCCGCCACGACGCCGAAGATCGATCCGAGGTTGCCGAGCCACTGCGGCACGATGGATTGGCTCGTGATCGCGGGCGGCATCCACTCCGGGAGGCACGGGAGGTCGTCGAGAAATTGGCCGAGCGTCTCCCAGTTCAGGTGACGGGTGTGCAGCCCGACGATTCCGGCGGCCTGAATGTCGTACACCGGTTCATCACCGACCATCACGGCCTCGTCCGGCTCCAGTCCGCAGCGAGCGAGGATCTCGCCGTAGTAGGCGGGCGACGGCTTAGTGAAGTGCATGTTGTCGGCGGTGGTGACGAAGTCGTAGTACGTGAAGTCGCCGGGCAGCCCCGCCCATGTCAATCGCTGCCGAATCGCTTCTTCAGGATATACCGGGTTGGTGGCGATCACGATCTTGTAGCCGGCGCTGCGCACGCGGTCAATGACGGTTTCGGCCGCCGGCACGGGTGACGTATTGGCGCGCAGTTCCTTGTATTCGGTCTCGTAGAACTCGGTGAAGGCCTCGCTTAGCCCTTTGGCAGTCAGCGGGAGGATACGGTGCAGCAGCATCCAGTAGATTTCAAGATTGGTCTGCCAAATGTTACGCGGGCCTGCCATGATCTGCACACCTTCGCGCAGATGTTCGCCCGGCTCGATGTTCCACCGCCGCTTGAAGAATCGGTTGATGCGCGAGACATAACCCGCCACGAATTCCGGAGTCGGGTTGCGCAGCAGCGTGTTGTCGAGGTCGAACAACACTGTCTTAATCACGATCATCGTCCTCGAGCGCACGCCGGAAGAGATCGAGGCCGGAGCTTCCTTGCGCATCTTTCGGGCAGCCGACATACGGATCGGGAATCGGTATGTCGTGTTTCAGACAGTGCGCCGTCACGGTGATCTTGCGCCCGAAGCCGAGCATCCCCTTTGAGATCGTCAGAGTCAGCTCCATGTTCGGTGACGCATTCGCGTTCAGAATGTCCGGCACCGGGCACTTGCTGCAATCACTCGGCCGCCAGTGCAGCGAATTGGGGTTCAGCTTGGCGAGTCGGCATTCCTGTACGCTGCGTCCGCGAAAGTAGTCCTCGTAGTAGTGCTTGCATTCACGGCCTGCGGGTGTCTTCATCGGTGCGTTGTCTCCACACGCTAGGCGAAATACTGCAGCGCCAGTCGAACACGCTCCTCGACATCGTCCGGCGCGTCATGCGGCAGGGCTTGAACGGCGGTTTGGGCCTCGACGATGCTGTAGCCCAACGCGACCAGCGTGTCGATGACGTCGCTGTTGATGTCACTGAACGGCATGATCGGCGCGGAATCCAGCCCGACTGCCAGCTTGTCTTTGAGTTCGAACAGAATCTTCTGTGCGGTCTTCTTGCCGATTCCCGGCACTCGGCTCAAGATTTCGGGGCGATCCGCGACGATGGCGTTGCGCAGCGCGTCACCGGACAGCGTGCTCAGGATCGACAGCGCGACCTTCGGGCCAACCCCGCTGACTGTAAGCAGGGTTTCAAACAAGTCGCGTTCGGCGGGCGTGACAAAGCCGTAAAGCGTCATCGAATCTTCACGCACGACCATGCTGGTATGAAGGATGAGATGCTCGCCGACAGCTCCGGTGACGGTTGGCGGCCCGTAGACCTTGTAGCCGACGCCCCCGCACAACAGGATGACGTGATCACGCCCATCGACAGCGATGGTGCCTTGAAGCAGTGCGATCACTGCCACCCTCCGATCGCGTTAAACCGCGCGCTGTGAATGTCGGTGATCGCTACGGCGAGCGCATCGGCCGCGTCGTCGGGGCGGGGGATCTTGTCGAGGTTGAGCATCAGGCGGGTCATTTCCTGCATCTGCTTCTTATCGGCGTTGCCATACCCGGTCAAGCTTTGTTTGATCTCGGCCGGCTTGTACTCGGTGATCGGCAGCCCTGCTTGATGGAGCGCCAGCAGGATCACACCGCGCGCGTGAGCGACGTTGATCCCGGTCGTCACGTTCTTGCCGAAGAACAGGATCTCGACGCCGGCCCGATCAGGCTGGAACTGTCTAATCACGGCCGCGAGGGACGTATAGATCGTTTCCAACCGTTCCCAAAGCGGTGTGTGTGCAGGGGTCGTGATGACGTCGTAAGCGACTGCTTGCAGCGCCCCGTCGGAGAGTTCTCGCACCAACCCGTAACCGACTGTCGCCGTACCGGGGTCGATGCCCAATGAAAGCACTGCGTTAGGCCGTTTCTAGCGCAGCGATGACGGAATCGTTCACAAGCAGGTTGGACGCCACGGACTGCACATCGTCAAGTTCTTCGAGTGCCTCTTGGAGCTTCAGGTTGGCGACTGCGCGATCCACTGGCAGTTCGGTCTCGTTGCTCGGCTTCCAGAACAATTCCGATTCGTCCACCGTGTAACCTGCTTCAGAGAGTGTGTGCTCGACGATGGCTAGCATCTCGCGGGGGGTATAGACCGAGAAACCGCCGTCGTCTTCGACCACGTCTTCCGCGCCGGCATCCGCAGCGGCCATGAACAACGAGTCAAAGTCGACGCCAGTGCCGGCGACCTTGATATACCCGGTTTGGGTGAACTGCCACGCCACCGATCCCGCCGACGCCAGCGATCCACCAGCTCGATTGAATACGCGCTTGATGTCGGCCAAGCTGCGATTCTTGTTGTCGGTGAGGACGTCGATCATGAACGCAATGCCGTCGGTTCCGTAGCCCTCGTAGGTGATTTCGTCCATCGCGACGCCTTCGAGTTCCCCGGTGCCGCGTTTGATGGCGCGCTCGATGTTGTCGCGCGGCATGTTGGCCGCACGTGCCTTGACGACGGCGAGCTTAAGTTTTGCGTTGGCGTTTTCGTCTCCACCGCCATCGCGTGCGGCCAACATGATATCACGGGCGATGCGGGTGAAGATTTTTCCGCGCTGGGCGTCTGCGGCCGCTTTGGCGCGCTTTATGGTAGACCACTTACTATGGCCAGACATCGTAAACTGCTCCGAAACTGTCGTGGTTTTGGCTGATTATGCTATCATAGCCGACGGCCCTAGCCAAGTCGAAACGAAGCGCGGCCGCGCAGTTTTCGGCCGATCGCGCACGATCGATCACCGTGGCGGGCAGTCGAAAGGTCATGCTGTGGAACCCGTGACGTACGAAGCACCGCAACCCATGTCGCTCAACTTGCAGCGGATTGCGTGGGCCGTGCTCATCGCGTCATTCATCGCGTTCTGTGTGTTGGTCACGGTATCGGCGCTGAGCCTGTACAACTTCCTGTTCAAGTCCACCGTCCCGTTGGCGATCTACGCGGAAGTCAGCCGTGGATCGCTGGGGATCACCGGCGCAGACCTGCGCGAGGATGTCGAACGTGGCTCACGAGTTATCAGCGTTGGCAACTTTGTGCGACCGAACGAACAGGACTCTCAAGGAGTGATCGCGCTGCGCGATCCGCAGATGGACGACCTGTTCGTGGGCAGTGTCGCATTGATCGGAGCGACGACCTCGACCGCTGTGCGCTCGGCCGAGCGCCCGCGTTTCGAGTGGGGGACGTCTGGCTATATGGCGACCTTCGGCTCGGCTCAGGGGCGTTTTGAGGTCATTCTCGCCGGGGGATTGCCGCGCTCGGCGGAGCTGATTCTCCGTTCGACACAAGGGACGCAGGTGCGCATTCGGCAGGCTGGCCGGTTCGAGATCGAGTTCCGCGACGAGACGGTAACGGTGTTCAGTCACGGCGGCACGGCGTCGCTAATTCCGCCTGCGCAGAGTGTGGAGTACGTCATTACGGCGGGCAGCGGCAGTGAATACTCACTGCCGACCGGTGATCTGCGGGCGCTGGTGCCGACGTTCAACCTGATCCAGAACAGCAGTTTTGAAGACGTGATGCTGCAATCTGACCGGAACGCGCCGCTCAACTGGGCGTGCAATCATACCAATGTCGAGGTCAACGCGCCGCGAGGGACGTTCACGGTGCAGCAGCAAGATGGGCGCAGCGTGCTGCGGATGGCCCGCACGGGCGGCGCCCTGAGCAACGGCGAGACGATCTGTCAGCAGGGGTTGGCGCGCGGTGAAGTCTGGCAGGACATCTCGCAGTACGAGACCCTTAATCTGATCGTGGAGCTGAATATCGCATACCAGTCGCTTCCGGTGTGTGGATTCGTCGGCAGCGAGTGTCCGCTGATGGTGCGCATCGACTACATTGACGCGAAGGGCGAACTGGGCGAGCTGATCTTCGGTTTCTATTCGCTGCCCGGCCCGCCTGAGCGTTATGCGCAGACATGCGAAAGCTGCCGTGTGCCGCACATGCGCCTGCGAGAGAAATCGTGGTACACGTTCGACAGCGGCAATCTGCTCGCCGGTTTTCCGGCTGATCTGCGCCCGGTCGCCATCTCGCGGATTCGATTCTACGCGTCCGGTCACGAGTACGACACACGAGTGAGCCGTCTGGAACTCACCGCAGGCAACGTTAACCCGTAGTGAATCAAAACGACCCGCCGTTTTCGGCGAGTCGCGGGTATCACACGGGGCTATCTAGAGTCCGCTCTTGCGCGCGTCCTCTTCTGTCCACTGATTCAAAGCAGACCGTACCACCTTCGGAGCACGCTCGCGCGCCGGCCCCTCGATGAACCCGAACGCGAATGAGGCGAGCAGTGCGATACCGAGGATCCCGAATCCGATTGGCAGGATCGCTGCGCCGTGGCCGGTGAGCAGACCCGTCAGCACGGTGGGCAGAATCGCCACGAAGCCCATGCAGGCGATCAGATTGAGAACTCGCGCGGGCGCTCCGCCATAGACGTGCTCGCGCCGTTCTGAGCTGCGTGCCGTTAATGGCCCGGCGATTAGAGCAACCGCGCCGCCTACGAGCAGCATGAGTGTCGTCGAATCCATAGGTAGTGCTGACCTCTCAGCAGTCGTCAAATGCGACAGCACGATACAGATCGGTGCCCCGTATCGTGCTGTGCGGTTGTCGTAAGACTAGAACAGCGGGTAGATGAACGGCGCGAGGAACGACGCTCCGCCCGCCACGATAATCAAGCCGAAGATCAGCAGGACGACGATCATCGGGATCATCCAATACAGCTTGCGCTGCCACAGGAACGACAACAGCTCGCGCATGACGCCGAAACGTCCAGCGACGGCGTTCGAGCCCCGCGAACCCATCAGCTCGCTAGGAAGTCTGTCGTTGTCGGTTGAAAGCTCGGTCATGGTCGGGATAACCTCTTCTGGCTTACGATCTGGTTGGCTTACGGACGAGCAGCGTTTCCATGACCAATAGGTCGATGTCGCTGTTGACGAACGTGTTCAAGGCGTTCGCCGGCGTATTCACGATCGGTTCGCCGCGCAGGTTGAATGACGTGTTCAACACGACAGGCACGCCCGTAAGCTGCCCGAACCGCTCGATAACTCCATAGTAGCGCGGATTCGTCTCGCGCTCAATCGACTGTAACCGTCCGGTTCCCTTATGCACGACCGCCTGTATCTCGTGCTGCTTTTCTTCACGCACGGGGGCGACCATCAGCATATATCGCGGCGCTTCGTGCTCTTGCACTTCGGGATAATCGAAGTACTCGAGGGCGCGGTCACGCAGGACGACCGGCGCGAATGGACGGAACGGCTCGCGGAACTTGATCTTGGTGTTGACGACTTCCTTCATCGCCTCGGTGCGCGGGTCAGCGAGGATCGAGCGTGCGCCAAGCGCGCGCGGCCCCCACTCGAAGCGGCCCTGCATCCAACCGACGACCTTGCTGTGGGTCAATTCCTCGGCCACCACGTCAAGCAGCTTGTCGGGGTTATCCGTGAACGATTCGAACTTGATCCCGTTGTCTGTGAGCACCTTGGCGATCTCGCCTTCGGTGTAGGATTGGCCCCAGTATGCGTGCGGCATCACCCACTTGCGCGGCTTGTTCAGCACGATGTGCCATGCCCACAGCGCGGCGCCCAACGCACCGCCATCGTCGCCCGACGCGGGTTGAATATAGATCTCTTTGAACGGAGTCTCGTTGAGCAGACGCCAATTGGCCTTAGTATTGAGCGCGACGCCACCAGCCATGACCAGCTTGTCGAGGCCGGTCTTGGCGTGTAGATGATTGCAGATCGCAATCAGGGCGTCCTCGGTGGCTTTCTGGATCGTCGCCGAGACATCCGCGTAATGTTGGTTCTGTTCCATCGCGGCACGCTCGCCCGCGCGCTCCGGGTTCGTCTCCATCGTGAAAAAGTCGGACTCGGCAGGGCGAGGCTGGCCGAACAGATCGACGAATTTCTGGCTGAAGCTGCTATCCGCCGAGTGAGCGAAGCTGAAGTAGTCAAGGTTGAGCCGGAAGCTGCCGTCGTTCGGGTTGAGATGGAAGACCTTCTCCATCTTGTCCATGTAACGCGGCGTGCCATAGGGCGACATGCCCATCACCTTATACTCACCGTTGTTGACCCGGAATCCGAGCCACGCCGTGAACGCCGAGTAGAGCAGGCCGATCGAATGCGGGAAGCGCTGCTCGGAGAATAGGGTGATGTCGTTGGCGCCCGTTTCGCCATCCCAGACGCTGCGCGCTTGACCGAGCGTCGTTGTTGTCCACTCGCCGACGCCATCGCACGTGAACACCGCCGCTTCCTTGAACGGTGACGCGAAGAACGCGCTCGCGGCGTGGCTCATGTGATGGTCGCAGAACAGCAGCTTGTTCGGGTCGATGCCAAGTCGGTTGACGATGATGTTCTTGGCCCAGAGCTTTTCGCCCATCCACGCGAAGATCGCCTCGCGCCATACGCCTGCCGACTTTGGGAATGTGTTAAGCGTGGTCTGCAAGATACGCTCGAACTTGTGCAGCGGCTTCTCGTAGAACACCACATAGTCGAGGTCGTTGACGGTGATGCCCGCCTGACGCAGGCAGAACGAGATCGCCTGAATCGGCATACGGTTGTCGTGCTTGCGGCGGCTGAAACGTTCTTCCATCGACGCGGCGACCAGTTCGCCGTCGCGAATCAGCGCGGCGGCGGAATCATGGTACAGCGCCGAAATTCCGAGAATGTACATCTATACCTACCATTGATTCCGGGCGGAATTGATGTCTCGACCCACAGGATGACGCTCGACCCAGACGGCTTCCCCTTTGCGTTGAAGCGGGTCGGTCAGAAACCGGGAGATGAGGCCAAACGGTATGAGGATGGTGTAATAGAACGCGGTGATGATCGCGCGTCCCTGCACTTCACCGACGATCTTCGAGATCAGCGTGAAGCGCTCCCAACCTAGTTTTATCCCTGAAGGCACGACGTATCCTCGGTGGCAGCTTATCAGGTGGACAAGTCAGCAGGTCATCATATCACCCGCGCTGAACGAGCGTCTAGTCAGAACTCCGACGATTGACCGACGCGGTGCTTGCGCTCCGCTTCGCTTACGGCTCGTAGTAGTGTTTGCCGTGCAGAGCCTCAGGCAGATAGTCCTTGTCCGAATACATCTCGTAGCCCTCGCTGTAGCCCAGCTCTTTCATGAGGCTGGTCGGGCTGTTTCGCAGCATCAACGGAATCGGGAGGTTGCCGTGACTCTGCACGTCTTCCAGCGCCGCGAAGTAGGCGTCGCCGGCGGCCCGGCTTTTGGCGGCCAACGCCAGATAGACGGCACCCTGCGCGAGATTGAACTGGCATTCGGGCAGGCCAATCGTTTCGACGGCGCGGAATACCTCGTTGGCGACCACCAGCGCCGTGGGCTGCGCCAGCCCGACATCCTCGCTGGCAAAGATCACCATGCGGCGCGCGATGAACTTCGGGTCTTCGCCGCTGTTCACCATCCGTGCGAGGTAATACAGCGCGGCGTCGACCTTGCTGGCGCGCATCGACTTGATGAACGCGCTGATCGTGTCGTAGTGTTCTTCACCGGCACGATCGTAGCGCAGGTGCTTGGACTGCAACGCCGCCTTGAGATGTTCCAGTTTCAGCAGATCGACGGGGTACAACGAGTGCGCGGCTTCGAGGACGTTGAGGGCTTGCCGCGCGTCTCCGTTGGCGTAACGTGAGAGGAAGTCGACGGCATCCGGCTCGGCCTGAATCGTGAGCGCATCGAGGCCGCGCCGCACGACTTCTTGCAATTCGCTCTCGGTGAGCGAGTTGAGCACAAAGACCTGTGACCGCGAGAGCAGCGCCGAGTTCACCTCGAAACTCGGATTTTCGGTGGTCGCCCCGATCAAAGTCAGGGTGCCATCCTCGACATACGGCAGCAGGAAATCTTGCTGGGCTTTGTTGAACCGGTGAATTTCATCGAGAAACAGCACGACGCCGCGCGAATCGGCCTCGTCCGCGCTGTCGAATAAGGTCGGCGTTTTCTTCACACCCTCGACGATTTTGCGAATGTCGTCTTTTGACGCGGAGACAGCCGACAGCCCGACGAAGCGCCGTCCGGTCTGCATTGCGATGATCCGCGCCAGCGTCGTCTTGCCGACACCCGGCGGCCCCCAAAAGATCATCGAGTGGACAGCTTGGTTCTCGACTGCCGCGGTCAGGGGCTTTCCCGGCCCGATCAGGTGGCGCTGACCGACGACCTCATCCAGCGTTTGTGGACGGAGCCGGTCAGCGAGTGGTGTCGAAGATGCGCGTGTCGTCATGCTGGTGATTCTATAGGCGCTTCGCCCGTGCCACAAGCGCGGCTCCGTGGTACAACTAGCGTGGACAAACAAGGCGAGGAACATTCCATGAACAAGCGGGTAATGCTTGTGATTCTCGATGGCCTCGGCATCCGCAAGATGCAGCACGGAAATGCCGTCAAGCAGGCCAAAACGCCGAACATCGACCGCTGGATGACGCAGCTTGAACGGTCGATCATCGACGCGTCCGAGGAGGCGGTCGGGCTGACGCCGGGGCAGATGGGCAACAGCGAGGTCGGCCACCTGAACCTCGGTGCTGGACGGGTCGTGTATCAGGACATCACGGCGATCAATGTGGCGATCCGTGATGGTTCGTTCGCCACCAACCCTACGCTGCTGGGCGCGCTGGACTCCGCGCGGTCGAAGGGCGGCCGCGTTCATCTGCTCGGCCTCGTGAGCGATGGTGGCGTACACAGCCACATCAATCATCTGATGGCGCTGCTCAAGCTGACCGGCACGAGCGGATTGCAAACCTATGTCCACGTTATCACTGACGGGCGTGACACGCCGCCTACCAGCGGGGCGGGGTTCGTTGAACAGGTCGAAGCTGCGTTAGCCGGGCGTGACGACGCCAAGATCGCCACCGTATCGGGCCGCTACTATGCGATGGATCGCGATAAGCGGTGGGAACGCACCCAGCGCGCATTCGACGCGATGGTTCACCGTCACGCGCCGGTCGCGAGCAGCGCCGTCGAAGCGATCAATGCTTCCTACGCCCGCGACGTGACCGACGAGTTTATTGAGCCGGTGGTCATCGGGGATGACCCGGACGCAGCAGTCAAGCCCGGCGACAGCGTGATCTGCTTCAACTTCCGCGCCGACCGCATGCGCCAAATCGTTCAGGCGCTGGTCGTGCCTGAGCGCATTTCGTTCCCCGGCACGCCGGTTAGCGGCCTGCATGTCGTAACGTTCACGGAGTATATGGAAGACCTGCCGGTGTCGGTCGTGTTCGGCAATGAGAACCTTGTCAATACGCTGGCCGAGGTGCTGAGCAGGGCGGGTCTGCGCCAGTACCACAGCGCGGAGACCGAGAAGTATCCGCACGTCACGTTTTTCTTCAACGGCCGGCGTGAGGAACCGTGGCCGGGTGAAGATCGGCGTATCATCCCCTCGCCGAAGGTCGCCACCTACGACCTCAAGCCGGAGATGAGCGCCTACGAGCTGACCGAAGCGACCCTCGAACGCATCCAGACCGGTGTCGACGACTTCATCCTGATCAACTACGCCAACCCGGACATGGTCGGACATACCGGCGTCCTGTCCGCGGGGATCAAAGCCGTCGAGACCGTCGATGAGTGTGCCGCGAAGATCGTCGCGGCGTGGAACGCGGCGGGCGGGATCGCGATCGTGACGGCGGATCATGGCAACTGCGAGCGCATGATCGAGGAGACGACCGGCGAGCCGCATACCTATCACACGACGAATCCGGTGTCGCTGTTCGTCATCGGTGACGGGTACACCAAGCTGCGGCCGCGCGGCGCGCTGTGCGACGTCGCGCCAACCGTGCTTGACCTGATGGGCGTGCCGCAGCCTCCGGAGATGACGGGGCACTCCCTCATCGACCGGAGCTGACGCTGCACAGATGCCGTCAACCAACACCGGCCCGAATCGCGCGATTCGGGCCGGTGTTGGTTCGGCTAGACAGCGATCTCTTCCGCGGCGGGTTCCACGGTTTCGCGGCGCACGGCCGGATCGATGATGATCTTCACGCTGCGGTCGTAGGTGAAGTATGACCACACCCAGTTCATCAGCACGCTGAGGCGATTACGGAACCCCAGCAGCCAGAGCAAGTGCAGCGTCAGCCATGTCAGCCATGCGAAGTAGCCGGTGAGCTGAACACGGTTGAACGGCCACGCGACGGCGCGGCTGCGCCCGATGGTCGCCATCATGCCCTTGTCGAAGTAGGAGAATGGCTTCGGTTCGCGTCCGTCGATCCGCGCGATGATATTGGCGGCAGCGGTCTTGGCCTGCTGGATGGCGACCGGGATCACCTGCGGGTGGGGGCGGCCAGTGGCGGGGTCAATGAGATACGCCAGATCGCCGATAACGTACACGCCGTCAAGTCCGACAGCCGTCAAATCCGCGTTGACTGGAACCCGTCCGCCGCGCTCAAGTGGAACACCGAGGCTGCGCGCAAGCGGTGATCCCTCGACGCCAGCCGCCCACACCAGCGTGTGAGTCTCGATGGCGTCGCCGTCGGACAAGATCACGTGACCGAGGTGCGCCTGCGTGACCTTGACGCCGAGCCGCACTTCGACGCCCAACGACTCGAGCTGTCGCACGGCCGCCGCGCGCAGGCGCTCAGGATACGGAGCCAGCAGTGTATTAGACGCCTCGATCAGGATAATCCGCGGTTCGAGATCGGCGATTTGCGGGTACTCGTGTTTGAACACGAAGCTGTACAGCTCGAACAGTGAGCCGGCCATTTCGATACCCGTCGCGCCGCCTCCGACGACCACCATGGTCGTCATCGCGCGGCGAACCCGCGGATCGTCCGCCCATGCCGCCGCTTCAAACTGGCGCAGCACATGGTTACGAAGCTCAAGGCTGCCTTCCAGTGACTTGATGTCGAAGCTGAACCGCTCGATCGCGGTATCGCCGAAGTAGCTGGTCACGGCGCCGGCGGCCAGCACGAGAATGTCATACGGCTCGACCGTGGCGCCGTCCTGTGTGGACACAGTGAGCGTCTTGGCGTCCGTGTCGATTCCGGTGACGGTTCCAAGCAGGAATCGCAGGTTCGACTGGCCGCGCAGGATGCCCCGAACCGGATACGCGATGTCGCTAGGGTCGAGGCCGCAGGTTGCGACCTGATACAGCAGCGGGGTGAAGGTGTGGAAATTGTTACGGTCAACGAGCAGGATGTCGACAGCGGCTTTGCGGAGTGCTTTCGCGACATTCAAACCGGCGAAGCCCGCACCGACGATGGCAATTCGCATACGCTGCGATTTCATCGGACTCCTCCCATTCTCTCGATCACTCTATCCTATCAGATTGTGAAAGTCATCACAATAGCCACGGATGTACGACGGAGGTTCCCATCAGTTATTGGGGCGCTATAATCGTCGCTTGGATGTCGCTCTCGAACAGAATGAGAAGGTGAAATGCCCCGCGCGCTTCTAAGTGTGTACGATAAGACCGACCTCGTGCCATTCGCCGCCGGGCTGCACGAGATGGGCTGGGATCTGGTCGCCAGCGGCGGCACCGAAAAAGAACTGACTGCGGCCGGCCTGCCTGTGACGCCGGTCGAGCAGTTGACAGGGGAACCCGAAATGCTCGGCGGACGGGTCAAGACGCTGCACCCCGCGATTCACGCCGGCCTCTTGGCGCGTGACCGTGACAGCGATCGAGCGGAGCTGCAAGCGCACGGCTACGCGCCGATCAATATGGTCGTCTGTAACCTGTATCCATTCAGCCAGACCGTCGCGCGTTCCGGCGTCACGCTCTCTGACGCGGTCGAGCAAATCGACATCGGCGGCGTGACGTTGATCCGTGCCGGGGCCAAGAATTTCTTCAGCGTGGTGACGGTGTGCGACCCGTTTGACTATGGGCGGGTGCTTGCTGCTCTGCGTGCGGCGGGTGAGGTCGATATGCCGATGCGCCGCGAGCTGGCCGTCAAGGCCTTCTCTCATACGCGGGACTACGACACGGCGATCCACGCCTATCTTGCGCGTGCGGCCGCGCCTATCGTGACCGAGGACCAGCCGCTTCCCGACCAGCTGTCCGTCGCCGTGCATAAGGTGGAAACGCTGCGCTACGGTGAAAATCCGCACCAGTCCGCGGCATATTACAGCACCTCGGAGGGGGAGGGGCCGTTGGGCGGCATCCTGCTCAGCGGCAAGGCACTGAGCTACACCAACATCCTCGATATCGATGCGGCGTGGCGGGCGGCGTCCAGCTTCGACCGGCCTGCGGTCGTGATCGTCAAGCACTTGACACCGTGCGGAATCGCGGTGGGGGACACCCTCGCTGAGGCGTTCCCGAAGGCGTTGGCGTCCGATCCGCTGTCGGCGTTCGGGTGCGCTATGGCCGTAAATCGCGAGGTCGACGAGGCGTTCGTGGACTCGCTCGGATCGCTGCTCATCGACGACTTGGCAGCACCGTCGTTCTCGCAAGGCGCGCTCACGATGCTGTCGGCTAAGCGTAAGAACTGCCGGCTCATGCAAATCCCAATTCCGTACAGCGGTGTTGACCTCGAAATCCGGTCGGTGCATCGCGGGTATCTTGTCCAGCACGCCGATATTGGCGATCCGGACGGCACGCAGATGAAAGTGGTGACTCAGCGTTCCCCGACCGAGGACGAGTTGGCCGCGCTGAAGTTCGCATGGAAGGCGATGCAGCACGTCAAGAGCAACGCGATCGTGATTGCAGGCTTGGATGCGACGTACGGCATCGGCGGTGGCGTGACAAGCCGCGTGGACGCCGCGCGCTTGGCTGTGGCGAAGGCGGGTGAACGGGCGAAAGGCGCGGTCATGGCGTCAGATGGCCTGATCCCGTTTGCCGATGGGCTGGAGGCCGTCGCCGAGGCTGGGGTTACGGCGGTGGTTCAGCCGGGCGGAAGCATCCGGGACGCCGAAGTCATCGAGGCGGCGAACCGCTACAACATCGCGATGGTCTTCACTGGCGTGCGCCACTTCCGGCACTAAGCCATACGGACTGCCGACAACAAACGGAGCGGATCACACGTGATTCGCTCCGTTTGACTAACGGCCCAAAATGATACTAGGCCGAAGTTTGAAATTCGGCGGACTTCGTCCCTCGTTTCGGTGAGTTCAGCAAGCGACGGAACCAGCGGCTTCTCGTCGCTTGCCACTCGCCACACTTGACGTCTCGCTTAGGCTTTCGCCTTTAGCTCGGATAGGCGCTCTGCGTTCTTGGCGAATGACGCTGACATCTCAGCCAGTGAGTCGCGCTCGCGCTGGACGACCTCCGGCCGCGCGCGGCTGACGAAGCCTTCGTTCGCCAGCATGGACTCGCTCTTGGCGATGCGCGCTGACAGCGCAGCCTGTTCCTTTTCGAGGCGTTCGATCTCCGCCGCGTAGTCGATCAGGCCGGCCATCGGTAGATACAGCACAGCGTCGCTGACCACAACCGATGCCGAGTCTTCTGGCGCGGCTGACACAAGCGACACCGCCGGCACGTTGCAAAGCCGAGCGAAAAGGAACGCGTGTGTTTCGATGGTCTCGCGGTGACTGCCCGGATTGATCGCGGCAGTCACCTTCTTGCTCGGCTCCACACCATACTCGGTGCGCACGAGCCGCACGCCCCGAATCAACTCGATCAGCACGTTCATGTCCGCTTCGGCCCGGTCATCGACGTGCGAGGCGTCCAGTGTCGGCCACGGCGCGACGATAATCGGCCCGCTGCGCGCCGGTAGATAACTCCAGATTTCCTCGGTCACATACGGCATGAACGGGTGAAGCAGGCGCACACTGGTCTCAAGGACGTGGAACAGCACCTGAAGCGTGCGCCCACGGGCATCCGCATCGTCACTGTACAGTGCGTTCTTGCTGGCTTCGATGTACCAGTCGGCAAACTCGTCCCACAGGAACCCCCGGATTTGCCGCCCGGCCTCTCCGTACTGATAGATGTCGAATAGGTGCTGCACGCTGTCGATCACCTTGTTGAGGCGGCTCAGAATCCACCGAGACGGCACATCCAATGCGTTCGATTCCGGCAGCGCAGGTGTGAACCCCTCAGGCAGCGCGGACGTGACGAAGTTGGTCATCTGCCACAGCTTGTTGACGAACTTCCACTCGCTCTCGACACGGTCGACATCGAGGTTGACGTCGTTGCCGGGCGTGCCGCTGGTGATTAACGTCAGGCGCAGTGGGTCGGTGCCGTACTTGTCCATGATGTCCAGCGGATCGACGACGTTGCCGAGCGTTTTGCTGATTTTGCGGCCGAACTTGTCGCGGACGAGGCCGTGCAAATACACCGTGTGGAACGGCGCCTGATCGGTGAACCACAGCCCGAACATAATCATGCGCGCCACCCAGAAGAACAGGATATCGTGGCCGGTCTCCATGACATGCGTCGGGTAGAAGCGCTTCAAGTCGTCGGTTTGTTCAGGCCAGCCCAGCGTACTGAACGGCCACAAGCCGCTGCTGAACCACGTGTCGAGCACATCGTCGTCCGGCGTCCAGCCATCTCCGTCGGGGGCCGTCCTGCCAACGTGAATCTCGCCGTTCGGCCCGTGCCACGCCGGGATGCGATGTCCCCACCACAACTGACGGCTGATGCACCAGTCCTCGATGTTCTCCAGCCAGTGGAAGAACACTTTCTCGAACCGTTCGGGGACAAAGCGGATTTTGCCGGCGCGCACCGCGTTGAGCGCCTTGTCGGCCAGCGGCTTCATGCGCACCCACCACTGCTCGGACAGCAGCGGCTCAATGACCTCGCCGCCGCGTTGACTGCGCGGGACAACCATCGTGTGATCCTTGACCTCGATCGTCAGGCCGGCGGCTTCCATATCGGCCCACAGCGCCTTGCGCGCCTCGAAGCGATCCATGCCGGCGTACTTGCCGCCGTTCTCGTTGATGGTCGCGTCTTTGTTCATCACGTTGATCAGTGCGAGGCCGTGACGCTGCCCGATCTCGTAGTCGTTGAAGTCATGCGCGGGCGTGATCTTGAGCGCGCCGGTGCCGAACTCGCGATCGACGTATTCATCGGCGATGACCGGGATCGGACGGTTGAGGATGGGCACGCGCGCAGTCTTGCCGATCAAGTGGCGGTAGCGGTCGTCCTCAGGGTGCACGCACACTGCCGTATCCCCCAAGATCGTCTCGGGGCGGGTAGTGGCAACAGGCAGGACATCGCCGCCGTCAATCGGATACTTGAAGAAATACAGCTTGCCTGCTTCTTCCTCGCGCTCCACCTCGACATCGGAGACGGCGGTCTGCAGGCCGGGCGACCAGTTGACGAGCCGCGGCCCACGGTAGATCAGCCCTTGTTCGTGCAGGCTGATGAACACATCGTTGACGGCATTGGATAGCCCCTCGTCCAGCGTGAACCGTTCGCGCGACCAGTCACACGAGGCGGCGAGGCGGCGAAGCTGGCGCGTGATGGTACCACCGGCCTCGCGCTTCCACTGCCATGTGCGTTCGATGAAGGCGTCACGGCCGATGTCATAGCGGGATGTGCCTTCGGCTTCGAGCAGGCGCTCGACCACAAGGTGGGTCGCAATGCTGGCATGATCGGTGCCCGGCACCCAGAGCGCCGCCTTGCCGCGCATACGCTCATACCGGATCATCAGGTCTTCGAGCGACGCGAACAGCGCGTGTCCGATGTGCAGCGCCCCGGTGATGTTCGGCGGCGGCATCGAGATCACGAACGGCTCGGCATCGGGGCCGGCAACCTCCGGCTTGAACCAGCCTTCGCGCTCCCAACGCTCGTAAATGCGCTGTTCGGCTTCGGCGAAGTCAAAGTTCTTGGGCATTGATTCGGGCATGGATGTGCTCCTGTCTCCCTCTAGCGGCTCGCGGATAACGGCTTGCGTGCGACGAGCACCCGTTCGGAACGGTCGGGTTCGTCGGTGATGTCGGTGAAGCCCTGTTCAAGCAGGACGACCTTAACCTCGTCAGTTGAAAGCGGACGATAGCGTACTTGCCGCCTTACGGTCGTGTAGCCGGGACGTTCACTGCCCTGTACGATGAACAGGTTCTGCGTGGCAAGAACCGGCGGGCCGTCGTGCCATTCCCAGATATCGAACGTGATAAACTCGCTCCCATCATCGTTTTCATGCACGAAGCCGGGGATGAACTGCGGCCGATCCTCCATGAACGGGGCGAAGTCGCGCATGCCGATGACGAGCACGCCGCCGGGCCGCAGCAGTTCGTGGAAGATCATCAGGGTCGCCTCGATCTCCACGTCCTCCAGCAGATGGGGCAGGCTGTTGCCCTTGCATACGATGGCGTCGAACGGGCCGCTGACGACCTCCTGCAAGTGCAGGAAATCGCTCCGTTCGAATTGGATCTTCTCAAGCACGCCGTACTGCCCGGCGATTTCGCTGGCCTTGCGCAGCATACCCGCGCTCGGATCACACGCCACGATATCGAAACCGAGCTTGGCGAGCGCGACAGACTGCGTGCCCGCGCCACACGAGGCATCAAGAATGCGCTCGACGCCCTTGTTGCGGAAAATCGCGCGCAGCGACAATCCCTCGCGATCGAGCTGGGTTTCCCAGTCCCGGTAGAACAGGGGATAGTGTTCTGCGATCGAGTCGTAGAACGCGTTTGTGTCGTTTGTCCGCTGCATCGCGCACTCCAGAAAACAAAAAGCGCCGTTCACCACACAAGGGCGAAAGGCGCAAGCTCCGCGGTACCACCTTGATTCCGCGTCAATGACGACACGGCACTCGAACGCTGTAACGGGCTGGCCCGGCGCAGCTTACCCACGACGCATGTCGCTTCGGCCGCGCAGCTCATGGGTGACATTCGTTCACGCCGGATCGGCGGCCGCTTCCAGCCAAAGGCGGGCGCTCTCTGTACGGGGCTGTGAACTACTCGTCCCAATCACTGCTGTTGGGGTATTGCGATGTGCGTCCACTGTAGCACGGGGCTGTCTCAGGCGTCAATCCCTCGGATTTGGGGGGTGTTTGACCCTCTTGGCGGACGGGGATGTGACGCCCCTCCACGAGCTGAAGCGCCGTGGTCACGGGACGGTCACACCGAAGGGGCTTCAGGCTGCTCGCGCCCGATGTTTGCCCAGCGTCGATGACACGCTCACCGTTGTATTTCGGTTGGCGGAGGCTGTATCATCCGGCGTGATGTGGAATTAAGGCGAAGCGCGAACGATGCAGGAATGGATTGTACTGGCGGCGGTCATGCTGCTCGGTCTGGCGGGCTACTGGTCGCTGGTGATCTTCCCGAAGCAGCGCGAATTCAACAAGCGTCAGCGGTTGGTTCGCACGCTGGCGGAAGGGGATGAGGTCATCACCGCCAGCGGCTTTATCGCGCGCGTGATTGAGATTCGCGGCGACGAGGGGATCGCCGTCGTCGAGATCGCGCCGGGTGTTCGCGTCCGCGCCGTAGCGGCATCGCTGCTTCAGTCGTTCGATCCTGAGGAACTTGCCCGCAATGCGCAGATGGGCCGTCAAGACAGCGAGGGCAGTGAGCAGCATGTTTGACGTTGAACGCCGGCTGGTTGGAGATCGCACTGAGTGAGCCGTCAAATCCGGTGGCTCATGCTCTTTGTGCTGGCGTTGACCGCTTGGGCCGGCGTGCGTCCGTCTCCGGTCACGGCTCAAGACGCGCCAAGGAGTGCGCAGGCGGCGGACGTCGCATTGACGACGATCTCGCTTGAACGGGTCGACTTGTCCGGGCCGACCACGGCCGACAATAACCTCTTACTCGGTGTCAATCTCAGCGGCGCCGGCGGTGGGTCGTTGACCGGCGTCACGGACTCGCGCATCGGCGAGCCGACGGGCATCGTCGTACTCGAACAGATGGTGTCCGCGCCCGCGATCCACGATTGGCTGAGCAAACGGTTCGTCATCGAGGGCAGCTTTAGCGAGGATGATGCGCGGGAACTCGCAGCGCGGCTGATCAACAGCAGCCCTGTCCCTCATGTCGCATTCCCTGACCCGCGCGCTCCGCAACTGCTCCCGGTAGATTTCAGCTTGATCGTTGACTCAATCGGTGCGATTCTTCTTCTTGTCGTGATCCTGCTGTTGTAGAACAATCTTCCAAATATCTTTCATCGATTAGCCGGAGGGTGGAATGATCGGCGCACTGAGCCGGTCTTTCCCTGCGGCCTGCCGGGCGGACAGTCTCTTGGCGCGTCCTCAATCGTTACGGGTACAACGTGGCCTATGCCGTTGCAGCCACACAAATGAGCACGGTGCACGGCCAACACAGAGAGGTTATCAATGACACGTTATTACCGATGGATGGTGCTCGTCACCCTCCTGACGGCATTCGCAATTTGGATCGCGACGCCGCTGTCCGACGGGTTCACGCTCGACACGGACGGCGACGGTAAGCCCGATATCACGATCAACGAACAACCCCTCGGGCTTGACTTGGTCGGTGGGGTGCGTGTGCTGCTTGAGGCCGCGCTGCCTGCTGGGACGTACACGCATGACGATTTACAGCGTGCGGCGGAAAACGTCGAACGCCGAGTCAACGGCCTCGGCCTGACTGAAGCGACGGTGCAGGTCGTCGGAAACTCGCGCATTCTCGTGGAGCTGCCGGGCGTGACCGATAAGCAGCAGGCCGTCGATACGATCAAGGCCACGGCGCTGCTTGAATTTGTCGACTTCGGCGGCCTGAGCAGTGGCGAAGTCTCGAATCTGATCGACCAACGCGTGCTCACGACCGAGCAAGACAAACTGCTGCGCGCGCGTGAAGAAGCGGGTGATGCAGGCGCGCGCGCTTTCGCACCGACGATTTTGAACCCACGCACCGGCCAGCCGTTCAGCACCGCGCTAACCGGCGCCGATCTCGCGGCGGCCGCCGCGCAGTTCGATGCCAACACCGGTGGGTTCTACATCGCCGTCGAGCTGACCGACGCGGGCGCGGCGGCGTTCTCAACCTATACGGCGTCACGGGTCGGCCAGCCGATGGCGATTGTGCTCGACAGCGTCGTGCTGTCCGCCCCTTATATCCGTGATCGGCTCGACCGGCGGTTTATCATCGAGGGTGATTTCACGCAGGAAGAAGCAAGCACGCTGGCATTACAGCTGCGCAGCGGTTCGCTTCCTATCCCGCTGCGGGAAGAGGCCGTCACCGATGTCGGTGCAACGCTCGGCCAACAGTCGGTCGATCTGAGCATTCGCGCGGGCATCATCGGCGTGATCGTCGTTCTGGCGTTCATGGTGCTGTACTATCGCGTGCCGGGCGTCGCGGCGGCGCTGGCGCTGATCGTCTTTTCGGTTCTCAACCTCGCGGTCTTCAAACTGCTTCCAGTGACGCTAACGCTTCCGGCGATCACCGGGTTCCTTATCTCGATCGGGACTGCGGTTGACGGCAACATCCTGATCTTTGAACGCATCAAGGAAGAACTGCGAGGGGGCGCGTCGTTGAGCGCCGCACTCGACAACGGTTTCAACAGGGCATGGGGATCGATTCGAGACTCGAACACATCGACAATCATCATTTGCGCGGTGCTGTTCTTCTTCGGTCAAACGCCGGGGGCGAGTATCGTCAGCGGTTTTGCGATCACGCTGATCCTCGGCCTAATCATCAATCTGTTCACGGCGACGATCGTGACACGGACATTCCTCTATATCCTCGCTCAGTGGCTGCAAAGGCCGCTGGCCGAGCGCAAGTGGCTATTGGGCGCGTAGGCGCGGACAAGGACGACACACATGTTCAACTTGGTAGAACGCCGACGCTGGTTCTTTCTCATTTCGGCCGCGGTCATCCTGCCCGGCATCATCGCGATGGTGGTCTCGACGCTCACGACCGGTTCACCGTTCCGGCTGAGTATCGAATTCGTCGGCGGGAGCATCTACGACCTGAAATTCGAGGGAGGAACCGTCACCGAAGATGCCCTGCGCGACGTATTCGCGCGCTATGACGATGCGAACGTTCTGATTCAACGCAATATCGACAGCAGCGGAAATGAGCGCTGGTCGGTGCGCGGCTCCTTCCTAGAGCAGGCAGTAGCGGACGACCTGTTCAACGATCTTGACTCGATCGCGCCGCTTGATCGCCACAGCACGTTGACTGAACGTGTCAGCGAGACGATTGGCGCGGAGGTCGCGCGATCCGCGTTCTTGGCGGTGCTCGCCGGTGGGGCCATCGTTACGCTGTTCATCGTGATCGCGTTTCGGACGGTTCCGAGAGCGCTGCGCTACGGCTTGTGCGCGATTGCTGCGATGATCCATGATGTGCTGGTGGTGATGGGGATCGCGTCGATTGCCGGGCTGCTGTTCGGGTGGGAGGTCGACGCGCTGTTCCTCACGGCCGTGTTGACGATCCTCGCCTTCAGTGTGCAGGACTCGATCGTGCTGTTCGACCGCATCCGCGAGAACATCCCGCGTTTTCTAGGCGAACCCTATGAGACCATCGTCAACCGCAGTATCTGGGAGACGATCCACCGGTCGCTCGCCACGCAGTTGAACGCGTTCTTCATCATGGCCGCGATCCTGCTGTTCGGGGGTGACACCATCAAGCAGTTCATCGCCATCCTGTTCATCGGGCTGGTGTGCGGAACGTATTCGTCGATCTTCATCGCCGTGCCGCTGCTGGTGTCGTGGGAGAAGGGCGAGATTCCGCTGATCTCACGCCTCGGCGCGCTTGTCCCGCCGCCGCTTCCTGTGGAGGAGTAGCCGACGATGTATGCTGCTGTGCTGTCCGATCATCTCCGCGTGACCGCCGACTATCGGGATCCTGCGCCAGAAGCACAGGAATGCCTCGTTCGCGTCGTGACGGCCGGCATCTGCAACACCGATCTCGAATTGGTGAAGGGATACATGGGGTTTCAGGGAGTGCCCGGCCATGAGTTCGTCGGTATTGTCGAACAAGGGCCGGCACACCTTGTGGGCCGGCGTGTGGTCGGGGAGATCAACGTCGCGTGCGGGCAGTGCGATATGTGCCACACCGGCGCTCCGTCTCAATGCCGGAATCGCACCACAGTCGGGATCGACCGGCACGACGGCGCGTTTGCGGAACGACTCGCGCTTCAAACGGACTGTTTGCACGTCGTCCCTGACAGTGTGAGCGACGACGAGGCTGTGTTTGTCGAGCCGCTGGCGGCGGCGCTCGAAATCCCCCAAATGGAGCCGATCCTACCGACCGACGATGTCGTGCTGATCGGTGTGGGGAAGCTGGGGCTGCTGTGCGCGCAGGTCATCAAGCTCACCGGTGCGAGGCTCCGTGCGGTCGTGCGGCGTGAACGGCAAATCGACTTGCTGCGCCGGTGGGGGATCGAGCCGGTCGGCATAGACGACATCGCGCCATCGAGCGTGGACGTGGTCGTGGACTGCACCGGGACGAGCGAAGGATTCGCGGCGGCGCTGTCGATCGTGCGACCACGCGGCGTCATCCACTTGAAATCGACTTACGTTGGCCTGCCGCATGCGGATCTTACGAAAATCGTTGTGGACGAAGTCCGCGTGATCGGGAGCCGGTGCGGCCCGTTTCCCGCGGCGCTGCGGCTGCTGGAGGCGAAAGCTGTCGACGTGCTATCGCTGATTGATGCGCGCTACCCGCTGCAAGATGCGCTAATAGCCTTCGAGCATGCGGCCCGACCCGGAGCGTTGAAAATCCTGCTGGACGTCACGCCGCGGGAACCGTAAACGAGAAGGTCGAGCCGCTGCCCGGCGTGCTGTTCACCCAGATGTTTCCGCCGTGCGCCTCGATGATCGTCCGGCAGATGGCAAGCCCGAGGCCGGTGCCCTGCACTCGATTAGCGTGATCGGCGGCGCGGAAGAACTTGCGGAACATATTGGGCAAGTTGTCGGCGCTGATGCCGTCGCCCGTGTCTGCAACGTCGACCTGTACCATACCGTTGTCCGCGCTGTGCGCAGTGACCTTCACCAACCCACGCGGCCGGTTATACTTGATCGCGTTGGTCAGCAGATTGAGGACGACTTGTTTGATCTTGCCCTTGTCACCAACTACGGCGGATTCCGGCACATCGAGGTTGATCTCGATTTCCCGGCCGGCTGCCTGCGGCTCCACAATCGTTAAGCACTCGCGGATGAGCGGATAGAGATCGACCACGTCGCGCTCGATCTCCGCCCGTCCGGACTCAAGGCGTGCGAGGTCAAGGAAGTCCGATGTCAGCGAGATCAGGCGGTCGGTCTCGCTTGCGAGCAGGTTGTGAACCTCGTCACGTTTGTCTTCGGGTAGGTTAGGGCGCTTCAGCAAGTTAACGCTGGCTTTGAGGGCCGCCAGCGGCGTGCGCAGTTCGTGCACCATCTCCGAGATGAAGTCGCTCTGCATGAACAGGCGCGCGTTCTCGATGGCGACGCTGGCTTGACTCGCCAAGATCGTCAGCAGATTGATGTCTTCGCCGCTGAACCGGCCGCCGATCTTATTGACGGCTTGGACGACGCCGATCACGCGCGTGTGCGTTTTCAGTGGAACGCCGAGAAGGTTACGCGTCTCGAACTTGATGTCCTTGTCGATGCCGCGAAAGTGGATCGGCTCCTTCGTGACGTCTTCGATGACGCGCGGTTCCCCGTGCGACGCGATCCAACCCGCGATGCTGCGATCCATCGGGACGATGATTTTCTCGGTTTCCTGCGGCCGCAGGTTCGAGGCGATCTCAAACCGCAGTTCGCCGGTCGAGGGATCAATCAGAAGGATCGAACACGCCTCGACTTTGATGACGTCGACGACGGCCAGCACGATTTGCTGCAGCAGTGTCCGGTACTCGAGCGTCGAATTCAGGTGTTTGGTGATCTCGAGTATTTTTCGATAGTCCTCGATCTGCTGCTCGGCGTCGGCCATGGCGTTCGTATCACCCCGGAATCGTCTGGGCGAGCTTCATGAACTGGTTGGCGATCACTGCGCCCGGCTGCTGCAGCACGATCGGATTTCCGGCTTCTATCGCCTGATACGCGATCTCAGGCGCAGCAGAGATCATACCGGCGACGGACTGCCCCAAGCGTGCTTCGACATCCGTCCACGTGATCATGCCACGCGCCAACGGCGTGCGATGGATGACGACGATGTGAATCGGCTTGTTGAAGTCACTCTTGATCGCCTCGATCAGATGCTCAGCCGCAGCGATGACCATTGCGACCGGCTCGACGAGGATGACGAGCTTGTCGAGCGACGGCAGCATGCGCGCCGTGAGTTCGCTGTAGCCCGCGCCGAGATCCACCACGATCGGATTGCCAATGGCCTTTAGGCCGCGGATGATGGCGTTAGCGGCGTCCGGCGTGAAGCGCATCTGGGCCTCGCGCGGGTCTGGCGATGCCGCCAACACACGTAGGCCGCTGCCGTGCGCGACGAGGTTTTGCATCAACAGCGGCGCCTTGATCTCGTTGACCGGCTTACTCAGCACGTTCGCCATACCGTCGAGCTTCGTCAAGCCGAGCGAGAGACCAGCGTGCCCCGCGCCAAGCCGGAAATCTACCAGAATCGGGCGACCCTTGTTCTGCTGATGCGCGGCGGCGAGATTAACGGCGACGGTCGTCGTGCCGATGCCGCCCTTCGCGCCCAGCACGCCAACCGCGACGCCTTGTGGACGCACGCTTTGCGAACTCGTTTGATTGCGCGCAAGCACGGCCTTGATACGCGACGCCAATTCAGCGGGGTGCGTGGGCTTCGTCAGATAGTCGTCGGCCCCGGCCTCGAACCCCGCGACCTTGTCATCGATCAGGGTTTTGGCCGTAAACATGATGATCGGAATCGGGCGTGTCTCGGGGTTTGCCCGAAGCCGCCGGCACACCTCATAGCCATCCATGTCCATCATCATGATGTCAAGGATGATTAGATTCGGCATCTCAGCCAATGCTTTGGATAGCGCCTGTACACCAGAATTGGCAATAGCCACGTCGTAGCCCTGCCGCTTCAGCATCAGGCTGATCAGCTTTAAGCTCTCGACGTCGTCATCGACAACCAGAATCTTCTCGGACATTGGGCGGCTCCTCCGCAGTTATGATAGCGAGTATCGCTCTCCTGCGCGATAGGTTGTCGGCGCGAGATTCCAGTGCGGGATAATTTCGGGCGGTTGTTTGCACTGCCATACGCGTCATCACGCAGAGAGTTAGATCGTCCCATCGTTGTAACTATCAGCATAACATGTCCTGCCTCAACTCGGAATTGAGGCGGAGGGGTAAACACAGCGAAATCGTCAGTCAGCTGTGCATCAGCATCACGTCCTTGCCTTGCTGTCTGCGGCGAGATGTCGCGATGCACCGTCCCGACGTCTTCGAGTGTGTACGGCGATTGTACAGCACATACGCGATAAAGTCCCTAACAATCGGGGCACGGGATGTCGAATCGGGCGTGGATCGGATAACCCCCGCTGAAGGCTGCCGGCGGTGTCTCGATGTCAACCTGCGGCCGTGAGTGATTCGCCACTCTATCGAAATGCACCAATAACAGGAGAGGCGGTCTTGAACGGCGCGTCAACCGATGCTATACTGCTGCCGTCTACGCCACCGTAGCTCAACGGCAGAGCATTCGCTTCGTAAGCGACAGGTTAAGGGTTCAAATCCCTTCGGTGGCTCTCCAACGGCCTGCATGTTCTGCTGCGGGCCGTTTTGTTTAGGGGAGTACGGGTGTGAGCACGCAGCACGATGCAGGTGTACCGTTCACGATTGGCGTAGCAGGCGGGACGGGTTCAGGCAAGACAACCGCGGCGATGGCGATTGTTGAACGGGTCGGCAGCGATAAAATCGCATACCTACCCCATGACGCATACTATCGTGAACTCAACAATCTTCCGCCGGACAAGCGCGCGACGGTCAACTTCGATCATCCCGACTCGCTGGATACGCCGCTGATGATTGAACACATCAAGCGCCTGCGCAATTGGGAGCCTGTGGAGATTCCGGTCTACGACTTCACGATAGACGCACGCACCGACCGCACGATCCACGTTGATCCGCAGCCGATTATCCTCGTGGAAGGCATCTTGATCTTTGCCGAGCCGGAGCTGCGCAGTCTGCTGGACTTCAAAATTTTCGTCGATACCGACTCGGATATCCGCTTCATTCGCCGCCTCCAGCGCGACATCCGCGAACGTGGACGGTCTGTCGAGAACGTAATCGAGCAGTATCTACGGACGGTACGACCGATGCACCTTGAGTTCGTCGAGCCAAGCCGCCGCTACGCCGACATCATCATCCCGCAGATGGGCTTCGATCACCCGGCGATTGACATGGTCGCCGATCGGGTACGTGCGCTTGCCATGCGGGGCACGTTCCCACGCTCAAGCCGGAGCTAAACCACAGCGTGCGCGGGCGGCGTTTGAGGTCGTCTTTAGAACTCGGCCGGGCTGCGCACCTGTACCGGCCTGCCTTTCACGAGGATGTCGCCGTTGGCGTCGCCATTGAGCGCCCAGTCGTCGTTGGCGATGAGGTTGACCCAAAAATCGCCGCGCACCTTGAGGCCGGGTAAGTTGTCACGCTCGGCCTGACGGTCGTGGCTTAACTTGCGGATTTCGGCTACTTTGCTGATTAACTCCTGTTCGGAGATGCCGGTATCTCCGACGCGACCCCGCAGCGGCACGTTCAGCTCAGCCTCCGCGCGTGTGATTAGGCCGTGCATCACGCCGAAGTTGATAGCGATGTCGAACAACAGCGCGAGGCTCAGTGGAAGTTGGATGCCGCGCGGCGCAGCGCTGATCGACAGCATGCGATCCCAGTACGCCTCAGTCGCGACCTCGTTTTGAACCACACGCATCACGTCTTCCTCAGCCGCGGTCACTAGCAGGTCGCGCAGCCTCAGATCGTCGCGCAGCGCGGGATCGCGAGCAAGGATACGCGGGAGGTATTCATTGCGCAGCATGTCGGCGACTGGCGTAATCGACCGTTCCAAGTAGCGGCGGATAACCGTCCCTAAACTTCCGCTCGACAGTGTGAACTGGAAGCGTCCATAGCTCACGATGCCCGTGTCATAGTTTTGATAGGCGGGATACCCCTTGCCTTCAAAGATGTGCGTGATGGCAAACGCGGCACGACGCACGCGCTCTAAGCCGAATACGTTGGTCACAGGGCGCGACGGGACGGGCAGCGGAGCATCGGCGCCCGCACGAGTCACGGTGAACACGAACGTTCGCTCGTTGTAGACCCCGTATCCCTGATCCGTGCAGTCCCCGACGATGTCAAGCAGATCGTCGCGGATATAGCCGACCGCGCCGCCGTGAAACGTCAGCTTGAACCACTGATAGATCTTACCGTCTTTGGCTTTTTCCTCGGCGTCGGGCGTGACGTCAAGGATACGCAGACTGTCCATGCCGACTGGCACCGTGAACGCGACATCGAAATTAGTGCCGGGGCCGGATCGCACGTTGACTTCGGTGACGGAGGGGATATGTGGGATGCCCCGCACAACAGCGACACAATCAGACATGGTAGGCCCCCGTAGTATCGCGACGAATCCGTAAAACCCTTCGGATTGTAACGCAAGTTCTCAGATTAGGCGTCCATAATAGGCGAAGTGCATTATGCGATGATGCGCGATAATGACGGTGTCGATCGTACGTGAATCAGGCGACTATCTCCCATGACTCGATTGAACCTCTCACTAGTCCTTGTCCTGCTTGTCACCACGGTGGTCGGGGCGCAGTCCCTTCCGCCGGCCCACGTTGTCAATGACGAAGGCGGCCCGGTCGTCATCACGGGATCGGTAGCCTATACGAGTCCGTTCTTTACGTCTGGCGTCGCTTCGCCGCTCGTGATCCTCGAAGATCAGGCCGGGTTTGTGGATCGTAACGAATACTTCGTATTCCCACCCGAGTCGCAGACGTTGGGGCAGATCACCTCCGACTTCTACACCTCTCCGTTCACCTACAGCATCGCCTTGCCGATTGAACCGCAGGGGACGCTGCGGGACGTCGACAACGACAGCCAGCAAGACACCGGTGTCATGGTGTTCGCTGTTGCGTACTGGAACAATGTGTGGGGTGATCCGTTCCTAGAGGAGCGCGACCTGTCAGGCGGAGGCTGGTCGACGGCCTACGCATCCACCCGCATCAGCGAAGACCCTGAGAAGCGCTTGGAGATCATCGGCGGGAAGTTCCTGATCTACGCCCCTGAACCCGGTCAAGGATTTCCCAGTGGATTCGGCGCTGACGGCCTGCTGTTCACTGACGATGACCCGATCGTTGAGGCGCCGCAGGGGTACTCCGTTGTTGATATGGACAGCGAGCCGTTCGTGTTCGACCGTGCGGAGGAACAGGTCATCAACTTGATCGAGCCGGAGGGGGCCGCGCTTGTCGACTTCAGCGGGATGAGCTACACCGACGCGTTCGATGCGATGATTGAGAAGCTGCGTAACGAATACGCGTTCACCGAGTACAAAGGGCTGGACTGGGACGCGGTCGTCAAGAAGTATCGCCCGCGCTTCGAGGAAGCGGATCAACGCGGAGACCGGCAGCTCTATCTCGATACGCTCTCCGAGATCATCTGGAGCTTCCCGGATGGACACGTCGGAGTGCGGCCGTTCAGCCTGTTTGTTGATCGTGTCCGCACGGCGGTCGAGGGCGGCGTGGGACTCGCGATCCGCGAGACCGATGACCGTGAGGCTTACGTCGTGTTCGTGACGCCAAACAGCCCCGCCGCACAAGAAGGGATTCGCCGCGGTGCGCGCATACTGGCCGTCAACGGCCGGCCGATTGAGGAGGTCATCGCGCGGACTAACCCGATCAGCGAGACCTTCAGCACCGAGCACAACCGGCGTCTTGCGCAGGCTCGTTATGCGCTGCGTTTCCCGCTCTCGACCGGCAGTGTGGAGATCACGTATCAGAACGCCGGATCGTCGCCCGTGACAACGACCCTTCAAGTGGTCAACGAGTTCGACAGCTTCTTCTACAGCTCCGATCCGGAGCTAACAGGCTATGAACTCCCGCTGGACTTCCGTGTTCTGGACGACGGGTTGGCGTACGCGAAGATCTACTCGTTCAACGACAACGACCTTCTCACGATTCAGTTGTGGGAACGGATGATCCGGACGGTGATGGATCAGGGTGCGCCGGGCCTCATCATCGACATGCGACAGAACGGGGGCGGTAATGGGTTCATCGCCGATCAGATGGCCGCATATTTCTTCGACGAACCGTTGGTGGTGGGTTCGCGGGGGTACTACAACAAAGAGGCAGGTGAGTTCATTTTCGACCCACGCTCGGTACAACAGCTGTACCTTCCGGCAGAGGATCTGCGCTATTCCGGGCCGGTCGCCGTGCTGATCGGGCCGGACTGCGCGAGCGCATGCGAACGATTCGCGTATGATATGTCGCTCGAAGGTCGTGCCGAGATCGTGGGGCAGTATCCAACTGCCGGCCTCGGTGGAAGCGTGGACGATTTTGTCATGCCAGAGGGCGTCATCGTGCGTTACACGGCAGGACGTTCGCTGGATGCGGACGGCAACATTCACATCGAAGGCATCGGCGTGCCGCCCACCGACCGCGTACCGGTCACGGTCGATACCCTGCTGTCGGAGGGCGATCCGATCTTGGAGGAGGCCGAACGCATCCTGCTCCAATTCTAGGCGGTCTGGCGGGGCCGGCGCGATCACCGTGCCGGCCCCGTTCTGGTTTTGAATGAAACGCGGATTTTTTGAGTGAAAGTATACGAAAATGTTCGACTCTTTATGTGTAAGCGTTATAATGCGCACAGATAGGATGTCATTATTCACGCCAGATCTTGTGGCTATGGATCAACGGATGATTTGGAACGTCGAGGAATACAATAACATCACCGTGCTCTGCTTAAAGGGCGCGCTGAATGGAGAGAGCGTAACATCAATTCAAGACGCCGTACTTAACCAGATTCAGGAGGGGAAGCGGGTTCTTCTCGACCTCGCGGCGGTTCCTTATTTGTCCAGCGCGGCCGTGCGCTTTCTGCTCTCTCTGTATCGCACAATTCGCGACAAGAACGGCACGATGGCCCTAGCCGGCCTCACGGATGATGTTTCGGATGTCCTGTCGATGACCGGTTTCCTTGATCTGTTTCATACGTACAGCGACCGTGGAACTGCTCTGGCGCTGATGTAACCACGGCGATGCCTCAGCGTCAGCCTATTGACCAACAGCCGACACACTCCTTCGAGGGGATACGGTTGCGTGCCGGCAAACCGTATCCGTTTGGCGCGACGATAACTCCCAATGGCGTGAATTTTGCGGTCTTCTCGCGCTATGCGACGGAGGCGTGGCTCGTCCTCTACCGTAAGGGTGCCCATAAGCCATACGTTGAAATCCCGTTCTATTCAGAGTTTCGGGTCGGGCACGTATTTGCGATGCAGGTGTTCGACATCGATATCGAAGACCTCGAATATGGCTATCGGTTGAACGGCCCGTACAACCCGCGCGAGGGACATCGTTTTGACCGAAACAAAGTTCTGCTCGATCCTTACGCGAAGCTGATTAGCGGTAGGGATGTGTTCTGCGGGCCGTCCGAACCTCATAATCCGTTCCCCCATCGCGCGCGAGTCCTGCTGGACGATTATGACTGGGGGGACGATCAGCCGCCGAATATCGCGCTTGAAGATCTCGTCATCTACGAGATGCACGTCCGCGGCTTCACACGGCATCCTTCCAGCCAAGTGCATTATCCGCCGGGTACGTTCGCGGCAGTGCGCGAGAAAATCCCTTATTTGCTCGAACTCGGCGTCAACTGCGTCGAACTGATGCCTATCTTCGAGTTCGACGAGTTTGAGTATGACCGCATCAACCCCTTAAACGGCGAGCAGTTGGTGAACTATTGGGGATACAGTTCGCTCGGATTCTTCGCGCCGAAGGCGGGCTACGCCGGCACTGGCCGATACGGGATGCAGGCCGACGAGTTCAAGACACTCATCAAGGCACTGCATCAGAACGGGATCGAGGTCATCCTCGACGTTGCGTTTAACCATACGGGCGAAGGCAACCACAAGGGCAATACGATCAGCTTTCGTGGGCTGGACAACAAGACGTATTACATGCTCGGCCCGAACGGTGAATATTTGAACTTCAGCGGGACGGGCAACACGCTCAACTGCAACAATCCGGTTGTGCGTGATATGGTGCTCAACTGCTTGCGTTACTGGGCGGCGGAATATCACGTTGATGGATTCCGCTTTGACCTTGCGACGATCCTCGGCCGCGGCACCAACGGCATGCCGCTGGCGAATCCACCCCTGCTTGAGGCGCTTGCGCATGATCCCGTGCTGGCGAACTGTAAGCTGATCGCCGAGGCGTGGGATGCTGGCGGTCTGTATCAGGTCGGGACGTTCCCCGCATACGGGCGCTGGGCGGAGTGGAATGGCAAATACCGTGACACGATTCGCCGCTTTCTGAAGGGTGACGGCGGGCAGGTGTGGGAAGCGGCGGAACGCATTCAGGGATCGCCGGATATGTATGGCGAGCGTGGGACGCGCGCGTCGATCAATTTCGTCACCTGCCACGACGGGTTCACGCTGATGGATCTGTACAGCTACGATCGCAAGCACAACATCGCCAATGGCGAGGACAATTTTGACGGCCATAATGACAATCATAGTTGGAACTGCGGGGTCGAAGGCCCGACGGACGATCTTGAGATCCTCGCCCTACGCCGGCAGATGATAAAGAACGCCGTCGCGGTCTTGTTCCTCAGCCAAGGTGTGCCGATGATCACGATGGGCGACGAGGTCGGCCACACGAAGCACGGCAACAACAATACCTACTGTCACGACAACGAGCTGAATTGGCTGGACTGGACGTTGGCCGAGAAGAACGCCGACTTGTACGAGTTCTTCAAGCACATGATCGCTTTTCGCAAGGCGCACCCGATCCTGCGCCGCCGCCAGCACTTCACGCATCGTGACGAGGTCGGCAGCGGTTACCCCGACATCAGTTGGCACACGACAAGGCCGTGGGTGACCGACTGGTCATACCATAATCGAACGCTAGCGGTGTTGATGTGTGGCAAGCATGGCGCGCAATCCGGCGTGGGGCGGGCCGCGCAAGATGATTATGTCTACATGGCGATGAACGCCCACTGGGATGATCACCGCTTTGAGATTCCACCGCTTCCTGAAGGCATGTCGTGGTTCCGGTTCTGTGATACGTCCGCCCATGCGCCCCATGACGTATGCGTTCCCGGCGACGAAACCGTGCTGGCGCAGCAGCGATTCGTGACGGTGGCCGGGCGCTCGATTGTGATTCTCGTCGGCAAACCGACGCCTAAGTCGCCGCGCCCACGCCGTCGCACATTGTCGTAACCATAAGTGGCGTGCTATCCTTCGAGCCATGCTCCTTCGGTCGAGTTGAAAGCGCTCGCGAATGAACCAGACTACGGGTGGCTCGGACATCACCACACTTATCGCGCTCTATGGGATAGCGGCGGTGGCCGCGCTGTGGTTAGCGATGATCGTGTGGACTAACCGCGATATGCGCGCGCGTTCGCGTGATCCGCTGGCGCAGGTGTTCGTCACCGCAATCGTTGCGCTCCTCAACGTCCCCGGCTTGTTGATCTACTTCCTTCTACGCCCGCGCGAGACGCTGGCCGAGGCCTACGAACGCTCGCTGGAGGAAGAGGCGCTCTTGCAGGAGATCGAAGAGAAGCCGACCTGTCCGGGCTGTAGTCAGCGTGTTCAGGCCGACTGGCAGGTCTGCCCGCACTGCCATACGAAGTTGAAGAAGGCCTGTCACAAGTGTGGTAACGCGCTGGAGCTGCCGTGGACGATCTGTCCGTACTGCGCGGCGCCGCAGGCGGTCACGAATACGGCAGATGCCGGGGCGGCTCGATCGACCCTTGTCACGGACACAGGGCGCGCGGCAATGGCCGAGCCACGCCGACGCCGGCGCGATCCACAGGCCGCGCGCGCAGAGCAAGCCCCGTCACTGGAGTTTGTCGACGGCGAATAACCGTTCTGATAGACGTGATCGGAGCGGCGCCGGCATTACCCCGGAAACGACTCTCCAATCCGGTGGACTTTCAGCAGGTTCGTCCCACCTCCAAGCCCGAATGGCACGCCCGCCACGATGACGACGATGTCGCCTTGCGCTGCGATCCCCGCCGCTTGCGCTTGCAGCGCGACGACACGGATCATCTCTTCGATCGTCTGGAATTGATCGACCAGCAGCGGGATCACGCCCCAGACCAGCGCCATCCGGCGGTATGTCGATTGGCGTGGCGTGACGCAGAAAATTGGGGTTGTGGGGCGTTCGCCGGCGACGCGCTGCGCAGTAAAGCCGGTGAGCGACGCCGTGACGATGGCCTTGGCCTTGAGTGCTTCTGACACCTGAAACGTCGATTCGCAGATGGCATCGGCGATGCGTTCGACGCCTTCCAGATGCTTGTCGTCCTGTGTCCGGCCGGCAGGCAGATGCGTTTCGGCGTTGCGGGCGATATGCGCCATCATACGCACGGCTTCGACCGGATACTCGCCGGTCGCCGTTTCGTTGCTCAGCATCACGGCATCTGTGCCGTCCACGATTGCGTTGTAGACGTCGCTGGCTTCGGCACGGGTTGGGCGCGGACTGTGCTCCATCGAACTGAGCATCTGCGTGGCGGTGATGACGGGCTTATTCACCTTGTTGCACAGCGAGATGATGCGCTTCTGATGATACGGCACGTTCTCTGCGCCGATCTCCAAGCCGAGGTCTCCACGGGCCACCATGATGCCGTCTACACCTGCGAGGATCGACTCCATGCGGTCGAGTGCCTCATGTTTCTCGATCTTGGCGATCAGGCCGACGTCTTCGTGACCGAGATGGCGCATAAGCCACCGCATCTCCTGCACGTCGTCAGCGCTGCGGACGAACGACATCGCGATAAAGTCGGTGCCTTGTTCAAGCGCGAACTCGACATCCTTGCGGTCTTTATCGGTGATCGCCCGCATCTTGTGCTTTGCTTCACGCGCCATGACTCCTTTGCGCGACGTCAGGTTGCCGCCGATGACGACCGTGCAGTGAAGCTCTTTGCTGTTGTTCGAATCGACCTTGAACTCCAAGTTGCCGTCGTCTAGCAAGAGGGTCATCCCCGCCAGCACATCTGTGATAAACTCGGGGTGGGGAAGCGGAATGATATTGTTTGTGCCGTCGGCTTTTTCGTCGAGCGTCAACACGACCTTGTCACCCGCGTGCAGGGGGATGCCGGTATCCTTGACTTGACCGATACGGATTTTGGGGCCTTGAATGTCGCTCAAGATTGCAACGACCGTATCTTCTTCGGCCGCAATACGACGGACGCGTTCGATGCGCGCGGCATGTTCGTCCTGAGCGCCGTGGCTAAAGTTTATGCGCGCGACATTCATGCCGGCGCGGATCATCTGTCGCAGGGTTTCCTCGTCCGACGACTTTGGGCCGATCGTCGCTACGATTTTGGTTTTTTTTCCACTGAAGAGCGGACTGGTCACGGTACCACATCCTTTCGCAAGTCAGTTCAAGACTATGCCCAAGAATGGCCCGCAGGGCAATAGTGCGAAGTATACAGTAACCGGCGCGTGATGTTTATCGGCCGCTAAGGCGGAGTTCACATCCGGTTCCGCCGCATTCGTTAGCATCAAGCGGGCCTGAGGCGATTGGCAACCCAGTAGATGACGACATACTTGCCAAACTCGTGGGAATATCAACTGCTGGCGTGGGCAGAACAGGCACAGCAGACACATCGCGATCCGTTGAAGGGTGAGCCAGCGGCGGAGCTGTCATCGGCGTACGCCTATTGCGCGGCGGTTACCCGTCAGCACAGCCGTACGTTCTATCTCGCCAGTGCGCTGCTCCCCTCCGAGAAACGCCGCGCGGCACGGGCCTTGTACGCATTTTGCCGTGTGACAGACAATATCGTCGATCATCCGCAAGGTGATCCGGCGGCGAACTTGGAGACGTGGCGGGCGCGGCTCAACGCGTCGACCGGAGTTGCGAACCCGGTCATCGTCGCATGGACTGACGCGCGAACACGGTTCGGAATCCCGAGCGGCTATGGGGATCAGCTCATTGACGGGGTGAAGCGCGATCTGACTCAGAATCGCTATCAAACCTTTTCGGAAGTCGCAGAATACGCCTACGGCGTCGCGTCGACGGTGGGGCTGATGTCCATGCATATCACCGGTTTCAGCGGCGAAGAGGCCATACCGTATGCTGTCCGCCTCGGTGTCGCGCTGCAAATCACCAACATCTTGCGCGACGTGGCGGAGGATTGGAAAGCGGGGCGTGTGTATCTGCCTCAGGACGAGCTTACCGACTTCGGACTCACCGATGCCGACATCGCCACGGGGCGCGTCACCGACCGGTGGCGCCGCTTTATGCGATTCCAGATTCGGCGTAACCGCGCGCTCTACACCGACTCGTGGCGCGGGATTGCGCTGCTTGACCCGGACGGCAGGCTTGCGATCACGGCGGCTGGAAAGCTGTACGACGCGATCCTTACCGACATCGAGCGCCACGACTACGACGTATTCGGCCGGCGTGCGCACGTCCGCTTGACCGGGAAGCTGAGCCGTCTACCAGCGATCTGGTGGATGAGCCGGCGGGCGCGACGGTACTAGGCGGCGGACCGCTGAGGAAAGCCCTAACGATGCGCTATTTTGGGTTTCTGGCTCGATTTGTCATCGTGCCGCTGGCCGTTCTCCGTGTGCTCCTGTGGTGGGATCGCAGACGCGGCCGGATGATGCCCGCCGAACTGACTCATTGGCCGGAAGAGAAGGCGCTGCTTGCTCATGCGGTGGTGGCGGTCGCGTACACGACGATTTGGGACAACTATCTGGTCGCGTCGAAGATTTGGGGCTATGACCGGAATCTCGTGGCGGGGATCCGGTTGGGATGGGTGCCGGCCGAGGAGTACGCGTTTTTCGTCCTGCAACCGTTGTTGACCGGTTCGCTGCTGCAGGTCATGGCCCGTCGAATTGAGGCGGATCCGCCAACCGGAAACGCGATGCGCGTCGAACGCGCGGGCGTCACTGCCGGCCTCGGTGGCGCATGGGCGCTGTCGCTGTTCGGGCTGGCGAGGGGTGGCCCACGCCTCCGTTACATGACTCTAATCACCAGCTGGGCGCTGCCGCCGATCATGCTGCAAACGGCCTTCGGAGGTGACATCTTGTGGCGGCATCGCAAGATGATTGCCCGTACGATCATCTCCGCGTCACTGTATCTCAGCGCCGCTGACAGCCATGCGATTGAGGCAGGAACGTGGCATATCAGCCGGAAGAAGACGCTTGGCCTGAACGTGATCCCCAAGCTGCCGATTGAGGAGTTCGTTTTCTTCTGCTTGACCAACACGCTGTTGGCATTTGGCGTGACGCTGGTTCTCTCGAAGGAGAGTGAACAGCGTCTGCCGGGGTTTCTTAGGGCGCCCTATGCACGATTCAGATCGCGATACCTGTCTTGAGCCTGTGCTGCCGTTCGCGCCGGGAGCCATAGTCGAGAGGACGCTCGCTTGATCCGGTATGTGCGCGGTGTTTCCGATCCGTCGATCTATCACGGCTTCAACCGCAGGCCGCCTTACTTCGAGGGCTGGTACTTCAAGCAGGTCAGCGCTGATAGACGTCAGCGGTGGGCGATCATTCCGGGCGTGTTCCGGGCTGAAGACTCATCCAAGGATCACGCCTTCGTGCAAGTCCTAGACGGCGTCACCGGTCACGCCTCGTACCATGAGTATCCGGTCGACACGTTCTGGGCGGATCGCATACGTTTCGACATCCGGATAGGCCCCAACCGCTTCAGCCGGACATCGCTGGCCGTCGATCTCTCTGGCGAGCGTACCGTATCCGGGGCGTTGGAGTATGCCGAGCACACCGGCCTGCCGTGGAGCGTGCTGCGGCCCGGAATTATGGGGCCGTTCGCCTATATCCCATCTATGGAGTGCTATCACGCGATCGTCAGCATGGATAACCGTGTTCGTGGCTCGCTTGTGATTGGCGGGGCCGTGGTCGACTTCTCCGGCGGGATCGGTTATCAAGAGAAGGACTGGGGGACGAATTTTCCGTCCGCATACGTCTGGCAGCAGAGTAATCACTTCAGCACGCCCGGCACGTCCCTGAGCGCGTCAATCGCTCGCATCCCCCTATGGGGCCTGAACTTTCCGGGTTTCATCGTGGCGTTATGGCATCACGGACGGCATTATCGTTGGGGGACGTATACCGGCGCGACGGTCACGCGGTTGATCGTGCGCGACGATGTTGTGGAGTGGAGTGTGCGTGACCGCCGTTACGTGCTGGAAATGATTTCGCAGCGTGCCAAAGGCGGCTTGCTGAAGGCGCCGATACGCACCGAGATGCACCGGCGTGTGGACGAGACGATGAACGCGTTGATCCATGTTCGGCTAATCGGGCGCGACGGAACGGTCATCCTTGATGATACCGCCGACTGCGCCGCGCTGGAGGTCAACGGCGAGATTCACAGGCTGGTGACGGCATGACGGCGGACATCGGCGCGGCGCGGATTCGGATGTCACCGGTTATGGCTGCGGTTGGCGCGTGGGTGCTGTCGATGATCGCGCTGCCGATTGCACGCTGGGTATTTGGCGACAGCGTCATCCCGGCGATGACGACGGTGAGCGCCTTGTTTCAGGTCTCGGCGGTGTTGATCGCGCTCCGGACGACGTGGTCTACCGCGCGTGTCGCGGCAGTGTTCGCCGTCGTGGCGATCCTGACATTTGGCGCGGAATGGCTTGGCTCGACGACCGGCATTCCCTTTGGCGACTACGCTTACACGGATGGCCTTCAGCCCCAGATCGCGGGCGTGCCGCTTCTCATCCCGTTCGCGTGGATGATGATGTTGGGGCCGTCGTGGGCTGTCGCACAGCGGGTGACGGCCTCGCTTCCGGCCGGTTTTCTGCGCGGCGCGGCGTTCGCCGGCGTGAGCGGCGCGGCGATGGCGGCGTGGGATCTTTACCTCGATCCGCAGATGGTGGCGTGGGGGTTCTGGCGGTGGGCGGAGCCGGTGGGCTACTTCGGCGTGCCGTGGGTTAATTTTGCGGGGTGGTTCATCGTGGCGGCCCTCGTGACCGCGATAGTTCGGCCCCTGCCCGTCGCGGCGCCGCCGCTGCTCGTGATCTATGCGGTTGTGTGGATCTTTCAGGCGATCGGCATGGCGGCGTTCTGGGGGCTGGGCGGGCCGGCGCTGTTCGGGTTCGCCGCGATGGGGCTGTTACTGGCGCTCGGTATTCGTGGGGGCGGCCGGCTGTGAACGGCCTCGTATTCGCTGTGTTCGGATTCCTGTGCGGCGCGCTTCCCCTCGCCGTATGGCTGGGACGCGCCGCCCTGCGCCGTGACATCCGCGAAGTTGGCGATCGCAACCCCGGCGCGCTCAATGTGGCCCGGGCTGGCGGGCTGGCGTGGGGAGGGCTTGCGATTGTGCTGGAGGTGTCCAAAGGCGCGCTTCCGGTCGGTATTGCCGCGCAGGTTGTGGGGTTATCGGGGTGGCAGCTTGTGCTCGCGGCGATTGCCCCGGTGCTTGGTCATGCCTATTCGCCGTTTCTAGGGTTTCGGGGCGGTAAGGCGGTTGCTGTGTCGCTGGGGATTTGGATCGGGCTTACTGTGTGGATCGTGCCGGCGGTGGGCGTGCCTTCGCTGATCGTCTACACGCTGTTCACGACCGCGAGCGGGTGGGCGGTTATGCTCACGATGGGCAACGTCGTGCTGCTGTTTCTGTTCATTGATGTGCGTTGGGAGTGGTGGATTGTGCTGGCTGTGAACATCGTCGTGTTTGGCGTCAAGCATGCGCTGGAACTTCAAGAGCCGCTGCGGTTCACCACGCCCAACAAGCGTTTG